>ERZ772956.38-NODE-38-length-109249-cov-7.787818_pt1 | contig 109249 bp, 94 predicted proteins | sample MGYA00580683_ERZ772956 | MGnify/ENA primary metagenome ERZ772956 (study PRJEB29015, sample SAMEA2738077) | human oral metagenome | biome: human oral; feature: human-associated habitat; material: saliva | place: China | collected 2212 ... | reverse complement strand
CTTGGTGTGTCTTTGTTTAGTTTTCAATGTGCTTGTTGCCACCACGTGACAACTTTTATATCTTACCACCCTGCATTGGAGAAGTCAACACTTTTTTTCGAATTTCTCAAATATTTTTTCGGATAGTTGGTCTGTCATTTTCAGACGAACATTAATATATCACGCCACTTAGTCAGAGTCAAGCCCAAATGCTAAAAAATTTTCATAAGTTACAAAATCAAAAAAGACTGGGACTTTGTCCCAGTCTTTGATCTATTAGAAGCCACTTGCGCCGCCGCCGCCACCGGACCCACCGGAGGAGCCACCACTGAAGCCACCACCGAAACCTCCGGAGTTACTACCGGAGTAAGAGTGGTCTTGGCTATAAGCGGAAGCCGAGCTCACGTTAGATGAGATGGATTGGCTGAGCACATGGCTGTAGAGGCCTGTATTATAGTACATTGGATAGTAGGTCATACCTTCTACCAATTCTGCTTGAGTGAATTGAACCTTGAGGGCATCCAAGACCTTATCCGCTATCCCGAAGGCAATGGCATAAACGAGGTATTCTTCCCAAAGAGCTAGGGAAGCAATGTCTCGCATATTCATTTGCCCCACATCTTCTAGCATCTTGGCAAAGCCATGCCACTCTTGATAGAGTTGGTCTTCCTCTGCCGTCCGGAGTGGTCGGACAGAGACAGTAATCATAAAGATCACATTCAGGACGATTTCCAAGAGGGCTAGGCCCAGTGCAATCCAACCTACTTGTTGTAGGAATGGATGATTGGTGGCCATATAGCCTGCAAAGAGGGCTGCCCCACCTAAGATGACATTGAGGATAATGGCCCCAACGGCTTGGAAACGCAAGCTATTATTCTTGTCTCGCGCCGATTCCACTAATTGTGATCCGGCGATGCTAGCGCGGCTTTGGAAGTTTTCGTAGGCCGCCAAACGTTTCTTGGCAAAATGCCGGTTCTTCTTCATGCGTTTTTCCAAATCTTCTAGGGTGACACTTGTTTCATCATCTGGGAAGAGGAAGGTCAAAACTGCCCGTTCGTGACCTTGAAGCGGATAGTCGGCTACCTCGTCAGTCAACTTAGTGACACGCGCGGTCATGGAACTATTGCTGAAGATACCACGATTTTCGCGACGTTCTTCCGCTAACTCCAAATACCCCTTACGGGCTAAGTCCGCAACCGTTGCTGAGAAGTCATCAGGACTTGGTTCTCCACTTGACCGGAAAACAGCAGAAGTAACAACTGCCGGCGCCGTATGTGATGGCAAGTTGTAGTTATGGATAGGTAATTGAACCGGATTGGGATTCAACTGGCGACGTAACTTAAAGTATTTGCGCCAGAGGTGAAAGGGAAGCAAGGACATGAGAATCATCGCGCCCCATTGGACCGCGCTAGTGGTATACTTCTGACTTTCATAGGCCTTGCGGTCTGCCTCAGCTTGGGCAGCTTCCTTAGATTCAATTTCTGCCTTCATATTCTGATTGACGACATTGGTGTTGTGTGGCGTCAAGGACGTTGGGAAAATGGTATGAACTTCGACAAAGCGATTGGCTGGTGTTCCATTAGACTTAAGAATCACGACAGAGCGCCCATTTTCTTGGCCAAGTTCTACTGTCCCGCTTCCGGTCCCACCATGGGCCCAGGCTTTGAAACTATCCTTATCGGTAATTTGGCCTGGTGGCAGAATGACCTTGGCAGTCACGTCGGTTTTAAAGTCAACACCTTCCCCAATTAGCTTACGGTTGAATTCCGCTGTGTCGGCATAGTTGATCACGATGTGATTGAGGGTATACTCGGCCACAAAGGTTACCTTCTTATTGCTGACAGGGTAGTAAGCCTTAAAAGTTCTGATGTCACGGTTGGATTGAATGTGGAAGGTCTTAGGCTGCTTGGAGTCCAACTTATCCTCAGTGAACTCTTCGAACTTGCCGCCATTTTCAACACCGATTTTGTAGGCACCTAATTCAAAGCCACCTGTATCCACCTTGAGGAGGGCACCATTCATGAAACTGGCGTCAAAGACCCATTTCTGGGTAAATTTAACATTCCCTTCAGCCGTAATCTCGGCAGTGACATCTTGATTGGTAATCTTATAAGATACTTCGGCAGCACGTATCTGGCTAATAGGTCCCGCAAACGCGAGCACTAGGGCCATTAATGCTAACCAAAAGAATGAGCGTCGCTTCATCTTATTTTCCTCCTTTATGGGCTTGTGACGTTGGTATTAGGCTTGGTCACTACTTGGTGTTCCACCGCGTCGACCAAGACGGTACGGGTACTTGCTTCATCTTGACTATAGGTAATCTCCCAAACGGGCGTGTAGACATCAAAGTCCTGCAAATTAACCGTACGATAGTAACCTAAGCTAATTTGTTGGATGGTCGAGCCATCCGGAATGTAGGTATCCACCCGTTTCTCTAAAAGTTTGAGCGCATCTTTGATACTAATAAGAGAGATGGGTTGATCTAAGACCTTGAAGTCGCTTTGGTAGGTCTGAGTATATTCACGCAGCTGAAAATCCGCGTTAAAGCTCAGGCGCAATTCTGACGTGCCATCAACCACAGGATAGCCATCATAGGCCACCATGTAGAAGGTTAGGGTTCGAGATTCTGGACTGAAGGACCAAACCGTATATTCTGCCCCCCGAACAAAATATTCAGGCCGATCCAGAAAGTTACGGCGAATGTCTTCTACCTGCTCCTGGGTCAAGGTCTTACTATCACGGTCAAGCCCAAGACCCAAATCCAAGGCTTGGTCAAAGGTCGATTGTAAGACTCCGTTATTATAACGGGCGGTCTGACCTTGGAGCGTGCCACGTTCCTTCTCTAGGACTTGGCTAGTCTCTGACTTCACGATTGGCAATTGATAACTCTCGTTAGATAAGGTCTGGTTGATTTTAATGTTACGGTTTTTGAGCTGGGTCTCAATGCTAACATTGGTGACCTCCGCCCTATTGGTCTGTCTTACCTGCTGCTTAGTAATTAAGGTAAAGGCCAAATAAGCATCAAAGAAGATAAAGAAGACTAAGAGTAAAATCTGGGTTCGTTTAAAATCCATTATTCTTGGCCCCCTTCACTTAGGGTGTTCTCTTCAGTAAGACTTGGACTATCACTCGACACTAGGTCAGAGCTACTAGCTTCCTGGTTATTACGCAACTCACCACGATTAAGTCGGTCTAAGGAAATATAGCGCCCTTTGTACTCGACATAATACTTAGGAAGGAAGGTCACCAATTGGAAGTTTTCCATATTGGCCTGCCATTCATAGGCCACAAAAATGCGATCTAAATCCGTTGTCGCTAACCCCTGTTCATGGAGTTGGGAGACCAGACTGCTTGCGGCATCAAGCGAGGTGGATACACTCTTATCTTCTATATGAGAACGCAGGCTCAGGAAGGTCCCTGAAAAACGCGTTACCTTAGGAGATAGATTAAATTGTAAGCCTAGATAATATGGCGAAGCATCCGACATGAGCGGATAACCTTCCAAATAACGCTGGTAGTAGAGAGTATTGGTGTTGGTATTGGTCGTCAGGCGTATTCCTTGCGTCCAAATACCATATTTCCTCATTTCCGCAAAAGAATCCATGATGACTTGGTCGCGATTGACAGCATTGCGGTTCTGGCTAGCTTCACTTCGCGCAGTATAGACATGACTATCAGAGTTGACATCTAGTTCCAAGTCCAAGGTCTTGTATTTTTTCTCCCCACTCTCACCGCTATCCGTAATGGAGTAGTTGTCCGAACCGAAGAAGAGACCAATCAGATTGGCTTCTGATTCTTTCTTGAGGGTATAGACCTGACTTGGCAAACTAAAGGCTTCCGTCCGAATCAAGGCCTTGCCCTTGGCCAAAGGCACTTGGGACATGGCGGTCCAAGAAGTGACATCCTGGGTCACGGTCTGATAGAGGCTAGCAAAGTCCCAGCCATTGAGGGGCACCCGCACATAGGTCTCATCTACCTGATTGACTAAGTAGAGGGCTTGGGGCTCCTCTTTCAAAAGCCAAATTTGATCAGCTTCAAAATCGAGCGGCGGTCCGTCCTTGGACTTGAACCATTGTCCCCACAGAGAGACCGGCAAGCGGTCAGCAAAGCGCAGAATCAAACGAGGACTGGTCGACATGCTGGTAAAGGCTCCAGAAGACTCTACCACATCAAAGTCGCCTCCGAGTTCACTCGGTGTCTGCGCTAAGGCTGCCGTCACCTGCTCCAGATGACTGGCACTAGCCTCCCAGTAACCGCCTGCTTCATAAGCATCTAGGGCAACGGGGGCTAGCACATCGCTTAACTTCATGCCGGCTACTTGGCGATTGAGACTGTCCACTTGCTCATTACGAACAGTTTGTTGTGGCGTTTGCGAATTAGCACCATAGAGAAAATCAGGGTTGGTTAGAAGCAACCAGGAAAGGACCCCGCTGGTTAGGACGGCCAGAATTAAGGTAATCGGAATAAAGAGACGGCGAATCATCAATCATCCCACCCTTCATCATCAAAGTCCATCTGCAGATAAGGGAGGTCAAAGCCAAAGGTCGAACCCTTGCCTTCCACACTGGTCGCCCAGATTTTCCCACCATGCAGTTCAATGATTTCCTTAGAAATAGCCAAACCAAGCCCTGTCCCCCCTTGCTCACGCGACCGCGCCTTGTCGACACGGTAGAAGCGTTGGAAGAGATGTGGGATGTCCTTCTGTGGAATTCCCAGCCCCTGGTCCTTGATGGACAGGTGGACATGGGAATGGGAATCTTCAATCTTAACGACGACGACGCCCCCATCAGGAGAATACTTGATGGCATTGTTTAAGATATTATCAATCACTTGGGTCACGCGGTCCTGGTCAATTTCCAGATAGATTTCCCGCGAGGTGAAATCCCGCTCAAGTTTAAATTTCTTCTGGTCAGGATTCTGTTCCAGCATAAATTCAAAGCGGTCCAGAATGTGACTGACCATGCGCTTAAAGTCAATGTATTCTAGGTTGAGTTTATATTGACCTTCATGAATCTTGGATAGATCCAGCAGGTTACCAATCATCCGCATCATACGGTCGGTCTCCAACTGAATAACATTGAGGAACTGAGGCGCAATGACCTCGTCCTGCCAAGCCCCTTCGCGCAGAGCTTCGGTATAGGACTTAATGGAAGTCAAAGGCGTCCGCAATTCGTGGGAGACGTTGGATACAAAGTCCCGACGTTCTTGCTCGGTCTTCTCTTGTTCGGTAACGTCTGTTAAGACACAGACCACCCCGGTAACGAAGCCGGTCTCACGGCGAATAACGGAGAATTCCCCCTTGAGGATGGAATACTCCCCGTGGTCTACCCAATCCATGAGGATTTCCCGGTCATCACCTAGCAAGTCGGTCAAGGTATATTGATCCTTGAGCCGCAAGAGGCGAATAATGGAAATCCCGATGGCAGATTGTTGGTCGATACCCAAGAGTTGCAGGGCGCGCTCATTGACTAGCAGGACATTACCGCGCCGGTCGGTCGCAATCACCCCGTCGGTCATATAACGGAGAATCCCGTCCAAACGTTGACGTTCGGATTCAATCAATTCTTGGGAGTCCTTAACCTTAACCGATAATTCGTTAAGAGTCTTGGCCAGTTCGCCCAACTCGTCATTCCCAAAAATCTTGGCCGGATAGTTATAAATTCCTTCCGAAATCCGCAGGGCTTGTTGGCGCATGTTTTCAATCGGCAGGGTTAAGCCTTGAGAGAGCACCAAGGCTAAGATAAAGCTCCCCACAATGGCAATCACCGCTGATTGGATGAAGACACTCATGACACTCTGGGTCTGTTCATAGACCCGGTTCATATTGGCCGTCACCCGGACAGCTCCTACCACCGTATTATTCGACTGACTCAAGATCGGCTTAATCGTGGTGTAGGTATGACGCTTGCTATTGACATCATACTCTGAAAACTTAGAAGAGCGTTGGCTAACCAACGCTTCCCTCACATTATTATCATTGGTCTTGGCCAGTGCTTCTGACTGGTCCAAGGCGTTATTTGACGCAATAATCCCATCCTTGGTGTTGATGATTTGGATACGGGTCAAATTACTATTTGAGAAGGTATCAATGACCTGAGTCAGACGGGCGCGTTCATCCGTCTCACTCAAGCGTTCTTCTAAGATTGGCGTCACATTGTTAACCAAGAACTCTACCTGGGTATCAATCTGATCCTGGTAGTTCTTGAGCGTACGACTCTCGTATTGGTTAACGAAGTAGACCCCCACGAATTGGAAAGCAATCAGCAGAATAATAATGATTTGAATCGGAATTTTAAAATGGATCGATTGAAATAATCGTCTGATTCGCTTCATATGCTAGAACTTCCTATTCTTGATCTGGATTCTTCAAGAGGTAGCCGACCCCACGACGAGTCACAATATAAGTTGGGTGGCTTGGAATATCTTCAATTTTCTCCCGCAGACGACGGATGGTCACGTCGACCGTCCGCACATCCCCGAAGTAATCATAATCCCAAACAGTCTCAAGGAGATGTTCCCGGGTCATGACTTGGCCAATGTGGCGGGCTAGGTAGTGGAGTAATTCGAACTCCCGGTGGGTCAGTTCAATTTCTTCCCCGTGTTTAGAGATAATGTAGGCATCTTGGTGAATAACCAAATCCCCTACTACAATCTCGTTCTTGTTGACTTCTTGTGGCTCAGGTTCCTTGACTAGATTGCGACGCAAGTTAGCCTTAACGCGGGCAATGAGTTCACGGTTAGAGAATGGCTTGGTGACATAGTCATCTGCCCCTAACTCTAAACCTAAGACCTTGTCAATCTCTGAATCTTTGGCAGTTAACATGATCACTGGTACAGCGGATTGTTTGCGAATTTCACGACAAACTTCCAAACCGTCCATCTTGGGTAGCATGAGGTCTAAAATCACTAAGTCTGGTTGACTCTTCTCGAATACCTCTAATGCTTGTTCACCATCATAAGCTTTTTCAATGGCATAGCCTTCGTTTTCTAAGTTAAAAGAAATAATATCAGAGATTGGCTTTTCATCATCTACGACTAGAATCTTTTTCATATGGTTCATCCTTTCTCATGACGTTCTAGGTTCAAATGGGTGAGCCTTCCCCTTAAGGTCTCACTCCTTTATTATAGCGGGTTTTGCGGGAATATTAAAGCCCTTACGCTCAAGTTTTCTACTTATGTCGGAGCTTGCTCGGACTTGTAATCTAATAGACAAGTATTTGAAAAGAAACCTTAAACAAAAGGTAGGGCCTTTTGTTTAAGGTTTCCAAATTAAAGGCGTTTAATCATTAGAAGATGATAACTGGCATGCCGACTTCCACTAATTGGTAAACTTCTGCCATGGTACCTGGTGGTGTGTTGATACAGCCTAAAGAACCATTAGACAGGTAGGCTTCGCCCCCGAAGGAAGCTTGCCAGTTGGCATCGTGAATCCCTTGGCCAGTGTCATCAAATGGAATCCAGTAATCAACCGGTTGTTGATATTCCTTCTGAGTATGTGGGTTGTAACCCTTGAGGGTTGAAGGAGACTCCTTATTCCAAGAAGCGTAGGCCCCGGGGATAGTGGTCGTCCCAGGGCGACCGGTTACGACTGGTGTTTCCAGTACCTTCTTACCATCCTTGTAAATAAACATCATTTGGTGGGCAATGTCGACTTCGACATAGCTTGGACCGATATCATTTTCCTTGTCGGCATAACCCGTCCCAACAACCGTTGGTTCACGCTTGATGGTACCACCCTTGTTAAGGTCTGCTACAATCTTCTCTGCCTCTGCCTCAGAGTCAATGGACCAACCTAGTGTCCCTGGTTGCACATCGACCACCCCAGATAAGGTTGAAGCAAATTTACGCGTTTTGTTGATGGTCGCGTATTTGGTGTTAAGTTCCTTGACATAGTCTTGAACCTTGCTTTGGTCTATGACCAAATTATTAGACTCATCAAATTGAATCCAGTCATTGATTTTATCTTTAGGAACAACTTCTTCCTTGCCTGAGATAGTCAAGGTAATTTTGGTATCCGCGACCTTGTTAATTTGATCCATGACTTGGGTAATCTTAGGATCATCACTCTTGATTTTTGGCTCTTGGTAGGCCGAATTGATTTCAACCGAGGTGTTACCTGACTGTACTTGAGAAACAATCAGTTCCTTAACCTTGGCTACGTCTAATTGGTTACCGGATTTTTCAGGGGTGACGTGATAACCTTGTCCGTTAGAATACTCGATCTTAGCATCTTGGGCCGCTGTCCGGTTTTGGTTGTTCAAGCCAAAGCCATCCAGAGTCTTGCTAAGGTTCTCGTCGTTAAAAGCCACGTGATTGAGCAAGACATTCTTATATTCGGTGGTGTTGAAGAAACTACCTACCCAACCGGTTGGGTCTTGTGAATTATAGGCTGATTCCAAAGCCTTGTTGGCATCTACTTGGACACCTGCTTGTTCTAAGGTAAAGCGTCCTACTTCTTTGCCGTTCTCTAGAATGGTCACTTCCTTCTGGTTAAGGTCCTTGCCAATCTTATCCTCCGCTTCCGCTAAGGTTAAGTTGGAAATATCCAAGGAGCCAAATTTAGTATTGGCCTGGAATTTCTGGGCGTAGAAGCCTACACCGGCACTATAGCCCAAACCAGCTAACAGTAAAACTGTTGTCGAGCCAATGATTAATCCTTTTTTCATGATTTCTCGTCCTCACTTTTTCTCTTATTCAAATACAGATTTTAGCATCGAATTGTGAATTTTCTTTGACCCTTCCATTAATTATTCTATATGATTTTGTTTCTTTTGTAATATGAGGGTCTCAATGGCATGTGAAACGCCGTCTTCTTCATTGCTTAAAGTCACAAAGTCAGCCTTGGCTTTGAGGTCGTCTGAGGCATTGCCCATGGCTACCGCACAGCCGGCAAAATCTAACATCTCGGCATCATTAGCCGCATCGCCTAGAGCCATGACTTGCTCAGGACGCAGACCTAAGTGACGGGCCAACTGGTCTAAGCCACTAGCCTTAGAAACACCAACCGGTAGAAATTCTAGGATAACCTTCTGGCTCCGGACCATGGACAGGGCCTGCCAGTCGGCCGCCTCAATAGTTGGAATCCAAGCATCCAAGACTGCTTCCGGCGCCAGAATCATGGCCTTATTGAGTTGGCTATTGGCCAGGAAGTCTTCGTCGGAGATTGGTGTCACGTCTGTTTTAAGAAACTGGGCATCGCGGGCAACCAAGGCATTAGGCGTTGGATCCCCTACTAGGTAGAGATGGTCGCGGTCAAAGGCCACCAGCTGAGCCCCCTGGTCCTTGAGGGGCGCCACTAGTTCCAGCGCCCGTTGCCGCGCCGCTTGGGTTAAGAAGCGTTGGAAGACTGATTGGAAAGGCGCTTGGGCCGTCAGAGTTTGCGCCCCATTTTGCAAGATCATAAAGTCCGACTCGCCTAAGAAAGGCAGCTCCGGTATATAGAAGTCCACCCCTGGTAGGGTCCGGCCGGTACAGATGACAATCTTAATGCCGGCCTCATGCGCCCGAGCCAGGGTGGCGACGTTGGTGGCACTAATGGCTTTTTGGTTGGTCAGCAGGGTGCCATCTAGGTCAATGGCAATTAAACCAATGTCCTGAGCTAATTCTTGGCCAGATTCCTTGCTGTCTTCTATTTGTTCGGCGGCCATTTGTTGGAACTCGTTAAGGGCAGGCGCCGCCGCTTGGCGTTTGGACTCGGCTTTTGCTGCCACTTGTTGGCACCAGGTCTTATCCCATTGGGTGGCTAGGAAGTCCTCTACCTCTATTTCCTTTTCCTTGCGGACCATGAGCAGACCATCGCCTAAAGGCAAGAGGCAGGCCCGTTGGTCTTGATCTGTCAAGACAGCTTGGAAGAGTTCATTGAGCTTGCGATGAATCTTGCGCACCCGCTTAGGCCGCGTGTCTAAGGCATCCATGATGGTGCCCGCTTGCAGGACATCATCAATCAATAGGACACCTCCCATCTTAAGCAGACGCATGCAGTAAGGATAGAACTCCAGATACTTGGCCTTGGCGCTATCCATAAAAATCAGATCATAGTGATTAACCGGTAAGGTAGGCAGAATATCAGCCGCATCCCCTTCTAGGACCGTCACCTTATCCGCCAGACCAGCCTGCTCAAAATTGGACTTAGCCCGTTCAAACATAAGGGCGTAGCGGTCAATCGTGGTTAAGTGGCCGTCAGATGCTAGGTGTTGAGCCATAAGACTAGCCGAAAAGCCAATGGCGGTCCCGATTTCCAGGATTTGTTGAGGCTGGGTAGTGGCACAGAAAAAGTCCAAGAACTTGGCTGTTTCGTGAGGGACCACCGGAATCCCATTGGCATTGGCAAAGGCCTCCAACTGACCTACAATCCCTTCAAAAGGAAGTTGCCCCTCCCGCATCAAGTCGATTATTTTCTGCATGACCACTGGCCGGTGCATCATCTCATTCAACATAGTCCTGTCTCCTTCTTCTGACTTATTCACTGTCTATTATAATGGAAAAGACTTAAAAGCAAAAGACCCAGCCCTTCTCATCAAACTTTTAGGCCAGGATTTGGTGCGATAAGGAAGCTTTTGGGGTATTTATATATAAAGGAGGAAGCACCATGTACCATCAAGAGGCAAGATTTTATCAGCTGGTCAAGCAAAGAGGCCACTTATCCCAGGAGGACGAGACAGACTACCTGCGTCTCCTAACTGGCCTAGAGGGCGAAGCACGGGTTGGCCGAGTGATTCAAGACCTAGGGCTGTCTACTTTTTATCTGACTGACTTGTGGATTCCCCTGGGAAAGGGCGCACAAATCGACGGGCTTTTGCTGGTGCCGCAGGGGCTCTACCTAGTAGAAATCAAGCATTATGGCGGGCATTTTCTCTATCAGGGATTTGCCTCCAGATTCAACGGGCGCCCTTATCATCATGACTTGCTAGGGCAAGTGGCCCGAGCCAGAGCCTGCTCCAGCAATTTCTAAGGAGCCAGCAATTAGACTGTCAGCTAGTATCCAAGCTGATTTTCAGCCAGGACCATTTGCAGGTCGAGGGCTTAGATTCGGAGCAATACATGCTGTGGCCGCAGGCACTAGCTTGGCTTCAGGGGCTGGCCGACCACATGGCAGGTCAGCCTTGCAGTCGGCGCCAGCAGCTAGTCTTGGATTTACTGAGACCACTCCAACATGCTAGCCCCTACCGGCCGCGCCAACTGACTTCTATCGAGCGCCAAACTCTGCTAAGCGGCGTTGGCTGCCCCCGTTGTTTGCGGCTGGGCATGACTTGCAGTCGTTATAAGGTTTCCTGCCCGCATTGCGGCTTTCGGGAAGATAAGGCAGCCGCCTGTTTGCGTAGCGCCTGTGAGTGGGCCTTGTTAAATCATGACCTACCGCTGAGTCGCTCGGCAATTTCCAACTATATGGGAAGCAAGCAATTGGACCGCACCCTACAACGCCAACTAGCTAAATACTTCCACCCACTCCACAAAGGCCACCACGCTTGCTACCAAAATGATTACGCCACCGTTTATCAGTGCCTGTCACAATATGATGGAGTCTAGCATGTGGGAGCCATGTCGCGTTGGAGGCCCATCACGACATGGCGGGGGCCCAATACGACGTGGCGCGCTCGTTTTACTCCCTTTTGGGCGGATTCGGACCCTTGGAGCTCGTGCCACGTCGCGTTGGAGGTCCAACACGACATGGCGGATTCCCAATGCGACATGGCGCACCTTTGTCTGGTCACTTCAACAAAAAAGCCACCTCCGAGCTAGGTCAGAGGTGGCAGGCCTTGTTCTTATTATTTGGTTTCTTGTTTGCTTAACTTGTCAGCTAGGCCACTAGTGCGAAGACCCCATTTAATGAGTTCGACTAGCACGATGATGCTGAAGGAGACAGCTAGTACCAAGCCCCATTGTGGCAAGGTAGGCGCGGTCACGTCGAAGAAGTCGTTAATGCCTGGGATAACGATAACGCCTAGCAACATGACAGCCGACAAGAGGCTGGCACCGTTGAGGAACTTGTTATCGAAGGCTTTCCCTGTGAAGAGAGAAGTGAAGACATACTTGACGTTGAAAGCATGGAAGAGTTGAATCAAACCTAAGGTCGCAAAGGCCATGGTTTCGGCCAAGTTTTCTTGGTGGTACCATTGACGGGCTAACTGGTAGATGAAGAGGGTCAAGGCACTTTCCAAGACCCCTTGATAGAGGATACTTGGCAGAATACCGTTAGATAAGAAGCTAGATTCCTTAGTCCGTGGCGGACGATTCATCACATCTGGCTCGGCTTTTTCCATCCCCAAAGCGATGGCTGGGAAGACGTCTGTCACTAAGTTTATCCATAAGATATGAACAGGTTGCAAGATGGTCCAACCTATTAAGGTGGCTACGAAGAGGGTAATGACCTCACCCAAGTTAGCTGACAAGAGATATTGGACAGCCTTCTGGATGTTGGCGAAGACCTTACGCCCTTCTTCAACCGCCACAACGATGGTTTCAAAGTTATCGTCTGCTAGGACCATGTCAGAGGCACCCTTGGACACTTCGGTCCCAGTAATCCCCATGCCGACCCCAATATCTGCTTGCTTGAGGGAAGGCGCATCGTTGACTCCGTCCCCGGTCATGGACACCGTCTTACCTTTAGACTGCCAAGCCTTGATAATGCGCACCTTGTGCTCAGGTGATACACGGGCGTAGACTGACAAGTCTTGAACACGCGCTTCTAATTCTTGATCAGAAATCGCATCGAGTTCGGACCCAGTCATGACGTGATGGTGGTTGTCTTCGTTTGGATTCAAGATACCTAGACGTTCCGCAATAGCTTGCGCAGTTTCAGCGTGGTCACCGGTAATCATGACGGTCCGCATGCCGGCTCCTTTGGCTACAGCAATAGCATCCGCGGCTTCTTGACGCTCAGGGTCAATCATACCGACTAAACCAGCAAAGATTAAGTCATGTTCTAATTCCTCAGACTCAAACTTGCTAGGCAATTGATCAATAATCTTATAAGCCCCTGCCAAGACACGTAAGGCCTGACGCGCCATGCCTGTATTCTCGGTCAAGATGGCTTGGCGATCAGCATCGGTCAAGTCGGTCACCTGGCCGCCAAAGTCCTTATGAAGGCAGCGTTTGAGCAATTGGTCTGGGGCCCCTTTGGTGGCTACCAGGTAGCGACCATCCGCTAGCGGGTGGACCGTGGTCATCAATTTACGGGTAGAGTCAAATGGAATCTCGCCCACCCGTGGGAAGCTAGCCAAGCGTTCAGCCAAAGGATAGCCCTTGTCTAAGGCAAACTTAACCATGGCAGTCTCGGTTGGATCCCCAATTAAGTTACCTTCGGCGTCCACTTCCGTGTCGTTAGCCAAAACAATGGAACGTAAGAGCGGTAAATCTAAATCTAAGTCTTCAGAGGCATTGTGGAGGACCCCATCATAGTAGGCTTTTTCAATGGTCATCTTATTAAGGGTCAAGGTCCCTGTCTTATCGGAACAGATAATTTGGGTCCCACCCAAGGTCTCAACGGCAGGCAAGGTCCGAACCAGAGCCTTACGGTCTGCCATAGTTTGGGTCCCGATGGATAGGATAATGGTCGAAATGGCTGGTAAGCCTTCCGGAATAGCCGCTACGGCCAAGGAAATAGACACTAAGAGCATGTCAGTAATCTGACGGCCACGCAACAAGCCAACGATGAAGGTCACAGCCGCAATGACTAAGATCATAATGGTTAAGGTCTTACCCAAACGGTCTTGGTCGCGTTGCAATGGGGTCTTGGTTTTCTCAGCGCTCGCTAACATGCTGGCAATATGGCCGACTTCGGTATTCATCCCAGTTGCTGTTACAATGGCTAAGGCACGACCGTAAGTCACATTGGTGCTAGAGAAGACCATGTTATGGCGGTCCCCAATCCCGGCACCTTCTTCTGCAATGACGCTAATATCCTTATCAACCGGCACCGATTCCCCAGTCAAGGCTGCTTCTTCAACCTTGAGTGAGTTGGCTTCAATCAAACGCATATCCGCTGGTACAATATCTCCAGCTTCCAATAAGACGATGTCGCCTGGCACCAAGTCATGAGACTTAACGGTCATGACATTGCCATCACGGCGGACACGGGCGTCAGGTGAGGCCATTTCCTTGAGGGCGTCAATGGCTTCTTCAGCCTTGGCTTCTTGGACTACCCCCATAATGGCGTTAAGCACCACCACTAGGAGAATGATGACCGCGTCGTGCCACTCGTGGCTGGCTACGAAGGAGACAGCCGCCGCAATCAAGAGGATGATAATCATGAAGTCCTTGAATTGCTCAATAAACTTCTGCAAGAGGGTTGAATGAGCTTCGGCCTTGAGTTCATTTGGGCCGAACTCTTCCAAGCGTTGCGCAGCCACTGCAGATGTCAAGCCCGTCTCAACATGGCTTTCTAAGCTGTCAATAAGGGCTTGCGCCTCTTGGTTATAGGCTGATAATTTTGTTGACATAGTAACCTCCTATTTGATCCATTCCTTCATGCTGGCTGCCCCAGCTTGTAAAAAAAGACTTATGCCGCCACCCAACGAGTGAATCAGCATAAGTCTCACTATTTCAGTCAGTACCAGCAGCAGATGCTACATATTTGTTGATACCAACGAGCTAGGCTCTAGTTACTCCCTTATGAAGTCAATGGTTATATTACTCTTACTATTATAGAGATAAGCAGCAAAAAAAGCAAGAAAAAAACACTTGCTATTTTCTCTGACAAAAGCGGCGATCTTGACGATAGAGGCCGGACGCGCTAGGATAAGAATGAAGAAACGAGGAGGGATTGACATGACAAAGACAGGCAAAATCATTCGTGTAGTAGGCGCCGCCATTATCCAAGATGGCCAGGTCCTCTGCCTACAGCGCGGCCAAGAAATGAGCCTAGCCGGACTCTGGGAATTTCCCGGTGGCAAGCTAGAAGCTGGCGAGACAGAAGCGCAAGCTCTGGCGCGGGAAATTAAGGAAGAACTGACCCTGGAAATTGAAGTCGGCGACTGGGTAACGACGGCGGAATACGCCTATGAATTTGCCACTATCCAGCTGGCGGTCTACAAGGCTAAGATTCGATCTGGCAGTCTGACCCTGCTCGAGCACCAGGCTAGCCGTTGGGTCCGGCCCCAAGACCTTATGAGCTTAGAATGGGCGCCCGTCGATATTCCGGCGGCTCAGCTGCTGGCCCAAGAAGGGGCCTCCCTATAGACTTATACAAGACAAAGGCGACCAGGAACCAGTCCTAGTCGCCTTTATTTTAATGTCTGCGGAAATCAACAAAGTCATCATGCTGATGCATGTTGCTGTCGATGAAATAAATCAAGGTTTGCAGCTCGTTGGTTAAGTCCACATGTTGCATGCGAACATGACTTGGCACATCGAAACGCAATGGCGTGAAGTTGAGAATCCCTTTGATGCCTGCTGCCACCAAACGCTCTACCGCTATTGGTGCCTCTTCTTGTGGCACAGTTAAGAGGGCAATTTCAATGCCTTGGGCTTCTAATTGCTCTTCCAACTCATCAATGGAATAGACTGGCACACCCGATTGAATGGTCCCAATCAATTTAGGGTCTACTTCGAAGGCCGCCCCAATCCGCACATTATTATTCTTGCGGAAGTTATAATGGAGGAGCGCATTCCCTAGATTCCCTACCCCAATAAGGGCTACAGAAGTCAGACGGTCTTGGTTCAGGGTCTTGGTGAAGAAGTCTAATAAGTAATCAACATCATAGCCATAGCCCCGTTTACCCAAGGCGCCGAAGTATGAGAAGTCACGACGAATGGTCGCACTATCCACTTTCACCGCATCACTGAGTTCAGTAGATGAGATCCGCTTCTTACCGGCATTCTGTAAAAATCGTAAATAACGATGGTAAATAGGAAGCCGGTTCACAGTTGCTTTTGGTATTTCTCTACGCATTTAATCACTTCTTTCACATTAAAATATTTCGCTTATTCTCCAGTCGATATCTTTAGTATATCATCATATTTGACTAGACTCCATTATTTAGGGGTGAACTTAATACAATTATTATAGTTCAGTAATAATTGTCGCACTCCTGCCTTTATCCGCTTTCATTTACGTGATAACACAAACTTCACCTAAGAATCTTTATGTGACTCAAGCTACGATGAGAGAACTTCTCATAGAGCAAACCTTTTCACTCTGTCATTTTCCCTTAAATATTCAACCCCCATTATGGCCCTATTCTAGCCACAATGGGGGTTGTTTTATTCGCTCATTGACAAACGAAAGCGAGACCAGTCGCCCCGAATATAGTCCAGGAGGCCTAAATCTGAGCTGGCCACTTGGCCGACAATGGCCTGGCGGTCATCCGCTGGCAAGTCTGTCAGGCAGATTTCCAGTTCATTGGCATAGCTGCCGTAGTTGGACCGGCCTAGGACTAGGTCCCCTCGCTGACGATGCCCAGGCTGGCCTACCACTTCTTGCCCACGTAAGGCTTGGCGGGTTTCTGAGGCCCGAATGACCCAATCACTGGGATCCGGCCGGTTAGACCAGACTTGATCTAGCAAGGCTTGCGGAGCCTGAGCCCGTAACTCTACTAGACCATCATTAAGACTGGCCAGGCGTCTCAGTTGATCTTGGCTGACATCACAATCCCCTATGTAGACCCGGTCCACTTGGCATTGTGATAGGAGATAGAGGGCTGCTTGCTGACTTGGCCAATGGCGGGTCTCCTCTAGCGTACAGAGGCCATCAAAGTAAGGGCCCCTAGCCACCTGGCCAGTGACAAAGGCCAGACAGGGAATGCCTAAGGCATGCAGTCTTTGGTTTTGGGCCAGGACATAGACCTGGCTGAGACCACTATAGACCTTGGGATAATAGTTATGTGCGGCCCAGACCCGGCCGAGGGCCACCCCTGCTTGAGCTAAGTCCTTCAGCAAGGGCGCCGTAATAGTCGAAGCATTTAGGACCAGGTGACTGGACTGGCTGAGGACAGCCATCTGCTGGGGCGTCAGTCCAGCATCCACCCGCAAGGAACCAAAGCCCCAGGCTTCTAGGCGGTCCAGGCCATAACGGTCCAGGCTGGCCTCATTAATATCCGCCATGACCTGGATCCCTTTTTCATGGCAAGCCGCCATGAGCAAGTCAAGCTCAACCGGCTTATAATGAGGAGTTAGGTTAAGACTGGTAAAGGCGTAGCCAAAGCCCTGCTGACTAAAACGGTCAATCCGAGTCAGATTGTCGTCTAGGGTCTGATTACTATAGAAGGAAAAGCCGACTACCTGTCCTTTCATTGACTATCGCCACCATAGACTTGAGCAATTCGAGCTTCATCCACCCCGAAGAACCAGGTCAAGACAAAGCCACCTAGATAAGCCCCTAGCATGGCGATGACATAGGAGATTTGTGTGCCCGGCACCATAATCAGCAAGCCGAAGAGACCGGATACCCCTTGGGAGACAGCCCCTAGATGGAAGAGGACCGCTAGAACTCCCCCCAGGCCTGAACCTAAGCAAGCCGTAATAAATGGTTTACCTAGAGGTAAAGTCACGGCATACATCATGGGTTCACCAATCCCTAGGATGCCGACTGGCAAGGAGTCACGAGTTAATTGTCTCAGACGTTTGTTGCGTGATTTGAGGTAGAGGGCTAGACCCGCGCCGACCTGACCGCCCCCTGCCATCATAAGAATTGGCAAGAGATAGTTGACCCCGGCCGTTGGCCCTTCCGGATTATTCAGCATGGTGTGAATTGGGGTTAAGGCTTGGTGGAGCCCCACAGAAACCAGTGGCAAGAAGCCAACGGAGAGGATAAAGCCACCTAGGGCACCCAGTTGCGTATAGAAGTAATCTAAACTAGCATAAATCCCATCCGTAACCAGGGCTGCCAGCGGTTGAATGACAATAACCGATACCAGCACCCCGACTACTACGGTTAGGAGTGGCGTGAAGAAGGTGTCCAAAAGATCGGGCATGATACGACGAATGGCCCGCTCTAGGTAGGCGAAGAAAATCCCCATAAAGAGGGCCGCTAGGAGCCCACCAGCCCCTGGTGAGAAGGCCTTATTAGTTATTGGAAGAAGAATTGGCGCATCGGCCACCTTAGCAAGAAGTGGCATGCTTGGAACCACCACAGACAAGGCCCCGGCCATGCCACCCAGAACGGCACTGCCCTTGAATTCTTTGGCCGCGTTCATGCCCACATAGATTGGCAAGAAGGCGAAGAGGGCCCAGCCCATGGTCCGAATAGCTTGGAACCACCAGACACCGGCCCAGGCATTCTGGTTGGAAACATTGATGACATTGGCAATCCCATTGATCATACCGGCTGCAATAATCCCCGGCAGCAAAGGAATGAAGATATTGGCAATTCGTTGCAAGAAGCGTTGTAGGGGCTTGTCATACTTAGCCTTTTGCTGGTCTTTGTTGGCCTTAGCCACTTGGTCGGCTGCCAGCTCTTCATAGCCTAGACTGAGACCTGTTAATTGGGCAAAGGCTGACCCAACTTGATTGACCTTGCCCGGTCCTAGGATAACTTGCACTTGGTCTTGGACGACTAGCCCCATGACCCCTTCCACTTGCCTGAGGGCCTCTTGGTCCACTAGGGATAGATCGCGCAGGGTCAGGCGCAGACGCGTCATACAGGTTGCATTGGCTAGGACATTGTCCTTGCCTCCCACTAGGGATAGAATTCGACTTGCTAATTCATTCATGGTAATACCTCCTTAATTTGATCTTGCTTATTTACTGATTGCTGGCTGGCTTGGATAGCCTGGGCAATGTGGTCTTGATTATCAGACAAGAGGGCTTGGGCACCCGCCAAATCACAACCCGTTAAGGCCATAAGAATGGCGCATTTGACCTGGCCCTGGGCTGCTTGAAAATAAGTCGCTGCCTGCTCCAAGGACAAACCGGTTGTGGCGGCAATAATACGATGGGCGCGGTCAATCAATTTTTGGTTGGTGGCTTGGACATCGACCATGTAACCTTGATAGACCTTACCTAACTGAATCATGGCAGTGGTGGAAATCATATTGAGCACCAACTTTTGCGCTGTCCCAGCCTTGAGTCGGCTAGAACCGGCAATAATTTCTGGCCCCACCGGAATTTCGATTGGATAATCTGCCCACTGGCTAATCTCGGCCTCCTTAACGCAGGCAAGGCCCGCCGTCAAAGCGCCCTGCTCCTTAGCATAGCGTAAAGCAGCCACCACATAGGGGGTGCGGCCTGAGGCTGCGATACCGACTAAGGCATCTTTGGCTGATAGATCGAGAGCGGCTAAGTCCTGGACAGCTGCTGCTTGGTCGTCTTCAGCCCCTTCAATGGCCTGGGTCATGGCCTCTAAACCGCCAGCCATCAGGGCTTGGACTCGATCAGGGGCGACGCCAAAGGTTGGGGGACATTCTGAGGCATCCAAGAGACCTAGTCGGCCTGAAGTTCCTGCCCCTATATAAAAGAGGCGACCGCCTTGAGCCATAACGGGTACCAGGGCTTCTATAAAGGCATTAATCTCTGGCAAGGATTGCCTGACGGCTAAGGGGACTCCTTGATCTTCTTGATTCATGCGCTGGGTGATTTCGGCCACTGACAGGGTCTCAATGGCCTGCGACAGGGGGTTGGCTTGTTCTGTTGCTAACTTGCCTAGTTCCATAGTAGTTCCTCCTTCCTACAAGCTTATTATACCCCTTATGTAAGCGCATTACAAGGCGCTGTCTGGCTTTTTGTCAAGACATTTCTTGTACTATAATATTTCTTGCTCTGTCTTATCTTAGAAGACAAAAATGCCACAAGACCCCTTAGCCTTAGCGGTCTTGTGACAGCTTATTTGATACAACGGAAACCAATATGGCTAGCCGTCACCAAGGCGTCAGCTCCATTGCGAGCACCTAGGCGATAGCGTTGGCAGTAAGAGGCATGACAGAGGAAGGAACCGCCGCGAATGGCGTACTCCCCTTTCAAGTCAGCTAGGCTTGGAAGAGGCTGGGCCTGCTTAAAATCCTGCAAGACTTGATAGCGGGGATTGGCGCACCATTCCCAGACATTGCCGATGACCTGATAGAGGCCCCAGTCATTAGGGGCGTAGGTCTTGACCGGGGCCGTCCCTAAGTAGCCGTCCGCCTGGCTATTAAAACCAGGAAAGTCCCCCTGCCAGGAATTGGCATGATAGCACCCATCGGATTCTAGCTCCTGGCCCCAAGGAAAGGTCGTGGTCCGGCCGGCCCGAGCCGCATACTCCCACTGGGCTTCAGTGGGTAAGCTCACTCCCGCCCACTGACAGTAGGCTAGGGCATCGGCCAAGGAAACATGGACCACCGGGTGGTCAGCCAAGGCGTCTGTGGCAAGGGGGCCTTCAGGTCCAAAAGGATGGAGCCAGTCGGCGCCCGCCACTACCCGCCACCAAGGCGTGCCCGGCACCCGAGGGGCCTTGGCTTCTAGGTCTTCTGACAGGAGGGCTTCAAAAACCAAGGAGCCGCCCGTCCGACTGGCAATGGTCTGGTAGCCAGTGGCCGCCACAAATTCAGCAAATTCTTGGTTGGTGACAGGCGTTGTAGCCACCGAGAAGGCCGCCACTTCCATGGGAATAGCCGGGGCCTCATAGTCCTCTACAAAACCTTGTCCTAGGGGCGCCCCCATTTGGAAGTGCCCTGCTGGTAACTCGACCCACTCCATGACTAGCCCTCCTCACGGGGATAGCCCATGATATCCCCACGTCGGGCGGCTGCCAAAGTGGTCACTAGGGCTGACAGGGGCCGCGCCACTAGACGTCCATCCTCAACAAAGCCCTCTTCACGATTGGCTAAATAGGCAATCAGCTTCTGAGTCAACTCCAAGACTACGGGCGCATAGTCGGCCTGGTCATAGAGATTGACCTGCTCATAAGGATCGGTCACATAGTCGAAGAGCTGATAACGGTCCTGAACAGGATACCAGATTAACTTATAGCGTTCATTAAGGACAAATTGACTGGAATCTTGGCCTAGAACATGCTCCCCGTGGATATCAGTCCGCCAGCCGTCAATTTGACCTAGCAAGAGCTGGCGCACGCTGCGACCGTCTGTAGCCACTTGCTGGCCCAAGACCAGGTCTACCAAGGATGGGAAGATATCTTGAATCTTAACCAGTTGCGGAATAGTATGATGGTGGGCCGCAATCAGATGGCCAGGATCATAGATAAAGGAAGGAATTTGGATGCTGCCCTGATAAGGATAGCCTTTGCGGAAGAGGTCATGCTCCCCTAGTTGGTCGCCATGGTCGGAGACAAACCAGAAGAGGGTATCCTGGGCATGGCCGAACTCTTCCAGGGCCGTCAGGAAGCGACTAATTTGATGGTCCAGATGGGTCACCAAGCCATAGTAGCCTGCCAGCAAACGCCGTTGATCGTCGGGCTTGAGGCGCCCCTTTTTACTATCAATGCTAGGCACGGCATCCACTAGCTGCTCCCAATCCCCTAGATGGCGATCCCATTCCTGACCCAAGAGTTGATAATACATATCGAAATAATACTGAGGCGGATTAAAAGGCGAATGTGGCTTCTCAAAGGACAACTTGAGGAAGAAAGGCACAGTTGGATCCTTGGTCTTGAGGAATTCAATGGCTTCGGTCACCAGCCAGTTGCTTGGATGGAGAGCCTCTGCATAAGGCCAAGGCCGGGCCATCCAGGAATTACAATTGAGGCCGTCGTCCATGAGATCGGCTTGAGGCCCCAACTGGGCCTTGAGGAATTTGAGATAGTCACTGGACTGTTCAAAGGAAGCCCCATAAGCCCCATCATAGTGGCGATCGACATGGAGATAGCCGTCGTGCAGGGTCACATGGTCAAAGCCCAGACGCTTGCGGGCTGGGTAGACGTGCATCTTGCCGATACATTGGGTTTGGTAGCCGGCATCCCGGAAGGTTTGGGGCAGGGTCTGGGTGAAATTCCAAGGCATTTGGTCTTCGTAGCCCACCCGTCCCGAATTGGCCTGGTCCAAGCCAGTCAAGAGGGCTGCGCGGGCCGGCACACAGGACGGCACCGGCGAATAGGCATTGACGAAATTATAGCCTTGGCTGGCCATCATATCTAAGGTTGGGGTCGAGAGAAAATCAGGCCCCTGGTTAATACCTAAGGCGTCGGCCCGCATTTGGTCGACGACAATAAGCACCACATTGGGGCATTGCTTGCTGTTGGTCATGGTAGTGGAATCCCTCCTCATTCGGTCGCATGATCAACGACCTGTCTTCGCTTTCATTATACACCCTCTGGCATCAAATTGCCTATCTTCTACTAAAAAAGATGAGAATATTAACAAAAATTATAAAGCAGGTCCAAACTTGAGCCTGCCTTGACCCTAAGAATTAAACCTAGCAAAAAGCCTGACTGAGCGCCAGGCTTTTATTTTAAGATTTTGCTTTTTTTAACTTGGCTTGCATATAAGCTTCCAAATCACTGAGAGGTGCTACGGGTTGGTCCTTGGTCAGACGAAAAGAGCGGCTTTCAAAGACTAAGATTAAGTCCACGCTGACCAACTTACCCCGATTGGTGGTTCGATCCAAACGCACCTTGCGCAAGCTAGACCAAGGCAAGAGATAGTGACGACTACCTAGCTCAATCCGGACCTTGTCCCCCAAATCTTCTATGGTAACGGTTCGCGTCCAAAGAAAATTATAAAAGGCATTAGCCAGGAAAAATAGTAGGAGCAACAAAACAACGAACAATAAGGGTCCATATTGATTATCGCGCGGGTAGAGGTCCAAGTCCAACAAGAAATTGACAAGGTCCTTGATGCCTAGTTGTGCTAGACCTAGCAAGACCAGAATAGAGAGCAAGCGTTGGCCGGCAAAGCGACTGACCCTTAGCTTGACCTTATTCAGCAGATACTTGTTTTTACTTGTCATTTGGGCCTAGGCCTCCTTTTTGGGCTTGCTTCAGGCCCTTTTCTAAATATTGAATCAGCCACTCTAGCTTCGCTACCTGGTCATCTGAGGTCAGGTAGAAGCTGCGGCCATGAAATTTGAGGACTGCCGTCTTGCTGAAGATTCCTCCATGACGTTTGGGCGCGACGAAAGTCTTGACACGACGCAGGCTAGTCCAATCATAGCGATAGAGCTTATGGTTAATCAGGATTTCCAGACTTTGGCCCCGATTGTAGATAGTGACTGAACGTTTCCATAGGGCATTGTAAATTAACCAAAAAACTAGGGCCAGACCTAATAAGACCAGTAAGACGGGCCAACTCTTAGAGGACAAGTGGAGGCTCTTATCCATCCAATTGACAAGGGGCATTATTATCGTCGCCCAGATACCACAAATCACGAAAAAGGATAGGGCCTTGGCGCCCCAAAAATAAGACACCCGACAATCCAAGGTCATCACCAGGTCTTCTTGGCCCGGAGCCAGGGGCTTGCTTTTAGCAATAATCAAATTGGTCTCCCCTTTGGTCTAAATAGGCTTTTAACTTTCTAGCGACTTGCTCTAAATCTTTACTAGCAGGTCCCCAAGCTTCAATGCGATAGGTATTGGCTTCAAAGAAGATATCTAGCTTGTACTTGCTCATGTCACTGGATCTAACACTCATGCGGCGGAGTGTTGACCAGGCATAGCGGCTCTCCTCTTCTCCTACCTGAAAAGAGATTTGATCGCCTAAATCAATGATTCGTAGTTTCTTTAACCAGGTTTTGCGATGGTATCGCCAGCCTACTATAGCAAGAAGAACGATTGAAAGAACTAGGACAACCACCATTACTTTCATTAAGGTCAGGCCATCCACGCCCAAATATAAGCCAAACATTAAGACCGTTGCATTGATGGCCGTCCATAGAATATACAAGCAGAAGGCAATCAGACAGGCACTGACCAGTCGCATACCGAATCGGTGGCTGAGCCGGACTGTGTGATCAAAAAGTAGTTGGCCCTGATTTTCTTGCTGGTTAACAGTCATCTTATCATCCTCTCTATTTCTTTCATTATAACTTAGCTCTGGGCACTTGAGAAGTCTGAGCTTGCTTAGCAAGCATTACATAAGAAAAGGCCAGGAATTTTCCCTGACCTTCAGCTTCTTTTGCATAGCTGGGCTTAGCTCTGTACAAGATAAGTCTCTAGGGTTTGGGCTAGCTCCAGCAGAGCGCTCATGGTCTTATCCGATGAAGACAAGCGATAGGTGCGTTCCTCAAAGACCACGACTAGGCTAACCACGACTAGGCGACGTGATTTATTGCGAAGTTGGAATGGCTTGACACGGCGGAGCTCCCGCCAGTCATAGCAATCCACTCGGCTAGCTACTTGCACCTGGACTTGAGTCCCCATGTCCACAATACGCACCCTCCGCTTCCAGATCCAGTCATAGAGCCAGAAACCCAAGCCCAAGCTCAGAAGTGCTGTCACTAGCACATAGGCAACGCTCCATTTCTGCAAGTCCCGATTCAATAGTCCCCAAGTGATGAGCCAATGTATGCCATAGGCAAATAAGAAGGCCATGAGGATGGCGATGACAACACCGCTATAGAAACGTAGGCCAAATAAATGGCTGACCCGAAGCTTTCCCTCAAAGAGTAGCTTTTCCTCTCTATTCGAATTTCGATATTGCATCTTATCTCACCCTTCCTTGTCTTCTCATTATAACTTAGCTAACGTCGCTTGAGAAGCCTAATCTCCCTTGGAAAGAATCACATAAAAAAGACCAGGCACACGGCCTGACCCGCTACTTCTAATGACTTATCTCTGCTTTAGATAAGCCTGGAGGGCTTGGCCTAGCTCGCTCAGGGCCACCATACTCTTATCCGATGAAGAGAAACGGTAGGTGCGGCCATCAAAGACCAAGACTAGGTTATAAGTGCTGACCTGACCACGTCTAGCATAGAAACGATAGGCTCTGACCTTACGCAGGGTCTGCCACTTATAGTAGGCCTGGTCACGGCCGACTTGTAAGCAGGCTTGATCGCCTAGGTCCCAGATACGAACCGGCCGCTCCCACAACTTATTGTGGAGCCAGTCACCCAGCATCCAAATCAAGATACCCGAGATGATGAAGGAAGCCACGCTCCAACCTTTCAAGTCCTCCTGCCACAAGCCCACTGCTTGCAACAAGTGTAGGCTGAGGATAAAACCACCGAACATAATCAAGGCCATGAGGACGCCGCCTAAGAAGCGCACACCCAAGACATGGCTGACCCGAACCTTGCCTTCAAATAGTAAGTGATTGGCTTCGTCATTCTGTCTAACTTGCATGCTTTCACCCTTTCTAGTCTCTTCATTATAACTTAGCGAGGGGTCCTTGAAAAGCCTAGCTCCATTTGCCTAGCTGTCAAGGGGCTCAAATTTAATAAATTGTTAGCGACAAGTTAAGAAAGACTTAATAGTTGTTTCAAAAAGTCTTCAGTTTCACCCGCTATAGTAAGGTCATCAAATAAATCCAAGGAGTGATTTCCATGTCAACCAAACACACACTAACCAAACTCAGCCTTGTGGCCTTACTAAGCCTAGGTCTTGGGGCCGGCAGCTTATCCCAAGTGGTCTTAGCTGAGGAAAGCAGCGCATCATCTAGCCAAATGCCAGAAGATAAGCAAAAAGACGAAATGAACCAAGCCCTTGTCGGCCAATTAATGGGTCAAGGAAAACACAAGGTCATGGGTATGGCCAAGGTTACTGCTAAGGAAGTCGTACTGACCGGCTTTTCAAGTGATGAAGCCCCTGACCTCAATGCCTACCTAACCAAGGATGGCGATGTAGAACATGGCCTCAAATTAGGCAAGGTCGATGCCAAGGGTGCCATCCAAGGCTACAAACTAGACAAAGTCGACCTCAGTCAATACAACACCCTCACCATCCACTGCGACAAAGTCAATGAAACCTTCGGTTCTGCCATGTTGACCAAGTTTTCTGACGGGGCCATGGACCAAGCCATGAAACGTATGGGCGAACTCATGGGCGCCAATGGCAAGATGGTTATGGGTTCTGTTAGCATCGAGAAGAACCAACTCAAACTCAGCAACTTCAAGAGCGACAAGGCTCCTGACCTCCACGTTCTCCTTAGCAAAGACGGCAAATTAGAGACAGCCGTTGAAGTCGGTGCGGTAGACAGTGACATGATGGAACAAAGCTACGACCTGAATGGGTTGAAGGCAGATGGCTACAACAAGGTCTTAATCTACTGTGTTGAAGCGCATGAAGTCTTCGGTCAAGCTGACCTTAAATAAGCTTTCGAGCATCCCAACCACCTGAAGTCCTTTCAGGTGGTTGAAGTGCTTTGGGCTCAAGGCCTGCAAGCGTCGCTGACCCCTTCCCCTCTCAAGCTATGCTATAATGGCATTGCCCCTGCCTCTATCAGGTAGGTTTTGATTTCAGTCATTAATCGAAAGGAGGGTCCCTATGACCCACATCCTCCTAGTTGACGACGAGCCAGCCATCCTGGATATCGTCACCCGCTACTTAAGTAAGGAAGGCTATCAAGTCACAACCGCTACGAATGGCCAGGAAGCCTTGGACCACTACCGGGCTCAGGCCGTCGATTTGATTATCACGGACATTATGATGCCCCAAATGGATGGTTATGACTTCATTGATGCCGTCTTGCAATTACGCGAAGACCAGCCTTTTATCTTCATCACGGCCAAGGATCAGGCGGTCGATCGCATCTATTCCCTGACCCTAGGGGCCGACGACTACCTGACCAAACCCTTTAGCCCTCGGGAGCTCACCTTGCGGGTCAAGAATCTCTTGCGTCGCATCCAGCCCAAGCAAGCGGGACAGTCGGTCTTAAGCTATGCGCCCTTTGCCATCGATGAAGGCCAGCATCGCGTCACGCTCTACGACCAACCCTTGCAACTGTCACTCAAGGAATTCCAGCTCCTGGCCCTCTTCCTAAAAAATCCTGGCCGGGTCTTTGCTAAATCAGAACTCTTCCTCAAGATTTGGGAGACCGATTATATGGAAGATGCCAATACCCTTAATGTCCATATCCACTCCTTGCGCGATAAATTAGCTAAAGTTGCGGGCCAGCGTCCCTATCCTAAGATTGAGACGGTCTGGGGATTGGGCTACCGCTTAGGAGGTGGTGACTCATGAAACTCCGTTCGCTAGTCTTCCTGGCCTTTCTTACTTCCACACTCTGCGCCCTCCTGCTAGTCTGGTGGGGCCTGCAACAAATGTTAGTCTCCCCGAACGTGGCCTATATCATCATTTGGATGACGCTAGGCGCTAATTTATTAGGCGCCTTAGTGGGCTTTGCCTTGCTCCACCCTAGTGTCAAAGCCCTCCAGCAACTGAGCCGAGATGTGAGACGGGTGGCCAATCAAGATTTCCAGCCCGTTCAGGCCATCCCATCACCGGCTGAACTGGCCTCGTTGACAGCTAACATCAACCTCATGATCCAAGACCTCAACCAAAGTTTCCAGGCCCTCAGCCAAAGCGAGCAGGACAAGACCCAGCTCATGGCTAGCCTAGGTCACGATATCAAGACGCCCCTGACCGCTCTCCAACATCAAGTGGAAGCACTAGAAGATCAGATGGTGTCAGAAGATGAGATGCAAGCCCTCTGGCAGGCCATGGCCCATCAAATCGACCGACTCAAAACCCTGACCCAACAACTTATGGAAGTTGGCCTCATGGAGAAGCAAGCCAATCAGCAGGCTAGTCAAATCCAGGTTCAGACTCTCCAACTGGATGATTTTCTCATTCATTTGCTGACCAGCATCCAACCCCATTGCCAGCAAAAGAAACAAGAACTTGAGCTTAAGCTAGCGCCAGAGCTGGAAACCATCCAGACAGACGGTGACAAACTATCCCGTATCCTCCTCAATCTCTTGGAGAACGCCAGCAAGTACTCGCCAGAGCAGAGTCGCATTCAACTCCATATCCAAAAAGAAGGCCAAGGAATCGGCTTCCATATCATGGATCAAGGCATGGGCATTCCCGCCCAGGACCTGCCTCATATCTTTGACCGTCTCTACCGTGTCGAACAGTCCCGTAATCGGGAGACAGGTGGCGCTGGCCTGGGACTCTATATCAGCCAAACCCTGGCCCAACAATTGGGGGGCCAGATTGAGGTCACCAGTCAAGTCAAGCAAGGCAGCCACTTCAGCTTATGGCTCCCTCTCAAAGCATCGTAAAAAGACCAGGCTTAGCCTGGTCTTTTTCTTGCTTTTATGGTCTAAATAGGCGATAGGCCCGCCAGGTCAAGTGGCTAGAGAGGTGGCTGACTGGCTCCCAAGTCAGCCATTTGAGTGAGACTAGCTGATAGGCGCCCTCTTGGGCATAAGCAGCAAGCCAGTTCCAAACCTTAGGGTCTTCTAGGTCATTGTAAACAGCACCAGGTGGCAGGGGGCGGTTTTCTCCAGAAGACTCAGACTCCCGCTGCTGACGGGATTCGGTCTCGTCAGAGGAAGACGGGTCTTGCTGGCTAGAGCCAGATAACTCACTGTCCACCTCAGCCCCCTCAGGCAAGCGGAAATCTTCAGCCTCTAATTGATTGAAGCCAAAGTATTCAAATTGGCCCTGCACCTCACCGGACGGATCCAGGCAACGGTAGTTAAGACTGGTCATTTGGAAGTCATCCTTGCTGAAGCGAACTTCCATATAGTTATAGATATCTTCTACTGGGGTGTCTTCAGGTACTAAGGTGATTCCCAAAGTCTTAGACGTAAAGTCTGACAATTCAAAGTCACGTTCTAGGACCTTAAGACGATAATCGTGGGGACCTTCTTCAAACTGGAAGTCGGCCTCATGGTCCAGAATCCAGTCTAGCATGAGACGGTAGTTAGGTCGCAAGCGAAAATCCTCGGGCATCTGGATGGCAGACCATTTGTTGGTCCGCTCTGAATAGAGATGATACTTCTGGTTGGTATCCCCTAGATAGTAGACCTCCATATGGTCAATCCCCCGACTATAATCTAAATAACCCTGGAGGACCTTGCCAGTCTTGGCTTCATAACGGTAGGCCGCTTGATAATTAGAGCTGGCATTTTTATCCCCCGAAGAGCCTTTCAGAGCCACCGAGGTCAAATGATCGCGACTTTGGCGCACTGCTTTTAGGAAATCCGCCCGCGAGAATTGGTCACAATCGTGGTCCGACCAAGCTTCTGAGGTCTCTCCAAAACCCGAATGCTGGCTAGTAGACGATTCACTGCTACTTGTCGCCTGACTCTGGAAAGCGGGCAGACTGAGGGCCAAGCTATTGGCTAGCAGGCTAGAAACAAGTAAGTATTTGAGACTTTTCTTCACGTCACATCATCCTCCATCTCATCCATTGGACTGCTATCTTGTCTCCCTTATTATAACAAAGTAGCCAAAAACAAACAAACCCCTCGGGCCAGTCTAGACTAGGCCGAGGGCTTGCTTGATAATTAGTTGGCGTCTTGGGCTACAATTTCTTGCACCCATTGGATGAAGTTAGCCGACGCATGGCCGGTCCGTTCAGCTGTGGTATTACCTTGCCCCCAAACCGTCGCAAAGTCCACTGATTTGACAGCCCCATTAGCTTGATTCTCCAGGGCTAGGGCCAGGTTAGTTTCCACCGTTAAGGCCGTGTCTCCTTGGCTAAGGCCGGAACGAATCCGCCAGTGAGGTGCTGGTTTAGAGGTTTGGTAGCCAGAATAAGCGGACGTCAGATAGAACATTGGATTGTAGAGGTCATGACGTTCTGCAATGGTCTTACCCAGACTATCGGTCTTAGCCAAGTCAGACTCAAAATCCGTCACATACTGGCTGTTCCAGTCGGTCAAACTCTCATACTTGGCCTGATTGTTCTTGAGCAGGCGGGCCACTAGCTGGTCAAAGTGAAGCTCATTGGCATCCGCTACCCCGAAGACCGCATTCTCCGCTAGGCTACGGTCCAAGGCATCGAAGGCAGGCACAGACTTGCTGGCCGTCTTAACATACTTGGCGAAATCCGCCAGGCTGGAAATCTTAGCCCTATTGGCGGCCGCATCATAGGTCACCCATTGGGTCTCAGCATTCAAGCTATCAATATAGGCTTGAGCCGTCTCATAGGTGACAGATTCTGTCGATCCACCCGGACCAACACCATCGCTGGTATAAGGGAAGCTGGTATCGGCTAGGAAGTTATTGAGGGATTGATTGACGACCCCTTCTAGATAAGTGACATAGGAGCCTTGGGTATAAATCCCCTCACTGGATTCTGTCAGGGTCAAGGCTTGACCTTCATGTTTGAGGCCTAGCTGATTGATATAGTTGGCATATTCCTTAGCCAAGTCTTGGGATAAGGCCTGGGTAAAGGTACCCTCTGCCCGCGTATTGCTGTCAGCGAACTGACCCAGGTTCCATTCATAGGCAGCATCCGCATAATCCAAGCTGGTAATGGGACTCCAAGTCATAGTCCCATAAGGTGCATCGGAAATTGGGTTGCCTTGCTTGTCCTTCATGGCCGCCCCTAGGGCTTCCAAGTAAGGGTTATAGAGGGTCGAATCCCCACTAGCCCCTAGGACAGCAGACTGGGCCCCACCGCCACTATGGCCAAAGCTGACAATCTTGTCAGTGTCACCTGGCAAGAGGTCCTTGTTATAACGAACATAACGGATAGCGGCCTTGAGGTCGGTCACACCCCATGGCGCACCACCAACCACTTCTTGGCCCTGGCTATCGGTGGTGTTGTCGCGGCCACGAATACCAGGTTGCAGATAAATCATCCCGGCCTGGGTATAGTTGGCAATGCCGTCAGCAAGCCAGGTTGGTGCCTGAGAGGCATTATAACCCGGCGTGTTAACTGGTAGGACATAAGGAGCAGTCACAGCGGTAAATTGGCCCACTTGGGCGTCAAACTTGACGCTGGCAGTATAGGTCCCATCGCCATTGGCACTTGCCTCTAAATAGGCACCCGGCACATAAATACCCAGGGTCTCATAGTCCAAGGAAGCAGGGTTGGCGACATAGACCACGCCGACTTGCCAGTAGATATCATTGATTTCATCGTATTGCCAAGCCGCATTGTCAAAGGCCAAGCTGTATTGGCCGACAGTAGCCGTTTCTTGGCTAGATGAGGCTTGGTCATTGGCCTCTTGGGCTAGCACAGGCGCTTGGCTAGCCAGCAGATTGGCACAAAGTAAGGTCAGGGCGCTTAGTTTCATTTTTCTCGATAGGGTCATATCATTCAGTCCTTTCACTTATTAAGGGCTGGAGAAAATTCATGGGGGGATTTACTTGTCACCCAGCCAGCAAATGACTTCCTGGCGCGGCTTACGTCTACGGGGGTGTTTAGGATCCTTGAGACGGTAACCTAGGGACAACATGCTAGCCACCCCTTCGCGCTCCGGATCCAACCAACCTTTGGCAGCCAGCAAGGCATTGACCGCCTCATAATCGAAGCCTTCGATTGGGCAGGAATCAATGTCCAGCAAGCTAGCACTCAACATCATATTGGCCAGGGCGATATAGGTCTGCTTACCCGTCCAGTCAAAGAGGGCCCGCGGACTATCCAGACGCATGTGTTGGGTTTGGAAGGTTTCATAGAGGGTCAAACGACTATTAAGGTCCTGGTCAGAAGTCAGGCCGCGACGAATAAGGCTGGCCCGCATAGAAGGACCGTCATAACGGGCGTTCTTCTCCGCTAGGAGGATAACAAAGTGGCTGGCGGTATCCAATTGCGGTTGGGCACCCCAGGCTAGGGGTTGGAGGTCAGGCCGGATGGCTTGAACTTGGTCCCGGTCTAAGACCAAAAAGCGCCAACCTTCCAGACCAACTGAAGAAGGGCTGAGCCAGGCAGCGTCTAGAATGACGTCCATATCCTGACGGGAAATATCGCGATTTTCATCATAAACCCGTACGGCTACCCGATGGTCCAGGGCTTGACGAATCTGTTCTTGAATGGCTTCTTGTGTCATGGCATTCATCCTCTCTAGGCTTTTGTTTTAGTATAGTCTACTGGTCCCCTTAAGTCTAGACAAACGCTTTCTTCTAGGCCCTGCCCAACTAGCGCCTGGGGCGAGACTTTGCTATACTAGAGGATGACAAAGGAGCGATATCAACCATGACATTTTCTAAGATTTCTGACAGCAAGTGGGCCAGTTGGGCCAAGATTCTGATCATTACTGCCCTGGCCTATGCCATTGAAAGCCTAGTGCCAGCCCTGGGGGCTTCCATGCTGGCCATTCTGCTGGGCATGGCCTTGTCCGCCTGGCGACCCCCTGCCTCGACCAAACCAGCCAAGCAAATCAGCGGCCAACTGCTCAAAATCGGCATTGTCTTTTTAGGCTTTGGCTTGTCCTTTGCTAAGTTACAAGCAGTGGGCCTCAAGGTCTACTTGGTCTTGATTCCGGTCGTGGCGGTGGCCCTCTTGAGCGCCCGCTACCTAGGACGCTGGATGGGCATTGAGTCGCGTTCAGCCCTCTTAGTGGGTATGGGGACGGCCATTTGTGGGGGCTCGGCCATTGCCGCTGCTGCACCCATTGTGGAAGCTGAGGACTCAGAGATTGCCTTCGCCATCACCACCATCTTCCTCTATAATACCCTGGCCCTCTTCCTCTTCCCTCTCTTAGGGGCTTGGTTGGGCTATGGCGACCAAAGCTTCGGCCTCTTCGCCGGGGCTGCCATTAACGATACCTCTTCAGTCGTGGCCGCTGGCTTCGCCTTTAGTGAGGCCGCCGGTACTACCGCCACCATCGTCAAAATGGCCCGGACCCTACTCATTGTGCCGGTCTGCCTAGGTCTGGTGGGCGCCCGCTATCAGCAGGCAAGCACTCAATTGGCTGACGGCCAAGGGGCTCAAGTCAGCTTGTGGGAACAAGCCCGCCGCCTCTTTCCTAGCTTCATCGCCTACTTCCTCTTGGCGGTTCTAGCTAGCTCCCTCCTGCCTCTACCGGCATGGCTGCTAGACAGCTTCAAGTTGCTAGCCCGCCTGACCATGATTGCGGCCCTAGCTGGGGTGGGCTTGGCCGTTGATCTGAGACAGTTGCGCCGGGCCGGTAGCCAGTCCATCTTGCTAGGGGGCCTCTGTTGGGCCCTGGTCATTGTCAAGGCTAGCCTAGCCATTCATTTCTTCTACTCCTAAGACAAGCAGCGAAAGGATGAGGACCTTGAAGCATCGGGATAAAGTCGACATCTTCTTGACCCTACTGGCCGGCCTGCCCCTACTGGCCAGCGGCCTCTTCGGCCTTTGCTATGTGACGACCGTCATGCTAAGTGACTATCAGCATGCCCTCTGGATTGCCCATACCATGTCGGCCCTACTCATTTGGATTGGGGGCTATTTCTGCTATTATGCTTGGCGCAAAAGACGACGCATCCTGAGCGACTATGATCTCCTCTACCGCCACTATCCTGAACTGGCTGACGACTGGAGTCGCTTAGGTCGCCAAGCCCAAGTGGCCGATTCAGAGCTAGGGATTTACTGCTACAAAGAGCATTTAGTCATCACCGCTCAAGGTCTCTATATTTGCCCCCTCAAGCAAATCGTCGCCGTGGGCTACCAGGTGCAAAAGGTCCCCGTCAGTCGCCACCTCAAGGAAGCCCATCTCCTACTCTACTGCCGTGACCTGGCTGGTCAGAAGGAAATGCGGGACCTAGGCCGACAGACAGGCGACCGCGAACGTGCCTTATCTCATTTCTTAACCGACCTTAAGACGCTTGCGCCCCAGGTCCAAGATGTCAGTGGCACACAATAAGCCCACACAAGAAAGAGCCCAGCTGAGCTGGACTCTTTTTTTCATATTACTTGTCTGCCAAGGCTGGCAGAACCGATACTACTTGGTGCTGACAATCTACCGCCGCTTCTAGCGCCGCTAGAATGTCGGCCACCCGCTCCTGAGGACACAGGGTCAAAATGCTAGGCCCCGCTCCCGAAATAACGGTGGCGTAAGCGCCTTTTTCAAGGGCCGTGGCCTTAACCGCTGGAAACTCCGCAATTAGAGGCTGACGGTAAGGTTCATGGAACTTGTCTTGCATCATGAGCTGACCCATGGTCGGATAATCGCCCTGCATCATGGCCATTAACATGACACTGGTCAGAGCATTCTGGGCAATGGAATCCGGCTTGGAGTAGACCTCAGGCAGGACACTGCGGGCTGCTGCCGTCGACAACTCATAGGCTGGGGTGGAAATAATGACCCCGACCCCTTCCAAGTTACCTACTTGATAGAAGAGTTGATCAGTCGCCGGCTCATAGTAGCCCACGAAGAGACCACCGGTGATGCAGGCCCCCACATTGTCGGGATGGCCTTCCTTAGCACTGGCCAGGCGCACCTTATCGAAGGTCGACAGACCCAGGTCAGCAAAATCATTAGCCAGCTCAATGCCGGCCACAATGGCTGAAGCTGAGCTGCCCATGCCATGGGTCAGAGGAATCTGACTCTTCATGGTCAAATGCAGGGGTGCTAAGGTCTTACCATAGCGGGCCGCTGTTTCCAGGGCTACCGCCACCACTAGGTTGGTCTCATCCTGGGGCAGACCGGCCATAAAGTCGGTCTCAAAATCCACCTGCCAGCGCTCAGCCGGACGAGCCGTCACCCTTAGATAGCGGTCAACCGCAATCCCAATGGAGTCAAAGCCCGGTCCCAAGTTAGCACTAGAGGCAGGAAAATCCTTTTGCCATACCATGAATTCCGCCCCCTAGACCATGAGGTAGCGGGCTACCACAGTGGCATTGGCTTCTAACTTAGCCAAGACTGCTGGGCTGATGGCTTCGGTCTTAATGGTCAAGCCTGGCGCTTCAGCCAAGGTCAAGTAGCCGATTTCTAAGGTTTGGAGGACAGCGCGAACATGGCTAGCTGGCGCATCAAAACGTAAGTAGTAGCAAGCCGGTGCTTCCTGGCTGACAATGGCTAATTCTTGACTTGGCAAGACAGCCGGAATGAAGCCACGGTCGGCAATTTGCAAGATGTCCGACACTACGGCAGAAGCTGTCTCCAGACTACCGGCACCTGGCCCCCAGAACATGGTTTGGCCTACCGCATTGCCTTCCACATAGACGGCATTGAAGGCTTCAGAGACACCGGATAAAGGATGGGCGTTTGGCAAGAGGACAGGCTCTACCCCGACTTGAATGTCGGCAGCTGTCTTGGTGCTCTTACCCAAGAGCTTCATGGTGTAGCCCGCTTGCGCTGCAATGGCGATGTCACTGGCATCCACTGTGTCAATGCCCTTGACGCTGACTTGATGGAAGTCCACGCGGGTGTCATAAGCTAGACGAGACAAGAGGGTAATCTTGCGGGCTGCGTCAAAACCACCCACATCATTGGTTGGGTCGGCTTCGGCATAGCCCTTTTCTTGAGCAATAGACAGGGCATGGTCATAGGTCCAGCCGTCTTGAGTCATGTGGCTAAGCATGTAGTTAGTGGTCCCATTGAGAATCCCCATGACGCCAGAAATTTGGTTGGCTGCTAGGCCTACTTGGACCCCGTTAATAATGGGAATCCCACCGGCTACACTAGCTTCATAGAGCAGGCTGACGCCCTTTTCATTGGCTAGGGCTTGCAGCTCATCAATGTGGAGGGCTAGCAGATCCTTGTTGGCAGTGACTACGTGACGGCCTTGGCTCAGGGACTGACGGATAACTTGATAGGCGAAGTCCACGCCCCCCATGACTTCTACCACTAGGTCGATGTCCGCCTCATAAATATCTTCCACTCGGTCAGTGAAGACTGCTGATTCTAAGCCCAGACGGTCCACCTTGTCAGGATCCCGGGTTAGAACATGGGTGATGACTAGGTCTTCTTTGTATTTTGCTTGGAATTGGGCTTGGTTCTCAGCTAAGACCTTGACGACCCCGCCACCTACCGTACCGATACCACATAATGCGATTTTCATTCCTGCTCGCCTCCATTTCAATTCTACTCCTCTAAGTTTAGTGGGAATGGCCTGTTTTTTCAAGTAAATTTCATAAGAAAGTATATCGTTTGGGCAAAATATAGTGTATCATAGTAACTGTTAGGCTCTAGCGCCAATCTGATAGAAGGATGGATAGATATGATGATAGTAGCAAAATTCGGAGGCTCCTCCCTGGCCAACGCCGGCCAGATTAAGAAGGTAGCCGCCATCATCCAAGGCAAACCAGAAATTAAAGCCGTCGTCGTCAGCGCCCCAGGCAAGCGTTTCGCTGAGGACATTAAGGTCACCGACCTGCTCATCGCCCTCTTCGACGCGGTGCAGGCAGTAGTTGGACAAATAGGCCAAGTAGGCCATCAGGCGGATGCCCTATTGCAGGCTGAGCCAGTGGCGGAAGCCCGTCAAAAGGTGCTGGACCGCTATGCCAGCATCCTGATCGAGTTGGGCCTGTCGACAGAGCTTTTGGCTTATTTTGAAGATATCCTAAATGGCTACATGGCCGATATCCAGGAGCCTGAGCGCCTACTCGATGCCCTCAAGGCTTGCGGCGAGGACTTTAACGCCCAAGTGGTCAGCCAGTACTTAGTTAGCCTGGGCCTTGACGCCCACTATGTGTCGCCTAAGGAAGCCGGCATTTTAGTGACCGACGAACCCTCTAATGCCCGTCTCTTTGACGAGTCTTACGCCCAAATCGCCAAACTGCGTGACCGGGCTGGCGTCCTCATTATTCCAGGCTTCTTCGGCTACTCCAAGGGTGGCGACATCGTGACCTTCTCCCGTGGGGGCTCCGATATTTCCGGGGCCATCATCGCCAACGGATTAGGTGCCGACCTCTACGAGAACTACACCGATGAGTCCTTTATCTACTCCATGCATCCGGGCAAAATCGCGCGGCCGCATCCCATTAAGGAGATTACCTATAGCGAAATGCGGGAGCTGTCCTATGCCGGCTTCGGGATTTTCCATGAAGAAGCCCTGGAACCAGTCTACCGCAATGACATTCCGGTCATGATTCGCAACACCAACCAACCTGAGATTAAGGGTACCAAGATTGTCTCCAAGAAGGAACTCGACCCCCGCTATCCAGTCACCGGGGTCAGCTCGGCGACCGGCTTTACCGCCATCTCCATCAGCAAGTACCTGCTCAACCGGGAAATGGGCTTCATGCGCCGAGCCATCCGCTTCTTCGAGGAAGCCGGCGTGCCAGTTGAGCACGTGCCTTCAGGTATCGACAGCATTTCCCTGGTAATTCGCTCGGCTAATATCCAATCGCCAGAGCATCTGGCCGGCATCCTGGCTACCATTCAGGACAAGCTTAACCCAGACTCCATCCATGTGGAAGACGACCTCTGCATCTTCGCCATCGTCGGGGAAGCCATGCGGGAAAATGTCGGGGTCGCGGCCGCAGCCAGCCGGACTTTCGCTGACAACCACATTAACATTCGCATGATCAGCCAAGGCGCATCCGAAATCAGCATGCTCTTCATGATCAAGGCCGAGGACGAAGACATCGCCCTCCAAGGCCTCTACCAAGCCTACTTCCCACGTGAAGCCCTAGCTACCCTAGCCGCTGCCGCCCAAGGAGAATAGGTCAGATAAATGACAAAAGTGCAGTTCAGGTTCTGAGCTGCACTTTTTTGGTCTAAAGCCTTGAGCTAGTGGTCCACTCGACGGAGTGGACCACTAGCTCGGGGCGAGGGCTAAGGTTCCGTCACCAGCAACTCAATAACGGGCGCCACAAGCTCTGGCTCTAGGCCTAGGCCTTGGAGTTCTAACATCTTATAGGTGAGCGGCAGGTCCTTCTTGACCAGGGACCAGATTTGGTCCTTGGCCTGGTTTTCCATTTGGGCTTGCTCGATATAAGAGAAAATGACATCTAAACGCAATTGCTGCGAGTCTCGCGGCGTATGCTTGAAGGAGAGAGTCACAGGCCCGTTCGCTTCAAGGCGCACTAGGCTGTCGCCCTGGTCATTGTGACTGACCTCAACTAGGCGACCCTGACCGGCTAGCTCTAGGTCCGTCAGACAAGCCCCTACAAAGGTCAGCTCATAGGTCCGAGCCCCAGTTCCTTGAGGCGCCAACTGGAACTCTTTGCCGTCGACAAAGGTCATTCCGGTCGTGAGGAAGGACGTGCCGTCAGCTACAGCATCAGCTGCTTCAGCCTCCTCCACCAAATCAAAGTGACCGTCAGCGCCACTATAAATTCGCAACTCCAGGACGCTTGGATTAGCCAGCGAATTGTCAGTCCCATCCTCCCCAGACAGAGGTAGGATGGCGCCCGCCTTGGCGAAGAGGCCCATGCGTTCCAGCGGCCGATAAATCGATAAGCGCCGGCCCCCACTATAGCGCAAGCCTGTCTGAATATCATACCAGGTTCCCTCCGGCAGCCAGCCATCGAAGCGAGAACAGAGACTGCGTTGATGACGGGGCTGAGTCAGGGGCATAACCATGATTTGGCTACCAAAATAATATTGATTAGCCACCTCATAGGCCGCCTCCTCTTCAGGGTGCTGATAATATAGGGGCTCAATCAGGGGCTGAGCCTGATAGGCCGCCCGGTAGTTCATAGTATAGAGATAAGGCAGGAGCCGGTGGCGCAGGCGCAAGTAGTCCTTCATGCTGCTAGCATATGGCTCCGGATAGCGCCAGGGTTCTTTGCCTAGGAATTCTGAAGACGAACTATGCAGACGCATAATAGGAGAAAAGACACCCAACTGGTACCAGCGCAAGGCCAGCTCATTGTCGCGGTAGCCGAAGATGTGGCCGCCGATATCATGACTCCACCAACCATAGCCGATATTGCTGGCCGTCGCCGTGAAATAAGGCTGGAAGTCCAGCGATTCCCAGGTCATGTGGCTGTCGCCCGAGAAGCCCACTGGATAGCGGTGGCTACCAGGACCGGCATAACGCGAGAAGGTAATGCCTTGAGGGCCACGGGCCTGAATATCGTGGTAGTGATAGTGGTTGAGCACCCAGAGCGGGTCCACGCCCTTGACAGTCTGGCCTTGTTGCCAGTCAATCCACCAAAAGTCTACCCCCTGCTCTTCTTTTGGATGGTGCAGGTGTTTGAAATAAGCTTCTAGGAAGCGAGGTGAGGTCGGGTCGAAGACCACATATTCGCCACCCTCCCAGTCCAGGCCTAGCTCTTGAGCCATTTGCTGGTACATAGACTCAAAAGGTCGCACCCCATCAGCCGGATGGACATTAAGAGTGATGCGTAACCCATGCTGGTGGAGCCAGGCCATAAAGCCCGCGGGGTCCGGGAAGAGCTCTTCATTCCAGGTGTAGCCGGTCCAGCCGCTGCCATATTGAGGTGGAACGGAGACCACATGCCAGTCCATGTCGATGACCGCCACGGTGAAGGGCAGGCCCTCGGCTTCAAAACGTTCAATCAGCTGGCGATAGGTCGCCTCGCTATAACGATAGAAGCGACTCCACCAGTTACCCAAGGCATACTTAGGCAGGAGGGGCTGGGGCCCGGTCAAGCGATAGAAGTCGGCCAAGCAAGCCCGGTAGTCATGGCCATAGCCAAAGTAATAGAAGTCTAGGCTGTCGCCTTGCTTGACCTGGTACCAACCATCCTGGGTCAGTTGCAGACTCTGGCTGTCATCCAGGACGCTGAAGCCAAAGCGGGACATGAGCCCCCGCTCCAGCGGTATCGCCCCATTGGCGTGGTCCAAGGTCTGAGCCGTCCCACCCAAGTCTTGGATAGGGTCGCCATAATGCCAGTCGCTGTGGTAGATACTGAAGTAGCCCCTCAGCTTGAAGACCAAGCCCTCTCTAGAGAAGGCCTGCTTGTCATATTGAATGAGCACATGGTCGGTGATGATTTCCAGTAGGTCCTCCCGCTCCCGGATTTCATAGTGAGGCACAGGAAAGTCCCGGTTCAAGACCGTCTGGGTCTGACCATCATAGAAGGTCCCCGTCGGACTATACTCGGCCCGAATCAAGCGGGAAGTTAAGATGGTGAAGCGGTAATTAGGGCCCTGAATAATGGCCCCCGGCGCCGCCAAGGGCTGATAGTCTCCATAGACAGCTTTAATCATGGCTAGTACTCCCTTCTAAGGATAAATTCTTGTTGATGAGGTTGGCGGGGATGTATTGCTGGCGCTGATCGTGAGCGGTCTGACCTGATTGCAAGACGCGACTCAAGCTAGCCATGGCCTCTTCCCCCTTATGGACCTGATTGAGGTCAATAGTATTGACCTCGGTCGCCAAATACTGAAGATAAGGAATGTTATCAAAACTCATGAGGCGCCGATTTGGGTCCCACTGGCCTAGCTGGCTTTGGCTGACCTTGACTAATTCCATAGCCAAAACATCGGCGGTCACCATCAGGCCTCGATAGTTGGACAGGTCCTTAATCAAGTCATCCAATTTAGTGTTGAGGTAGATGGGCAAATCCCCCTGGCCGCCAGCCGCCTGATAGGCCGCATTGGCCCCCGCATAGCGGGCCTGTATAACCCCTACTTGGTCGGGCTCAAATTGATAGCTTAAGAAGGCTAGGTCCAAGCCCTGACTGCGGGCTAGCAATTCCACCCCGGCATAGGCGAGATCATAGTCCTTGGAGTTGAGCAGCTGCACATGGTCAGCAGCCTCGACTAGGGACTGGCCTGACGCCGTCAAATAGGTATCGATGAAGACCAAGGGCTCACTGACACTTTCTATCATAGCCGCTGCCATATGGGAATCACAGCCTACTACGATATGTCCCGCAAAGGCCCACTGGCGTCTGACTTGGTGGACGGCCTCTAGGCTCTCTATATTATGAAGCAGGATGTAGTAGTTTTCTTGCCTGGCAATGCGCTCAATGCCCTCTAGGAGCGAGGCCACAAAAGGGTCAGAATAATTAAAATCCCGTCCGCTACTGTAGAACAAGACACTAACCAGGCGCGAAGCCTTAGTTACTAGGGCTTTGGCATTGAGGTTGGGCGTGTATTGCAGCTCCTGGGCCAGGGCTTGAATCTGGGCCACCGTCTCCTGGGAGACCTTGTGGTGGCGGTCATTCAAGACATTGGATACAGTCGCGATACTGACATTAGCCGCTTGGGCAATGTCTTTTAGGGTTGCTTTTTTCATTGGGATCGCCTCAAATCTGACGATTATTTGCTGGAACCTGTCGCAATCCCGGCAATAAATCGTTTTTGGAAAATAATATAGACAATGACAATCGGAATGATTGAAATGGTCGTAGCGGCAAAGAGGCCGCCGTAGTCGGTGCCATACTGGCCATTGAATTGACGTAAGCCAACAGCCAAGAGTTGCTTGGACTTGGTGTTAATCATCAAGTAAGGCCAGAGGAAGTCTTCCCAACTCCATAGGAATTGGAAGATGGCTAAACTGGAAATAGTGTTGCGTGACATAGGCAAGATCAGACGATGGAAGATATAGAAATCCGAGCCCCCATCGACTCGTGCCGCTTCAATCAGCTCATTGGAGATGCCTGAGATGCTTTGCTTGAACATGAAGATCCCGAAGCCACTGACCATACTTGGGATAATTAGAGACTTATAGGAATCCAGCCAACCGAACTTAACCATCATCTCATATTTAGGAATAATGGTCACGGCCCATGGCAACATCATAGTACTCATAACCACCGCGAACAGCAAGGATTTGCCTTTGAAGGTGAACTTGGCGAAGATAAAGCCAAAGAGCGCAGAGGTGTAGATAATAATGGCCGTAATGGTCACCGAAATCATCAAGCTATTCCAGAACATGCCCATGAAATTGAATTTTTCCTGGATATTGGTGTAGTTGTTGAAGGTGGACATGCCCGGGAAGAGGCCCCCACCTAACTTGACAATCTCACTGTTAGGCGCAAAGGAAGACACCAGCATCCAGATAAAGGGAATAATGGTGATAATGGCCAAAGCCGCCAAAATCAGATTCAAAATCAGGGTTAAGATGCCTTTGGATTTCATTGTTGGTCACCTCCCATATCCATATAGCGGAACATTAAGAGCGTTAGAATGGCAATGACGACGAAGAGAATGACCGCAATGGCCGAAGCCGTCCCAAAGTTATAGTTGACGAAGGCCTCGTCAAAGATTAAGTAAGAGATAACGAAAGTCGAAGTCCCCGGTCCCCCTTCCGTCATAATCAGAATTTGAATATAGGTTTGGAAGTAGGAAATGAGAGAAGTAATGGTAACGAAGAGAGTCACTGGCTTGAGCAGGGGCAAGGTAATATTCTTGAAGGTCTGCCAGCCATTGGCCCCATCAATGCGACTAGCTTCATAGACCTCTTCCGGTAGGCCCATGAGCCCCGCTAGGAAGAGAACCGTCGCATAACCAAAATCTTTCCAGACGGTCATGATGATAATAGCAATCATGGCCCAGTTAGAGTTCTTGAGCCAGTTGATGTCCAGATGGAAGAAGCGATTAATGAGCCCAAACTGGGGATTAAACATCCACATCCAGACGAAGGAGACGGCCACCATGGGGGTGACAGTCGGCATATAGAAGAGCCCTTGGAAGAAGGTCCGCATCTTGGTCATGCGCGAGAAGAGCATGAGGGCCAAGGCCAAGCCCACTGCCAACCGCAAGACAGTCGAGACAAAAGTGAAGAACAAGGTATTAGTCAGCGACTTCCAAAAAAGCTTATCCCCTAATACGAAGCGATAGTTCTCCCAACCAATATAGTTGTACTTCTGGGTCAGCGGATTCCAGTCATGCAGACTCCCGGCAAAGGCCTTATAGATGGGATAGAAGAGGAAGACGGCAAAATAAACGATCAGGAAGAGGACCGACACATTACGAAAGTTGAGTTGTTTTTTCAGGATATTCATCATTTTAACTCCTTTTAACAACGAGAGTGAGTGAGTAGCTGACTACCCCCTCACTCTCAGATTGAGATGCTGCCTCATGCCGAGTGGCCTAGGGCAGATCTGCTATTCTTATTGATAGGCTGATTCCAGCGACTTGAAGGACTCATTGCGCATGTCGCGTTCCATTTGACGTTGCGCATTTTCTAAGGCTGAATCCAGATCCACGCCATTATAGAGCACTTCTTCGGCTGCCTTCTTGGCACTAGTTTCCATGGTAGCAGGGAATGGACCAGGCCAAATCAACTTTTTGATACGTGGCGCAATGACAGATAAGACAGGGTCTGACTTGAGCGATTGATCTTCTTGGACGCTATTCTTGGTTGGATAAGAAGCATAGGCTTTGGCTGCTTCTAATGAGTATTGGTCGTTAGCCAAGAGATACTTGAGGAAGTCTTGGGCCACTTTCCTTTGTTCTTCTGATTGGTTCTTGTTAATACCTGGGGTGCTTTCGCCGTTGTAGCGGTCATAAGCAAAAGGCTGATCCTTGCTGAAGGTTGGAGTCGCGAAGACACCATACTCCACATCTGGATACTTGGTCTTGAGCTCGTTAGCGAACCAGCCCCATTTGTAAACCATAGCAGATTGTTGGTTACCGAAGCTTTGGGTATCGTCGGTCCCGAAGTCCTTAGAACCCACGCCATCCACCTCATAGAGATCTACGAGGAATTTGAGGTTTTCTTTGGTTGTCTCGTTATTGTAGTTAGGGGTGGTGCCATCTTCTTGGAAGAGCAAGGTCCCCTTTTGGTAGTTGAGGCCTTGATAGAGACCGGCATAGGAGCCATTCCAGTTGAAACCGGCTTGAACTAGGTTGTCGCCTTCCTTAATGGTTAATTTCTTAGCCACTTGGCGGAACTCATCCCAGGTCTTAGGAATGTCCTTGTCCGTTAAACCGGCTGCTTGCCACATCTTCTTGTTATAGTAGATGTTACCCGTATTCATGACGATATCGATATAGTTAACTTTACCGTCCACAACATGAGGCTCTACCCCAGTGAAGTCTGCCTTTAGATCTTCGGTTGGAATATCATAAGCTTCTAGGTAGCTTGATAGCAGCTTGTCTTGGGAGTTATGAATATTGAAAATGGCTGGGCCATCCGAACCTTGTAAAGCCAATGGCAACTTGGTCCAGTAATCATCCCAAGGATGGTTGACCACTTCAATTTTGACATTAGGGTGTAACTTTTGGTAGGACTCCGCTAACTTGATAGCTGGGTCGCCGTCATTCCAGGTCCAGTACTGAATGCTGATATCCTTGCCGTCATTAACAGGCGCCTTGGTATCATATTGGACTTTCTGGCCGAGCGTGTCGTTAGCCTGAGCAGAGCTGAGGGGCACCACACTGGTAACTAACAAAGCAGAAAAGGCCACTAGTAGTGACTTCATCAACGGTTTTTTCATAGGGAACAGTCCTTTCTCGTGTTTAGGTTAAACGTTTAACCTTTACTTGAGTGTAGCACTCGACTTAAGGTTTGTCAAGCGCTTTCTTTTTGTTTTAGAAGAAATTTCTGATTTGTGTCTAAAACCGCCGAGCCTCCCCCCTTTTTCCGGCCAAATCAAAGGAGCCAGTGGTCCACTCCGGAAAGTGGGCCACTAGCTCATGCGAAATCGGCGATTTTCCCTGGTTTCCGGCCAAATCTAAGGAGCCAGTGGTCCACTCCGGAAAGTGGACCACTAGCTCGCACGTAATCGAGCCTTTTCCCAGGTTTCCGGCCAAATCAGAGGAGCCAGTGGTCCACTCTGGAGAGTGGGCCACTGGCTCGCACGTAATCGGGGCCTTTACCCGGTTTCCTGGATAAATCTGAGGAGCTAGGCTTGGGACTTGCGGAAGGAGCGCCACCAACGCCAGACTAGGACTAGGGAGAATAAGCCTATCAAGCAAAATAAGGTCGGTAGGACGACTTGTGGCACTAGTAGGTCAGCCTGGAAGTTGGCGCTTCTGACTAGGGCGGAATTTAGCCAGTCAAAAATCACATGCGCCAATAGATGAATGACATAGAGGACTTCCAGAATGAGCACGGCAATGATTAGCCCTTGCGACTTGTGAGCAAAGCGCTCTGATAATAGGACGACTTGAATGGCGAAATATACTACGAAGACTAGGATTGAATTGAGGCTGGTAGGCTTAATCGAAGCCTGCATCTGTAGGAATCTCAGCAAAACGAGTCCAGCAAGTAGTAGGCCTCTTGTGAGTAGGAAGAAAAATTTGTAGCGCGCACGTTGCTTGCGCCCTTGCTCTTGAATTGACGAAATTGAGTTGGTCATGATATTACTCCTTTGTTTGAAATGGTGGCGAGGCAGGTGCTTCTAACAAGATAATCTGCCACTTCTATAATAGACGCCACCCCTATGCTGGCATCATCTGAGTAGCTGCCTGTTTGGCATCTAGCTTTCTAGCACCTGGTCCACCACAGTCGTGGCAATATCCTGCTGGGACTTGCGATAGGAACGCCACCACAGCCAAGACAAAGCAAGAGCTAGCAGACCTAGGCCCAGCAAGATGGCAGGAATTGAGACTTGCGTATAGAATAATTGGCTCTTGTCATACTGCAATTTTACATAAACATAGTTCATCCAACTAAACACAAAATGAACAAAGAGATAAAACACATAACAAGCATCCGATACGATCAGACCCTCTATTATTTTGAGTGACTTATGTCCATACTTTTCCGACAGTAAGACAAGCTGTACGATGAAGACAATGGCGATAATCACTAGAGGAATCAGCTTAAACTCCTTAATTTTTGTGAGGTCTTGCATGATACTTAAGACGATTGCTCCAATAAACAATAGGAATTTTGCCAGAAGATAGAAGGATCGATAAACTAAGCGCTTGTCGCGTCTCTTCTCTTCTAGGTTATGGGTATCCTTTAAATCTTTAATCAGATGATAGAGAGACTTACTTGGACTAGCCTGTGTATCTGACTGTTCAGATTCCCAAACTTCTAGTGCATAGTGGTTAACTTTCCAAAGAGCTTGACGTAGAAGTAGCATCAATACAATGGCGATACATGCTCCTATCGTTAATCCAGCTACCAGCAAGGGGCTATAGATAAGAATTGCCCAGATTCCCCCACTTTCATAATAGCCAACTCGATTACTGGTCTTAAATACCATGCTGAAAATTAAGGCGACATTAAGCAAATCCCAGATTAATAAAGCCACAAATGCGCTCGACTGGAAGCGGAAGCGCCCGATTAGAGAAATCCCCAAGCCGATTAAAGCCGGTAATAGTACCCAATGCCAGACACCATCTGTCGCTCTATAATAAAAGGACGAAGCAGCCATACGCCAGAGGAAAAAGTAAATGGTCAGCATAATCAGACGAAAGATAAGCGAGACATGGTGAGTGAATTTAAAGCCTCTTATGGCTTGCCAGAAATCCTCGCGAATCTTTCTATCTTTGTCAGAAAGTTGTCTTGTCATTGGAACACCCCTTTATTCAGGCGACTGGGATAGCACCTCTATCTCTAGCTTCCCTAGCCCCATAATGGAAAATCATTAACCTAATTATAGCAAATCTTAGAATAGAAGGTAAACGGATTATTTTAGGAGTTTTAATGGAGGGTGGCGGTTGGCTAGGGCTGGATGCTTTTTCTGCCTTAGCTAGTCCATTGTTCTGGCTATCTATGGACGGGCTCAGAAATAGATGCTGCCTCCCCATTAAATAGAGAAGCCCAGTGCAATTGAATTGCGCTGGGCTTCTTTTCTGAACTAGTTGAAATTAGTTAATACTAGAGATAGTTCTCATGTAAGTCTCGTATTTGCCGGAAGATCGCTTCTAAGACTTGAACCACAATACTATTTCCAGCCATCTTAACTAGCTTGGTAACGGTTAGAATGGTCCTATCTCTCCCAACAGTAATATTCTCTTGAGTCAGGCGATCAAATTGCTCCTCAGAAAAACCCATTAATAAGAAACACTCTCTTGGGGTCAGGTTACGATATTTAGGATTCTTTTCCGTCAGAACCGCTGAACCATACGCGATAACCCCTGAATTAGGATTCCTATCTTGCTTAGTTGTGACTGTACGGGCACTTAAATTCTCAAAGACTTGATTACCTTCTGCTAAAATGAGGTTCTCAGCAAAGATCTTTTCTCGTGAAGGTGTTAATTCTGGCGTGCTCTCTATCGCTTCCGCACGATAAACGTCGTTACTATAATCTACCTTTAGGTAATCCGCCAAAGACTTTCTTTGCGTCTCTGGGCAAATAATATGTTCTAGTGAATTGACTACAAAGTAGTCTTCTACCTCTCTTCGCTTTTCAGCATCCGTTGCAAGAACACTAATCATGTAGGTTCTAATTCGAGATTGTGGCACTCCAAAATTTCTTGCATCTAAAGTGTAGACTTGATTGATATAACCCAAGGAACTTAGGAAAGCTTGCCATTCTAAGAAGTTGTCGATGTGGCGTGGTGACAATATATTACTTACATTCTCCATTAATAAAAATGGCGGTAAATCTCGTTCACATGCTACATATTCTTTAAGAATACGCTCTACTTGCCATAATAAAGTAGATTTATTATTGGCATCACGGTCAATCCCTCCGGAATCTCTATTATGCCAATAGCCGCTTATTGATAAATCTTGACAGGGAAATGAATAAGTTAATATATCAGCTTCAGGCAAGTCTTGCGCATGAATCTTAGTAATATCAACTAAGTTGTTGTTGTTGCGAATTGAGCACAAAATAGCCTTAAGATGCAAGATTGATAAGGAGGAAATCGCTCGCTCACTCATCGGGTTCTTACCATCCATGGATAATGTGTATTCTTTGAGTTCGTCAATTAGATCTTGCTTCGTATAGTGTCGGAACGCGGACAAATCTTGCTTGCCGTTGTGTAGAATATCGTAGGCATACATAGCATTAACGTCCCACTCAGAGATTGCTACTACCTTGTGGTCGAGGCCAATATTTTTTAGGGCTTGTGTTTGGCTCCCAATCCCACTAAATGTCTCAATCATTCTGAGCATGTCCTTCACTCCTTCCAAACATGAGATATTCTATCATACTTCTAAAAGAGTTTAAAGATATAAAATTCGGTCTCGTTAAATCTCTCAATTTTTAAATGTCTCTTATCTATGTTGCGCAGGTTTCCAACAGTAACCTTATCTAAATTGGCCAATCTCCGATCTAAATATCCTAACAATTCTAGCAAAGCCCTCTCGGGAATACATAGTTTTTTACCGAATTGTCCCGCTAACCTTGCTTCTGTTACATCAGGATTGTTGATATCACCAAAATATAGTCTGAATGATTTTTCTTCTGGAAATTTATAAAGCTGGTTAAACCTAGGTGGAAAGATAATTTCTCCGCTTATATGTGTACTATCTAAGTCACTCAATAGATACAATGGGACCTCAAATTCATTATAATACCTATCTATCCTATTCCGCGGATTGTAGCCCACGTGTCTAGTAATTATAACTTTTGGACTGTCCCCATCATTAGCTATACTATCTTCTTTATCCAAAACTATATCTAGTGGGAGTTCTTCGGAATTCGACTCAACGATGGAATCTACTTCTCTCCCTACAATAGGGACATTAGCTAGAACTCCTATATCATTCGCGAGCATTGACAGACTTGCTTGCTCCAAAAATAGCTCATTTACATTTTCAACAGACTTTATCATCAGCTCTCTCTGAGCAAGGTAGCCGGCCTCGGAAAAATTAGCCGAACCAATAAATACATGGCTACCCTCAGAATGACTGGATATAAATTCGATTAACTTAATATGTGTACAAGGTTCCTTTACTTGGTAAAAAATTTTTATATTGGGGTAAGTGGACATTAAGGCTAAATAGCCCACATGATCTTCTTTGGGAATCCCGCGAGTCGCCATGCCTATATAAACTTCTAAGTTACGCCCACCAAGGATATTAGCTACACGTTCAATGAATTTCGCGGAACTATAGCCAGTGATGACTCGTATAGTTTCTGCTTTTTCTATGTAACCTTCAATAATATTTTCGTAAATCTCGTCACTAATTAACATCTAGGACCCCTTGATTGAATCAAAAAGATACTGAACATATCCTTCGATGCCACCTTCAGCTAATTCTGGATAAGTGACAGGAAGCAATGCTGTATTTAACTTCAGGATTGAACGAAAGCCGTTCCGACTAGAGTCCTCTATCAAGGCATATTGCTTCATGATCTCTCTGTATAATTCAACATAATAACCTAGCCCTGGACGTTCCACTAGGTTCATAATGGTATCTGTTGTATTAGAAGCTAGTCTTTCCCTTGTTGCCTCTACACTTCCAGCCCAAGACAAATGGATATACCACCATATTTGCTTAAGCCAGATTCGTCTATTCATCCGGAAAATACGATCCTCATTAGCATTGCCTTGCCAACGTACACGAACAATATCAGGAACTACTCTTACTGATAAATACCGCCATACATCATCATTGGTGGCTACACGGTTATTAAAACCCGTTCTTGGGTTCAATACCTCATACAAAGCAAGGCCAAAATTTAAATCGTATAGGTAAGTTGGGATACGATAAATCTGATCAAAACCTTCTCGCTCATACATCTCGTCTCTCTTTGCAAGCAACCGCTCCCTTAATGAAACAAATTCTGGCCCAGGTGAGATAGATAGACTTCCATCTTTATTGATGAGCAAGCGATCATAATCTATTGCTGCAGTTGGTACATCGTAGTTTAATTGTTCCCAATTAATCATCTTTGTTTCCTCCAGTCAAGTTCATTTGCGAAATTGACGCCCGTAGACTATTTAAAACTGAAATGACATCAGAGCGATCAACTGAAAATGTATCGAGCCAATATTGTACAGCTGCAAGCACCGATCCTGGAGCAGCTTCGTCGAGATGCTCATAGTCGATATCTCCTGAAAATAATACCTTATTGATGATCATAGCCATAGCCTCCACCATCACTTCCTGCATTAAACATTGACTTACTTTATGCTTCTCCTCTTTGACTTTTAAGAATACTGGATGCTTGGTATTAAATAGTACTCGAACATTATCGTAGTTGAAGATATCAGTTTCCGGGTATTCAAAAGATGTCTCTAATCTCCAAAGCGGGCCACCTATCTCTTCGTACTCACCAATTGGGAAACTAGATCCCTCTCCATCAACCGAAATAACAAACTCAGCCAGATTGTTTTCTGTGAGAATCATACCTGCTAATTCAGCTTGATCAGGTGACTTTTTCACCGCTTTTTCCAAGTACATAAACAGATGGAAATGTATCTTTCCTCTTAGTGAGCCTTGTGGGAACTCTTTAATCAAAGTCCATTTCTTCTGATCAGAATCCAACTTAATAGAACCTACATTTTCTGAATATTGGAATTTAGCCTCATTTGAAAACACATGAACGCCGAAGCCAATAGTATTCATAAAATTGGTGATCCCGAATGGACCAAATAAGTCGCTAGGTTTATCAATCTTCACCTCTAGCTTTACTTTCAAGTTATTGGAGTCCGGAGCCCACGAAGAGTCTATATCACTAATTACAATTTCACCATAATTGGTGGTGTCGATAGCAATTTCTTTTCCTTCATAGTCATAACTTAGGAAAGGACCCTTCACGTCTAAACCAATCTTCTTATAATCTTTAGTCCCTATCTTCTTATATAGGTTGATTATGTTAGCCATTAAAGATCCCCCTACTTACTCTCTATAATAATGTTTGGCATAAATTTATTAGATGTCTTACGCATTGCTAGTACCATATGATATGTCTGTGGTTTATTCGCAGCGAGGAAGTGAACAGCCGTCTGATTCATAGCAAAATTATAAGCGACATTTCGACCATCTTGGAACCGAAGCTTAATGAATTTAAATGGAAATGTCACATCTGTTATTTCTTTTTGCCAAGATGCATAGTCAAGATTGCCTGCCTGACTAACCACCGCAATCTTCAAGCGACATTCCTTGTTGATTGGGATTGCAACTTCTACTTCAATTTCAACTTGGTCTTCCCCTACTAACTTGCTTCCAAGAACGCTTACCGTAGCCTTATGTTTTGGTCCGTTTCTTCTATCACCAGATGGCCTTGAAGAGCGATCTTTGCTAGCACTAGACCCCTTGCCAAAGCCTGTTGGTGGCATAAGTAAGGTACCATATTTTTTAGCCAATCGGCTAGTTGCAGAAAAGCCGTTTTTAGATGTTTCCGTCTCAAAATAATCTTTAATCGCCTTACGAGTGTTTTTTATGATTCGCTTCACTAAAGAGAACTTATCACCATCAACCCAATCCGCGTGGTCTGCATTCTCTGAAGCTCTTAAATACTCCTCTAAACTATCATGCTCATAATATAGAGGGGACAGTTTTACAGCTGACCTTGGAACAAACATACCTAATAGCATATGTTCTTCACTTTTAATAGATCCTGTTGGAACCCACGATTCGTCTATCGCATATCGTACAACCATACCTGGCATTCGAGAAAAGGCAAGTACCCTAGAGTTATGCGAGTCAATTTTTTCCTTGGAGTAATTTCCAAAATATGCCAATGGTGATTGATAATAATCTGGTGGTCCCATCTTCAGTTCTTCACGACTCGCTTCTATAAATGCTACATATCCAATCTCTTCAGAAGTATTAGCTAAGTCTTTACGATGAATAGCAACTGGTTTGACTACTATCTTATCAGAGACACTGTTTCCTAATAATGCAGAATTATAGATATCTTGCATCACACGGAAAACAGGAAGCATGGTGCTTTTTAGAATAGGGCGCTCATTTACCCTACACAATAATTGAGCTCTCTTAAAGTGAGTACTGTAGGTTTTGTTATTTATACGCGGATAGTACCATCTTTGAACAGCAACTTCTATCTCACTTGAAAGTTCGTTTAGCCAACCACACTTTTCTTTTATGGGATCATTGCTAGTCTCATGATTAATAAACTCTTTCTTGAGATAAGGAATTATAATACTAGTACCTGTTTCATCCCCACTATAGCGTCGTAGATTGAAAATCGAGAGAAATTCCTGTATAGTTTCGGGATCTACGATAGGATATATTCGATTACCATTTTCGCTTTCTACACCCCACCAAGCGATCCCTCTATTACTCTTCGTCAATAAGCGACATGGTTGCTTATTATCTTCTATCAATGAAGCAATTAGACGTTCTTGATAGCCACTTTTTCGCTTAATACGTGTGTAGTAAATAACTAGTCCTACTCCAACACGAAAATAGCTAGTCTTACCTAGACCCCAACTACCACCGGCACCTTCAACGTCCTGGTTCTTTCCTATACCGAAGACTAACTTATGGAAGTTAGACTCATTTAATACTTCAGGTACTTCAGATGTGAAGCTCCCAGTCAAACCTGTAGTTCCACTATCTTCAATGGATAAAAAATGTTGAGTTCTAGGAAATCGTCTAGTAAGTTCTGGACCGACATCTTCAAACCATCTACTTAGTTCTTGAGACTCAAACTGTCCAACATGATAATTCACGTAGGTGAATCCATTAGCACTTCTGTCAATCGAAGCATCTAAACTATTCTGTATAGACTCACGAACCAGTAAATCAACCATAGGTAAGCTTCTATTCTGTAAAGACCGAAGAATGGAAGACCCGTCTTGCGCCATACTTTGAGGATCTTCAGGCGCCAATTTAATCCTTAACATCGTTTTTCTCCTCGTTATTACTAAAATTACTTATATTTGGAGTCACGCTCTCTGCTCTAGACGTACTTTCACTAGAGCCTGGGATCCAAATACTTATACCAATCGCATCATGGTCTAACCTAAGAGCTTCCCGATTATCCCCCATATTCGGAGTTACGCCATCTTTTTCAATTCGATAAATGAGCAACTGAGGTACATTATCAAAATGATGCTTTCTGCGAATGGCTCGTATTGCAACTGTTTCACTTTTCTTATTTTCTAGAGAGTCATAATTCGGTATGTCCGCCAACAAATCATTAGGACTTCTTAGTGCCCCGATAGAATAGATCTCGTCTGTACTTCTAGCTTTGTGCTTGGTACGAATCACACTATGCGGATCATAGCCATATATATTCCAATCACTATTACTATTAGCTAGCTCAACTTGCCCTTTGGAGGAGAGTACCACCGACCAATTTTCTAATTTGTGTTGATTTTCTTCACACCATTCCACCAATGAAGATAGCATCTCAAATGAATTGTTTTCTTGCACTACATAATACTTACTTAAGTACTTAGCAACATCAACAAAACTAACATCTCGCCAAACCATGTATTTTCCTGTTACTTCTGGAACACTTAATGAATTTAAGAACTCTTCGGTTAGTCTGAAGTTCTCTTTAAGTTTCTCTACATTATTATCATAGTAGACTACTTGTGGACGGAACCCATTAAAATTGAATTCTGTACTTATGGCTTGCTGCATGCGATTGGATGCTGTTAAGCGAATCAGACTTAGATTAGGCGACTGCTTCAATCTCACACCATAGTCAGTCGGCTTTAGGCGATTTTTCGCTAATACCTCTATCTCCTCACGTAATTCTTCATTCAGTTGAGATAGAAACTGATATTTTATGTGGGTATCGGTATCTAGCCATATCCGAGGAAATAGCTCATACCCTTTACGGTAACCAAACCAACGAGCCATTTGCATCAGGCTATCAGCAGTTCGACTTCGTCGTAAGAAATAAGTAGATACTAATCCTTGGATCGTAAGCCCACGCGCTAGTGTGTTGCCTCCTACCACAATAAAAGCTGGCGCCTGAGACATTGCTTTATCTGGATACACTAAACGAATATGTTCATCGCTACGTCTGTTGGCATTGCCTCGACTATTATCTATCGCCAAGTGGAAACCTTCATGGTAAGTAGGGTCACCTTGAGCATCGATTTTAATATGACTAATGTACTCCTGATCATCATATTCTAAGAGTTTCTGAATCCACTCAAGTATATTTTCCCATCTAGGATAATCTGGGATATTGTCAGGGTTAGGGTATTGGGGGAATCCTTTTAAAAACATAGCTTTGGTAAACCCTTGTGATTCGTTTTCGTATTGTGTTTTGAGTTCGTCAATTATACTATCATTATTTTTTAGACTTTTTATATATTCTTCGATAGCTTCTGCTATAATTTGATGTTCATCCACTTTAACACTGGTATGAACTAACATACTAATTGGCTTACGGTAATTTAAACTCCGTAAAGCTGCTACACTTATAATGAACCAATTGACTGCTTCTTTCAACGACTTTGGAAAAGGAGCTACTTCTCCAGAACACAAACGAATCACATTATTTCTATCTTCTGAAGGGATTTGTCTTACAATATCAACACTAGGATTTTGTTCAGGTTCTGAGGTCCCAAATATCTCTCCAGGGCCAATATATTCGGGAGATTTTGGCAAAACAATGATATAATCCTTTGGATATAAAGTCTTTTCTCCTACTTCGTTAAGAATATTGGCATAAGGTGTAGCTGTATAAGCAACGTAATTAATTGCCTTTAATCCTTTCTGATGTACTAGGCTTTTTATAATTCCGTTAATCACTGTTGGTGATTCATCTAATGTAACATCATTGGTATTAATGCTTGCTTGGTCAGCTTCATCATCTATAATAAGGATTTTCATTTGCTTCATCTTATTCTTATCAGAAAATAGCCACCCCTTCAGAGACTCTAACCGATCTTTATTTTTCAGACAGACGACCATATATCGGTCTGTGCCAAATTCGCCTAATGAATACCTACTTATATCATGAGCAGGATTCGAATTTCGTACCCGTGGGTTATCAATAAGATTCCAATTGAGATTTCCACCTGCTACATGTAAATCATGAAAAAGACGAGTTGCCGTCTGCTGTCTTAAAGTGTTAATCGTACCACTTAGCACAATAAAGAAGTTAAATCCATGATCTGCCGCCAATGCCATGACACCGGCCATGTTGGCTGTTTTACCGGACTGAACATTACCTACAACTAAACCTTTAGTAGGGCCATCCACTTCGCAATCTAAAGTCATATTCTGTAGTATAGATACAGCAGATTTCTCTAATTGCTTAACTGTTTCATATGCCCATCCTTGTTTCAGAAGTTTTTGCGAGTATAGGTGCCATGAAGAGCTTGGGTTAGAAGGTATCTTCACATTTATTCGATTTTTGACGGAAAAACTCTGTGGCTCTGAGCCCTTCTTTGATGCATAAACTCTTTTCACTAGTTCATCAAAAAGATCTTCTTGTATGTCGAATAACTCTAGGCCACCTTGCTTCGTCATACCTAAATTAATAAAGTATTCGCCATTTATTAAATTTTGCATCTCTAAGCCTTTTTCCATCCATTGACTTATCCGTTGCATAAGCATCGAGTAATGGATATCATTATAACTATCCATGCATACGCCCCCTAAACTATTTAAGAAATTAATCACACAACTAAAAATATTATATCATCTTTCACATACACGTGCCTTATTATTTTTTATATTCTAGAATAAAATTTCGATTAGAAGACTTAAACAGCTCCAATAAATATTCTTATTTATAACCATTCTCTTGTTTATAATATACAATTAAAATAATAGTCTAATTTCCGTAGCTATAGCTACCCTCATTAGTTCGCATTTGTCCGAAGTCATTTCATCACACAAAAAAGAACGCGTCACTGCTACTTGACGCGTTCCCGGCAGATATTGGCTTTTAGCCAACGTATAATGAGAGTTGTGACATAACGTCACAAGTTAATTATACACCTTACATGTGGAGATGAACAGTGATTTAGAATAGGATAAAGCCCTTAATGTATCGTTAGAATATGCTCGATCTCTCGGTGATATCTATTACAGCTTGCCGCGATTATGCCGAAAAAAGCGCCGTTAGGGCGCTTTTTTTTATTTTTCTCTAACTTACCAACTTCTCATTCACCAATTCTTGCACAACTTGCGCATCATAACCCGCATCAGTCAGCCGGTCCACTCGTTCCTGTCCATTACCCCAGTCGCCGCGAATAACCGACAAGGCTACGGCATCTAAGTCGCCACCGGTATCTGCACAACCATTCGTACGATTAGCTCCCCTAGCTTCACTGCTAGTGGCTACGCTCCCGGCCCTCGCATCATAGCGAGGCCGAGCATAGCCTAGGATGCGCCAGTCGTCACTAGCATAGTGCCGACGGACAACCTGGTTAAGCCAGTTTCCCTCAATAGTATTGACGGTTTCGCTGTCGCCGTCCACACTTTCCACAATGCCGATATGGGAAGCAGGACCACCGCCAAAATCGAAGAAAATCAGATCGCCAGCTTGAGGCCAGACATGCCCTAGCCAGATGCCCTGTTCTTGGCACCAGGTCAGATGGCGAGGCACGCCACATTCGCGACCAATTAGGTGGGCGATGCCGGCTTGGTCGCCCATGACAGTGACGAAGACATCGCACCAATCGTCGCTATAGGTCACGGCGTAGCCGACCGGCAGGGGTTGGACAGCGTTATAGGCATCAATAAGAGCTTGATGGGCGGGGCTTCCGCCTTGGACACCTAGGTAGGCTTGGGCCTTGGAGAGAAGTGCTTGGATTTGTGGCTTCATTGTTGGATTCCTCCTTTGGATGGGATGAGATAAGATGGGATTGGAGCATGGGCTAGGTGGCTTTGGGCGTGAGCGGTGGGCCTAAGCGGACTTTGTCTTAGTCTTGCGTCGGCCATAATGCCAGCCTTGAAGCAGTGCCCCTAGGAAGACACCGACTAAGTTGAGGGTGCCAACCAGGCGACGAGCCCAGGGTTCAGGCCAGGCATAGAGCTCGGCTAGACCTTGGACTAAGACCGCTAGCGCCGGAATCAGGATGAGTGCCATCCATTGAATCGTCGTATAAGCCTTGCGACTAGTGGGAAGATGCATAATGACTGCCTCGCTTTCTTTGCTTAGGGTTAGAAGTGCATGGGTGCGTCAGGCCAGACTGTGGGCCCGCCTGTCCTCCAGGCGCCCCAGACGTTGTCGGACGCGGGACAGGTCCTGAGCCACCGTTGTGACCTGAGTCTGGGTCGCGCCTAGGTCTGCTTGAGTGGCTTGGAGCTGGGCTTGGGTGGCGGCTAGGTCTGTTTGGGTAGCATGTAGGTTGGACTGGGTCGTGGCCAAGTCTGTTTGTGTGGTGTGCAAGTTAGCTTGGGTCGTGACTAAGTCATTTTGCGTGGCATGCAGGTTGGCTTGGGTCGTCGCCAGGCTGGCTTGCGCGCCTTGCAGATTACTCTGCGTGCTAGCCAAGTCCGTCTGCATGCGCTCAATTCGAAGAATTAGCGTCTGGATCGCCGCAATCAGGCGCACCAACTTACCCAGGAGGGTCGCGCCCGCGACTAGGCCGGACGCCAGCGTCGTAAGCTGTATCCATGTCATGATGAAGGCTCCTTTCTAAATGATGATGGGGTGGCTGAGTGGCGGACGCCAATCCATTGTTCTAGCTATCCATGACTAGCTGAGCGAAAACCTGGCAAAATAGCCGGATTTGGCCACCTAGAGGCCGAGCCAGTCCACCGTTCCCCCTATCTATGGACTGGCTCGTAAGATACTAGGTGTCCCTGGCTGAGCCATGTCGCGTTGGAGGCCCAATACGACATCGCTCTCCCCCAACGCGACGTGGCTGGGAATTTTTCTACCTTTTTCAAGCTAAAAAAGGGGCTCCTGCCGCATCCATGTCGCGTTGGACCCCAATGCGACGTGGCGCTCCTCCAACACGACGTCGCGGGCGCTTTTTCGCCTTTTTCCCAGCTAAAAGAGGGAGTGCTGCCGTAGCCATGTCGCGTTGGAGACCCAATACGACATGGCGCTCCTCCAACGCGACGTGGCGGGGGCACTCACCCCTAGGCCTCAGCCTTGTAGACTTCCTCTACAGTGCGGGTGACGTAGTTGGCGGTCTTCTCCTTGGCAAACTGGTCGACGGCGTCCTTGGTGAAGATGTCCTTGCCTACGATGGTGGCCATGGCGGCTTTGGCCTGGTCCTTGGTGATGTCTGCCTTGGCGTGGCGCAGGCTAATCTTCTTAGACTTGCCGTCTGCGGTCGCGAAATTCATCTCAAAAGTCTTAATGGTTTTGTTAGCCATGATGGGTTCCTCCTAAATTATCTACTCTACTCAACAAGTCGACTAGTTGACGCTGAAGACCTCGGTCACCTGGGTCTCGGTGATAGGATGCTCAACTAGGGTGCCGATGGCATCGCGCACTGACTTGATGTCCTCGGCACTGGCGTTCTCTACCAGGTTGGGCATGGAGACATTCTCCGCCTTCTTGTTCTCATCCAGGGACTTGAACTTGAGGATACCCTTAACATATGATCGTGCCATAATGAATCACTCCTTAAGATAGTTTCTTGTAACGTTACATACTTAAAAAGAATTAAGCGCCCGCCTCATGCCCAAGTCAGCCCCAAAAATTTATTTTTCTGCAAAATAAAAAAGCCCCCTCTGCGGGAGCTGGAGAAAAAGAGCTGAGCAAGGCACTCAAGCCGACCAATCGCTTGCTTGTAGAGTCTGGCGTAGGCACTTAAGCAGACCAGTCACTAGCTTGCAGGGTCTGGCGTAGGCACTCAAGCCGACCAATCGCTTGCTTGCAGTGTCTGGCGTAGGCGCTTGAGACGGGCATAGTAGGTATTCTTACATATGCCTAGCTCTTGGCATTTGGCCCCTAGCGAGAGTTGCTCGTTCTGGGCCACACAGAGGAAATGATAGTCTGCTGGCGACAAGACTTGCGACAGCAGCAGCGAGTTGACCAGGTCGTCCAGAGGCGGGCGACTGGCGCCAGCCTGTTCGGCAAAATGCAGGACCTTCTGATTGCCAATCAGGCCTTGCGCCTGACGTGATCGTTTGGCTAGGAGTTGACCCAGATGCCAACTTAGGCCCCGCTGAGCATAGCCCACGAAGCGGAAGCGGTCAGACTCGCTGAGTGCGTCCCCATCGAAGTCGCGGGCTAGGCGGACAAGGTGTAGGTAAAGTTCATTGAAGTAATCGTCATAGTCTTGATCCTTAGCCATGAGATGGTATTGGTGCAAGACATGATGTAACAAGAGCCGGTAGCGGGCCAGGAGTTGCTCCTGGTCCAAGGGACAATGGTCGGAAGTCATAGCTGTTCCCTCCTTAACCCTAGTCTAGGCAACTGCATGGAGTTGAGGCCGTTCTTGAGCCAAGTCCTTATAGGCTTGGTCCAACTGAGCCTGCAAGTCGCCCGGGACCTTCCATTCCTTCCAGAAGCTGACAGCCGCTTCGTAACGCTCCTGGGGCAGATGACCATAGCTTGATAAGCTGAAATGACTGAGGAAGGCCAGGCGTGCCGTCCGATAGACCAGACGCACCAGTTCCGGACGCCGAGCCGTTAGTAAGCGGTCCTTATCCCCTAGGCGTTGGTGAATCTCATGCCGGCGCAAGCGTGTCAGGGCATAAGTGGCTTCAGGTGACAGGGGTTGCCGGTCTAAGAGAGTCGTTAAAACTTGGAGATGGCTGTTAATCTGCCCCAGCAACTGGTGTTGAGCTTGGACTTGGGCTTCTAGGCTAGTCATTTGATTGTTCAATGTACTTGGTGTTGCTGTTTCCATGGTAGTTCCTCCTTATATTATGCAGCGGCTTGATTTTCTTGGGTTGGGTTAGTGAAGTTGGGTTTAGATGCGCTAGTGTCAGGGCTCGCCTGCTTAGCTTGTGTCTTAGCACCCTCAGATGTCACATCTCGCCGGCTTACTGCTTGGGCTTGATGGATGCTGACGCGCATGGATTGGACCCAGTCATCTACTCGGTCGATCTGCTTAAGATAATGGTCGACCATAACCTGATTCTGGATAGCCTTAAAGTCATCAATATAGCGCATAGGCGCTAGCTTGGCTAGCCAATGATCAATCTCATGACTGAAGGCGATGATCCGATTGAGGCCCTCCAAATCCGGGATGAAGGTCGTGGACCGATTAGCAAAATGCGATAAGCCCTCCCTGAATCGCTTGAGGTAGTGATAACGTTCCTCGATAGCTTGGAGGTCTTCCTGATACTTGGCATTGGCCTGCTTAAGAGATTCCCGTAGGCGTTGGTTAGTGGCCTCCGCCTCGGCTAGCTTGGGGGCTAGGGGGTTGGACTTGAGATCTTGACTTGGGTTAAGCATATTAGTTTGAGCCTGGTTCGCTTGGTGTGTAGCATTGTCCGATTGAGTGTCAGGCTGAAGCCCGTTAGCTTGAGGGCTAGTTGGACCTTGTTGCGTGGCAACTTGGTTGGTAGCAGGAGCTTGCGGTGAACTAGCCTGACTCGCTTCAGGCGCGACGGCATCCTGAGTCTCCTTCTTCCCTTGCTGATTATCACCTTGGAAGCAAGTCTCCAACTGCCCCGACTTCAAGAGACGCTTAACCGTCCGGAGTTCTAATTGTGACATTTGATGTAGGTACTTACGTTTGCCTGAAGGTAAGCTATAGACCTTCTGGCGATGTTCCTCGGGGATGGTTGCAATCAGATAGAGTAGTGATAAGCCAAGATGCTCGTAGCACTCCATCTTAGGTAGATTCTTGGCAATGTACATCATGCGATTGGCTTCTTCATAATCTATATAAAGCGTCTCAAGCCAAGGAAGAAAACTTCCCTCAGGCAACAAGAATAACTTAGCATAGTGTAAACGCCGGCCAACTTCCCAATAGGAGCGACTTAGCTGAACCGAATAAGCTAAAATCTGCTCCCTCACCTTGGATAAATCTAAGTTTTTTAAATCATCGAATTTCATGGTTTTTCTTCCTTCTAAATAGTTATAAACCCCTATGCAATAACATTATCTAATATTCATTGTAATGTTCTTGATAAGTCACGATTTTTTAGCGATTTTTGGTTAACCAGAAATTGAATATTTATATTGTGGCAATATAGTGTGTTGTATTAAACTGCGCCTCCTGATGTCATATGTCGAATTTAGTGTCTTGGGTATCGCCCATACTCACCCCTAAATGACGCAAGATACCCATACAAGAGAAATAGAAAATTTCAAGTTGCTCTTCAACCGTCAGTTCCAAAGCTAGACAGACCGTAATGATGGTCTCAATGCTTAGACGGCCACAGCCATTGAAGATCCGAGAAACCGTAGCGGGCGAGCAATAGATTTTCTCTGCAAGCGCACGCTCGGTCATGCCTCTCCGCTTAAGCGCCTCATAGAGACGGTCATGATCGTATTGGTAGCTGATCTGAATTTGCTGCATCTCTCTCATAAAGTAACCCTCCTTTCTTATAGAATTTGTCTTGATATAGTAAAAAGACGACTTCTACCTAACTGCTTAACCATGGAGCCAAACGAGAGAGAGAATCCGCCTTAACTTACTATAGTTATATTATACGCCTGAAATTTCTAGAAAGAAAGCCCTTCACTAAATGATTTCATAATTTGCAACAAAATTCATTTTTAGCAATATTATACTCTATAAATCACCTTATTACCGGGGGATCGTCACTTATTTATTTAAATGATGTTTTACACATTGCAGTATATAGTTAATGGATCTTACCTCCAATAAGTTCGCTTAGTTTAGCTGTTTTATTCATCAAGAGATAGGTCACTCCGTCTAACTTATAGAAGAGAAGAGGGCCGCCGAGTAAATACATGAATAATGCTTTTTATAGCTTCCTATAAATGACGACAATAGATACAAAAAAACTCCCGCTAGATGTACTAGTGAGAGTTTAGCTAACTAACCAACTTACTGGATTGATATAAAGTCAATGTTCCACCAAAAACAAAGATATATTTCAGTATATTCTATACACGCTATTCATTTAATTCGCATAGCTAACCTATCATCGCAATGTGAATCCTAGTTTAGATAATCTTCCATAACTTCCTTAATAGGTAAGTAATGCTCCCAAATAATTATTTTCTCTTCCAAATTATTGTAATAGTTTGGATTCATCTCTAAGTGCTTCCGGCTGCCCATAAGTTTACCATGAGGCTCAGTTGGCGCAATAAGCGCACTGTGGGTAATGTCGGCTTGATTTCGTAGGAAGGCGTGATAGGATACTTGTTTGTAATTCAAGTCAGTGATTTCATTGTAGTACTTTGCATCAAAGATATATTGTATACTTCTGGCTTTTGAATCAGTTTCAGTTGCATAATGATCTGGCTGAAGCCGAAATTTTCTTGCAGTGTCTACATGCTCAGTAGTTTTTTGAAATTTGAGTTTCTTATCCCCATTTTTGATGAATACTAATCCTTCTTTTGAACATCTAACATTAGAAATACCGTCTTCGGAGTGGTTGATTCCCACAAAATGCTTTCTAAGATAGCTCTCAACCATCGATTCCCAAACCAATTCGAAATTATAGTGTTTAATAAAGACACTCCCCGAATTATCCAACTCAGAGTAAAAATTTATGAGGTCTCTTATTAGCTTTTTATGAATATCTTTAAACATCTCTCCTTGAATTTTACGAAGCCGTCTTATGACATAAGTCTTGTTGTTCCAAAAATCAAGTTTCTCACTTCTAATCAAGGAAACTTTTTCTTTAATTAAGAATGAAAATGTATCAATAGTATAGGTAAGGGCGAATGACATGCACTCACTTAAAAACACATCCCTATCTAGGGTTTTCTTAATATGAAGAGGTACAAATATTAAGTTTCCTCTATTGATAATGTTTGATGATTTTCGAATTGTATCCTTCCAGGATATTTTGCCCTGGTAACCAGGTTTTGTTATCTCGTAGCTTTCTCGATATAGCCCATACTGCTTGTAGTACTTAAGAATATTATAGAAAGCCTGAAATGGGTATGAAATTTCGAAATCATCGGAGTCCGCACTATATTTATACCCCTCTTTTACTTGCTGCTTAAGCAAGACCCTGAATAATAACTCCGCATCATGTTCGCCAATAGAATCCGACTTTGGATTGTAGTAGTGCTTTGGCAGAGAGACAAGAACTTCACTATCTGGCCTAATGACAATACCCACAAAGTTATTTATTGGTTGATTTTTCCGATAGAAGTTGAAATCTCTATTTTCTGCGGATAGCGAGAAGCTCTTTCTATTTTCTTCTAACAGTGGTTGACCATCAATTTGAAAAACAATCTTACTCTTCCGCTTCGGCATTTGACTCACCTTCAGTTTCTGAAGTGTCTGCCTCAGTGGGCGTCGTATTAGAATTTGGTGTACCTAAGCTATTAAGGAACAAAGTACTAAATACTCTCTCTCCTGATTCAAACATCTTGTATAAGGTAGAGAAGTTCTTGATCGCGCTAGAAAATAGTCTTGCGTTAAACGACGCTTTATCGACATCTTCCCATAAGTATTGAAGTAATTTATTCTGAATCAATGTTTGATTACGGTCACTGTAGTCTTGGTCAGCAAATTTAATAAAGAACTGTCCTATTTGCTTATCCTCACCTAGCTCCATCTCTCTAGTTATATAATCATTAACAGCTTGATAGAAGTCACACCAACTAACTCTACTACCTCTTTGATATTCAATCTCAGGGTTATTCAGAAATTCTCCATTAGCTCCTGTCACTGGATCAGTGGACACATACTCCCACTCAAATCGCCGTTTAAAAGCTGTGTCCATAACAAACACGTTTTGGTCATTTGTATTAACGGTCCCACGAATAAGGAGATTGGCTGGCAACCGTATATCATCATTTTCGCAGTTATTACCGTGTATTTCTTTAGCGATAATAGGGTTTGAAATTTTATACTGCGAAATACCATTATCGTTTCGGTCCAACAACTGAAACAAATCGCCAAATACAGCTGCAACGTTCGCTCGAGATAATTCTTCGAGCACTAAATAGACAACTCTTGACGGTAATTCTATTGCCTTCTTCAAAGCATTCGTAAAGACTCCTGGCTTAAAGTCATAAGTAATATCCTCACCATTCTTAACTGGCATAACCTGCCCAACAAAATCACTGTAGGTATATTCTGGATGTAGGCTTGTACGAACCACATATTCAGCAGGTTCTTCCTCTATATAGTCAGGGTACATTGATTTGATTTCCTCAGAAACACCATAAGACTTACCAGTACCTGGTGCTCCATAATAAATTTTATTCCAAATTAAATCAACTTGACCTTCTCCGACATCATTTGGTTGAACCTGATTGCCTATAGACACATCTTGCTCAATTTCCTGGAGATCTAGCGGTTCTTCGTTATTAAGAATTTCAAGCATCAACCGATTGTCATACATGTTGAAGTAAGTTTCTAGATTATCCTTATGAATGCAAGAGATATAAATCCCTTGTTGTGTTCTAAGGCGCTCAAAGCTCCCGGTAGGCTGAAAAGATCTGCTGAAGTTTATTTGATTCCCCACATCACCCCGTCTTGCGCCAACATTCCCGGAAGTCTGTTGTAGAATACCCTCAGGACATTCCAGGGAAAAAACATATTCATTACCATATAGTTCCGGTCGAACTCCAAGGTAAAAATATTTCAAACGATGCTCTATAGCGTATTGATTAGTGACAATTCTCTTGCTTGCGCCACTATCTCTAGCATCAAAATAGCGCTTGTTCGCACTAGAGTTATATCCAATTGGGGCTAGAAAAACAACAACTTTCTCCCCATTGCTAAGTTCGATTACTTGCCCCTGACCACCCGTATTATCAATTACCTCAACTACTTCAAAATCACTGAGAATATCTTGGAAGTCATTAAGTGCCGCTGTAGCATTATATACCATAGTAATTTGCTCCTTGCTATCTGGATTCTGCTTTCTTTAATATGTCTAATAGTATAGGTACCGATAGAGCCAATTTTTTGGCAAATACTGGTGGGACAGCATTCCCAATCATTTCATAGTTATCACTTTGACTCTCTTCAAACATGAAATCATCATCAAAGGTTTGAATTCTTGCAGCCTCACGTACAGTTATTGTTCGTTTCTGTAAGGGATCAGGGTGGATATGTCTCAAACCATCTTTCTTAAGATGCGCAGGAATGGTATTGCTTGGCATATTCCATCTAAGTACATGATACTTATGAATATTTGATTGCTTCCCCGTGTATTTGTAATACAGAGATTTCAGCGCTTCAATCGAAGCGTACTCCTCACGCCCAGATTCAATATCCTGTGCGAGAATACTAAATATTTCTTGATCTCTCTGACTATGATATCTAGCTACGTGTCCGTTGATGCCACTATTATTATCATATGCATTGCGTCTAGATTGAACCTCAAGTGGATAGATTGGTGGCAAATCAGCAATAGCGTCTTTTACAGTTTTTGTGTCTTCTTGATGCTTGGCTAAAATATCAACATAAAAATGCTTCAGCATCTCTTGATAGTCGATATCAGAGTCTTTGCGAATCCCAATAATAATCACCCTTTTTCGGCGTTGTGGAATTCCATACTTCGATAGATCAATTAAAGCAAACTGTCTTAAATCATCAATAATTTCATACCCGATATCATTAAAGGCTTTGCGAATTAACTCGGTGATTTTTTCCCCTGTTGGAATCGCACTAAGTATTCCCTCAACATTCTCAAATACGATTACTTTCGGCATAAATGCCTTGACGACTCTTATGTATGCCTCAAATAGAAAGTTGCGATAATCGTCTTTCATTCCATTTACGTCACGAACTCTCCCCGCAAGAGAATACGCTTGACATGGTGGCCCTCCAGAAATCAAATCAACGTTATTATCCCCTACTAGTGAATATAATCCTTCACTTGACGCAAACTCAGCATCTTCGGACCACCCATTCAATAGTTCTTCAGTACGTTGAATATCAAAATGTAGAATTCTATCGTCTGCATCTAACATTTTATATTTAGTTAACATTCTTTTCTTAAGTGTCCGCACTTGAGGAATCTTCCACTCTACTGAGGCAAGAAGGTCATATTTACCGGTCTGCTCAAAACCATCCGCTAGTCCACCAGCTCCGGCAAACAGTTCAATTGTTCTTAATCTGCTCATTCTCAACCCTTCTTAAAATGGGATTTCATTTTTTCGGCAATAGCTTGTGCCAATAGAGGAGGGACTGCATTACCAACTTGTCGATTCTGTTGAGTCTTGGTCCCCAAGAATTTAAATCTGTCTGGGAATGACTGTAACCTAGCATTTTCTCTCACTGTAGGAACCCGATTCCACTTATAGTGGAAATGATTACGATGTCCAGTATCAATAGTCTTAGATGGTTTTTGACTATGGTATCGAGTCCATGCTTCATTAAATTTTCTTGATTCACCTACGCCTGGTGGTAAATCTTTATAGTTTCCACCTTCTGGAACTTGACTAATCACCCACTGAACCTCTTCTGTGTGACGAGTACCGATATGATTATGAATTGTATTTGATCCCTCTCGCATCATTTGTTGGTATTCACTTACAGCCTCAGTTTCATATGCAACATCTTCATGACCAAGGTCATACTCTAATGAAGGTAAATCAGATATTGCGTCAGCACTACCTATATAGTTTTCTGGTACCAAAAATGGAGAAGGAAATTCAAAAGTGGAATATCCTTTTTCTTTCTTAAACCCTACGAAAAACATTCTTTTTCTCATTTGCGGCACACCAAAATCAGCTGCTAACAAAGGCTTATCGGTGACTGAAACTGCATACCCCATATCTTCGAATGTATTGACAATCTGTTCTTTTACTTTTCCGCCATACAAGGTAGCCATTCCTGGTACATTTTCAATTAGAAACGCATCTGGTTTAAAATGCTTAACCGCATGTACCACTGCAACATATAACTTATTCCTTGAATCATTTATATCTCGAGAGCCAGTTAAACTAAAACCTTGGCACGGGGGGCCAGCAATAATAACATCTACTTTCTTCCCGTCAATAGCTTTTTCAATATCTGCGATTGCTTGCTCTTCATCAAATAAATCAGTTTTCACGCTAGTAGCATTTTTGAAATTATGGGCGTATGTCTTTAACGCTGCATCATCAAAGTCTATGCCAGCAATAATATTAAAGCCTGCTTGCTCAAACCCCTGACTAAGCCCGCCTGCTCCCGAAAATAAATCTATCGTATTTAGTTTTTTCATGTTTTCCTCACTATCTTATCTAACATATTCTGAATTTCGTTAATCCCGAAAATTTACTATTTGCGCTTCTCACTAACTCTTTCTTTAAGCACGTGTTTAGAATGCACAATTACTAGTTCATTATATCAACAAAAACAGAAAAATGATACTTTAAAAGCCCCTCAATTCCTACTTACATAAGCATTTAGTTGCAATAGTAGCACTACTTCGTCTTTATGAATAACACTCTGATAATTAAGCTTTTCTGCCTTCCATAATAATATAACCTGTTATTCATACGTTCCATTTTTCTCTCTTTGCTCAACTCGTGGGGCTCGGCCCACGCCTGCACTAATTTGTGTGCTAGACCCGCACCTCTGGTCAAAGGCTAGGTATGGGATTGGGTAATCGGTAGTTTTATTCTTTATGCCCACCAATAAGACCTTCCCTTTTTATGGCCGTTGCCCCAGGCAGAAGACTACTTGCATGCACCAAACTACCAAACCCATAGCGCTCCCGTATCTTATCCACCGCCTTATCCAGGGCCTCCTGCTCTTTGACTTCTTCTACATCCTCAAATAAGGATAACTGCTGATAGTCCTTAGGTCGTAACTTACCTGCTGAGATACCGATACTGCGGACTGGTTGAGGCAGATAGTGCTTCTTCAAGAGATATATGGCCCCCTCAATGATCTTATGGCTAGCGTCCGTGGCCTCAATTTGCATTTGGCCACCAGAATGGCGGGGAATTTCCTCATGAGCGTAACCAATGAAGAGCGACAGTTCACCAGCTAATTGATGGCCCTTCCTCAGACGCGCAGCCACCTGCTCGGCCATTTCCCGAAGGACTAGGGCCAATTCTTCCATGGACCAATAGTCCCGCTCCAGGATTTGCGAAGCTCCATAGGACTTGCTGACTTCCTGATAAGGTTGGTGGATAAGGCTACCGTCCAAGCCGTTGGCATGATGATAGAGTTCTAGGCCTAGGACCCCGAAGTGTCGCTTGAGTTTGCGCGGATCTGCGTGGGCCAGTTGCTTAACCGTATAGATACCTAGTCGCTCCAGGGTCGCCTTAGTCCGCGAACCGATGCCCCAGAAGTCAGATAAGTTGTCCATCTTCCATAGGGTCTCAGGTACCCGCTTATAGGACCAGTAGGCCAGATAAGGGGGCTTCTTCTTGGCTGCATTGTCCAGGGCTAGCTTAGCTAGTAGCATATTATCCCCAATGCCCACACAGGTCGGGATTCCATAATGCTTCATAACCTCGGTCTGAATACGTCGGGCAATCTGATAGGTCGAGCCAAAGAGCGCATGGCTCCTGGTAATGTCCAGGAAGGCCTCATCAATACTATAGGGGTGGCAATCCTCAGGGGCCACAAATTGCAGAAAGAGGCGGACGATTTCCTGGTTACGCTGAACATACAGGCCCATACGCGGCGGGACTAATACAATTCCAGGGTCACGCTTAGGCAATTCAAAGACGCGCGTCCCAGTCTTGACGCCATACTCAGCCTTCATACGGGGACTAGCTGCCAAAACTAGTCCTCCCTTGAGATGCGCGCGGGAGACCACACAGAGTTTTGTTGTCATGGGGTCTAGGCCGCGCTCGGCGCACTCTACACTGGCGAAGAAGGACTTGCAGTCGATACAGAGAATATCGCGCTTAGGAAAGCGTGGATCGTCCGTCATTCGAACCACTTCACTTCCGGCAAAGCCTCAACGTGACGAATATCCTCGTACTCAATGGGCATGCGCTCCAAGATTACATAGCCTTGAGCCCGCCCAATGATGCGCCCGATATGGTAAACGTGACGCTCTTCCCAGGTGCTAGATAAGGTTACTTTGACCCGCTCCTGATAGCGAAAGGCCCGTGTCAGGGCCTGGTCAATTTCTTCTGCTGTCATCTGAGGTGGCGCCTGATAAGGCAGCTTAAATTCGTTCATGACACTATTGAGACTGAGGCGTAGCTCAGGGCTTGAATAGAAGGGCCGCCACTTCTTCATGCCGCGGTCCTCATAATCGGGTACTACTTCCATTTTTATCACCTCACACCCATATAATACGAACGTTTGTTCTGGTTGTCAAGGTGGAGACTTAGCCCCAAGAAAAGAAAAAAGCCACCTTCAGATGGCTTTTTGTCTTGTATTAGCTAAGTAATTGGTTAACTCTATCTAATATCATAGATTAGCTCTTAGGTAATACCTTAAAATTGACTGCTTCATATTGAATTTTTTCTCCATATTGCGAAAGAGGGTTTTCAATGACATAGAACTGCCACTGTCCCGATTCCCCTTTATACAGTCGATAGATTCGATATTGTCCTTGTTTTTCTCTAGCGAACTCAATCTCATTTGGTGTCATGAAAAAAGGTCTTGTAATGTCGCCTTTCGTCGTCTTTACCTCTATATATATTTCTTGGATTCTATCTTCCAATATATCAAAAGATAGTATATCATAGCCTAGACCGTCTCCTAATTCTCTAGAAACATGTTTGATATTATCTATCTTCGACTTAAGTAATTTATGTTTTGTTAACCTTGCCTTCTCATACTCCAACACCTTAATTTCACCATCTAGGCCATTCTTATTTTGTTCTTCTTGTAGCACAAGGTAGTCTCTCATTATAGCTCTTCGAGCTTTGCCCTTTTCTTCAAATTCTAGATTTTCAGGAATTTTCGTCATAAGTTCTAAATCGAATCTCTCAATATTTTTCTTATTTATGATATTTTCGGCTTCTTGATTTAGATTACCGGCAATAATTCTATTTATCTGTTCTTCAAAATTTTCTTCTAACATAGCACATAGATCACGATACACCTTCATGTAATGTTCAAGATCTGATCTCAGGTTGTCCTCCGTTAGCCTCTCTAAATCGCTCTTACTATAATACTTACTTACAATATTCCCTAGCTCATAGCCTCTCGGTAATCTATTATTTTTGCCTGTAACCCTTAAGTCGATTTCAGCTACCGAAAATAGTTTATCATCCCCCGATATGACCGTACTTAGTTTCTCCCGCCAATACTCACTTACCTTAAGCACACTTTCTTTCGATAATTTTTTAAACATTTCTTGAAAATAAGTATATCCTTGGTTTAGCGACATGTACACACCCGAACAATCATTCCGAAATAAAAAAGCAATGTAATATCCTTTTGTTGCAGAGGTTGTGATAGACTCATCGAAAATTGCTAATAATGGAACTTGAGCCCACAAACCTTGTCCACAGAACGCTTTAACAATGTATCGATTGTCTTCTAAAATACTTTCGGGGACAACCTCATTTGCCATTGATGTGACTTTGTTTCTAAATTCATTATCTTTGAAGGGATTATATTTATTCGTTGCATACCCTTCTAAAAAATACTGTAGATATGCTTTTAAATTATTTTTCGGATAGCACATTCTATATTCCCCCATTCTTAATTCTTTCGGAACACCATTGATTTAAACCCAAGCACAACTAATCCTCCTGATGCAGTAACGGTCATAGCTCCCTTTACTATATCATTTCTAATTTTTAATATGCATCTTGGACAACAACACAATTGTCCACCAACTAGTCTTTTTTTACAAGAGAAGCAAACTTTATCATCCACTCTTTTCACCTCATTCCATTTCTATTAGTATTATATTCTTACTAGATGACTCTAGCATCATGTTCATAGCGTCCAATCGACCTAATAATTGTTTGGGCATTTCCAACCAATAGTCTACATTTCTATCAGAGTATTCTATGTAACTATGCATTAATTCAAAGGCAGTCAGACCATTAGCATTCGCATTTGTTGATAATTCCGAGATGTAGACTCTAAAATCGTTAATAAGATCTTTAGCATCATGCTCTTTCCCGAGATACATTAATAGGTAGTACCGGAGCCCTATGTATCGCATTAGCAAAGCAAAATTCTCACCTAGGTTACTGGTGATTTCCTCTACAGTATTTAGACTTGCTAGGGGCGATCCATTTGCAACTAATTCTTGCAATCGAGCTTTAATATCTAAGCGTATAGAATTCGTTCCATCAATCAGTTGGATGTTTGCCTCTTTCAAGGTGTTAAGTTGATCATCCCCTGCTTCATTTTTTGCTTGTCGTATCAAATCCCTTGCATTAAGAAAGGGCTTATGCAAATTTGTGTTACGCTGCGTTTTAGCTATTTCATTAACTTTTCCTTTAATCAAAATAAGTTGCTCATTAATTTCAGTTAACATACATCGCAATGCGTATAATTGAATATCACTTAATACTTGAGATGGATTCAGAGCTTTTCGTAGAGTTATGTGGCTTACAATTCTACTATTTTCAGCATCTCTAATAACTGCTTCTGTATTTCCTGAGTCTTTTCTCGACTCTCCTATTATGTATCGACCATCAGCCAAACCTTCAGCTACATCCTTGCTTAACTTAGACAGATCTGCAACTAGAGTTCCCATATTCTTCCAATCTACCCCAAATTTAATGATGGAAGCTATGTCTCCAGCCCATTTTGGCAATTTACTAATCACTTGCCACTTCTCACGTCGCTTCATTTTCTCTAGATTTTGCATAGCCCCTATGTCTAAGAAGTCCGACATTTTTAGTATATCAGAGCTAAAATCAGCATCAGTTACAAATAAATCCCACGGTTTCACATAAGAAACAGTATCTATTTCGTTATTATTTTCTAACGCATTTTGCTTCTTTTTGTTCTTGCTCATACATCTATCCCCCATAAATTTAAGCCTCTTATTCACAGAAGCTACCGTTTCATGCATTCCCTCGTTGGTAGGTAAATTATGCCTTACTACCACGATTATACACTCGAATTCAGCTAAAATAAATAGGCTTTCACAAATTGCTCAAATAATTCGTGAAAGCCCATTACTTGAATGTTCTAAAACCCTTCATCCCTAATAAACCAGCACTTTTCTCATGTGACCTATTGTTTATATCTCTCCCCTATCTTATAATACTAATTATAGTGACTCTATTTCATCCCCTTCAGATCCCTGATGATGCGAGACCGCTTCTGATAATAGGTCTTACGGCTTATTCCGAGCATCTTGGCCTTGTCAGATACAGTCCAATAATCGTCAACAATCACTAGCAAGAAGTCGTACTCTTCCTTCTCCAACACGCGCCGGGCGTTCGCCAGAAAGTCGATTCTTGTTAGCTCTGACTCCACTTCATCACCACTCTGATGGAAAAATAGATTCTCTAAAGGTATTTCTCGCTTACGTTGACGCTCGTGCTTCAGCAACTGCCATAATTGGCGCTCAAGGCCAGCTTTAGCATAGGCTACGAAATGCCCGCGCTCCGCATCATCGAGCGCGTCCCCCTGGAACTTACCGGCCAGATCAAGGAGCTTAATATAGAGCTCATTGAAGTAGTCGTCATAGTTCTGATGATGCGTAAATACACCGTGACGGTGCAAGGTATGGTGGATCACACTACTGTACATTTCAACCAGTTTCTCCTGGTTGAACATGGTTGTCACCTCACTGAAAGGAAATAGATATGGACTCAAAAAATAAACTGTATAAACTATTAAGCTCCAAAATACTATGGATATCTCTATCATTTTGTTTAATCTCATTTTTTTACTTAGTATTCGAATGTAACTTACAATTTGATACAGGTTGCATCAAAGATATTCTGGTGCTATTCTTTCTATATTTACTATTTTTCTTAATTATTTTCATCCGTAAAAAAAGAATTTTTCCAAAGGTTAAGGATCTAATTGAAAGCAATCCGTATGATGGAATAGCTATCATATGTGCAATGTTAACACCTGGTCTATTACTATTTTTCAATGATAAAAAAGTTCTTAGTCTCGACAATATCCTATTAATACTTAGTTTCCCGTTTCGATGCCCCCTTCCATTTTTTATAGTCTCAATTAATGGCGTAACGATAGGATATCTTCTAAAATATACAGAATTATTTTTAAAAAATAAGTTGTCATTATTCTCCTCGAAATCAAGTCCTAAGAACGGCTTTTGGACCCTAATACTTGCGGTTTTGTTTTATATGTTTATTATTATAGATGGCTATTTACTCTCTAATGCTTTTAACGCAGATATCACTAACCTATCTCTATATTATCTCTTAGCTTCGATAATTTTCACTACACAAATTATCGAATCACGTATCGAAAAGCACTTAGAAAAGACAAGTAATAAAGCAAAACTAAATAACGTTAAACTCCAAGTCTTAAATCCAACCGATGGAAAACCTGTAGAAATATCTAACGATATTATAGTACCCCTCGAATCAGATAATGGTCCAATCCTGCTTAAGATATCTAATAGTAAAGAATAACTATTTTAGAGCTCTCCATAGTTCTCTACCTCTCTAATCCCCTCACCCACTGTCCAGAGGCCCGAGTCCAGCGCCGGGTGCGCTGGTGGGGTGTGGGGCTAGCCCCACGGGAAGCCTCGGAGTCAGCCCCTAGCCTAGCTAGACGGCCACCTATCCATGCCAGGGGCTAGTTACTAGCCTCTGGCTTAGGCAAGCTGAGACGGGCTCCTAGACCCCTCTGCGGGTTGGGGCGCAGGCCGAGCCCGCAGGTCACTACAAAACTGTTAAGTGCAAGGTACAGACATTCAAGGGCTTTGGGCTTATAATAGAATGTCCCCCTGAGTGACACACTACTTTCATTTCAGCCTAGAACCCCTCCCACAAATTGGGAGGGGTTCTTTACATTTTAGGGGAACTACCAACAATGCTAGTGGTTTTCCTAATACAAGAATAGAGCAATCCTCCTCTACCAGAAGATTGCTCTATTCTGTCTACGTTGTATGATTGTACTAGTAATTGATAATGTTAAAAATCTCTGCTTACTCTAAAATGGTAAATCCTAAGCTAGAACTATCTCTTAAGAACATTTGGACTGTCTCAAGAGAATATTCAGTTAAATCCTTATCTTTTAGTTCTAACTTCTTAATCAAGTCCGAAGTACAGGTGATGATGTCCACTCCTAAGGAATCCGCTTGATAGATGTTGAAGGTCTCGCGCGGACTAGCCCATAATAGCTCAACACCTTCTTTTTGGCGGCAAATAGCAAGTGCCTCTTGCATGATTGGCATTGGATCAACACCCGTATCCGCAATACGTCCTGCAAATACGGACACCACTGCTGGGGTACCGCTCTTGAGTGCATCGACTACTTCTCGAACTTGCTCAACCGTGAAAATAGCAGTCACATTGACTTTGATTCCTTCTGCAGTCAATCTATCAATTAACGGGGCGGTAGACTCACCCTTAGAGTTGGTGACCGGGATTTTAACGTAGACATTATCGCCTAAGGCTGCAATTCTCCGCGCTTCTTGCTCCATTCCTTCTAAATCATCTGCAAACACTTCAAATGATACAGGATAATCCGTAATCTCTTTTAAGACATCTTTAGCAAAACCAATGTAGCTAGTAATTCCTGCTTTTTTCATTAAACTAGGATTGGTTGTAAAACCTGTCACTAGGCCTGAATTTAAATCATGCAGCATCGTTTCCAAGACAGCGCCATCCGAAAATACTTTAATTGATAATGCTTTGCTCATTTGCCTATTCCTCCTCCGTTACATTATTCAATGCTTCCTTAGACTTGGTTAGAATAGATGGCAGAATCAACACGATTGCTAATACTGCAGCGACAACATAGATACCGACTGAACCGACAGACTCTCCTACGCGTCCTAATAAAATCCCAAAGATCCCAAAGTCAAAATCTCCGAAGGTCGTATTGGCAAAACCTAGTTGGCCTAAGACTGGTAATAGAGTAGCAGGAAGGAAGGCAAGGAATAAACCATTAACAAATGAGCCAATAATCGCACCTTTGCGCCCACCAGTAGCATTACCATAAATACCTGCCGTTGCCCCACAGAAGAAGTGCGGCACCATTCCTGGGATAATTAAGACTCCGCCGATTGCGCCAAGAATAAACATACCAATCAGGCCTCCGAGGAAGCTGAAGGCGAAGCCGATAATAACGGCCGTTGGAGCATATGGGAAGAATACCGCACAGTCTACCGCCGGAACTGCATTCGGAATGATCTTGGTTGCAATACCTTGGAAGGCTGGAATTAAGTCTGCCAGAATCATACGTACACCTGAGTAGACAATGGACACACCCACTGCAAATGTTAGCCCACTAATAACTGCAAAGATAAATGGATTCTTACCTCCAGCTAATTCTTGAACTGCCTGTGGGTTACGAACTAAACAAGCTACTACTCCGACTAGATAGAAGGCAACCATTACAATCCCCGTAGAAATCGTGGTGTTTCTGAGGAAGCTCCATTTTTCAGAGATTTCTAATTCCTCAGTACTTCTGCTGTCTTTACCTACTTTCTCTCCAATCCAAGCTGATAAATAGTAGCCAAGGCTTCCAAAATGCCCCATAGCAATTTCATCACCGTCTGTCACCTTGAGGGTGTATCGTTGTCCGATAGCTGGTGAAATTGCAGACCAAGCACCTAGGAAGAAGCCACCAACTAAGACAAGCGTTACACCTTTAAATCCGATGGCCCCTAACACTGCTGATAACAAGCAAGCCATGAAGAAGCTATGATGACCGGTTAAAAAGATATACTTAAAGCGCGTGAATCTTGCAAATAAGAGGTTTAACACCAGGCCCACAATTAAGATAGACATGGTTTCTACACCTAAAATTTGTTGCGCCACACTGGTAACAGCCTCGTTATTAGGAACCACCCCAGTAATGCCAAAACCTTCTTCAATTAATCTTGCTAAAGGTCCTAAGTTAGCTTGAATAACGCCCGCACCTGCCGCTAACATCAAATAACCTAAAACAGGCCCTAAGGTACCTGTTAAGACCTTATGTCCAGGCGTTTTTAATGCTACCAAGCCAATAAAAGCAATTAAACCCATTAAGAAAGCCGGTTCACTTAAGATGTTTTGTAAAAATGTCAAAATGCCATTCATTGTACTTCCTCCTTCTGTTAATGCTAGTTATATTACTGATTCGCCATCTCTTTTAAGATTGGAACAAGTTCCGTTTCAATTTTCTTGCGATTGGTATAACTTGGCACGAGGCAAACTTTCGTACCTTCTGGGAATATATCTTTAAATTCCTTTACGGTTACATACAAATCTGCATTCTTACCAACTGCTGCATTGGAATCGCACGATTCCACATCTACGTCAATCCCTAGATCCTTAGCAATTGTTTCTACCTTGAAACGTAGTAATAAACTACTACCAATACCATTACCACAAACCGTGACTACCTTAATCAAGTTACTCTCCTCCTTCCTCTATGATTTTCTCAATAATAGCCAATATTTCCCTAGGGTCAGAAGCTGCAATTAAGGAATCAATTGCCTCTTCATCATCTAAAATCAAGGCCAACTCTTGTAAGGCTCTTAAGTGCGCAGTTGAATCTACTGCAGCTAAGACAAAGATTAATTGAACCTTCTTGTCGTCATCATCATCTTCAGAGAAATCGACAGGTTCTTTTACTTGTAATAAACTAATGCCTAGTTGATGCACGCCTGCATCAGGAGATGCATGAGGTACAGCTACTTTGGGCGCCAAGACAATATAAGGTCCTGTTTCATTAATGGACGCTATCATGGCCTGAATATAAGATTCTTCAATATAGCCATTGGCAAGCAATGGCCGAGCCGCCAGACCAACGGCATCTTGCCAGGTACTCACGCTGTCTACTTGTTGAATCAATTCCTCTTTTAATAAGTCAGTCAAAGAATCACCTCCTAATACTTGTTGATTGTTTTGAGCAAAAAGATAATGGATCAACTCATTCTTTAGGCCTTCTTCATTCTTGATCGTGGTATATTTGGCCACAATCCCCATTAATTCGTCTATTGATACTACATCCTCTTTTTCCAAGTGCAAGTATTCATACACCCTTCGTTTTAAGAGGATTTTTTCAATAGAAGTCATTAAGGGCTTAACTAGGAAGACCTTGTCTTGACTTTCTAAATGAGTGGTTGAAAAAATAACTTGAACATCATCCCTCTCCATATTATCTACAGTCTTAAAATGACTCCTTGAGATTGACTGGAATTCCATCCTTGGAAATATTTTCTCCAATTCAGATTGCAGTATCAAGGATGTACTGACACCATTTGGACAGACAATCATTGCCCTCAAATCATTGGCTTCTCTACGCTTGACTTTGGCTTGTAAATACCCACCAAAATGTATAGTGAAGTAGGCAATTTCGTCGCTATATAATTGCTTGCCCGTCATCTCTTCTAGCGGTTTTAAACTGCGTCTAATTAATTCGTATAGCGAACCATATTCTCTCTTGATCTGATGGGTTAAGGGATTATGCAAAGAAATATTGAACAAAAGGCGATAATAAGACGCATACAAGTGGGCATATAAATTCTTCCTGAAGGGAATTCCTATCGGGAACTCAAGACCCGTATTGGCTTTTACTTGTTTGATAATTTCGTCCATAATCTGCACTACAGTCGGGTCAGGGTATAAATCCAAGTTACCTTGTAGGCATCCTGCAAGTCTCGACAGAATATAGTCTCTTTCTTTAGCCAGCCTCGGATATTCTTCTTCAAGTTCCTCCACTAGCTTCAATAGGGCCGTTTTCTTAATATTACGGTAGTACTCTTGATTTACTTGATAGTCTCCTTCAATCTCGATTTCATTTAGAACAGCCATCACGAGCGAAACTATTTTCACGTTTTCGAAAATAAAGGTAAGCTGATATTTTTCACTCAGCATTCGGATTTGAGAGAAGATGGCTGCGTCCTTAGTTGCTATGCGACATTCCTTGAGCACATAATCTAAGATAAATCGTCCACTCTCTAGACGCATTAACTTCTCAATCGTGCGCTCTAGTAATTGCCTTAGCTGACTTCCCGTTCCTTCCAAATAATAGCCCTCACTACGCGTGTATTGTAATGAGATTGATTGATTTTTTAGCAATTCCCGAATATCTTTCAAATCAGCTACCACTGAGTTTTTGCTCATTCGTAACAAGTCTTGCAAATGGTAGTTTGATATATATTCTGGATACAACAGCAAATAAAGAATAATCATATCCAGCCGTTCATGTTGAAAAATATAGGATCTGTTTATATCTACGTGACCTAGTAGCTCGCCACTTGAAATAGCAGGTACTCTAATTAGGTCATTCTCAATTCTTATGTTTGGAAGTAATAAGTGACTCAGCGCTTCATTGATTCTCAGAATATCTGAAAGGATAGTTCTCCTACTACTATTGGACAAGTTCTCTAACTCCCCAATTGAAGAATTAGTGTAATTCAGGAAAAATTGGTATTTCTTTATGAGCTCATTTGTAAACACGTTCTCCCTCCTATCTCTATTATACTTAGGCTTTTTCTTGCCTTAAACAGCCTTTGAGCACAATCTCATGCGCAAGCTATAACGGCAAATTGTGCTCAGTGTATCCCCTTTCATTTAGGGGTGTGTCGCGGCTTATTTTTAAGCCAAAAAGGCCCTGTATGTGTGTAAACAGAAAAAGCCAGATAATCCCTAGCACAATGTAATGGTCCGAAAACATTGAAAGTGGAGATTAATCTGACTTATCTCAATTTTAACCTAAAAGTTGAATAATTAACAGTGGGAGATTGAGTTAGCGACATAAATATGTTAATAATGTCTTAAAATACGCCCTACAACAGCTTCAGCTTAAACCCAGCTTACATTTTTTGAGCCACGTCTTGTTGGACTCCCAACGCGACATCGCTACCTTCCAATACGACGTGGCTCTCGCTTTTTCGCTCTTTTTGACTCAAATCCCCCACTTTCTTGCCGTGCCACGTCCTGTTGGACCTCCAACTCGACATCACTACCTCCCAATACGACGTGGCTCACGTTTTTTCGCCCTTTTGCCTCAAAATACTCGCTTCCTTGCCGAGCCACGTCGTGTTGGACCTCCAACGCGACATCGCACACTCCCAATACGACGTGGCTCTCGCTTTTTCTCTCTTTTTACCTCAAATTGCCCACTTCCTAGTTGAGCCACGTCGCGTTGGACCTCCAACGCGACATGGCACACTTCCAACACGACGTGGCGCCCCCTTTTACACAAAAAAACCACCCGAACTACACGGGTGGTTTTACTTATTCTTTTATCTTAACTCAAATGTCCAATCTAATTTAAAGCTTGCCTGATCCAAACGGTATTCCGGTAGGAGGCGCGGGCCACAGGAGTTAGAGCCGATGCCAGCCTGTCTATAATCTAGATGGAGATAATAGACACCCTCTTCCACCAGCTCGTCTCGATGGCGCGCCTGGCTTAGTTGGCGTGTTGAATAAGGCGAGAGGTTGAAGGATAGGGAATGAGACGAAGCCACACTCAGCGCCAAGGGACCTTGTTGGACTGCTAGCTTGGTCACTTGGTGGGCACCATTCTCTTGCGGAGTGACATAAGGTTCGTACAAGTCTTGGGCAGACTGCTCGAAGTAGCCCCAATAACTACTATGATGCTTGTCCACATAATTCTCATAAGGTCCATAACCAATATAGGAAACTCGGTCTGCCTCCACCATCGGTAGAACTAAGCCAAAGCGTGGTAATTCCACCATTTCCTTAGGTCGATGCCCTTCCAAGCTCAACTTCAGGCGCCCCTCTTGATCTAAGCACCAATGCCCTTGGAAACTAAGGGCTGGCTGACGGCCAACTCCTGCAATAACGGCTTCAAAGTGTAGGTAGACTTGATGATGGAGGGTCTCAGCCCTTAGGCTATGCACCCGAACCTGACTGTGGTCATAGTTGGCCTGGCGCCATTCTGCCACAATCACGCGGTCATTGTCCGTTGGCGCCCGCCAGATGGTCCAGTCACCCGGGCCTGCTAAGATTTCTTCTTGCCCAGACCGCCACGAGCTTGGGGCGGCATTGGCCTTACTGAAGGTCACTGCCTGATCCCGCCAATGCATGGTGAAATCCCTTAGGGTCTCGGTCAGCCAAGGGGTCTCAGGCTCTTGACCTAGCAATCTAGCTTGTGGCCATTCAATGTCCCGCAGCCGCACTTGGTCTTGGCCCAAGCAGACGTCATCTCCTTGGCGCAAATAGCGGAGGCGAATGTGAGACACTTGGGTCAAGTCCCAGTCCTTAGGCAGGAAGACGGTCGCTTCTTGGCCTGGCTCAGCCTGCCAGTCAGTGACCGTCACCCCTGCTAGGGGCTGACCTGCTACATCATAAGGGGTCATTTCCAGGCAGACTTGGTCTTCTAGCATGGTGAAGTGGTAGGCATGGCGGAAGGTCAGACACCCTCTCTCTAGATCACTTTCCACCAAGCGAACTGGCCGATGGATTTGAGCATATTCAAGGGCCCCGGTATGTGGCCGACGATCCGGATACATCAGGCCATCCATACAGAAGTTGCCAGCATGAGGGTACTCACCGTGATCCCCACCATAGCGGTAAACTGGCAGGCCTTGGTTCCAAGCACCTTGATTGGTCACGTCTTGGAGTTCGATGGCGTGGTCCGCCCACTCCCAGACAAAGGCTCCAATGAATTCAGGGTGGCGCATCATACAATCATAGTAATGAGCCAAATCACCTGGCCCATTTCCCATAGCATGCGCATATTCGCAGAGGATAAAAGGCCGGTCCAGTGGCGCATAGGCGCCTCCTTCATGGAAATAGGTGGCCTCGATTTCTTCGACACTCGGATACATACGGCTCCAAACATCCAAATACTGGGTGTCATAGGTCACATCAGGCTTGTGATACCAGTAGGCTTCATAGTGGAGCGGCCGGCTTGGGTCTTCCTGTCTGGCAGCCTGCAACATGGCTTCAATGTTAGGACCATAACCGGACTCATTCCCGGCCGACCACATAACAATGGAGCTGAAGTTCTTGAGGGCTCGAACATTGGCTATCATGCGCGCTAGACAGGCCTGCCTGAAGCGTTCATCGTAGGCTAGTAGGTTATAGTTGTCGTTCCCGCCCATGCCATAGAGATCCACGACCCCATGACATTCTAAGTCCGTCTCGCTAATGACATAGAAACCAAGCTGGTCACAGAGCTCATAGAATTCTGGTGACTTAGGATAGTGGGCGGTTCGCACAGCATTAAAGTTCAGGCCCTTCATAAGCAGCAAGTCTTGGCGCTGACGTTCCAGGGTCACCGTCGCCCCCGTATCCGGCCAAGAGTCATGATGGTTGACACCCAAGAGCTTAAGTGGCTGATGATTGATATAGAGGCAATTGTCTTGGATAGCTAGCTGACGAATCCCCACCTGGTGGCGGTAGTACTCCTCCCCGACTTGCCAGTAAAGGCTGTAGAGATGTGGTGCCTCTGAGGACCAAATCTGAGGGTTTGGAATTTCGATTTGCCAGTCTTGCTGCCCTAGGGGCAGGCTGCCCTCTCCTACTAAGCCTCCATCAGGGGCATAGAGCTCATAGTGACCTTGCGCCAAGCCCGCTGTGGCCGTGACAGACAAGCCTAAGTAGCCAGTCTGACTATCAGATGATAGCTGGGTCGTGAGACTGAAATCCAACATACGTGTCGGCTGCCGCTTAAGTAGGTAGACATCGCGGAAAATCCCACTATTACGGAACTTATCCTGGTCTTCTAGATAGGTCCCGTCAGACCACTTAAGCACTAAGACGCTTAGTCGATTGCTGCCGGCTACCAGATAGTCGCTGATATCGAAGATAGAAGTCGAATGGGATATTTGATCATAGCCCGCAAAATGGCCATTAACCCAGACATAGAAGGCCGAGTCTACCCCTTCAAAGACTAGTTCATAAGTAGCCGCTTGAGTCCAATCTGCTAAGTCTAGCTGACGTTGATAGAGCCCCGCCGGATTGTCATAAGGCACATAGGGTGGGTCATAGGGAATCGGGAATTCTGTGTTGGAGTATTGAATTTGGTCGTAGCCCTGCATTTGCCAACAGCTGGGCACCGGAATTTGGTCCCAGTCCAAGCCTTGAGCTTGCTCCCAGTAAGGGGCCTCAATCGTCCGCACATTAGGAAAATACTTAAACTGCCAGATGCCATTCAGGTCAAGATATGAGCTAGACTCCCGTCGATTCTTGGCCTGCTTAGCCTGGTCCAAACTAGCATAAGGAATGGTATAAGCCCGTTGGTCTAGGGCTCCCACACTGACTAATAGAGGGTCTTCAAAATATGGATGGATTAACATGCTTGAGCTCCTTTCCCTTATTTGACAGAACCTAACATACCTGCAACGAAGTGACGTTGTAGGATGAAGAAAATCGCAATGGTTGGCAAGGTCGCGATACTAATCGCCGTCATCATGAGACCGAAATCTGGCGAATAAGAGGACCCTAAGTTGGAAATCAAGAGAGGCACGGTCTGTTTGTCAGGCGTCTGCAAGACAATCAATGGCCAGAGATAGTTGTTCCAGCTAGACATGAAGACAATAATCCCAGCCGCGGCGTAGGTGTTCTTCATGGTCGGCATGAAGATTCGGACGAAGCAGCCTAGCTCAGATAAGCCGTCAATCCGCCCTGCTTCTAGCAATTCCTTGGAGAACATCTTGGTATTCTGTCTGAAGTAGAAGATGAGGAAGGCAGTCGCCACAAAAGGCAGATAAACGGAAGCATAGGAGTTAATCCCGATGGCTGAGCTCACCGAAGACAGTTGGCTGAAGAAGCGGAAGAGCGGGATAATGATGGCCGCAAATGGCAGCATCATGGAGATCAAGAGGATATTGAAGACAATGTCCTTAGCCCGGGAGCGATAGACTTCAAAGCCATAGCCCGCTACTGACCCTACTAAGAGGGCTAGGACTGTCTGCCAGAGGGCCACAATAGCAGAGTTAATTAAGGCGCCCCGCATCTGGGTCTGGCTGAATAAATTGGTCAGATTCTGCCACAAGGCATTACCTGGTAAGAGCCGACCGTTAGTAACATCTATACTGGTATTGGTCGCACTGACCAAAAGGAAATAGAAGGGGAAAGCAAAGATGATAGAGGCCACCCCCAAGAAGAGGTAAGACCCAAGATGTTTAGTTCTTTTCATGTTGATTCCCCACCTTTAGCTGAATAATTGAGAAGATAACCACCAGGAAGACGATGGCATAGGAGACAGCGGCCGCATAACCGAAGTCGGGTGTGAACTTGAAGCTAATATTGTAGATATACTGGGAGATGGTCAGGGTGGCATTCCCTGGCCCACCCTTGGTCAAGTTCATGGGTTCGTCGAAGAGTTGCAAGGTCCCGATGGTGGAGGTAATCGAAGTGAAGAGAATGACCGGTCTTAAGAGGGGAACGGTCACGCTGAAGAAGGTCCGCCATTTGGAGGCCCCATCGACATCCGCTGCTTCATAGATTTGTGGGTCGATATTTTGCAAGGCAGCCAGGAAGAAGATCATATTATAGCCTGTCCAACGCCAAGTAATGGCAATAATGACCAGGACCTTAGCCCAGACTGGATGAGATAGCCACATAATGGGTTCACTGACAATATGTAAATTCACCAGGAGCTGATTGACAATACCCTCATTCCCGAACAAATACTTGAAGATCAGGGAATAGGCAACCAGGGAGGTGACACAGGGCAAGAAGACGAGGGTCCGGAAAACGCCCCGCCATTTGAGTGTTTTCTGATTGAGCAAGACCGAGAAGAAGATGGCCAGAATGACCATGAGTGGCACTTGGAAAACCAGAAAAATCAGCGTATTACCGAGGGCCGTCAAGAAGACCGGGTCACTGAGTAAGCGTTGATAGTTGGCTAAACCGACGAATTTGAGTTGGTTACCCTTCCCTGCCGATAGGGACAAGAGGAAGGTCTGTACCATAGGATAGAAGTAAAAGAGGCCAATCAAGAGGGTGGGTACTACGATAAAGCACCAACCCAGAATCTTGGTTCGGGCGAAGTGATTGAGTTTGAACATCCTACCTACCTCCTTAAATAGAAGAGGCAACAAGTCTGTAGGGATGCCTTGTTGCCTCTGGATGTCATTATTGAATTTGATTCTCTGCTTGTTGTTGGGCTTCAGTCAGCACTTGGTCTAGGTCTGCACCATTGAGGTATTGGTTGAAGGCATCCACAACAATACTTTCCATAGCGTAAGTATGTTCCCCGTAGTTAACGGCAGGAATCTTAGTAGACCATTCAGCGAAGTCCTTATAAATCTTCTGATTACCAAAGTATGGTACCGCTTGGTCGTAGGCATCCGTCTTAAGGAGTGGTTGATAAGTCCCTAGGGCACCGACTTCCTTCATAATACGGCGATAGAATTCTTCGCTAGAGCCGAAGGTCTTGCCTAGGAAATCAGCCGCTGCTTCCTTGCCCTTAACATTGAGGACATAGAAGGAAGAACCACCTAAGTTAGAGGCATTGACTGAGCCCGACACATTTTGGCGAGGCCAAGGCACTACCACCCATTGGCCAGATTGACTAGCTTCAGCTGTCACAGATGGTGTAATCCAGTTACCTTGTGGCACAGTCGCAACGGTTCCTTTGTTGAAGGCTTGCAGCATTTGGCTCCAGTCATTGTGGACATTAAGCAAGCCCGCATCATTCATGGATTTGAGGGTACGGAAGGCTTCCTTAAGGGCTTCATTGTCCTTGAGGTTAGGTGCCTTGCCATCTTCCGTCGTATACCAGCTACCACTAGCATTAATCATGGCCCGGACTAGACCTAAGTCTTTGAAGTCAACGGAAAGGAGTTTGGTCCCTGTCTTATCGTAGATATCTTGACCAATCTTTTGGAGTTGGTCCCAAGTGATGTTTTGCAGTTCTTCCACCTTGTGGCCAGACTGTTCTAAGAGGTCCTTACGGACATAGAGGCCAGTCACCCCAGTATCAAAAGGCACCGCATAGTGGGTATCCCCAATAGAAGTAGCTGCCACCTTATATGGTGCGAAGTCTTCTGCCTTGAAGAAATCAGAGAGCGGGAAAAAGCTATCTGGGTAAGCAGCTAGGAAGCTCTTAGCCCGGTAGTCTTCAATCAGGACGATTTGTGGTAAGCCATCGGTCACCCCAGAGCTGAGGGCGGTATTCAACTTCTGCACAATATCGTCTTGTGCATTCTCAACGATATTGAGCTTGAAATCTGGGTGGTCTTTCTGATAGAGTTCTTGGGCTATTTCTAGGGCCTTAATGTTGAACTTAGGGTCCCAGGCCCAGACCGATACCTCATCCGCAGCATGTGCGGTATGGCGTGGAGCGACTAGAAACGTGGTAAAAGTTGTCAAAAGCACCGTCAAGGTCATCATGATACGTGTAAACTTCTTCATCTTTCGTTAATCCTCCTCAATAATTGGGCGCCTTAGCCGACACACCTCGAGTCTGGTCAACCAGGCACCTAAAATGGTAACGCTTTATATTTACAGTGTATAGTCTTTTGGTTTTACAAGATATAGTGAAAGCGTTAAACTCTATGTCATTTTGTTGCAACATGTCTCTGCTATACTAGAAGTAAGGAGGCGAGACCTATGCGACAATTATGGCAACATTTCGACTATGGACTGACGGATCTGCAGTTTGACGAGTGTGGCATCCAACAGTTCGAACCCTATCAGGTCTACCAATACACCGTCTATCAACCCTACATTATTCACTGGATTGCCTCAGGCAAAGGCAGCCTAGAAGTCGACAACCACTGTTACCCCTTAACTGCCAATCAGGGCTTCATTCTCAGACGTGGTCAGCAAGTCAAATACTATGCCGATGGCAAGGAACCCTGGCGCAACTACTGGATTGGCTTTAGTGGCCAACGTTTGGAAGAATTCCTGCAATTTACCCAGTTGGCTGATGCCCACTGTATTCAGTTCCAGGATGAGGGGCAGTGCCAGGCCATCATTCAAGATATCTGCCACTATAACCTGTCCCAGACTCAGGATGCTAATACCTTCTATTGGCAAATGATGAAGCTCTTCGACTTCCTCTACCATGCCCATCTAGAGCTGGTCAGCCTGTCAGCCCCCCGCCAGCAAAGCAACTCTTCGCCCGCAGAGGTAGCCGCCGCCTACATCTACGCCAACTATGCTCGTCCCATAACAGTTGAGTCTATTGCCCAGTATATCGGTATGAGTCGCAGCGCCCTCTTCCGTCTCTTTCGACAACACTATCGCCAGTCACCCAAGCAATTCCTGATGGAGACTCGCCTCCGTCAGGCCAGGCAACTCCTGGTTGAAAGCCAAGACTCTATTAAGACCATTGCCGCTAGCGTCGGCTACTCTGATCAGCTAGTCTTCTCCAAAATCTTCAAGAAAACTTTCGGCCTCAGCCCCAGCGACTACCGTGACTGCGCCGGCGAGGCAGATTATATGGGGAAAGGATGACGTTTGGGCTAGTTTGGTGGCTAGGTGGGGTAGCTAGTTTGGTGGCTTTTCACAGGCTTCTGGGCGAGCTAGTGGTCCACTTTAAAGAGTGGACCACTAGCTAACTGAGTTTTGGCCTTTTTGATGCCTTTTTCTAGGTTTCTGGCCGAGCCAGTGGTCCACTTTAAAGAGTAGACCACTAGCTCAGAAAATACCGTCCCCTTAAAAATGCGTAAAAAAAGCCAGGTAATCTCTAGTACAATGTAGTTGTCCGACAACATTGAAAGAGGAGATTACCATGACTTGCTTTAATTTTAACCTAAATCTGGGAGAATTAACAGGGGGAATTTTGAGTAGTAAGCAAAAATCACCTTTGAAGAAAGCAAGAAGGATCTCTTTTTTCCCCGAGAAAGTAATTTGACTTCACCTAAGTATGTACAGTATAATAAACATAGAAGGAGTCGAGTTAGCCCTCGACTCCCATGCAGAGCCGTATAAGACGGTGATGCGAAGATGACTAGAAATAGCCGTCCCGCGGGTCAAAGTGGGGACGGCTATTTTTTGTCGTGTTTATTGAAGAGTTTGTGGCAGAGCCCAATCAAGGCAATGACAAAAGTGCCAAATTCCAAGATAAGCCTTACCACAGCTTCAGCTGACAAATTCAGTGTCCTCCTTCCCTCTAGATTTTGATGGATGCACATAAGGCACCACCTCCTCCTGAGCGGGAGTCACCACCGTCTTCACTTCTCTACAATCTCTATTATACGCCTATTGAAGGGATTATGGAAGCACAAACACGAACTTTAGTTCGCGCTTTCGTCATGAATAGAGCCCACCACTTGGCGGGCTCTATAAGTGTATATAAAGTTTATTCCATCGCTTGGACTTTTTCTTCAATGAAGGCAATCTCTGACTCACTCAACCCATACTTTTTGTAGAGTTGTTGATCAATGTCTGCAACAGATTGTGACCAATCAATATCAGAATTAGTTGTAAAGTCTTGAAGTGGAACATTCTGCCAAACTTCCTTAGATTGATTATGCTGGGTGATTTTTCTCGTCCCTAACATTGTACGCAAAAATTTTGTTTTTACATATTTAAGAGCATTTTCAGCTTCAAATTCATGATCAAAGGCTCCAAATGATATGAAAGTTTGGGTATGACCTATGAGGGGCGTGCCTATGAGGGGCGTGGAGATAACCTCCCCTATAGCACCACTACCATTAGATGCAGGTAGTATTACTTTAAATTTATCTAAGTTAGGGTGTTCATCAATTAAATGTTTGTTAATCCATTTTACAACTCGTTGATTATTTTCTCTCCCTAGAATCCCTACTTGGTTCTCTTGAGATCTTTTATTAGAGAATAGTTCTGGCAACTTTTCAAATATGTTAGATCCTATTGACTTTTCTTCCCCAGGAGTTACTCTATCTTTTACTTCAGGATGAACCTCATATAGACTAGCTGAAAATTTATAGCTACTCTTCCCATATAGTAACTCATTGAACGATTCTTTTCCCACCATAATCACTTTGTTTAAAATGCTATTAAGCTCATAGTAACTAGTAAACGTTCCAATTTTCCCAAAATCTTCATTACTATCCCTCATCGTTACTACTATACCACCTTTTATATCGGTGTTTGGGAACACAATAGATGAAGTCTGCGAATAATAGATCACTTTAAGGTGTGAATCGTCTAGCATCTTCTGATTCCAGACTTTTGGCGTTTGACCGGCATTAAATAAAAAACGAGCTGGAGTTATTAAAATAACTCTGTCAGAAAGAGTATAGGACAGTTCCATGAACTTATGATATAGAGGCTCATCTCTCGCAACTACACCAACCCCTTCATTTTGATACGGCGGATTCCCCACCACAACATCAAATTTCACGTGACCAAACGCCTCCTCTACTTTTTCTTTACCCTTGTCTATATCCTGCTTTAGGACGTCCGTTAGCCCCGGAATATAAACCACATTCGTCTTATAGCCTCTGTATCCTGCTAGGGTCCGCTCCGTAATGGTTTTGGCCATTGGAGTTTGGGCAATGACATAGATATTCTTCATTAGAATCGACTGATAGACTTGTCTATCAATAAATCGCTTGTCTTCATTCGCTAACATGGCCTGATAGTATAAGCTCATCGCAGCATGCAAAGGATATAGGCCAGTCTTGGAGTTTATATCAATAATCTTAGTATCTGGGTGATAGATTTCCTTAGTTACTTCACGTTCTACCCAATGTAGGTTAGGTCTTCCGCCATCCGTCATCGCATGGAAATCATCATCGTAGAAGTTCAAGCCACCTATTCCCTTGGCAATTTGCATGTTGACAACACGCCATGGGGTTAGAACTGTTTCCTTGTCAGGGTTCTTGAAACTGCCAAATAATTCAGCAATCCGCTCTGCACGCTCAATAAAGTCTAGCTCGTCTAGCTCTTTAGCGCGGTGTCGAATAATTCGACCTGCTTCCACGAAGACTTCTGCATCATAGAATTGTGCGATGTCATGGAACAGCTCCTTAGTAAAGCCCTTAGGCATAAACTCCTTCCAAGACTTATCATCCACCTGCTTGACGAATTCCTCAATCGAGATATCCTCTTGAATATCGACATCCATCCCATAAATCATGAGAGGAATCTTAGTTGATACCCCTCGCAAAATAGAAATCATGGTCTTACGCTGTTGCTTAGCCTTCTTAATTTTATCAATTGCTTCTTGCTCTTCAGGGGTGCGGTCTCGTTTTTTCTTTTTCTTGCCCTTCTCACCCTTCTCATATTCTTCATCGGTCAAACCATTGTCATTCACCGTAATCGTTTTAGGTGTTTTCTGTTTGCTCGTTTTACCTACAATCGCATTCAAGTCTTGGAACAACTTAGCATCGCCCTCTGTTAGGGTTAGAAGCTTATCATTGTAGAGACTATCGTCTTCAAATCCAGATCGTACAGCTTTTTCTGCATATACCTTCTTCAATTGAGTTAACATGCGATCAACATCATAAGTTTTCATGCCATTGTCTGCTTGACCAAGAATTGGCAAGAAGTTCAAGAGGTGAGACATGGCTTTCTTCTGCTGATGTGTATTTTTCTTACCCACACCAGAATTAATCTGCGCACTCTCAGCCATCACGGTCAGCGCACGATCTGGCGCAAAATCAAAGATATAACAATGCTTCTTCATCCCTAATTTTTCATGAGCAAATGGCGTTTGAGCTCGAAAAGCAGCCTGTAAATAATTCATTGCTGAGTTAGTATTAGATAAAAATATAACGGCTGTCCATTCGGGTATATTGACGCCGGTCGTTAACTTACGAACCGTTAGGGTAATGGTTTTTGTCTGCGAAGGGTCATCTGTTATCGCCTTACGCACTTTTTCCAGGTCCGCCTCATTGGCAACGCCATCGTCACTATCCCGCTCGCTTCCTCGAACTACATTGACAATTTGGTACTCCTTCCCAAAAATTGGATGCTCCTTCAAAAGGTCTTCTAAGGCGTTGGCTTCTTTAACTCCTGGTAATAACCAGAGTGTGTGCCGCAATTCTTCTCGGTAGGCCTTGGTTGAGAAAGGATAGTTTGTTCGGCTATCAGGATTGGTAATATTATCAAGAAAGGCTCGAACCTCTTGCTTATGGACCAGGCGACCTGAGTCGTCTGTACGGAAGAATTCTCTGAAATTAAAAGATTTCCGTTCGTCTAAAAATTTCTTGTTCTTCATCTCGAAGGTATACATGGATACCTTCGGTAACTTCTCGTAAGGGTTTGGTTCATTTGGTTTCTCGAGCGACCACTTAAGTTTAGCCGTCTGTTCCATGGTATAGTCCCAGGTATAGACTTGATCTTCTTCAAATTTATCCAAGAGATTAAAGGGTGTCCCAGAAAGCTCCAGAACTTTGGTTTTATCTTTAACTAACTGCTCCATTACAAGCTCACTTAGCTGGGTCTGAGTACCTTCATGGGCTTCATCAATCAGAATGAGATCCCAGTCTACCTCAGCAAACTGGCTCAAGTTCGTTTGCGCATTATTATGACGTAAGAGTTGAATGGAAGCAAAATAAACAAAAGGCTTGTTTCCCTTTTTAAGCGATTCAAGCGAGGCGCCTTGGGTCACTGAACCATATTCATAACCTTCTTGGTTCATCATCATTTTCTTAAAATCCTGGAACCAAGAGTCTGATACAACGGGACGATGTGTCATAATCAGCACTTTTTGGAAACCTTCTTCTTTGACCAACTGAAGAGCCGTTAACGTCTTGCCAAAGCGCATTTTAGCATTCCAGAGCATTGTATTCTTAGTCTTGAAGGCCTGACGCGTCTTCGCTACTGCTTCTTCTTGTTCTGGACGTAAAACGACAGCCGTCTTCTCTTCTACCGACTCATTGATATACTCACGTCCATCCTTTACCGCTTGAATAGCTGATTTAGCTGTCTCCAAATCCGTATCAAACCACTCATTGCCTTCTAGCAATTCTGCATGCTTAATTCCGGAACGTCTCAATACATTATGGACATCATAATCATGAAACCAGGTCTTGTCTGATTTGCGATAGGCTAGTTCAACCCATCCCAACATAAAAGGCAGACCTGAGGTCTTCATGTATTGTTTAATTCGTTTAGGAGCTAACTTCCGTAAGAAACTACTATTCGGACTCCAGTCTCCTTCGACTTCGTCTTCTGGAACGGTTCCTTCGCCAACTTTGTAAGTCCCATCAAAAGCAGGAAATTGGCCACTCGCATTGTCAACTGTCTGAACATAGATAAATTTCCGCTCAGCCGTTTTGTAGAGGGCTTGAGCTTTAGGTTCTAAAAATTCATCGAATAAATTAGCCTGAATTTCATCGTCAATATAGTTAATAACGAACCAGACTAAGATATAGAACATATGCTCTAAGGCTCTAAGCGCATTCTCTTGCGTGGCGTCAGAGGGGTTTAGAACATGGGCAGAATTATTGCCCTTCCCTTTGATCTCGTAAAAATAATCCACAACATGTTTATCATTAATCGAGTACTTAATTTTCCGAAGAATCTCATTGAAATTATCCCGCTCCCCCAATTCAATGTAGGCACGATCAGCAAATAACTTGGCTGTATTTTCCGCGACTTTACGGACTTTGGTCAAGGTCCCTTCATAGTCTCTCTGAGCGTAGTTTTCTTCCGCCATATTGATAGTCGCATACAATTCCGCCGTGTCTAGATCGACACTTAAAAAATCAAAATTTGAAACCACACTCATCCTTAATCCCCCAATAAGTATACTTTTTGTATTTCAATTTCTGTTATGACTTTTTCAACCTCTGGCTCGCTAGCAACTTCATCCTCCCATTCAAAGAGGCTAAGTTGTTCCATTACAAGTTTTTTCTCCTCTTCCACTTCTTCACCGAATAATTCCGCAAAGGCAAATGGAATAGCTCGAACTTTGCTCGGATATCCCGGCACTTTCTGCCATTCAATCATTCGAATTGGCTCTTCAGATATGGGGTGACGTTTGGTTAAAGTATTCCCTCTTACAATATTCTTGTGGATGATATAATTTGCCGATTTGTAGATGTTGGTCTGACTATTGAGTCGCTCACCAAAAGCCTCTTCATACCAATCGAGATAGTAATTAAACATCCTCGAGCGTGCTACATCAAGATTGTCTGCAAGATACTCGATGCCATAAATTGAGGCTAGAGCTACTAACGCCTTGGTCTTCCAATTGCGTTTATCATACTGTTCTGTTACAGCCTTTAGCTTCCGTTCCAGAATCGCTAAGAGAAAGTTGCCATCTCCTGCTGCCGGCTCTAGAAAAGTAGCATAAATATTTTCACAGGCTTCTTTTATGCCTGGAGTATCTAGCATCTTCTTCACCATCCAAGCAGGAGTAAAGACTTCCCCATGCTGCTGGACGCGTTTCTTACTTTTTATTAATCCCTCTGACATGCACTCACCCAGCTCCCATTCCCAGTCCACAAACCCGAGGTTTTTCGGACTCTTTTTTTATCGTTTAATGAAGGCGGTTTTAGTCGCCTTCTCACAAGACTTATTATACCATTTTTTGGACTTTCTGCTAGAGGCTAAGATTGCCTTTTTTTAGTTGGTTCAGGTAGTAGTAAAACTTGGATTTTTTAACCTGGGTCAGTTGAAGAATTTCTTGGATTGACAATTGATTTTGCGGCCGATTTAGATATAGCTCTAGTGCCCTTTCAATTCGGTCATAGTGCTCTCGTGGTCGGCCTAACTTAATACCATTCAGTCTTGCTTTCTCAATTCCTGCCCCTGTACGTTCGATAATCAAGTCACGTTCGAACTGAGCAAATGCCCCTAATATGTTGAACATCAGCAAGCTTAAGGGGCTTGGCTTTTCGTGAGCTTCGAAGATCAAATTATCTTGCAAAAATCGCACTTGAACACCTTTGCTGTTGAGAGTAGTCACAATTTGATTAAGGTCAATAATGCTACGTGCTAGTCGGTCAATTTTGGTAACAACCACCTCATCTCCGCGCTGTGCTATCTCCAAAAGATTCTGCAAAGCTTCCCGATTCTCAGTTGTAGTGCCACTTGTCTTGTCGACGAATATTTGGCAGACGCCGTAGTGACGCAGTTCTTCATATTGAATATCCGTCTTCTGCTGAGCAGTCGATACCCGTACATAGCCATATTTCTTTGTCATTTTTCATACTCCTTTTTGCACTCATCTAGTTAGTAGTGCTGGGTTCACCATAGCATAGGTCACCTCTAGTCCGAAAAACCTCGGTTTCTCGGACCCCTAGCTTAGACAAGGCGGTGGCCTAATGGCGGATTTTATTCTTGAAGAAGTACGATTTGACAAGGACTCGATTGGACAAATTACAGAAGAGTTACTTACCGACTATCCCATTATCTACATTCTGCATAATACGGACAAACGTCGACCTGATGCCTATATTGGTGAAACAGACCAAATGCCCAAGCGCATGAAAGCACACCTAAAAGATCTGCGTCGCTGCAAAATGACCCAGACACTTCTAATTGGAAACCAGGACTTCCATAAGTCCGCTACCTATGACTTCGAAACCAAACTTATTAACTATTTCCTAGCGGATGAGAAATATAAGCTGCAGAACCGGAGCCAGACTAAGCAGAAGAAGACGGCTAATTACGCTAACAAGACTTACTTCCAGCAAGAGCTATTTCCCCGACTATGGGAAACTTTACGAGCTAAGAACCTTGTCAACCACACCATAGATGAAATAGAAAATAAGGACATCTTTAAGCTGTCGCCATTCAAAACACTGTCTACTGCCCAACAAGCCATTAAAGATGAAGTGCTCAACTTCTGCCAACAAGCACTCTCCGACAACCAACACCATCTCTTCCTAATCGAAGGCGAGGCTGGCACTGGCAAGAGCGTCGTCCTCTCAGCCATTATGCATCGGCTAGCAGATTTGGCTGCGGACAAGAGCTCTCCTTTCCATGGGGTGAAGAGCCGGCTCCTAGTCAACCATAGCGAGATGCTGAAGACCTATAAGGCTATCGCTGCCGGCTTGCCCAATCTCAAGAAGAATTCCTTTGTCAAGCCTACCCCTTTCATTAACAAGGGGCAAGAAGTTGATATTGTCCTGATTGATGAGGCACACTTGCTCTTGTCTCAGTCTGATGCCTATAATAACTTCAGGCAGGACAACCACCTAAGCGAGATTCTCAAGTTAGCCAAAATCGTGGTCTGTATCTTTGACTCTAAGCAAGTTCTCAAGGTGAAAAGCCACTGGGACAAGGAGCGACTCTCGGCCGTTATAGGGAGCGAGCTTAAGCTCTATCAATTCCATCTGACCGACCAGTTCCGTATGCAAGGGGCTGGGGCTGTCATTGATTGGATTGATGACTTAGTGGAGCAGCGACTGCTCTCGCCTTGGCCTGAAACGGATGGTTTTGACTTCCAAGTAGTCGCGGATCCAAGTCGCTTCAAGGATATGATTTGGGAAAAAGATCGGATTCTAGGCCTGTCCCGCATCATTGGAACCTTCGACTATGAGCATAAGAAGGATGGCAATAGTTATCTGGTTGACCCTGGTGGGATTAACCTTCCTTGGAACTCAACTGTAGATAACAAAACTTGGGCCGAGCGCCCTGAGACCATCCATGAAGTAGGCTCCATCTATACCATCCAAGGCTTCGACCTCAACTATGCCGGTGTCGTGATTGGCCCGTCAGTCGATTACGACCCTGAAACGGGCCGGATTGTGGTGGACCCTAACCGTTACATGGACCGTGGCGCCAAGGTCCGGCGGGCTGATATGGATGATGACACCTATGCCCAAGCCTTGGAGCAGATGATTCTCAATTCCTTGAATGTCCTACTCAAGCGCGGTGTCAAAGGCCTCTACCTTTATGCCGTCAATCCACGTCTGCGAGACAAATTATTGGCTCTACAAGCCGCAGCAAAATCCACAGAGGAGTGATATTAATGACCATTATGGACGAAATCAATGCCTTCCGCGATGCACGCAACTGGCGTCCCTTTCATAATGAAAAAGACCTAGCCATGTCGGTTGCTATTGAAGCAGCTGAACTCATGGAAATTTATCAATGGCGGTCACCCGAGGACGTCAACGGCCCTGAGTTAGAACATATCAAAGAGGAGTTAGCGGACGTCCTCATTTACACCTATATGCTAGCCGATAACCTAGGCCTCGATATTAATCAGATTATCCGGGAAAAGCTAGTCAAGAATGCGATTAAGTATCCGGCACCGAAAGAATAAATAAGCAGCTAGCTGTCAAGGCTAGCTGCTTATTACTTTGCTTATAAGACTCGCAAAGGAGCCAGTGGTCCACTCAACAAAGTGGACCACTGGCTCCCTACTTTTCTACCTTTTTAGTAGCTTTTTGGCACTTCTTGGCCTAGCCAGTGGTCCACTCGGCCGAGTGGACCACTGGCGCGCCAAACAAGTCACTTGCTCTTAACTCCGATAGGTCACGCCAGGCGTCAGGCAGTCTTCTAGAATGGCGCGCACATCTTCAGCTGCGAGTGGCACATAGCTAGCCGTCAGGCGGGGCGCCACGCGTTCTGAGATGACATCGAATTTGGCGTCATCGATGCCGACTTCTGGCAGGGTCATAGGCAGGTGGGCCAGGTCTTCGAAGAATTGGTAAGTAGCTTCGATGCCAGCCTTGGCCATTTGGTATTTATCGGCCTGCTCGGGCACTAGCCAGACGGTGCGGGCATAGTGGGCGAAGCGGTCGACGGTCTGGTCATTAAGGACATAGGCCATCCAACGTGGGGTCAGAATAGCCAGGCCGACTGCGTGGGTAATGTCATAGTAGGCCGACAAGAGATGTTCAATCGCATGACAGGTCCAGGCACCGGCCCGGCCTTTGGAAGTCAGGCCGTTGAGGGCCATGGTGGAAGCCCACATGAGGTTGGCCCGAGCTTCGTAGTTATCGGGATTAGCCAAGGCGATTGGCAAGTAACGAATACAACAAGACAGAATGGCCTCGGCTAGGCGTTCTTGGATGAAGGCTTCTTGATGTTGGAAATAATTCTCGAAGGTATGGGACATGATATCAGCAGTCCCGGCAGCCGTCTGATAGGCTGAGACCGTGAAGGTGTAGGTCGGGTCGCAGATCGAAGCGTAAGGATAGAGGACATAGGCGCCCGTCCCCTTCTTATCATCTGTCTCGAAATTAGTAATAACGGCCCCCGTATTCATCTCGGTCCCGGTCGCTGACAGGGTCAAGACATCAATGAGCGGTAGGGCTTGGCTGATCTTGCTTGGATCTAGCACTAGGTCCCAGGCATCCCCGTCATAGCAGGCGGCCGCCGCAATGACCTTGGAGCAGTCGATGGTTGAGCCACCTCCTACGGCCAGGATGACGTCAATGTCGTGCTCCTTGCAGAGGGCTGCCCCCTGACGGACCGACTCAATGCGGGGATTGGGTTCCACGCCTGGCAGTTCCACGATTTGGCAGTCGGACAAGAGCTCCAAAATCCTATCATAGAGGCCAATCTTCTTAATAGAGCCACCACCGTAGACCAGGAGGACGCGCCTGCCCTTGGCCTTGACCAGTTCCGGCAGATGGGCGATTTGGCCCCGGCCGAAGTAGAGTTTGGTCGGAATGTCGTAAATAAAGTTATCCATAAATTTCTTCCTTTCTAAGGTAAAGCTGGGGAAGGGAAATGAGGAAGCTAGGCTGGTAAGCTTAGTCAGCCTACCAAGTCAATTTGAAACAAGTCTCACTCAGAGCGGCCTGGTCTAGCGTCAGGACAATCGAGCCCATATCAGGATGGTGAGGGGCGTCAGGTGCTACTTGGGTCTCGAAGCTGACACCGATATAAGGCACCTGCTCCTTACCACCTAGGATAAGGCCTGGAACTTGGTGGTTATGGGTATAGATGACCGCACATGGCCGGTCGGTCCAGACCTTGACCTGGCGCCCGCTAGCCGGCTCGGTTAATGTACCTTGGGGTGCGACTTGCTGTCCATGGCCCAAGGCGTGGGCCTGGCCGACTGGCACAGGGGCATCCAAGACATAGGCATGGTCTAGCCCCTTACCCCGGATGGCCAACTGCTCTTCCTGAGGATGGCGGTCAATGACCTGACCTAGGGTCTGGTTCGCTAAACGCAAGTCCAAGCCCGGATGCTGATCTAAGGCCCAAGTCCCCCCTAGGGGCAGGCCGGCTGGGGTCAGCGGAATCATGTGGCTGGCCTCAACTTGTAAGACATGGTTGGTGATAGGCGCTTGAGCATTGCCGTTGAGATTGAAGTAAACATGGTTGGTCGGGTTCCAATAGCTAGGCGCATCGATGCTAGCCTCATAGCGAACGGTCCAGCAATTGTCCTGGTCCAGGCTATGGATGACCCGGGCTGACAAGTTACCTGGATAGCCATTGTGGCCGGCTGGGTCCACTAGGCTGAAGATGACCGAGACTTGGTCGGGACCTGCTTCAATCTCATAGTCCCAGTTAGCCAGGTCCAAACCTTCTGGTCCCCCATGCAAATGGGTGGATCCTTCGTTAGGCGTCAAACTCAGTGGCTCCTGGCCTAGGCTCAAAGGCTCAGGTCCAATCCGACCGGCTACGCGCCCCACTGTGGCCCCATAATAGGTATGGTAGCGGGCCTCCTGGTCTAAATCACCTAAACTTAGAATCAAGGACTCCCGCCCATTTTGACTAGGAATTGACAGGTCACTTATTCGGGCGCCCAGGGTGCAGAAGCTTGCCCGTAAGCCCTGCTGATTTTCTACCAGAATTTCCGTGACTTTTTTATCTGTAAAATTTTTTGATATTTCCTTTACATACATCTTGAATTCCTCCGTTAAACCGTTTACAATATAACTATACCACTTTTTAGCACCATGAGACAACAGCAAAAATCATGGAACTTGGCCTGCTAACCAATATTTTGGATAAGTTTAATTAAAATTTAATGGGATACCCAATGGTACGGGTTCCAATTTTAATTTAAATGGTGTATTATTATAGTAGAACATTGCACGTTCGCTCAAAAACAGAAAGGAGATTGCTTTTTATGTATATTTCGAATGTAAATTCTGCATCAGTAAAACTAACTTCGATTACAACTCAGCAATTACCTGCCAACGAGCATCACAAAATAGCATCAGAAGATTTATTAATTTTCTATGTTAACAAAGGCGCGGGTATTTGTCACTCAGAATATGAACAACACGAGATCAAAAAACGTGATGTCATTATCCTGAACCCAGGCACCACCATTACCCTTGATCCAATTCGGAAGATTGACTGGATCTGCATTGCCCTATCCGGTGTTGTCTTCACTTCCTCACAGGAAGCCAACTCTAGCTCACAATTATTTGTGGCATCTCATCCTAACCCAACTCTCAAATACTACTTGGACTTGGCTCTGATTGAAGAGTCCAACCGTTTCCGCGGTTCCGACCTCATCATGAAAAAGCTGATTGAGTGTGTGATGATTCATCTCTTACGTCACAACGAATTATCAATCAAGGACGCCAGCCTTCAAGCTAAGCACAATGAGATTGACGTGCTCCAAAATTACATCCGCAAGAACTACTCTAAGAAGATTACCTTGGAAGAGTTGTCTGACTTAGTGGATATCAATAAATACTACCTGATCCGTCTCTTCAAGCAACAAACTGGCTTATCACCAATTGACTACCTAATCCATGTTCGCTTAGAAGAAGCAGAGAAGCTATTGGCTAAGTCTAACATTACCGTCTCTGATATCTCAGACCGGGTTGGCTTCCACTCACCTTCTCACTTCTCCAAGACCTTCAAGGAGAACAACCACTGTACGCCTTCCCAATACCGCAAACGCTACTCAGCAAACACGGTGCCATTATAAGGCTAGACCTCTTGAATTCAATCCCTGCTGCGGCAGGGATTTTTTTATGCCACAAACACAAAAAGAGCGCCCGACTGAGTCGGGCGCCCTTTGCATAGGCTTAATTAGTTGCTGGCGCCAGAAGTAGCGTCAGCATGGCCGCCACCGCCACCGTGGCTGTCTGGCGCATCAGAAGCACCAGAAGTCGCATCGGCATGGCCGCCACCGTGTGGGCCAGGGGCAACAGTGCCGTTACCGCCAACGAGGCGTTGACCAGTAGATTGTAAGTACCAGTCTAACCATGGTTGGAAGTTGAAGACAATCTCGTTGATCCCAGCGTAAGACCCATCTGGGTAGTACATAGCTTGGTAGTTGTGGGTGTTAATCACCCCTTCAGGTGAACCAGGTACGATAGTCCGTACATATTCTTGGTCACCGTTACGGAGAACCCCAACTACCCACTCAACGTTCTTCATCCGCGCAGCAGGCAAGGAGTTGTGAACGGTTGATAAGCGGCTACCTGATTGAGATGGCACGCGTTTAGCGAACATGGTGTTAGGATCTTGGTGAGCGTTATTATAGTAGAGGAATTGGTTGTTATCATCGGCATAAGTCAACTCGAAAGGCATGGCCTTAAGGAACATGTCGATTTGGTTAACGGTCAGAATCCCGTGGTCTAACTTAACGTAAGTATCGCCAGAGACTGCCCCTACAAGCTCAGCTGCTTTTTCTACCCATTCTGGATCATCTGGATCCACCCCTTGGATGGTAGTTGCGATTGGGTTGGTTACATCTAAGTCTTCAGGTTCGATTGGTTTTGGTTTCTTCAATTTAGAAACAACCTCCACATACTTAACGAAGTTATCCAAGCAGGAGCCTAAGAACTTAACAGTGCCTTCGTTGGTGATGTTGCCGTTCAAGTCGAAGGCTTCTTTGGCTTTACCTAATAGGAATTCATTGCCTGGTAAGGTATAAGCGTTGACCCCTGGTGCGTCCAAGATCTTGCGGAGGTGAACTTGAGCACGTGAAGTCCCTTGGTCATGGTAGGAAGCTCCTACGATCATGACAGGTTTGCTTTCAAATGGGTGTACTTCATAAGACAACCATTCCAAAACATTCTTCAAGGCTGCGGTAATGGTGTGGTTGTGTTCTGGAGTTGCGATAATGACCCCATCCGCACGTGTGATTTTGTTGTAAAGCAAGCGAAGTTGGAAGCTATCGTCCCATTTGCTTTCTTGATTGAAGAGAGGTACTTCATCAATTTCCATCACTTCTAATTCGAATTTGAGTTTGAATTCCCGGCGGATAAACTCTAATAATTTACGGTTATAGGATTGTTCAGCGTTTGAACCAACAAGTCCGACAAATTTCATAGTTTTCTTCCCTTCTCGTCACGTATGTTATAGGTTTTCCCAGTCAAAGTTTTCCGCTTCTTTGTGGAGCAGATCTTGCGCGCTTTTCAGCTTTTGCGTAATCTTCACGAATAAACGGAAATCATCGAAGATGGCGTCTAATTTCTTAATGGTGTCTAGGTCAATCAGGTTGCCCTTCTTGTCAAAGGCCTGTAAGGAGTGTGACAAGAGGAATTCTGAACCAGGCATGACGTTAGCCTTCAATTCTGGGGAGTCCAGGATTTGGCGTAATTGTAATTGAGCCCGTGAAGAACCTAAGGTCCCGTAAGAAGCCCCGGTAATCATAACTGGCTTATTCAAGAGTGGGTAAATCCCATAAGACAACCAAGCCAAGGCGCTCATTAAGACCGCTGGAATGGCGTGGTCGTATTCAGGTGTCCCGATGATAACCCCATCAGCTGCGTCAATTTTAGCAGCAATTTCCTTAACGATTTCTGGAACTTGCTTGTCAGCTGGTTTGTTGAAGAGTGGGATATCTTGAATCTCAACAAGTTCGATTTCTGCCTTATCAGCAAAATGCTTCTGCATGTATTGAAGCAAACGACGGTTAGTGGAACGTTGGAAGTTAGTCCCAACAAGTGCAATAAATTTTGTCATAAGTGTTCCTCTCTATACTTAGAATGTTCAGTCTCGCTTGAGACCGGAAGTATGGTAGATGTGTTGGTCTTGGGTGACTAAGACAGCCTCTAGACCGGTTTGAGCCTCGACCTGGGCCAGGATATCCGCTGGCATGTCGCCAAAGAGGCGGGTTGTCCAGATTTCGCAATCGACGGAATGCTGGGCAATAATGGTCAGGCTGGCAATGGGGCTAGTCATAGGATAACCCGTCTGGCGATCCAGTATGTGATGGTAGGTTTGGCCTCCGCGCGATAGGGTCCGCTCATAGATGCCTGAGGTCACCACCGATTGGTCCACAATAGGTAGGACCATGAGGTGTTGGCCACGTGCCGCCAAGGGATTCTGAATACCAATCTGCCAAGCTTGCTGCCGGTCTTGATTCTGGCCAATGGTCAGAATATTACCGCCTAAGTCAATCAAGGCTGATTGGACTCCCTGCGCTAGCAAAAAATCCTTGAGGCGGTCGGCGATATAACCTTTGGCTAGGGCGCCAAGGTCAAGCTTCATGCCGGGCAAGGCCAACTGGACTGCCAACTTGTCCTCATCCATGAGGATATTGGCTGGGTCCGTGAGGGCCAAGGCCGCTTGAATTTCCTGTGGGCTTGGGACGCGGGCATCTTTAAAGCCAATCCGCCAGGTTTGGACCAAGGGCCCAATGGCGATGTTGAGATGGCTACCAGGGGCTAGGCTGTGGGTCCGTCCCAGTTGAATAAGCTCGAAGAGCTCGGGATGGACGGTCACTGGGGCCAAGCCTGCTTGCAGATTGACCTGCATAAGCTCCGAGCGCGCATCATTGGCACTAAAGCGCATATTATAGGTGTGTAGACGTTCTTCCACCGCATCAAGGAGGCTCGGATCTTCCGAGTCTGCCAGTGAAATGGCGATTGTCGCACCCATCAAATGAATGACACGTTTGATATAAGGCAATTCACCACTCCCCTCCGTGTTATACAAACATCCACTCCTATTATAGCACTCTTACAGCGTTTTCACAAGTTATTCTAGAACCAATCCTGAAGGTGGGCTAATCTGCCACCTAGCTGAGCTAAGCCCTTGCTTGCAAGGGACGGCAAGGGGGGGCTAGAGTGGCTTTGTCCTTTAGCATTTTTAGGTAAAGAAAAACAGTAAACCGAATGGTTTACTGTTCTGTCTTAGATTTAATCAGTTGGCCTTGCCTACTGGCGATAGTCTTTTATCTTATCTTCATAGTCCCTTAAGAGGTTGTCTGAATAGCGTTTTTCCTTGTCCGAATCTCTGACTTCTTTCCAGAGAATGGCCGCTACTTTTAATTTATTTGAGTAGTGGCCACTATTTTTATCGGCACAGAAATCCTTTAAAAACTGATTCCATTGACAAACAGAATGATCATACTTGGCATAATCTGATTGGCCATAATAGACCTTCAGCAAGTCTTGGATGGTAAAGTTGCCATCCTTCTCGCTTTTTACTTTCCGCCAAGCAGTCGCCATATCCGCCGTAAATTTAAAAGGCGAGATCCCCGTCACAGCAGCAAAATAGTCTCTGAACTTGGCGTTAAAGGAAAAACCACATTCAAGTAAGGGACTATCTAAGCTAATATTTTCAACCTGCTTCTTGACCTTTTTTCTTGGCGCTTTCTTAATTAAATTGCCTTTGAAGTAGTCTTCAATAATGTGGTTGAGTTCCTGTTTGGTCCCTCTATATTCTAATCCTAAGGACTTGCAGATCTGTGACATTTCTTCACGGTACCAATAGTATTTATTAAACTGCTCAAAGGATGCAATTTTATCAAAGTCAGGTCTAGTTTCCATCAATTTGTTAGCTCCTCAACACTTATTTGCTTAGTCATCTCTAGATCATGTCCTTAGGCAAACACACTTAATAGGCGCTTTAAAGGCTGACCACAAAGCGAATGACCCCGTCCTTGTAATGGACGCTGATCTTGCCCCGATGCAGGCTGACAATGTTTTGGGCCATGGACAGGCCGATGCCGTAGCCTTGGGCGGGCTTGGCCCCCCCACCTGCTGGCGCCGAGTCTGAGTCTGCCCCCTCTGGGCTCGCCACTTGGCGGGTGCGGGACTGGTCGGACCGGTAGAAGCGGTCGAAGAAGAGACGGTAGTCCTGGCCCTGGCCGGCGGCATAATCGTTGGAGACGGTCAAGATTGCCCGCCCCTTCCTCAGCCAAGGCTTGTAGTTGGCCAGTTGCAGGCGCACAGTCCCCTGAGGGTCGCAGTACTTGCGGGCATTATCCAGAAGGATGCTGACCAGCTCATAGAGGTCGTCAGGCACCCCTTGCAGGCTGATCCCTTCTTGAATGTCGGCCTCGTAATGCAGGCCTTCTTGTTCCCAGAGGGCTGACATGTTGTGGGAGACCCGTTGGACTAGTTGGCTAAAGTCCACCGTGACAGGTGCCTGGTCCTTGCGTTCTTCTAGCCGGGCCAGGCGGATTAATTTGGCAATCAAATGATCCAGGCGGTCGACCTGATCCTTGGTGCTCTGGGTCCACTCCGTCTCGCCAGTCAGTAGCTCCTGTAGCTCATTATTGGCCGCAATGACCGCCAGTGGCGTTTTGAGCTCATGGCCGGCATTAGTAATGAAGGAGCGTTGCTTGTCATAATTGCGGACAAAGGGCCGGATGGCCAGGCCAGAGAAGATGGTTACCACCACCACAAAAGCCAGCCAGCTGATGGCGGCGATTTGGATGGAGAGGACCAAGAGGGCCCAGCGGTCACGGAAGGCCTGGGTGGTCTCGAAGAAGACGACCAGGCGCTCCGTCTCGGAGACGGGACTAATGCGATAGGAGAAGTAGCGCCCATCTTCTTCCAGATAGCCCCGGTCGCGGAAGGATTGCAGGCCCGACTGATCCACAAAACCTTGAATTTGTTCCGAGGTCAGGTGGTTGGCTGTACCCGGGTTAATAATGGCCTCGTTGGCCTTGATGCGGGCGCTAAAGTAGTTAAAGTTATAGAGGGTCCCCTGGCTGACAAACTGCTGGTCAAAGGTCTGCCGGTTCTCCTTGGTGTCCGGGATGGTCCCATTATTTTCCGTCAATAAGTCTAAGACTGCCTGAATATCGTGCTCGGTCTGCAGGTAGCGGACCGTATTGATGACGCCGACCAGGGTCATGAGGATGAGGGTGATGGCCAGGGTGGTAATGGCGATAAATTGAAAACGCAGCTTGCGGAACATGGCTAGTCGCCCCCTTCCAGGCTCTGGCTAGGCTCGGTTGGCGCAGCTTCCACTAGCAACTGGTAGGGACCACTTGGCTGGCCCACAATCTGGAGATTGGAGCGGATGCTGAGTAGCTTTTGGACCAAGTAGGCCAAGTAGACATTGACTAGTTCATAGTCGGCCGGGCCTGCTTCATCGGCCCAGACATGGTCATAGATATAGGTTTGAGACAGGGCCTTACCTGGATTCTTCATGAGTAGGGCCAGGAGTTTGGCTTCCTTACCGGCTAGGCGAATGGCATTGTTGGCCGACACTTCCATTTCTTCTAGCTTGAGCTGGGTGTTGCCTAGGGCCAGTTGTGGGGCCTCATAGTGGTCCACCCGGCGAGACATAGACCGCAGGCGGGCTAGGAGTTCTTTGAGTGAGAAAGGTTTGGTCAGGTAGTCGTCAGCTCCGGCATCCAGGCCGGTCACCCGGTCGTCGACTTCGGCCATGGCCGTCAGCATGATGACGTGATTGGTGTGGCCACTGGCCCGAATTTCCTTGAGGGCCTCAATGCCGTTCATGACCGGCATCATAATGTCCAGAATCATGAGGTCATAGACCGTCTGCTGGGCCAGTTGGACCGCTTGCTGGCCGTCCTTTGCCCAGTCTACCTGATAACCCTCATGAGCCAAGGCCGTCATCACGACCCGGGCCAATTGTTGTTCATCTTCAGCTAGAAGGATCCGCATGGACCTCACCCCCTTGGATTAAGTGTCGAATGGTCTGCATGGTCAAGTCACAGGAGGCCAGCTCGTCGGCGCAACGCTTGAGCTCGCGACTAATGCGCTCCGGATTGGCAATGTCATGCTTGTACTTCATCTGATGCTCCAGGCTAGCCCAGGAATCCATGGCGATGGTTCTGAGCTGAACCTCGATGTAATAGCGACCCGGCGTCTGCCCCTGACAATCCGGATAGTCGGTCTCGACCTCTAAAATGACATGGTAGGAGCGGTAGCCATTGGGCTTAACCTGGCTGATATAGTCCTTCTCCTCCACCACCTCATAGCCGGCTTCCTGGCGCAGGCGAGCGACTAGGTGATAAATATCTTCGACAAAGCCCGTGACAATTCGGACGCCAATAGCATCGCGAATGACCTTAAGGGCAGACTGTGGCGTCTGTTCCAGGCCTTTGCGCAGGCACTTGCCTCGCATCGAGTCCTCGGCCTTGACCCGGTATATCAGGTGCTCATAGAGCTTGAAGCCCGTGGCAGCCTTGTTCTCCTTATTATAGTCTTCCAGTTTTCTAATCAAGTCTTGCATAATAGGCGCTAGGTAGGCCCCGTAGTCGCCATAAATTTTCTGATGTGACATACCGTCACCTCCTCGCAAAGCTTCTTGCTCCTATTATAACATCTCCCTAGCCTTTTGTGGTTTACAACACATTTTCTTCTAAGAAATTTACATCTTAAGATAAATCGTGCTTAGGCTAGCCGGAGGAACTTGCTAGTGGCTAGCAAGTTTCTGCTAGTGAGCTTGCGCTAGCTTAGCCGACGAGCTTGCCAGCCTTTGACTCCTAGCTGAGCTGAGCTAGTCCATCGTTCTTCCTATCTATGGACTGGCACCAGGAAAATTACTCCTATATGCCTCTTTTCCCTGAAAGACTGCCCTGCCAGTCCATTGTTCCACCTATCAATGGACTGGCTCCAGGAAAATCACCCCTATACACCTCTTCTCCCTGAAAGCTTGCCCTGCCAGTCCATTGTTCCGCCTATCCATGGACTGGCACCCAGACACCTAACTTGCGAGCCGGTTTGGCCCCTGTTCCCTGCTTTCTGCCCTAGCCAGTGGTCCACTCGACAAAGTGGACCACTGGCTCTCGGCTTTCACCACGTTTTGTTCCCTTTTCCTGGCTTTCCGGCCTAGCTAGTGGTCCACTCTTTAAAGTGGTCCACTGGCTCCCGGCTTGCACCCCGTTTTGCTCCCTTCTCCTTGGTTTCCGGACCAGCTAGTGGTCCACTCTCAAAAGTGGACCACTGGCTCGCTGCTTTCACCCCATTTCCCCACACAAAAAAGCAGGGAAGCTGCTTCCCTGCTTACTTGCTGGCTTTAGTCGATTTCTAGGCCGCCGGTGTAGAGGCGGTAGTAGGTGCCTCGCTCGGCCATGAGAGAGGCGTGGTTGCCGCGTTCGATAATGCGGCCGTGGTCCATGACCATGATGACGTCAGAGTTGACGATGGTGGACAGACGATGGGCGATTACGAAGACGGTGCGGCCGGCCATGAGGCGGTCCAGGCCTTCTTGCACCATTTTCTCAGTCCGCGAGTCGATGGATGAGGTCGCTTCGTCCAGAATGAGAACGGGCGCGTCAGCCAAGGCGGCGCGGGCAATGGCAATCAGTTGGCGTTGGCCGTTGGAGAGGCCGGCCCCGTCGTCCGTCAGCATGGTTTCATAGCCCTGATCCAGATGCTTAACGAAGGAATCGACGTTGGCGATGCGAGCCGCCTCCAGAATCTCCTCGCGACTAGCGTCTTCTCGACCGTAGGCGATATTTTCCGCAATGGTCCCGCTAAAAAGGTGGGTATCCTGCAAGACGATACCCAGAGACTTACGCAGGGAGTCCTTGTCAATCAGCTTGACGTCGATGTCGTCATAGGTAATAGAGCCTGACTGGACATCGTAAAAGCGATTGATCAAGTTAGTAATGGTGGTCTTGCCTGCCCCAGTTGCCCCGACGAAGGCCACCTTCTGACCCTTATCAGCGTAGAGCTGGATGTCATGCAGGATCTGCTTCTTGCCATCATAGGAGAAGTCTACATTGTTGAAGACCACATTCCCTACCAAAGGCACCAACTCGTATTGGCCTTGTGGGCGCGGATGTTTCCAAGCCCAGCGATTAGTCTTCTGGTCAGTGACAACTAGCTTACCGTCGACTTCTTCCACATTGACCAAGGTGACTTTACCCTGGTTGACTTCTGGCTCCTCATCTAGCAAATTGAAGATGCGGTCTGCCCCTGCCGAAGCCATGAGGACAAAGTTAAGCTGTTGGGAGACCTGAGCAATCGGTCCGATAAAGGAACGGTTGAGTTGAAGGAAGGACATAAGGCCCCCAATGGTCAGGCCACCCACCCCACTTAGGGCCATAAAGCCCCCGGCAATGGAAGTCAAGACGAAGGAGACGTTACCCAAGTTCCCTAAGATTGGCATAAGGACGTTAGAGAAGCGGTTGGCCAGGTAGGAAGATTGGAAAAGTTGCTCGTTAATTTGGTCGAAGGCTTCAATGCTGGCTGATTCATGGACAAAGGCCTTGATGACCTTCTGCCCAGACATCATTTCTTCGATAAAGCCATTCTCAATCCCTAAATTCTTCTGTTGCTCGCCAAAGTAGCGCCCAGACTTGCTAGAAACTGTCTTGATGACCCAGACCATAATGGCCAGCATGACCGCCACCACTAGGAAGAGCAAGGGGCTGACTACCAACATGGAGACCGTGACCCCGATAATGCTGATGGCAGACGAGAAGAGTTGAGGAATAGACTGCTCGATGGCCTGACGCAGCGCGTCGATATCATTGGTGTAGATGGACATGATATCCCCATGAGGATGGGTGTCAAAATACTTAACTGGCAGCTTCTGCATGCGCTCAAAGAGTTGATTACGTAAGGAACGCAAGGCATCCTGAGAGATGGTGGCCATCATGATGGAGAAGCCGTAGTTGGCAAGAAGCCCAACCAAGCAGAAGAGGGCTAGGCCCACCAAGAAATCGCGCAATGGCCCAAAGTCACTAGAGCCGGTCTGCAACATAGGTTGGACAAAATTGTCCACCAAGGAGCGGATAGAGCTGGTCAAGTTAACGGTCGCTAGGGCCGACACAACAATCAGGACAGCAGAGACTAGGAGGACCCACTTGTAGTCCTGCCACATGAATTTGAGGAGTCGGACAATGGAAGACCAATCGCCACGTCTTTTCTTATTCTCCATCTGAGGCCGCCTCCTTTCCTTGGGTTTGCATTTGATAGACTTCTTGGTAGATGGCATTGCTTGCCAGCAACTGCTCATGGTTGCCAATGGCGTCGATTTTACCGTCGTTCAAGACCACAATGCGGTCAGCATCTTGAATGGACGAAATCCGCTGGCCGATAATGAGCTTGGTCGTTTCCTTAAGACTAGAAGCCAAGCCCTGACGAATCAGACTGTCGGTCTTGGTATCCACAGCTGAGGTGGAGTCATCCAGAATCAGAATCTTAGGATTCATGAGTAAGGCACGAGCAATACAGAGCCGTTGGCGCTGACCGCCGGACACGTTAGCCCCGCCCCGTTCAATCATGGTGTCGTAGCCATCCTTGAACTCGGAGATAAATTCATGGGCCTGAGCCAGCTTGCAGGCTGCCTCGATTTCGGCGTCAGTGGCATCCTTCTTACCCCAGCGCATATTTTCCTTAATAGTTCCAGAAAAGAGCACGTTGGTCTGCAGGACCATGGCCACTTGGCGCCGCAGGCTATCAAGGTTGTAGTCGCGGACATCCTGTCCCCCAACCTTGACAGAGCCGGCTTCGACATCGTAGAGACGCGGAATGAGTTGAACCAGGCTGGACTTACCGGACCCGGTCCCGCCTAAAATTCCGATGACCTCACCAGACTTAATGCTGAGGTTAATGCCCTCTAAGACATGGGCCTTGTCGCCATTTTCATCCGTATAGGCAAAGCTAACCTCTTGGAATTCGATACTACCGTCAGTCACTTGAGTCAAGCCATTTTCAGGTGAGACAATGGTAGACTGGGTCTTGAGCACTTCATTAATCCGTTCAACGGAGGCGATGGATAGGACTAGCATGACGAAGATCATCATGAGCATCATAAGGGACATGAGAATGGTCATGGTGTAGGAGAACATAGAAGTTAATTCCCCCGTCGTCATGTTGCCGACCACAATGAGATGGGCCCCCATCCAAGAGATCATAAGGAAGGAAGCATACATAGACAGCATCATAGCTGGCGTGCTTAAGACGCTGACATTAATAGCCTTCATGAACATGCGGTAAATTCTGCCAGAAGCAGTTTGAAACTTAGTAGTCTCCTGGGCTTCCTTAACATAGGACTTAACCACCCGCATATTGGTGATGTTCTCTTGGATACTACTATTGAGATTATCGTAAGCCTTGAAGACCTCAGTGAAGAGCGGATAGACAATCTTAAGAATGATGGCTAGTACACTCCCTAAGAATAGAGCTACCCAGACAAAAATCATGGCCATTTGGCCATTAATGAGGAAGGTCGCCCAGATGGCAAAAATCAAGTTAAGCGGTGCCCGCACGCCAACCCGGATAATCATTTGGTAGGAGTTCTGAACGTTGGTCACGTCGGTCATCATACGGGTAACCAGCCCCCCAGAAGAGAAACGGTCAATATTCTCGAAGGAGAAGGACTGAACCTTGGTGAAGAGGGCCTTACGCAAGTTCTTGGCAAAGCCAGCCGAAGCAAAAGCCCCATAGCGGGCAGACTGCATACCACAGAAAAGGGATAAAAAGGCACAGACCAGCATGAGGCCACCGTAAAGGGCCACCTGCTGCATATCCCCCATCTGCACGCCCTTGTCTAAGAGCAGGGCCATGACAAAGGGAATGGAAATCTCAAAAATGACTTCCAGAAACATATAAAAGGATGCTAAGAATGAGGGTTTCTTATACTCCTTAATCTCAGCAAGCAAAGACTGAAACATAACTACCTCCTAGTATCGGATACCGAGTATCCCTTCATTAAAATAGAAAAGCCCCTGACAGCCTAGCTGTAGGGAAATCACAATCTATTGTACATACTCATTATATAGAATCTTCCATTCATGTGCAAGAATGGAGGAAAGACAATAAAAAAAGAGCAGCTCAAGCTGCTCTAGTATGCAAGCGGGTGACGAGAATCGAACTCGCGACGACAGCATGGGAAGCTGTAGTTTTACCACTAAACTACACCCGCATGGCGGTCCCGACGGGATTTGAACCCGCGATCTCCTGCGTGACAGGCAGGCATGTTAACCCCTACACCACGGAACCTAATTGCGGAGGTAGGACTCGAACCTACGACCTTCGGGTTATGAGCCCGACGAGCTGCCAACTGCTCCACCCCGCGATAATATTAAGGAGGATAAGGGATTCGAACCCTTGCACGCTTTTACACGCCTGACGGTTTTCAAGACCGTTCCCTTCAGCCGGACTTGGGTAATCCTCCAA
>ERZ772956.36-NODE-36-length-112101-cov-5.407163_pt1 | contig 112101 bp, 89 predicted proteins | sample MGYA00580683_ERZ772956 | MGnify/ENA primary metagenome ERZ772956 (study PRJEB29015, sample SAMEA2738077) | human oral metagenome | biome: human oral; feature: human-associated habitat; material: saliva | place: China | collected 2212 ... | reverse complement strand
TTGGTGATCGCCTGTACATCGTGACCGAGGGCAAGGTGAAGCTCGGTCATACATCGAATGATGGACGCGAGTCTTTGCTCGCCGTCCTCGGTCCCGGCGAGATTATTGGTGAGCTTACTCTTTTCGATCCGGGCCCGCGTTCGACGACTGCGACCGCTGTTTCCCCGGTGTCTCTTTTGTACCTCGATCATGAGGATCTGATGGAGATTCTTGATACGAATCCGACTCTCGCGAAGCACATGCTCAAGGCTTTGGCTCAGCGTCTGCGCCGCACGAACGAGTCCCTTTCGGATCTTGTCTTTTCTGATGTTCCGGGTCGTGTTGCGAAGGCTCTGCTTGATCTTGCGGATCGTTTCGGTACTGCGACGGATAAGGGTGTGCATGTTCCCCATGACCTGACTCAGGAGGAGCTTGCGCAGCTTGTCGGTGCCTCGCGGGAGACGGTGAATAAGTCCTTGGCCGATTTCGTTTCGCGCGGTTGGATTCGTCTTGAGGGTCGTGCGGTGACTTTGCTGGATGTTGATCGGCTTGCGCGTCGCGCGCGCTGATTCACTGTGGGGCCTTGGTTATTCTGGGAGCTTCTGGTGTTAAGGAGTTGCCTGGGTGATTAAGAGCCCGCTTCCGCTTGGGGCGTCCGGAGCTTGTGCTCTGGGCGCCCTTCGTGTTCAGTCAGGGCGGTTTTCGGAACCCGGGCACATTTCGTTTTCTGAGTTGGGTGTGCGTAAAGCGGTGGGGGTTGGGAGCAGTTTCCTGTTCCCAACCCCCACCAGTCAGCGTCGGCGTTTCAGCGCCTCAACGCTTCGCGTGTCTCAGGCCTGTTCACGCTTGCGACGCACCGCGAGCATCACAGCACCCGCCCCACCCAAGATGGTCGAACCAAGGAGGAGCCCACTACCGGACAAACCAGTCTTGGCGAGCTTCTTGTCCACATAGGTGTTCGTCACGGTGAAGCCATCTCGCATATCACCCTTCACCTTCGCCTCATAACCTTCCAAGGCATCTTCAGTGATGGTGTAAGCGATCTCCTTACCGTCCTTGAACTTAGGAAGACCATCGAAGGAACCCTTCCAGTCCACGGCGGCATCAAGGGTCAACACCTTGCCCGTATCATCCTTGCCAGCGTAGAGGTGGAAAGTCGCGCTCGCGCCCGTCTTCCCTTCCCACTTCTTGACAACTGGGATGGAGACCTGCTCAGGAACATGAGTATTCGTCACGGTGTAACCCTTTTGGGCATCACCTTCAACCTTCGCCTCATACCCCTGGGGAACGTCCACCTCTTCAACCGTGTACCCGATCTTCTTGCCATTGTTGTTGATGAACAGATCCGTCCACGTGTGAGTCCACTTGTTGTCAGCGTTCAACACAACCGGCTCACCAAGAGCCTTCTCATCGGCCTTCAACTGGACCTTCACCGAATCAGGACGCACACCATCTTGGTTATCAGCGTCATCCCACACCTTCGACACCGACACAGACGTCTTACCCGGAGTGTACGAGTTCGTGATCGTCCCATCAGCATCAATCTTCGTCGCATACTCCCCGACAGCATCCTCAGTCACCGTGTAGACGATCTCATCACCCTTATCGGTGTACTTGGGAAGATCCGTGAACGAATACGCCCAGTTATTAGCAGCCGTGACCTTCTGAGATGCCTGCTCCCCATCCTTCGTCTTCAAACGAACAGTAATCTCACCCGGACGCTTACCATCACGATCATTGTCATCGTCCCAGGTCTTCACACCCTCAACTTTGACCTTCTCAATATTCTTATTCGTGATCGTAAAGCCACACTCCGCATCCGCACGAACCTGCTGATCCCCACGAGGCAGAGCACACGGAACAAAGTCACTCACCGTCATCTCATACTTCGAGGTATCAACACCCGCAACCTGGGCCTCAGTCACCGTGTAAACAATCGGATTGCCATCCTTATTCTTCGGAAGACCATCAAACGAGCCCTTCCAAGAATTACCAGCATTCAACACCAACGACTTGTCCGGAACCGGTTGCCCATCGGCCAAAAGGGTCACAGTCACCTCAGACCCCTTCGGACCAACCCAGACCTTCTTCACCGGAATATCCACAGTCTCAGGCGAATACGTATTCGTAATATCAGTTCCATTGATGGCCTTCTCGTAACCTGGAACCTTCACCTCATCAACCGAATACGCGATCTGCCCACCAGCATCGGTGTACTTGGGAAGACCCGTGAACGAATACGCCCAAGTGCCATCAGCCCCAGCGGTAACCGTCTCTTCCCTCACAGGCTGACCGTCAGCAAGCAGCTTCACCGTGATCTCTTTCGGACGCTTCCGATCACGATCATCGTCATCATTCCAGGTCTTCACACCACTAATGTCGACCTTCTCAATATTCCGATTGGTGATCGTGCTGCCGCATTCCTCGGTTGCTCGGTAGACCGTGCACGCGCCCTTGTTGTCGATTTCGACCTGGTACTTGGAAGTATCAACATCAAGTTCCTTGACCGCGTAGCTGACCAGCTTCCCCTCTTTCAGCTTCGGAAGATTCTCAAAAGAGCCCTGCCAACCTTCGTCTTTGGTCAGGGTTAAAACCGCACCCGGAACATCCTCGTAAGGCTCCGCATCATCAAGACGCCCGAGGAGCTGGACCTTCACCGAATCCGCTCCGGGACCAAGCCACTTCTTCTTCACAGGAAGGCGCACAACCTCAGGAACGTAGCTGTTCGTAATCGAGAATCCCTGTGAAGCGTCGCCATTCGGATCGCCAGTGACGGTCACACCATACTCAGCCGGAGGATTGAGCTCCCTGACTGTGTATTTGATCAGATTGCCGTCAGTATCAAACTTCGGAACATTCTTGAACTCATCCTTCCAGTTATTCACCTCAACCAGAGTGCGCCTCTGTCCTTCAACATCTTTGTCGTTGGCAACCAGCTGAACCTCAACCTCTTGCGGGCGCAAGCCGGCCTGATTTCCCTTGTCTTCCCAGAACTTCTCAACCGGGATATCAATGGTGATGCGCTTGTTCTGAACTGTCAGCTCAGCGGCGGAGTCGGCATTAACCGTGAGGACATGCTCGGTCTCATCCGCGATATACCCTTTCGGAGCTTCAATCTCTTTGACCTTGTATTGCTGGCCTGCGACGAGGGCATCAGATGTCACGGTGCCGTCATCGCCAGTGGTGAGTTTGAAAGTCTGCCCATCCGGTTTCGTGACCTCGAACACAGCGCCCTTTAAAGTGATGGTGGGATCTGTCGCATCGACCTTCTTGAGTTTAATCTTCGAAGCATCGTCATTCGAGCCCGTGCCACCTGACTCAGCGGACTGGTAGGTATAGGTCTTCGAGAAATCCTTAATCTGGTCTGAATTCAGAGTCAGCTTATTCTTCAACTGCTTGCCAGGCTTCGTGTAGGTCGTCGAATAACGCAGCGCTAACTGCTTACCGGAAATGTCGCCGAGCCTAATCGTGAACGACCGCTTGTCGGGAGCGAGCGTAAAATTACCTCCTGGCCCCTCGATTAAATCAATCGTTTTAAGAGTTGTCGATTGTTCACCATTTTCACTGTATTCTCGTTCCTCTAGGATGAAGCTACCGGGAATGTAGGTTTCATCCCCCATTCCTTCAGAAAGTGAGTCAGTAATCACAGCATTCTTATGGTCATGCTTAGCATGGTTGATTCGAGCCCCCCATTTTACCACATGAGGGTCCATTGAATCAGGATTACCCCATTTCAGAAGATCCTCGTTAACAATAGGTCCCGGCAGGTAGGGAGTCATCTCAGTAGTTATAGGGACCTTCGACACTGTGACCGTGAACTTGTTAACCTCATTCACTTTCAGTTTGTCCATATTGAACTGAGCGCCCATCCAGAGCGTTCCATGATTATTGAGTTTACCCTCAACCTTTTCATTGAATGTTACGGTAACCGTCCCCCCAATATCACCGGGCCCGGGCTGAATTATTCCCTTGCCAATGACGACACTAGGGTCATCCTTCCGAGTGAGATTAAATTCCCGCTGCACTGCCCCAGCTGGAAACTTCATAGTGTCAGGGAGTTCGATATGGAATTGATCGCCTGACTTAAGCGTGTCACCCAGATGGTCAGCATTCCAATCCATCTTCAGGAGGAAGGTCTGCGTGTGGTGGATCTTCTCGACTGTCTCCTTAGTGATATTACGAATCTCGAAGTTCGTAATCTTCACATCCACGTCAACTACTTGACCCTCTTCGGCTCTTGCCATCATCGTCAAGCCTGGGACCACCAGGGCGAAGGCGAGAATGAACGCGACGAACGCCGCTAAACGCCGAATATTCAATCGATCAGATCGTGGGAACACGAATCAACCTTCCACTCGTCTGGACCGCACAGCGCGGATACAAAAGCTGTGGCTCACAAAGAGAACGATACCACAGAGCCGACACCACTCCCTGGAGAGATAACCCCGCCAGTGTTTCATAGCGTGGCGCGCAGAAGCAAGGGATTTACGTGCAAAATGGCCCCATTCGCGCCTCAGATTTTCGACAACACCCCTTGGCTCATCGACCGCGAGGACTAGCCGCATTGGCAGCGATTGCAGGGAAAACGGGGTGAGGTAGCTGGTGTGACATGTCCAAACACCCGTCTCCAAACACCCGTACACCTGTAGGATTTACCACAGCAGTTGAGATCAGAAGCATGACATGAAGCAGCCCACTAAAGGAGACCAGTGCACGAACATGGATATTTCAAACTTTGAGCGATTTCACCGCTTTCAAAGTGAAAAGATCCATTAGGCCCCTCTCACGGCAAAGCTCAATCTTCAACAGGACGCTTTAAATAGGCGACAAGATTCTCCGAACCAGTCGGACCTGGGATCACCTGGACCAACTCCCAACCCTCAGCCCCCCACTGATCAAGGATCGCCTTCGTCGCATGCGTCAACAACGGAATCGTCACATACTCCCACTTCACCATGAGCCCATCCTATCGAAACACACAACGCACCCAGCACTCACCAAGCCTGGGAGTCCACGAAGAAACAATAGAACCCACAGGCCAAGCGCTTCACAGTTACTTCAAGCGCGAACATGCGCAAGAACCCTCGGCACCTTCGGGGAACGGATCTCAACAGCGAGAGGATCATCAGATTCCCTCAACCACCCATACCAGTTCTCCACACCCTCATAATGGCGCAGCATCGCACGGCGTTCACGCTCGGTCAGTCCACCCCATACACCGAAGTTCGCTTCGGACTGAAGAGCGTCAGCCAGACACTCCAGACGCACCTCGCATTGAAGACACCGAACGCGGACCTGACGCTGAGTCGCTCCCTGAACGAACAGGGCATCAGGTTCACAAGAAGCGCAAAGAGCCCGCGCAACCCAACTCTGGTCGTCATCGACACTGTTCATGGATTGATACTCCAAATCGCTCGCCAATGAGCTTTCACATGTGACGATACACACATTTTGCGAGAGAGTCCAAACCTGGATCCCACCACGCGGACCACCCACCGGCCCCAGCCCGCCCCTCACCTTGTGGTACCACGTATTCTGGACCTATGTCGCAACACCATCCGCGCCTCGTGAGCCCGGCACAACTCCTCGGACTCCTCCTCTCCTTCATCTCCGTCTCCGCTCTTATGGGCATCCTCGGAGCCGGCCTCCTCGTCCCTCTCACCGGATCAGCGGCAATCGCAACAAAAGCAGTTCCCTCAATCCTCAACGATCTCCCCAGCAAAATCGAAGTCGTCGAACCCGCAGAAGAATCCCAACTCCTCGACGCCAATGGCGGTGTCATCGCCCGCTTCTACGACAAGCAACGGATCGTCGTCCCCTCCGCGAACATCGCCGACATCATGAAACAAGCGATCGTCGCAATTGAAGACAAACGCTTCTACGAACACAACGGCGTCGACGCCACAGGAATCGCCCGCGCCCTCATCAACAACCTCGGCGAATCAGGGACCCAAGGCGCATCCACCATCACCCAACAGTACGTGCGCAACGTCCTCGCCGAAAAAGGCTACCTCGAAGGCGACGCCGACCAAGTCAGCGCAGCCACCGAACAAACCACCGCCCGCAAACTCCGCGAAATCAAATACGCCCTCGCCATCGAAAGGACGATGGACAAAGACCAAATCCTCACCGGATACCTCAACATCGCGCCCTTCGGCCCCATCACCTACGGCGCCGAAGCCGCATCCCAACGCTACTTCTCCAAATCGGCCTCCGAACTGAACTACCTCGAAGCAGCAACTCTCGCCGGCCTCGTCCAATCCCCCGTCGAGTACGACCCACTCATCTACCCGGAAGCCTCCCAAGAACGACGCAACTTGGTCCTCAGCGTCATGCTCGAACAAGGAGTCATCACAAGCGAGGAGTACGACGCCGGAATCGAAACCCCCCTTGTCGACACACTCAACCCCACCAACACCGCCGAAGGTTGTATCGGCGCAAACGGTTCGACCGGTTACTTCTGCAACTACGTCATCACTCGATTCCTCCAAGATGAAGCCTTCGGTCAAACCGCAGCCGAACGCGAACACCTCCTCAAGACCGGCGGTCTCACCATCCGCACAACCCTCGACCCGGCGAAGCAACAAGCGGCCTACGCGGCCCTCACAAGCGCCATCCCTGTTGACGACCCCTCCGACGTAGACGATGCTCTCGTCTCACTCATACCCAGCACCGGCGCAATCGTCGCTATGGCCCAAAACACCACCTACGGCGTCGAAGCAGGCCAGACCATGAGCTCCTACGCCGCAGACGGCCAATTCCAGATCGGCTCAACATTCAAAGTCTTCACCCTGGCCGAATGGTTCAAAGAAGGCCACTCCGCATACGAAACCGTCGGCTCAGCAAACAGGAACTACGGTTCAGGCGCCTTCCGGTGCGGCGGCACCCCCATCGGCACCGAACCCTGGAGAGTAGAAGACCTCGCAGGTAAAGACGGCCCAATGAATGTCGTCAAAGCGACCGGGCTATCCGTCAACCAAGCCTTCGTCAACATGGCATCCAGAGTCGACTTCTGCCAAATCTTCCAAACCGCCGCCGACATGGGCATCACCGAAAACGGTGAAACGATCGCGGCCCTACCCGCAAACATCATCGGATCCTCCTCCGCATCCCCCCTCCAAGTCGCCAGCGCCTTCGCAGTTTTCGACAACGGCGGATTGCTCTGCGAACCCATGTCGATCTCAACAGTCACCGACCGTGATGAGAACACCGTCAAGGAATTCGCCCCCAACTGCTCGCAAGTCCTCGACTCAAACGTCGCCAACCAGGTTGCAACCCTCCTGACGGCATCCGCCAGCCAGTACTACACCTCCACACGCCTCGCCGATGGACGCCCCTTCGCCGCGAAATCCGGAACAACCGACTACTCCGCGAACACCTGGCTCACGGGCTTCACCCCCTCCCTCGTCACCTCCGCCTGGGTCGGCCACGGCGACTCCTCGACCACCCCGGTCCGCGATATCGTCATTAACGGCACCTACCACCACGCAATCTTCGGCGAGACCTTCGTCGGACAACAGATCTGGGCGCCCTACATGTCCGCGGCCCTCGCCGACACAGGGATTGAACCCATGCATAACGCTTCACTCGGCAACCCCACGGCGGTCACGCCTCGACAGCCTCGGTAAGGACCCCGGGCCGACACTGACACCACTCCTCAGAACACGGCACCTGTAGCGACGCAAGACTCACCCAAGGAATAGGAGACTGACGATGACGAGCGACGCTCTTCCCCTCGGGCTCGACCTCATCGCCGACCGCCCTTCGATCGCTCCGCGCGCCCTTATTGCGACAGGCCGCGCGCTCGGCATCGCCGCCGGGGCTCTCACCGGAACGGGGCTCCTCGCCCTCGCCTGGGGAAGCGTGGAAAGGCGCATGCCGGTTCTGCGCAGAATCGCCATCGACATGCCCGCACACCGTGGCATCAAAACAATGACGATCCTGCACCTGTCCGACCTTCATCTCTTCCCCGGACAGGAGTTCCTCGTTACCTTCCTTCGACGCGTCGCCGCTGAAGAACACATCGACCTCGTCGTCTCAACGGGCGACAACTTCGGACTCGCAGAGGGACTGCCGCTGCTCGAAGACGCCTACGAGCCCCTCCTCGCTCTGCCCGGAGCATTCGTATTCGGCTCCAACGACTACTACTCGGCACAGAAAAAGAACTGGGGACGCTACCTCCTCGGCTCCTCAAAACTGCCAAAGAGTTCAATACCGGACCTGCCGTGGATAGAACTCGCCCGCCGTTTCAGAGACGCCGGATGGCTCGACCTTTCCAATCAGGCTGGCACACTGACTGTGGAATCCTGCGGCGGTGGCGGATCCGCATGTGGGGGGTCTACACCTGAAGGATCTGTGCTTGGGGACTCCGCGCCCGGGGAATCTGCGCTTGGGGGATCACAACTCCACGGCTCCGCACGAGCAGGTTCGCAAAGAGTGTCCTTCCTCGGAACAGACGACCCACATATCGGGCGCGACCGGATCGTCGAACCAGATCCCTCCTGGGCCCTGGACTCCTCACTTCGTATCGCAGTCACGCACGCCCCCTACACGCGCGTCCTCAACGCCTTCACCACCGCCGGAGCGGACCTCATCCTTGCAGGTCACACGCACGGAGGCCAGATCGGAGTGCCCGGCTTCGGGGCGATCGTCACGAACTGCGACATCAACCAAAAATACGCAAAAGGACTTCACCGCTGGCGAGCAGGCGATCGCTCTTCCCTCCTGCACGTGTCTGCCGGACTCGGCACATCCCCCTACGCTCCCGTCAGGATCGCGACGAGGCCGGAGGCGTCCCTCTTGACGATCCGCTCAATCTGAGGAGCGTGGGATCTCGCCAAGCTGTGAATGTTCGGGCAGATGCCTGAAGAGCCGTTCATTTAGGGGGCATGGCAGTTTGGCGGGAGCCATGCGCGGGAGCCGTGTGCTCGCGGTCGCGTGGCGGGAACCGTGCGGTTGCGGTCGCGTTTTGAGAAGCGCACCCTGTGAGCCGCGCGGCGGTAGCAGTGCCCTGGCAACCGTGCGCGGGAGCCGTGCGGTTGTCGCGGCCGTGTAGCGGGAGCCATGCGCGGGAAGCGTGTGGTTGCGGCCGTGTAGAGGATGGCGGTCGAACAGGGTCTGTTTGGAAGAAACAGGCGCTAAGCAGAACTTGAAAGCTCGAGTGAACACCCCAAACTCCCCTCAGACTGGGGATTCCAGGCCGAGGGACGCGAGCACTCAAGAATGCTGTTGAGCTGTCAAGCTATTGAGCCTAGAACTTCTCGAACCCAACAGGTCTTCGAGGCTCTGAGCTTCAATGAAGCTGTTCAACGCTCGATCCTAGGCTGACACGCCCTATGACGCTCCCATGCACTCCACACCTTCGATGCTGTTGTGGGCTCCGAGGGAACGTCGCCAAGCTAAGACTCACAAGCCCCACCGACCTTCAACACTGCACGAACGGCGTCCCTGTGATCCATCTGCCAGCCCGCTCCTCGTCCTCAATTTTGGAGGGCGGGCACCCGGCGCGTATACTTCTCAAGTCGCACGGGGTGTGGCGCAGCTTGGTAGCGCGCTTCGTTCGGGACGAAGAGGCCGTGGGTTCAAATCCCGCCACCCCGACTCGCGTGGAGTCCCAGGGCACTGTTCAACAAGGTCCTGGGACTTTTCACATCCGCTTCTTCTTGATCTTCCCTCCAGGTATTAATCCCCCTGTAGGTTCCCTGCATCTTCCCATAGCCCCTGCACCTCCCCCCACGCCCGAGACTTCTATCAATGGCACGAGGCATCTGGCTACGCGGACGCGGATCATTTCCCACGCCGTTAACGCGCGACCGACCACGCGCATATGGCCGCGAGGACGTGCATCTTCCCGGTGGCGGCACCTCCTTCATCCCCTCTGGCGCTACCTCTTCCATGCCCTATGTTCGACCTCATTGCTTTGAGGTGTGCCCGACCTCAGCGCCTTGACCTGTCCGAGGTCTCAATATCGCTTGCCGGTTCTCGGTGAAACCGGGATAACGGCCAGAACGGAGTGGTGGGACAGAAAGTATTCGTTTGACCTGGACTTTTTGGCTTTGTGGTGCGGAAAAGTCGAAATCCCGGTCAGAATGTGCGGCGCCGCCCGTGCGGTGGTGCGACTGTCCACAAGTCGAACCGTACGCCTCAGCCCCTTAAGAAAACCCCAGGTCAGAGTTTGGATTATCCGACTTATCTACGCCTATTGTCCGACTTGTGGCCTCGCGACCGGGGTGCCGACCAAAACCCTCGCAGCCTACGTCCACGCCGAGCCCTTGTGGCCTTAACCGAAGGATACCGGCCACGATGAGGGGCATTTTCGGGTGTGTCCAGGGTTTTTCGAGGTTGAAGCGTCGAGCCTTCTAGCTCCGTGGCGCCGAGCATTCGCACCCGCAACGCGCAAAGGACCCCAAATATGATCTCGGCGCCATCAGCCACCCCTCAGCCTCGCCGAAAGCATAACGTGGGCACCCGAACACCACCCCATAGCAATCCAGAGAACCCCAAATATGACCTCGGCGCCATCAACCACCCCTCAGCCTCGCCGAACACATAACGTGGGGACGCATGTCCCAAAGAGGCTGAGACATAGACGCACAGCAGCCCAGACTTCCAACACCGCACCTCGAAGCAGCAACACAGCACCTCGCAGCTCCGCCACGACAGCTCGCAGCCCCAACACCGCACCCCGCAGCCCCACCACGACAGCTCGCAGCTCCAGCACCGCACCCCGCAGCCCCAGCACCACGCCCCGCAGCTCCAATCCAGCAGCCTCGATCTACCGGATAACACCCACGGCGCGCTCCTTAGCGCGCAAAGCGCCTCGCGACCTCCAAGAAGCGATCATTCGTTAGCGGATCGGCAAGCGTCACGCGAACACCCTCGGGGAAAGGACGAACGATGAGGCCCGCATCCACACATGCATCGACAAAGTCAGCGCCCAAGCCCGGAAGGAAGAAGAAGTTCGCCTGAGAATCCGGCACCGAAAGCCCCACCTCGCGAAGCGCGGCGATCATGCGTTCACGCTCGGCAATGACCGCCTGAGCCGAAGCACGGACCCCGGCCTCGTCCTCAAGGGAAGCGAGAGCCGCTGCCTGCGCGACACTCGACACCCCAAAAGGAACGGACACCGCCTGGATTGCACCAATCAGCTCCGTATTCCCAATCGCATACCCGACCCGCACTCCCGCGAGCGCATGCACCTTTGAGAAAGTCCGCAAAACGAGGACGTTCGGATGCTCCTCAATCAACGGAATCGCGCTCGACACTCGCGGATCGCTCGCGAAATCAATGTACGCCTCATCAACGAGGACGAGGACAGATGCAGGAACGCGCTCAACAATGTCCCGGATCGTGTCGAAAGTCAGAACAGGACCCGTCGGGTTGTTCGGCGAACACAGGATCAAGGCAGTAGCATCCTGAGCTGCACACACGAGCCCCTCAACATCGTGACCCCCATCCTCGTCGAGGGGAACGGGAACCCCTTCGGCGTGCGAAGCTGGGATCGCAATCGGATAGGACTCGAAGGAGCGCCACGGGTAGACGACTTTCGCGCCCGGCGAGCACACGGCCGACAGGGCGGCAAGGAGGAGCGCAGAAGAGCCGGTTCCGACGCAGACCTGCTCGGGAAGGACCTCGAAACGCTTAGCGATGGCCTCGCGCACTGGCGTTGCCACGAGATCCGGGTAGCGGTTCACGTTCTCAAGGGCTTTTCTCATCGCCTCAAGGATGGGGGCCGAGGGCGGGGTCGCCATCTCATTCGAGGAGAGTTTCACTGCTCCCGGCGCGGCCTTCCCCGGCCGGTAACGCGGGAGATTACGGACGGCGGGGCGGATCGGGACCTGGAATTCGCTCATGCTTCAGTCCTAGCGCACAGCGCCGAAGGAGAAGGAGGATTTCCGAAGTGCGGGCGTTCAAGCGCTCAAAGGGCGCGGAAGGGACGAGGGGCCTTTCACGTGGGCCAACATGAGAGTCGAAGCGCCACCCGGCGAGCGCGGAGCGGGAAAATGCGCGACAGTGGAGGCATGGAGTTTCTTCTTCGTCTTCTCGCAACCATGGCAGGGATCTGGGTGTCCGCACGCCTGATCCCCGATATTTCCTTCACCTCAGGGGCTTCCCTGACGGAAACAGCCCTCACACTCGCAGTGATCGCCCTCGTTTTCACCGGGGTCAATTCCATCATCAAGCCGATCGTGAAAACCTTGACTTTCCCGCTCTACCTGTTGAGCTTCGGGCTTTTCGCAATCGTCACGAACTCGGTCCTCTTCAAGTTCACGGGCTGGCTGTCCACACAACTCGGCTTCCCTTTCTCCACGGGCGGTTTCCTGTCCTGCCTCTTCGGAGCGATCATCACCGCGATCGTCTCTTCTTTCGTCGCCGGTCTATTTGGTGCAAAGAAGAAGGAGGACTGAAAAAGGACACGTGAAGAGCCGCCGATCCGCGCGCAAAGACGGAGAGCCGCCGAAGCAAGCTGCGCAGCGGTCGAAGCAAGACGGGGAACGACCAAAGCAAGACGGGGAGCGGCCGATCCGCGCGTCAAGACGGAGAGCCGCCGAAGCAAAGACAGGGAACGCCCGAAGCAAGTCGGGGAGCGGCCGAGGCAAAGCCCCGGCCGCTGCGCAGCTTGAGCACCCCCACAGACTCCTCGAAATGCTCATTCGGGGCAGCGATCGGACTTGCAGCAAGCTCGCGAGCCTCAGATCGCGGCGGGCCAGCACCCCAGATCCCCCGGACCCCCAGCTCACCCGGACACCCCGGACCCCCAGCTCCTCCAGATCCCCCGGACACCCCGGACGCCCTGGCTCACCCGAGCTTCTCCCATCCCAGCTGCTGCGCAGCTTGAGCGCTCCCAGCTCAGATCGGCCAGGCCTCCATGCGCCAGGCCGCATCCCAGAACATCCACTCATAACGGCAGGCCGTCTCGAAGGCCTCACGCATACGCCCACGCGTCTCCTCTGACACCTGCTCGGCCAGACGATCCACAATCGAACGAACAATCATAGTCTGCTCGGCGAAAGCCGGATCAGCGTACATGCCGATCCAATCCCCATAAGCGTGATTCTCCAGCTCACCGGCTTTTTCGAGCAGAGAATCCCCAACACTCTGGTAGATCCAAAAACACGGCAGAACCGCACTCGCAGCGACCGCATACTCACCCGAGGCGAGGCAGGCCAAGAGGAAACTCTGATACGCCCTCGAGGTCGGCGACACCTCCAAGGGGCCGTCAACCTCCACATGGGAAGCGTGCAAGGAACGCTCAACAAGGATCGAATCCCTCGCACAGCCCGCCCAGAACACCAGGTCATCCGGGTCGCTCGCCATCGAGGCAAGCCCCGCAAGAGCCCGAGCATAAGTCCCGAGGTATCCCGCATCCTGACGCATGTAGTAGTCGAAGCGCTCGCGTGAAAGAGTCCCCTCACCCAAGCCCCTGAGGAAATCAAGATCCTCAATCGCCTGACGGATCGGGACAATCCCCTGCCACAGTTCATCGGTGAAACTCATCGCTCCTCCTTGGGCCAGATCGCGTGGAAATGGTGAATGGGGCCGTGCCCGTGCCCAACGCCAAGAGAATCGGCGTGAGCAATCGCCTCCGTGAGGTAAGCCTTCGCGTCCTTCACGGCATCGACCCATGTGTGACGACGAGGACGCAGCGCCGCAATCGCCGAAGAGAGGGTGCAGCCGGTGCCATGAGTGTTGTGCGTGGCGATCCTGCGGCCCGTCAAAACGAGGGGCCCGTCCTCGTCAATGAAAACATCACTCGCATCTTCATCCAGGTGCCCGCCCTTGACGAGGGCGCGCTTGACTCCAAGCTCGCGTAAAGCCTTCGCCTGCTCGATCATCTCCTCAACGTTCCTTGCGCGTTCACATTCGAGGAGGACCGCCGCTTCGGAAAGGTTCGGCGTGATGAGCTCGACAAGGGTGCAGAGCCTACGAACCTCGGCCCGCGCATCCGGGTCGAGGAGCGGATCGCCCGAGGTCGCGACCATCACCGGGTCGAGGACCGTGTTCTCCAGGGTCGGAAGATACTCAGCGACGAGGGCGGCAAGCTCGGCGGTTGCGAGCATCCCGATCTTCGTCGCATCAGGGCGAATATCAGCGAGGACGGTGTCGAGTTGGAGTCGAACGAAATCCAGGGGCACGGTATGTACTCCCGTGACACCACGAGTCGACTGGGCGGTGAGCGCGGTAATGACACTCATCGCGTAGGCACCATTGGCGCTCATCGCCTTGAGGTCCGCTTGAATGCCCGCGCCTCCCGAGGGGTCGGAACCTGCGATCGTCAAAGCTGTGACGGTCCTAGTCATTCCTGTGCTCCTTCATTCCACTGGGCGAGTAGTTGAGCTGCGGTGGCAGCCGGGTCAGGGGCGCAACAGATCGCGGACACGATGGCCCCTCCGTCAATGCCGATTCGCGCGAGCTGCGCCATGTCATCGACTCCGATCCCACCAATCGCGACGGCCGGGATGCCGACAATCCTTTTCAAGCGTTCACAGCCTTCGAAGCCGAGAACATCAGGAGTGTCGGTCTTTGTCGCGGTGGTGCGCAGAACGGAAAGGCCGACGTGGTCGGCCGCCCCTTCCTCTCGGGCGGCCTGCGCTTCCTCTTGAGTGCCGATCGACAAACCAAGGTAGGCGTCCTCGCCGATGAGAGTGCGCACGAGGGAGGCGGGTAGATCGGATTGACCGACGTGCACGCCAGCAACTTGCGCTCCGAGGGCGCGGGCTGCGAGGAACACGTCGACGCGGTCGTTCACGATCACGGGGACTTTCTCGCCGACGGCTTTCGCGACCTCGAGGACTTCCTCAAGGAAGGGCCTCCCATCAAAGTCCTTGGCGCGCAACTGCACGCAGGTTGCGCCGCCCTCAACTGCGGCGATAACAGTTTCACGGACCGTGCGGCCCGCGCTTTCGCACAGGCCCGCGTCAGTTACGAAGTAGACGCGAAGATCAGGGGCGCTCCTCATGACAGGGGGATCCTTTTCAGCTCGGCGCCTTCCAGCGAGTACAGGGCGTCGAGGAAGAGCGGAGCGAAAGTTCCCGGTCCTGCAGCCTGAGACTCGGCGCGCTCAGCTGCAGCCGAGTAGGCGATATGGCATGCGGCAACGGATTCCAGATCCCCCAGGCCCTTGGTGCGGCCCGCGCTCACGAAAGCGGCGATCACAGCGCCGAGGGCGCAGCCACCACCGGTCACTCGCGTCAGCATCTCGGCTCCACCTCCGACGCGGAGGATCTCAGAGACGGACACGATCGCATCAACGGCCCCAGAGATCGCGACAATGCACTCGGCCTTTTGCGCGAGGACCCGGGCCGCGTCGAGTGCGGCATCAACCTCGTCAGCGGCATCCACGCCGCGACCCCCGATGCCAGTGCCAGCCAAGGCGATGATCTCCGAGGCGTTACCCCGGATCACAGTGGGCTTGAAGTCGAGGAGCTCATGGGCGATGGCGGTGCGATGCACGAGTGCGCCCACGGCCACAGGGTCAAGGACCCAGGGGACGCCCGCATCATGAGCGGCTCGCGCGGCCTGTCTGGCTGCCTCACGCTGTTCAGGAGTCGGGGTTCCTAAGTTGATGAGCAGGGCGGAGGCGATCGAAGCGAAAGGTCCGGCCTCGCCGACAATGTCAACCATCGCCGGTGCGGCGCCCACTGCGAGCAGGGCGTTCGCGGTGAAGTTCGTGACGACCGAGTTCGTAATGCAAGAAACCAGAGGAGTGGTCTCGCGAACGGCGTTGAGTGCGGTTGATGCGGTCGCGTGCGTGATCATGCGACATCCCTTCGTCAGAATTATCTGGACAGGTTCAACGGGTGTGTTCTCAGCCAGTGGCACCCCGTGTCACGCAGCACACGTTAGCACTCCACAGGGTGTTTGACCTGCGCGCTAAGCCCTTGAGCGCGCTTGCGCGAGCTGTTTTGTGACCTGTTGCCAGCACGCGCTCGCACAATCTCTTCACAGACTTTTCTTCAGCACGCTCTCGCACTCTTTCTTCACAGACTTCTTTTCAGCACCCTGCTGCGCGACTCCGCTTCAGCACCCTTTTGCACAGTTTGGTCTGCGGCTCCTCTTCAGCACCCTCTTACGCAGTTTCTTGCCCATCTCCACCCGCGACTCAGTCTGCGTTTTCAAGCGCGAGGTGTCGCGAGGCTTTTTCAACGAGGTGTCACGAGACCTCTTCAGTAGCCGACCCTTTGAGTGTCGAAAACGAAGGCCGTCGTCCTCGTCCTCGAAGAAAACCCCATCCGAGAGCTTCGCGCCTCCTCCCAAGCCCTCACCTCCGCGAGTTCTTCTCCCTCACTCGTCTGAAGATCAGCGAGTGCGTTGCGGTACAGCCCGATGTCGTGGGCGACGACCTTCCCGCCCTCCTTCCCCTCGGGGATATAGGGTTCCCCGTCGAAGTGGACGGTAACGACTCCGGGCGCATTATTCGCACCATCCAGCCCGGGAACAATGTCCCTCGTGTTCTCAAGAGCAAGGACGCGCACACTCCCTTCGGGGACGGACCCGGCGATCGGCGAGCCCGCAGTCAGGGCAGAAACGACCGAATAGTCCTGACAGAGCGTCTGGTCGGTGGCGAGGTCCGCAGCAACAATGCCCCCTTGAGAATGGCCGACGAACTCGACCGGCTCACCCTTGTCAATCCCCGCCATCTCCATTGCGGCAAGAACCGCGCGCTTCTGGTCCGTGTCGAGGCCGCCGACTCCCTGGAAGTTCGTGAGCATGTCCTGCGGGTTCGAAGCTCCAACTCCCCATTTCTGTGTGCCGCGCACAACGACGCTCCACGATCTACTGCTCGTCCCATCCCCCAGTGGTGTCTCATGGCGCAAGATCATGAACTGGCCGGAACCGCCAGAACCATCAAGGCTCGCCAGGTGATCGAGAAGCGCCGTCGGTTCCTTTGGTGTGGAGACCGAGGACGCAGGAGTGGGAGTCGGAAGCCCTGTCCCGGGAAGGGGGAGTCGATGCCCCACGAATCTGGTGAGGCTTCTCGTGCCTCCCGGAACAAGGCTTGCGCTTGAGAGCAGATCAATAACCCTCAGATTGGTCTCCCCTGCCTTGGCAAACCCCCTGCTCACACCCCCTCCGGGATTTACCAAGACATGATCCCGGCCGGGTGGAAGGCCCTGACCGCTGCGCACTTCAACACCCTTTGGCGCGCCGAAAACGGAAGCGCCCAAGAAGGAGGAGAGCCACGATACCCGCGCCGCAGCCTCTTTCGTTCCTCGAAGCCCGCCCGCATCCTCCTCGCAGAAGGGAGTATCCATGAGCGCCCGACTGATCGCAGCGAGGTCGCGCTGCAGGCGCACTCCAGCGAAACCATCGCCTGCGCCGGAAGTAAATTCCATGATCTCCGCCACGATTCTCGCGTTGCTCCCCGTCGCAACGAGGCGTGCCAGCCAGTCGAAGTAACTACTGGTCGCCTGGTGATGGTTCAAGTCGATACCCGAAGAACGGGGGCCTCTTGAGCTTAGGAGCAGACTCAGCAACACCCCGCTTGCGCCCGCAGGGCCTGGAAAGAGCATGGACATTCCCGCAATGCCCCGTAGCGCCAATTCACCGTCAGTGAGGGGCTCGCTCAGACTCAGGGCACGCGCCTCTGCTTCGCAATACAGGTTCGCCGCAAACCTCACAGAATCAACGAGCTCAATCAAACGGGCTCTGGCAGTCAGGATTCCCTGTTCGGCGGACTCGGCGGCTGCCCTTGCCTGCCAGGCGCCAGTAAAGTCCCCGCTCGAAGCGGCCAGGGTATCCTCGCCAGCACGGCGCGCACGGTATTCGAGCTCTTCAAGATCACAGGCAAGAGCCTCAAGACGGGCCGCAGCAGCGAAAAGAGCCTCCGTATCGACCTGGGTCTCACCGTTCGTCACAAGGAATCGGCCAAAAGCCTCCATCTCTTAGCGTCCCATCACACTCGCGCCGAACAGTTCGGCATCCGAATCCGCTAAGGCGGCAAACCCTGAGCCGAAGAATGCAACCTCAGAAGAGCTTGCGCCCGCAAGGGCCGCAGCGGCGAGAGAATCCTCCACGAATTGGACCCGCGCCTCAGCCTCGTTCAATGCGAATTCCGCCTGACTTCTGGCGCTTTCCAGCATGGAGCAAAGCTCGACGAGCCGTGAGCGTGCGCCTTGTGCGGCGTTGCCCTCCCACCCGTCGAAACGTTCAAGCCTGAGCCTGCACACAGCGCCTTCAAGTTCTGCAGCGACAATCCGCAGGTTGTCCCGCGCGTCTTGCGCCGCGACCAGCACCCCTGCGCTCATCCTTTTCTCCTTCCCCTTTTGAGGTGACGCTAAGCCACTCGCCCTCTTCAATCAGGCTCGACAATGGGAGGATGTGGACCAGCGTGCGCCGAGTCGATGCCTGTGGATGAAGGCGCGGAGGGAGGAAGAATGCAGATCTTCACGAAGAAGGATCCGAGGCCCTCACGGATCTCCCATGAGGTCACGGGACTCATGTGGCTCGCCGACACTCCAGACGAGGCCGCGCAGGTCGTTCCCGTCCTCGACAGTGGAAGCACCTGGCTCACTGAGCCCCGCCTCCACCGGGTCTCGCCCACCGCATCGGCGGCAGAAGAGTTCGGTCGAGCTCTCGCCCACACTCACGCGGCAGGTGCCCCGCATTTTGGCGCTCCTCCGCCCGGGCACGTGGGCGATGGGTGGATGGGCGAGGCTCGACTCCCTCTCCTCCACGAGGGCGCACCCGCCTCTTGGGGAGAGTTCTACGCGCAGTACCGGATCCTTCCCTACATTGATTCGCCGGGCTTCACCGCCGCTCAGCGCACAGCGCTGGGCATGCTGTGTGATCGTCTCGCAAGCGGAGAGTTCGACCATGAACAGCCGAAGCTCCTTCACGAGGGCGCGCTCACTAAGGATGAAACTGGTGAGAAGGAAGTCGCTCCGACCAGGGACAAGACCGGGGAGAAGCAGCACACCCTCCCCGAGGACAAGAGCCGGGACGCAGAGCCGACTTTGCCGACTCCGGGCCCCAACAGAGCCCAGCACGCCTGCGGGCACATGGCCGCACGCACGCACGGCGACTTGTGGAACGGCAACGTCATGTGGACCCCCTCCGGTGCGGTCCTCATCGACCCTGCGGCTCAGGGTGGACACGCCGAGGAGGACCTCGCAGCCCTCGCCGTCTTCGGCTTCCCCATGCTCGAGAGAGTCTGTGCCGCCTACGACGAGGCCTCTGCTCTGGCCGATGGTTGGCGCGATCGCGTCGGCCTTCACCAACTCCATATCCTCACCATCCACGTCCACCTATTCGGCGCCGCCTATGCGCCGGAGGTCATGAGCATCCTTCGACGCTTCGTATAACCCACGGATGCGCGCAACGCACGAATGCGCGCCCCCTCCTGCACGAGCGGCGCGCCCTCCCTCCTGCTGTGTCTGGGATGATGGGGACATGAGCGCTGATTGGTCCACTCTGTTCTCCCCCTCCCACGGCTACTCCGACCTCGCAGCTTCCGGAGAGCCACTCTCCCCGCTCGACGGCCGCTACCGCACCGCAGTCGAACCCCTCGCGAATCACCTCTCTGAAGCCGGTCTCAACCGCGCGCGCGTCCACGTCGAGATCGAATGGCTCCTCCACCTCCTCGACAAGGAGGTCCTGCCCGGAGCCCCGAGCCTGAGCAACGCCGAACGCGAATACCTGCGCGCCCTACCTCGTTCTTTCTCCGAGGCCGAGATCCGGCGCCTCGCACACTTCGAAGCCACCACCCGCCATGATGTGAAGGCCGTCGAATACCTCATCGCCGAACACCTCGACAAAGCCGCCCACGTCCTCGGCCCCAACACCTGCCTCCCGGGTCTTCGCGAGGTCGTCCACATCTTCTGTACCTCCGAAGACATCAACAACCTCGCCTATGCGCTCACCGTGAAAGCCGCGATCGAACAGGTGTGGCTGCCCTCGGCGCGCGCCCTCCTCGATCGTCTCCACCGCCTGAGCGAGGTTGGTGCCGATGTCCCCATGCTCGCGCACACCCACGGCCAACCCGCCACTCCCGTCACCATGGGCAAGGAGATGGCGGTCTTCGCGCATCGTTTCGCCCGACAGATCCGCCGAGTCGAAGCGTGCGAATACCTCGGTAAAATCAACGGGGCGACCGGCACCTGGGCTGCGCATATCGTGTCCGTTCCCGGCGCCGATTGGCCGAAGATCGCGCGCGAGTTCGTCGAGGGCCTGGGTCTGAGTTGGAATCCGATCACCACTCAGATCGAATCCCACGACTGGCAGGCGGAACTCTATTCCGATGTCGCCCGCGCCGGACGCATTGCACATAACCTCGCGACCGATTGCTGGACCTACATTTCGATGGGCTACTTTCATCAGAACCTCGCAGCCCAAGGCTCGACCGGCTCCTCCACAATGCCCCATAAAGTCAATCCGATACGTTTCGAGAACGCCGAAGCGAACCTCGAAGTATCCGGAGCCCTCCTCGATTCCCTCGCTTCGACGCTCGTCACCTCGCGCCTGCAGCGAGACCTCACGGATTCGACGACGCAGCGCAATATCGGCATCGCCCTGGGGCATTCGATCCTCGCCTACTCCAACCTGGTCCGTGGCCTTGATGGCATCGACCTCGACGCGGAACGCATGGCTGCGGATCTGGACGCGAATTGGGCGGTCCTCGGTGAAGCGGTGCAGCAAGCGATGCGCGCGGCCGCGATCGCGGGCCACACAGGGATGGCGAACCCCTATGAGCGTCTCAAGGAGCTAACCCGCGGCCAGGAGGTCGATGCTGCCGCGATGCGTGATTTCATCTCTACTCTGGGGCTTCCCGCCGAGGTTGAGGAGCGTCTGCTCGCATTGACTCCTGCGAGCTACATCGGCGCCGCCCCCCAGATCGCACGCTGGGTGCTTCCTCGCGAACGCTAAGAACGAGGGGGCCTGAAAGCAATAGCTTCGGGGTGAGCTTCCTCGGGGCTTCCAGGGTAGGGTCCGAAGCTAGGGCCTGCGCTATGGGGTTCGAAGGTGGGCCCGAGACCGAGGGAGCCTTGACAGTGAGAGTTCTCAGGGGAAGCTCTCAGGACGACGGCCCCGAGGCTCCCCCACCTCAGGGCCTTGCACTGGGACGATCAGCCCAAGCGCCACCAACTCGTCGAATTCGCCGGAAGGACCGAGCCCTTTGCTCCGCACCCCGAAGAATCCACAAGATCAGCGGTGTTGAGCAGGAAGCTCGCGCCCTCGATAAGAGGAGCCTCTCGCTCCTCGTCCGCAGTATTCGTCGCACACACCAAAGAACCAGCGCGAAACGCCACGACCTCTTTAGGGACCGCATCAATCCACTCCACTCGGCTCGCCCCACCCAAAAGCTCGGGACGCAAACGGCTGAGCCTCTTGTACAAGGAGAGCATCGAGTTCGGATCGGCCTTCTCAAGGTCGCGCGCACAACCTCGGAAGGAGTCGGGCTGAGGGAGCCACGGCTTCGCCCCTCCCTCGGGCCCAAAACCCATCGAAGAACCCGACGCACTCCACGGGATCGGGACACGGCATCCGTCACGACCGAACTCGGCGCCACCTGTACGCGTGAAAATCGGGTCCTGACGAACCTCATCCGGCAGATCAAGGACCTCCGGCAAGCCGAGCTCCTCACCCTGATACACGTAGACCGTTCCCGGCAGGGCGAAAAGAAGCCCCGCCTCCGCCTTCGCGCGGCGCACCCCCAACTCCACGTCGACCGGCCAACGCCTACGAGCATCAGCCAGCATGTCCCTCGGATCCGGGTCCCGATCAACCTGCTCTTGCCCCAGGCGCGTCACCACACGATGCACATCATGATTCGACAAAGCCCAGGCAGGCCCCTCCTCGGCGCCCGCCACAGCGAAAGCGCGTTCAATTGAACGACGCAGACGGTAGGCGAACCAGGGTTGAACGAGCAGCTCGAAAGCGAAGGACTGGTGCAATCGGCCCGGCTCGGTGAAACGGGCGAGCTTCTCAGCAGAATCCACCCACACTTCACCAATGAAGTACTTCTTCTCCTCGTAGGAGTCGGCAAGGGCGCGCCATTCCTCGTAGATCTCATGGACTTCTGGGCGGCCCCACAGTCCTTCGGCTCCGACTCCCTCGCCGCGGGGAATCCTGGCCGGTTTCACCAGTCCGTGTGCGACGTCGATGCGGAAACCGTCAACACCGCGTTCGAACCAGAACCTGAGGATCTCGAGGAACTCCTCACGCACCTGTGGGTTTCGCCAGTTGAAGTCCGGCTGGCTCCAGTCGAAAAGATGCAGGTACCACTGCGGGTTCTCGCGCCCGTCCTCGACGCGATGCCACGCGCCCCCTCCGAATACGGAAGTCCAGGTATTCGGAGGGGTTTCGCCCCCGTCCTCGCCCTCGGTGAAGATGAAGCGGGCCCTTTCGGGGCTTCCCGGTTCGGAGGCGATCGCCTCGTGGAACCATGCGTGCTCAACGGATGCGTGATTCGGGACGATATCCATGATGACTCGGATGCCGAGGGCGTGAGCTTCGGCGAGCATGAGCTCGAAACCCTCAAGGCTGCCGTATTCGGGGTTGATCGCACAATAGTCGGCGATGTCGTATCCGTGATCGCGCTGAGGCGAGGGGTAGCAGGGGTTGATCCAGATGATCTTCACGCCAAGATCAGCGAGTTCGGGAAGGCAGTGGCGCAGGCCTTCAATGTCTCCGATCCCATCCCCATCCCAGTCCTTGAAGGAGCGGATGTACACCTGGTAGGCGACGGCGTTGCGCCACCATCTTGAAGAGGGGCCGAGGCTGAGCGGAGTTCCCGGAGTGGGCGAGGGGGCCTGGTCGGCAGTCGGGCCCCAGCTTTGCGAAGTCTCGTCGTTCATTCGTTTCCTTGGTGATTGCTGAAGTGAGATTCTTGTGGAGCGTTCCCCTTGCCGGAGTGAAGAAATGTCATCCCCGAAGTGAGGAAGCATCTTCTCAGGTTGAGGAAGCATGTTCTCAAGCTGAGAACAATCGTGCTGCTCGTGTTTTGAGAAAAACCCCATCGCTTCTGGTCTGAAGAAAGGCGCCACCCCCAAGGTGAAAGCGAAAAAATGCGGATATCCGGGAAGTTCAAGGTCTCCACCTCGGGTCCGATGCCGGAGAACCGTAACGAGCGAAGAGGTCCTCCGGCCTGGCAGTCTCATCGAGGAAGCCAAGGACCGTCATATCCGCGAGGACGAAGACTCCGGCCTTTCCGCCCTCCTTCGTCACCTCTTCTTCCGAGCCCGCCGACGTCGGCCCGGCTGCGCTTGCGGAATCTGCTAACTCCGGCTCCGGCCCGGCCTCGTCACTGCATGCTCGCCCAGCCCACGAACCCCCGGCGTCCTCGCGAGCGGGAGCGTCGAAGGACGTGATGATGCGTCCGCGAATCGCGACGGGCGCGAGCTCCGGGTTATCCCACACGGCCTTCGTCGCCACGTCCAGCAACTCGGACAAGATCGCAGGGCTAACACCCCCGCCCTTCGGCAGAAAGATATCGAATGCCACGAGAGCCGGCTTTCCGAAACCCTCCCCGACCTCGACGGACACCTCAAGCGGTATTGAAGGTGCGAGTTCTTCGAGACGTGCACGAAGCGCCTCATCAACGCTGGAAAGGAGGAGAGCGCGAAAACGCGATGAACGCCCACTCCTCTTCGAAGGACGCATCGCCTGCATGGCGATTCCCGCGCCAAGAGCCCCCACGCCGAGCGCGCCGATGACCAAAGGACTTGCGATCTGCGGGATCTTCCGCGTCGCCGAAGAGAAGGTCCCCTTGTTGATCGGTGTGGACATCTGCGTCCAGCGGAGAATCTCCTGCCAGGACGAACCCGGCGTCGAATGAGTCATGATCGAATGTCCTTCCGGCGTGCTTCCTGCGAACGCTCAAACCCGGGCACTGCCCTGTGCCCGCCGATTCTGATCGTTTTCGGGATTCTCATCGATTTCAGGATTCTCCTGGGAGTGTCCGCCACTTTCTTCACATAATCAGATACAAGCCTCGAATACGGAGCGAACGCCGACATTGAAAACTCGGGAAGAGTAATCAAAGGCGTCGGAGACCAGTCCATGTGGTAATCCACCGGCTCGAAGTCCTCCGCACGATCAAGCGCAACGAACGCATCTTCCGTGTCCGTCCTCGTCGGTTCGAGGAGTTCTTGCCAGACCTCGTAGAAGAACACGCGGGTCTCCTCGTCAATCTGCGGCAAGAAATCCGTCAATGCTGCAACTGAGGACGCGAGCCGACCCCAAGGATTCACACGCACCTTCCGTTCGAGGTGGCGCACCGTCTCCGTATACGTCGCAGAAGAATGCGCATAGTACAAGGGGGATTTCTTCGGGCGCACGAGGCTGCGGCCCACGTGAACGCGTTGATCGGGGGCTCGCGCCGGAGTGCCATCCATCGAGGGGATCACATCCTGATCGTGCTGAACGGACACCATCGTGACATCTTCACGAATACGAATGCGCCTCGCAGGGGCACCGGTCGCGAGGATCGCCTCAACGTCAACTCCTGCTTTTAGCGGTGGCAGCGCAGCGAGGGCGACCGCCACCATTCCTCCCTGCGAATGACCGCAAATCATGACGGGCTCTTTCGAATAACCCGCAGGATCCACGCCGTCGAGTGCCATCGCATGATGCAGTGCCTTCACCACCCCGACTCGCATCGCCGACTCCAAGCCGAGCATCTCACGAATATTCGACTCGAAATCAGCCGGGTTCTCCGTGGAGTGAAAGTCCGTATGGGCCGTGCCAGGCAAGGAGAGAAGCCAGCGTCGGGTCTCGCCCTCGCCGACCCGAGTGATCTTGAGAGTGTGTCCGGCGCTCATTGACCAATACATGTCGTCAATGTCGGCGCACATGTCGCGCAGGGATTCAGGTGGCTTCGGGCGTCGAAGATGAACCTGGGGGCGGCCCGGACGCGGTGAAAGGGGCTCCTCAGGATGTGCCGAATCACGCAGCAGGGTCACGTGGACGGCACCGCCGCGCGCCGCACCGATTGCCGTCAACACGGTGAGCATCCCCGTCATGAGCGCGTCGTAAGAACGACTCGGCAGCAGAGGCAAGAGGGCTGCGGCGCGCCGGGCCCGCTCTCCGCCTCGTCCTCGGTCGAGGGCGATCTCAACTCTCAAGACCCGCGACAAGGCACGGTTGAGGGTGCCTGCGGCTCCGGCAAGGCCACGAACGAAAAGCGTATCCAGGCCGGGCTCGTCGAAGAAGATCCTCTGGGATCGTTCAGAGGTGTCGACGCCGAGGGCCTCCGATTTCTCACGAGCAGCCTCACGCCACCCCTCTGGCAGGCTCTGAATCTCCGCAACGAGGCCGAGGGCACCCGTTGCCAAGAGAACGGGCAGGAGGGGGATGAGCGTGAAGCGCACCTCCGCTGGAGGGTAGGAGTGTGGCACTCTGCGCCGCGCGTACATGCGACGGCGCCTGCGCCGGACACGCACGCGGGGGCGTCTACGGGGTGCACGCACATGGGAGGCTCTGCGTCGTGTTGCCATCCGTTCCCCTTCCCCTGTGCCACGGTCCTTGTCCTGTTTTGCACAGTCGCTACTGCTGTGGTGGTTTCACGTGCTGTGATGTCCCATCGGCGTTTCGCGTGTTGCTGGTTTCGCGTTACACGTTTCGCGTCTTGGGGTTGCTCGTTCGGAGTTCCGCTGTACTCGGCCCCGTGTTGCGTGTTCGAAGTCGTGCTGAATTCAGGCCGTGCTGCGCGTTCGGAATCGCGCACTCGGCCCGTGCTACGCGTTCGGAATCTCGCACTCAGTGTTACTCGTCCCGCATCGTTTCGCGTCTCGGTTTATTTGTACGGCGTTACTCGTCCCACCTCCCGCTTTAATCGTTCGGCGCTACTCGTTTGCTCGTGTTTCAAGCGTAATCCTGAGAATCGCGGGGTGCAGAAGCGAATGCGGCGAGGCGCTGAGGCCACAAGAGGAGGGCCTTACGACAACACCTGCAACCATGACGACAGCCGAAGGCAGGGCACCTCCATCAGTGGCATTTCCAGCATTACTACCTCCATCAGTGGAGGGGATCCCGATAAAAGGAGGGACTACAACCCCTCCACACTCCGCCAACCCCTCCACTCACAAATACCCAAGACACTCCGGCCCAAGTCCCACACCGATCACACCTGCCACCCCCTCCACTCACAAACCCCCTCCTTAGTGGAGGGGATCCCGACAAAAGGAGGGACTATAACCCCTCCATACATCGTTAACCCCTCCACTCACGAAAACCCAGGAATTCTCCACTCACGGAGTCCATTGAAAGGATTGACGCATATACCCCCTGGGGGTATTGTTCAGAGGGTAGGGCAACTGAAGACCCTATAGCGGAGCCACGAGAAGGAGCCCTAATGACATACGGCTACTCGTCCTCGACGGACCGCTACCTCGCTCGCCTCCGCCGGATCGAAGGACAGGTCCGAGGACTCCAACGCATGGTCTCCGAAGGCGAGTACTGCATCGACATCCTCACGCAGATGTCCGCCGTCCAATCAGCCCTCCACGCCGTTGCGCTCGGGCTCCTTGAAGACCATATGAACCACTGCGTCATCAATGCCGCGAAGGAATCCGACGAGGCCGGACGCGAGAAGATCCAGGAGGCGACACACGCCATTGCCAGACTTGTGAAATCCTGAAGCACCCCGGGCGAGAGAGTCGACCTGCATCCACGTGTAGCATCCCAACACTCGTCCTATGCTCCGCTCCCGCCCGCCGGTGCCAAGCGCCCACTCGTAGCCCACTTCAGTTCGTAACCGAGTTCCGTTCGTCGCCCACCTGGGGTCAACACCCCCGGCGAGCCCGGAACCTGGACTTCGGCCCGCAGAACCCCTGGGAGACATCTCCTCCACTCGGCTTACCTTTAGAGTCCCGTGGAGGTCCCCTTCCTCCACTCGGATCACCTGCAAAGGCCCCGCACCAAGCACCGTATTCATCCCCAATACCAGCCCCACACCTCGAGGACAGCCCAAGCCTCTCCTTCAATCTCAAATCCGACACTGCGAACTGCTTCGCAGGACCCCTCCGACACTGAAGACTGCCTCGCAGCCCATTCCCTGCCCCAGACCCAGACTCCAGCCCCGATCACACTCACACCCCTAAGGAGAATCCCATGACCATGGAAATTGATCGTTCCATCGAACTCGCCGTCAATGGCATGACCTGCGGCCACTGCGTGAAGTCCGTGACCGAGGAGCTCGAAGAAGTCAGGGGCGTCACCAACGTCGAGGTCATCCTCAATTCTGGTGCCACCTCGAAAGTCACCGTCTTCACCTCTAAGGGTGTGGACGATGATGCCCTGCGCGAAGCGATCGCAGAAGCGGGCTTTGAGCTCGTCAGCATTTCCCGCGATTTCTGAGCGGACCTGAGTGGGCCGCCCGTGTCTGTGCCTCGGAGCGCCTGCCCGCACCAGCTGCTACCTTGGCGGCCCGCTCATTTCCCCATCCCCCGCCGCTGCCTCGCCCTCCGCATTCTCCGCGCCCAGGTCCTCGTCACTCCTGCGTCTTCCTCGCTCTTGCAGCTGCCCCTGACTCCTCGGCCTCGCGTCCCTTGACGAGGGCGGGGCCGGGGTCCGAGGACGGGGCTGGAAGCGATTCGTCACCTCCTCGAAGCAACCCTGACAAGCCACCCGCCGCCGGGGCCAATCCGAGTGGTCTTATCAAACACATCCCCATTCACACTGCCACCTCGCCCGGGCCGATCTGAGATCAATCGTTCAGCTCCAGGGCGCCTTGAGAAGGAACACCGTGTCCACGCCCAATACCTCTGCACCCTCGACGAACGCTTCCTCAGTGACCGCGCCCTCGACGAACCCCAGCTCAGCGGGCACTTCCTTGCCAAACGCAGTTCCAGAAACCACCCCTTCGTCGACCGTTTCCTCCCCGGGCGTGGGCGAAGGAGCCCGCGAGCGCGCCGACAACCTGGAACACCGCCTCCTGATTTCCGCGCCTTTCGCGATCCTCGCCCTCGTCTTGTCAATGGCACCACCCCTGCAGTTCAGCGGATGGCAGTGGGTCGTGGCCCTGGCTTCGATTCCCGTGACGACCTGGGGGGCGTGGCCATTCCACAAGGCGGCTTTCGCAGCTGGGCGCCACGGTTCCACAACAATGGACACCCTCGTCTCTCTCGGCGTCATCGCCTCTTCCCTGTGGAGCTGGTGGGCTCTGCTCTTCGGGGGTGCGGGCGAACTCGGGATGCGCATGTCGATGACTTTCCTGCCCAGAGCTTCCCAGGCGACGCATGCGCAGATCTACTTCGAGGGTGCATGCACGATCGTCGTCTTCCTCTTGACGGGCCGCTGGATGGAGGCCAGGGCCCGCTACCGCGCTGGTGACGCCCTGCGCTCGCTTCTTGAACTCGGCGCGAAAGAAGCGATTCGCGTTGACATTGATCCGACGAGCGGCGCGCGTTCCTTCGTTCGCATCCCAGCAACGGATCTCGCGATCAACGACCTCTTCCTCGTTAAACCTGGAGAGAAGGTCGCCACTGATGGCGTCATCGTGGAAGGTGCGACCGCCCTCGACACTTCACTCCTCACGGGCGAGTCCGCGCCAGTCGACGTGTCCGAAGGCGATGCCGTCACCGGTGCCACGATGAACACCTGGGGTTCGATCCTCGTGAAGGCCACCCGAGTCGGAGCGGATACGACGCTCGCGCGAATCGGGCGCATGGTGACTGAGGCTCAGGCAGGTAAGGCGCCCGTTCAGCGTCTCGCCGATTCGATCTCCAGCGTCTTCGTTCCCCTCGTCATCGGGGTTTTCCTCCTCACCCTCGCGGGTTGGCTCATCTGGGGCGCACCGCTCCAGGCGTCATTTACGGCAGCCGTCTCGGTTCTCGTCGTCGCGTGCCCCTGTGCGCTGGGTCTGGCGACCCCGACCGCTCTGCTCGTCGGCTCCGGGCGCGCGTCCCAGCTCGGAATCGTCATCAAGTCCGCTGAGATCCTTGAGCAGACTCGCTCGATCGACACGATTCTTCTCGATAAGACGGGCACGGTCACGACCGGGCGCATGTTCCTTGAGGAGGTCTGCGCCACTTCCGGCGTGAAGACCACCGCTGAGGTGCTCTGCGACGAGGAACGCGGTAGCGAGGAAATCAGTGAAGAGGAGGCTCTCGCTGTCGCTGCCGGTATCGAATCGGCTTCCGAGCATCCCATCGCCCGTGCGATCCTCGCCGGTGCGCACGAACGCGGCATCACCCCCACCCAAGTCACGGCCTTCACTAACCACGCGGGTCTTGGCGCCTCCGCCATCATCCATCGCCCCGATGGCCCCGCCCTCGCCCTCGTGGGTCGCGCAACCTGGCTCGCCGATATGGGCGTCACCTTAAGCGAGGAGCACCACCGCGCCCTCGCCGAAGCCAAGCGCCGCGGAGCCTCCGCCGTCGTCGCCGCGATCGTGGCGAAATGGAGCGACGAGGGTGGGGCTCACTCCTCCATCGAGCCCACAGGCTCTGGGCACGCGCTCCCCAAGGAAGACACTCCCCTCCCCCTCGCGACGATCACCATGAATGTCCAGGGCATGACCTGCGCCTCGTGCGTCCGACGCGTGGAGCGCAAGCTTGGGAAACTCGAAGGGGTGAGTGCGCAGGTGAACCTCGCGACTGAGACCGCGACGATTCTCCTGAGCTCAGAGCATTCGAATGAAGAACTTGAAAGGGTCGTCGACAAGGCCGGTTACTCCGGCACGATCCTTGAACGTCACGAAACGGGCGAACGTGGCCTTGCATCGCCAAGCATCGACGAGAACGGCGAAGAAGAACGAGAAACGCAAGAGCGTGTCCTCCCGGCAACCCTTGAGGGCGCGAAGGCCCTGGCTGTCCTCATTTTGAGCGATACGGTAAAGCCGAGCTCTGCCGAAGCGATCGAACGTTTGAAAGAACTCGACATCGAGCCAATCCTTTTGACCGGAGATAATGAGGCCGCAGCCCGTAGGGTCGCCGAACAGGTCGGCATCCACCGGGTCATCGCTCAGGTCATGCCCGATGAGAAGCGCGATGTCGTCGCGAGCTTGCAGGAGCAGGGTCATGTGGTCGCAATGGTCGGCGATGGGGTGAATGATGCGGCGGCGCTCGCTCAAGCGGGCGCACAGGGGCTTGGAATCGCGATGGGGTCGGGAACCGATGTCGCGATTGAGGTCGCCGACATTACCCTCATGAATTCCGAGTTGACGAGCGTGGCGACCGCGATCCGCATCTCCCGGCGAACCCTGCGCATTATCAAGGGCAACCTTTTTTGGGCTTTCGCCTACAACGTCGCAATGATCCCCCTGGCGATCGCGGGCCTGCTCAACCCGATGTTCGCTTCGGCTGCTATGGCGTTCTCATCAGTGTTCGTCGTCCTCAACTCCTTGCGCCTGCGCAACGCCGACTAAGAGACCCTGCGCACAGCGAACTGAAAGTAGTGGGTGTCCTTGAGGAGGGTCAGGCCTCGACCTGAGGAGGGTCAGGCCTGGGCCTGCGCTTCCTCGGCGGTCCTGTCGCGAGCCGGACGCGGGAAGGGAATCCCAATGCCCTGGGGTATCGTCTGGCGCAAACGATGAGCGCCGGGAAGGCGGACCCGACGCACGGTGAGACGCGCCGAAGCGAGCGCAGCATCCGCGAAGCGCAGCGAGGGTTTCAATTCACCGAGCGACTTATCGGCGCCACTATGTTCGAAATGGCAAGGGATCTCCACGACGGAAAGATCCGCGACGAGCACATCAATCGTCATCGCAATCTCAAGCCCATACCCCTTCATGAAGGGCATTGACGCTTGGATCGCCTCTCGCGTCGCACAGCGCACAAGGGAGAGGGGGCACGTCGGCTCCCAACCGGTCGAACGTCGGATCCTCGCGCGCGCCATGTTCTTCGCATGGGAACGGCCGCTGTGCTGATCGGTACTCGCCGGTGCGGCGCAAGCGAGATCCGCTTCTCCAGTCATCACAGCCTCAACGAGGGCGCTCGCCTCCACTGCGGACTCGCCCAGATCCGCCGAAAGGATGAGGAGGAGGCGCGGCGGCCAATCGGCGTGGTCGCGCATCGCCGCGACCTTCACTCCTGTCTCAATGGCGGAGGCTCGACCTCGCTCAACAGAATGGCGGACAACAACTGCGCCCGCTGCACGCGCATAGGAACCCGTGTTGTCGTCTGAACCGTCATCGACGACGATCAGCAAGTCCACACCGGGGATGGCTCGGCACGCTCGGATAGTCGGCGCAATGTCACGGCCGACGTTATGGGCAGGAATGATCGCTGCGACGCGTTGCGGCGCATGAGGATCCGCGCTGCCCAGGAGATTCACGATTCGATCATAGCGCCGCTAAGGACAGGCGGGTCGGGAGTGAAGCGCGTAGGGGCTGAACCTTGAGATGCGCCTTCGAGCCGCTCACCCGCCTCGTCCGAGCACGCCCGACAGCCCCTGGCAAAGCCACGTTTCACCCGCGAATGCTGAAAGTATCCCCCATGTAAGACCCGGCGGGAAGATCCTCCACGAGGACGTCCTCGACGCTCGCCCATTTCGGCCCCTTGTAGAGCCACACGATCAAGCGAGCCACCCCATCAGCCGAGCCCTGCGCAATGACGCAGACCGAGCCATCCGCACGATTGCGAACCTCGCCCACGAGGGCGAGGCGCTCGGCCTCGTGCTGACAATTCCACCGGAAGCCGACCCCCTGGACCCTGCCATAGATGCGCGCGCTGATCGTCCGAATACGAGCCTGCGCAGGCTGCCCGCTCATGAAACCGCCCCCTTGCCTCAACTATGAAGAAGGACCGGGTGTTGGCTAAGGCCGCCACCCGGTCCGATCCGGTCCGATGATGAAGATCGACTCTGCGGCTTCGATCAGCGAATCGTCACCTGACGCGACACCATGCCCTGACGGGCACGCCGCTCTTCAGGTGTGAGCGGCTCCTTCACCTTAAGAGCAGCCGCAATGGCCTTCTCAAGGACTCCAGCCTCCTTCACGATGTCCTCGGCGCGCACACCCTCAGCCAGTTCGAACACGGGGATCGCAATACCGCAGGCACGGAAGGCACCGATGAAACGCGAACCCTCACCCAGATTCGCCTTTCCGGCGGCCTGAACACGGGCCAGAGCATCAAAAAGGGGCGACTCTTCAATATCGGAGAGGTAACGAACGAAGTTGCGGTTCATCTCGCACCAGTACATGCCCTCAACGCCCTCGACCTTCACGGTCGGGATGATCTCGTTGTGATTCTCCTCGAGGGCACGACGAGTCGCCTCATCCCAATCCTCGTCCGGATTGAGCCAGAAAGCGAAGTTCTCCTCCAGGACCATTTCGCCGAGCGAATCGGGGTCGAGAATGTCTTGCAGTCGCTCGGAAGGATCGCGCACGTCGAAATCGACGAGGCCCTCGTCTCCGTTCTGCTTCGCGGAGATCGCATTGAGTAGCGCTGCGCCCGCATCGTGCGATAGATCGCCCGAGTTCGAACGAGTCTGCAGGGCCACGAGAATCCGACCGTCGCCGCGGACCATTGCACCGCGACCATCGGGAAGTGCGGTCACGAAGTCGAAGTCCACAAAGCCGTGGTCGGCGTTCGTGCGGGCAGTCAGAGTGGCGCAGGGGATGATCTCTCGCATGGCGACGAGCTCAACCTCGCGTGGAAGGCCCTCGAAGGGGCGAGCGACGAAGGGAATCGGCGCGCGATACTGCGCCAGAGCGGCAGGATTCGCGACCTTCTTACGGCGGCTTGCTTTACCCATGGGCGCAATCGTAGCGGGGTGTCGCGCCCTTCACCTACGCCAAGGTTCTCGCCCAGCTACTCCACAACCTCCGCTGCAGCCGTCTGAGCGCCCATCCGGATCGCACATTCGCCGCCGCTCGCGAGGCTCCACTCCGACACCGCATCCGAAAAACTCGGTGCACACCCAGCGTGCATCACAACGCATCACAACACCCCCAGGCAGGGCGTGTTACCGGGGAGGAGTGAAGCCCCCGCAAGCGGCCGGAGCTGTTCCTCATGGTGTCCCTGATGTGGTCAGCTCCGCGAACGCTCCCACAAGAGCCCCGGGCGCTTGTGCAGATGTGCAGGCCGCATCCCGGCGTGGAAAACCCCAACAGCCCCAGGAGGCTGTTGCACGCAGCCAGCAAGGCGATTGCGAGTACTGAGCAGGACTGTTGCAGACACTCAGCCGCAGGCGTGGAAGCTCCTAAACGGAAGCTAGCGGCTTCCGGCTGGAGGCTACCGTCTGAAGGCTGGAGGCTCAGGAATTGTCCGCCGCCGCCTGCACCACGGGCAAAGCCCTGCGGTATCGAGCCAGGAAACGGTTATAGGCCTCATGATCGGCCGGGTCGGCATTAATGACATTCGCCTGCGCGGAAGCGAACACCCTCTCCCTCAGATAGTCCGGGAGGGACTCGCCCTCGGCCTTCGCGATCGCATAACGCGCAAGCACCGCAATGCCCCACGCGCCACCCTCGCCCGCAGTCTCACCGACGGACACGGAAATGCCGAGCGCATCGGCGAGGATCTTCTGCGCGACCCCCGCAGTCTTGAACAGTCCACCGTGCGCGAAGAGCTCATCAAGCGCCACGCCCTCGGCCCCCAAAATGTCGAGGCCGATGCGGATCGGAGCGAAAATGCTCATGAGCTGGGCCCTAAAGGCGTTCGCGAGAGTGAACACCGCCTCCGGAGTGTGGGTGAACAGGGGGCGTCCGCCCTCGAGCCCGATGATCGGCTCGGCCGATAGCGTGTTGTAGGCGAGCAGGCCAGCGCCATCCGCATCGCCCTTCAAAGCGTTGGAGTACACAAGCTCGTAGACCTGCGAAACATCGAGCTCCATGCCCGCAAGTTTCGCGAACTCCACGAACATGCCAACCCATGCGTCAAGCTCGGAGGCGCCATTATTCGAATGGACCATCGCGACGGGCGAAGCGTCCGGGGTCGTCACCATGTCGACCTCGGTGTGCAGGCGCGACAGCGCCTTTTCGAGGACGACCATGAGGAACACGGAAGTGCCACAAGAAATGTTGCCGGTCCTCTGGGCGATTGAGTTCGTCGCAACCATGCCGGTCCCGGCGTCACCCTCAGGAGGGCAGAAGGGGATGCCGGGTTTGAGCGTGCCCGTCGGGTCAAGTAGGAGCGCGCCTGCTTCGGTGAGCTCCCCAGCCCTCGCGCCCGCAGGCAGAACCTCGGGCAGCAGATCGGCGAGCTTCCAGCCGAAATTCCGATCAGCGACGAGGGCGTCGTAGGCCTCGACTCGGGCGGCGTCGTAGGTGCCGCTCGTCGAATCGATCGGGAACATGCCCGATGCGTCCCCCACGCCGAGCACATTCTGGCCCGTGAGTTGACGGTGCACCCACCCCGACAGGGTCGTGATCGACGCGAGAGAGGGGACGTGGGCTTCCTCGTCAATGACCGCCTGATGCAGGTGGGCGATCGACCAGCGCAGCGGAATATTGAAGTCGAAGGCGTCAATGAGTTGTGCAGCGGCGCACCCCGTGTTCGTATTGCGCCAAGTGCGGAAGGGCACGAGCTGTTCGCCCTCGGAATCGAAAGCCAAGTAGCCGTGCATCATTGCGGAAATACCCATAGAACCGTAGCTCGTCGGGACGAGGCCGTAGCGCTGCTTCACATCGGCGACGAGAGTCGCATACGCATGTTGAAGCCCTTCCCGGACCTCCGTGAGGGAATAAGACCAGAGCCCATCGACGAGGCGGTTCTCCCAGGAATGGCCCCCAGAAGCGAGGATCTCATGATCCGGGCCGATCAATACGGCTTTGATGCGTGTGGAGCCGAGCTCAATACCAAGAGCGGTCCGCCCGTTTTCAATGAGGTCCCTTTCAATAGGGTCCTTCGCTTCGCCAGTCATCTCGGGGTCCTTCCGTCCTTGGCGCTTCCCCCCGAGATTCTGCCACTGTGAGCCTTGTCTTGGCCACCGATCCGCGGCCTGCGCTCATCGGCGTTTCAGCGCTGGATTCAGCGGCATGAGCGCCAATCTCAACACAGGCAGCAACGAGTTCAGCGTGCGACCCCGCAATGGTCGAGCAGCGCGCGGATCACGGCCGCGGCCCCGTCGTTCTCCACAGCACCGGTCACGTGATCGCCCTCGGCCTTGATGATCTGCGAAGCGCCACCCATGACGACGCCGAAGTTCGCCCATCGGATCATCGGAACGTCATTCGTGCCATCACCGATCGCGACGGTTCCGGCCCTTCCGATCCCGAGGGTCTCGGCGAGTTCATGCAAACCGCTGGCCTTGGTGACACCAAGCGGCAAGACATCCGCCCAGCTCGTCCAGCCGACCGAACACTCGTAGCGCTCCGAGATGCCGAGTTCATCGACCAAGTCCTGGAAGTCATCTCGGTCCATTTCTGGAGCGCGAATGACGAGCTTGATCGTCTCCTTGCCGCGCAGTTCTTCGACCGGATGGACGCGATGAGTCTCGATGAACTCGCCTGGAGGGAAACCACCCGACAGCAAGAAGCAGTCAGACACTTCCAATCCGATCAGCGCATCAGGGATCCCCTCTAAGACGAGGTCGATGAGATCCGTCGGGTCGAAAGTGCGGATTCTCGAGGACACCACGCCTTGGCGCGCGTCGAATTGGACGCTCACCGCGCCATTCGAGCAGATCGTCCACCCTTGAGGGTCGCCGAGTTGATGAAGGACAGGAGCCGTCGCCTCGAAGGAACGGCCGGTCGCGACCACCGTTTGAAGGCCTGCACGGTCGGCCTCGGCCATCATTTCGCGGACGCGAGGCGAAGGTCCCGAGGGGAGGAGCACCGTCCCATCCAGATCCACTGCAACGAGAATCTTCGTAGGATCCCTCGGCATATCGGCGGGCAGGGCGAGGCGCGCCGCTTCGACCAGGGTCTCGAAGGGGATCGGTTCCTCCCCCGATGGGGGCGGCGACACGAGGTTCAGGATCGGCTCCATGCCGCTCACTTGACGGGGTCGAGGACTTCAAGCCCGCCAAGATAGGGGCGCAGGGCCTCGGGAACACGAAGCGACCCGTCGGCGAGCTGATGGTTCTCAAGGATCGCGACGAGCCAACGGGTCGTCGCCAAAGTGCCATTGAGGGTTGCGACCGGGAACATGCCGTCCTCGCGGCGCTCGCGAACGCCGAGCCGACGGGCCTGGAATGTCGTGCAATTCGAGGTCGAGGTGACCTCCATGTAGCGCGACTGGGTGGGCAGCCACGCCTCGCAATCGAACTTCCGGGCGGCGGAGGTGCCGAGATCACCTGCGGCCGTGTCAATGACGCGGTAAGGCAATTCGACCTTGCGGAGCATCTCCTCTTCCCAGGCGAGGAAACGCTCGTGCTCTTCGGCGGCCTCTTCAGGGCGGCAGTAGGAGAACATTTCAGCCTTGTTGAACTGGTGTACGCGGATGATGCCGCGCGTGTCCTTGCCCGCTGAACCTGCTTCGCGGCGGTAGCAGGTCGACCAGCCGAGGTATCGCTTCGGACCCGCAGACAGGTCGAGGATTTCATCGCTGTGGTAGCCGGCGAGGGCGACCTCGGAGGTGCCCGTGAGGTAAAGGTCGTCAGCAGGCAGGTAGTAAATCTCCTCCGAGTGCTCGTTGAGGAAGCCGGTACCGCCCATCACCTGCGGGGTCACGAGGGTCGGGGTCATCATCGGGACGAAGCCCGCTGCGAGGGCCTGGTCGAGGGCCATCGTCATGAGCGCCAACTCCAGGCGGGCTCCAATTCCCTTGAGGTAGTAGAAGCGGGCACCCGAGACTTTCGCGCCGCGCTTCGTGTCGATCGCGTCGAGGCCCTCACCGATGGCGAGATGATCAGCAGGCTCAAAACCCTCGGCCGCGAAATCCCTGATCGCCGGACCCTCGTGGCGCAAGACCACGAAGTCCTCTTCACCTCCGACGGGCACGCCGTCGAGGACGAGGTTCGGCAGGAGGCGGGCGAGACGCTCAGCCTCAGCATCAGCCTCGTTCGCGCGCGCCTCCAAGGCCTTCACCTGCTCGGCGAGTTCTTTCGCTTTCGCGAGGATCGCGGGGCGTTCGTCCTTCGAGGCCTTGCCGACCGATTTCGAGATCTCCTTTTGAGAGGCGCGAAGCGACTCGAATTCCTGGAGGCTGGTGCGGCGAAGCGCGTCGACCTCGAGAATGCGGTCGACGAGTTCGACGTCGCCGCCGCGAGCACGCTGGGAAGCGCGTGCGGGTTCGGGGTTCTCACGGAGTGCGCGAATATCGATCATGGCGCAATCCTAAGCCAGTCGGGCACCGAGTGATCGTCGCGGCCCCATGCGCTTGTTCTTAAGGAAGCGGCACAATCGCGCAAGCGCTCGCTCTGCTCAGCACCATTGCATCCTGCATGAGCCCAACGCTCCCACCGGACGGCAGATAATCTGGCAGCATGACTCTGGAGACCTGGATCCTCGTGGCCTTCCTTCTCGTCATCCTCATCGCCTTTGCGTGGATGATTCGTCTTCTCCTCGCCCAGTACGCCAGGCGCAGGGTTCGTCGCGAGGCGATGCTCACTCCCGCACCTGCGATGGATCCTGAGTGCGGATGCACGAGGCCGTGGGTGATCGTCAATCCCTCGAAGCACGCGGACCTCAATGCTTTCAAAGCGCAGGTCGAAAAAACTGCTGAGGAAATGGGGGTCCCCCAAGTCCAATGGTGTGAAACCAGCGTCGAAGACCCCGGCACCGGTCAGGCTCTTCGTGCGGTCGCCCTCGGCGCTTCTCTTGTGATCGCAGCCGGTGGTGACGGGACCGTTCGCGCGGTCGCGGCAGGCCTTGCCGGAATGGGGATCCGCATGGGCGTCATCCCCGTGGGAACCGGTAATCTCCTCGCGCGAAATCTCGAGCTTCCAATCGATGATGTACCAGCGGCTGTGCGGGTCGCCCTCGGCAATGAGCATCGTCTTGTGGACTGCGGGTGGCTGAGAGTCGATGGTGTTGAAGAGCCGTCCTCCCTGCCCGCAGAGGGCATGTTGGTGCGAGCCGCCCGCACTTGTCTGCGCGTCGATGAGGGGATTGAGCTGCCTGAGCCCGAGTCCCTTCCTTCAACGAACGAGTACTCCTTCGTCGTGATCTCCGGCCTCGGTTTCGACGGGGAGACCATGGCGAAGACGGACTCCGAGTTGAAGAAGCACATCGGCTGGGTCGCCTACGTCATTGCCGCCCTGGGGGCCATGACCACAGCGCGCACCGGGATGCGCGTGATTTTGCGTCGCCCCCGTCCGGCTGATGACCCTGTCGGAGATGCGCCCGCTGCCCCAAGCTCCAGCGGGGTCGTTGCGGCCTCGGCGATTCTCGAGGGCGAAGAGCTTGCGGACGCGCCGGAGCAGGAGATGGCGTGGATCGAGTCGAAGTCCCTCATGTTCGCAAACTGCGGGGATCTACCGTACGTGACTCTTGCTCCGGGTGCGCGCCTGGATGATGGTCTTCTCGATGTGATCGCGGTCGATACTCAGGCGGGCCTACTCGGGTGGGCGGACCTGTCGTGGAAGATCCTCTTCCAAAGGCTCGGCCTCAAGACCTTCAACCTGGCCAATTCGACCGGTCAGATTCACTTCCGCCAGGCCGAGGGTGTGTCCGTCCGCGCACACACACCACAGACCGTACAAGTTGACGGCGACCCAGTGGGGACGGCCACGACTGTGCACGTGCGCATTGATCAGGGCGTCCTGGATGTGTCCGTGCCGAAGGTCCTGTGAAGGCGCACCTCCGCCAGGTCGGCCGCGCGATCCTCATCTTCGACCTTGAGCCACAACATCTTCGACCTTGTGCCCCGACCTGCCTCATGAACCCCAACCTTCCTCATAAGAGGAGGGTTTGGCGAGAGCTGGGTGCTTGACGACCCGAAAAAGGAGGGGTTGACGACACCCGACAGGCGCACCTCCACAAAAGGAGGGGTTGACGACACCCGACACGCGCGCACCCACGCAAAAGGAGGGGTTGACGACAAGTGGAGGGGATATACCCCCTCCACACATCGTTAACCCCTCCACTCACGCCGTCAGGCCGTCACGCTGTCAGACTGTCACGCTTTGACGATCCCTCACTCACGCACAAGGGAGTTGAGAAACCCCCACAAACCGGAAAATCCCACCGGAAAGCCGGACAGTAAGCCCCCGCCTGAGGCCACAAGTCGGACACCAGACCCCCGGACTGGGCCACAAGTCGGACACCAGACCCCCGGACTGGGCCACAAGTCGGACACAAAGCGTGCATAGCTCCGACGATTCAAACCTTGACCTGGGGTTTCCTCAAAGAGGTAAGGCATACGGTTCGACTTGTGGACAGCCGCCCCCTCAGGGGAGTCGAGGCCCCTTCAGCCCAGTCGAGACCACAACCTCAGCCGAGCAGCGGCCACGAGGGCGCAGGCGTGGAGGAATCAATGTGCACGCCATCGCCGCCGTGCAGCAGATCCGCGACCCACGCACGCCCCTTTTGGAAATCCTCATCCCTCGTTCCGGGCAGGACCACCGAGCGTCGACCGTCGACCCTCGGATATGAACCCATGAATCGCACCTCCGGCGAATACCGGTGGAGGCCGACAAGGGCCGCCTGAACCCGCTCCTCGGCAACGTGGCCGACAATATCGATGCTGAAGGTGTAGTCACCCAGAGCATCTCCGCTGGGCCGAGATTCAATGCGAGACAGGTCGACACCGCGCACAGCGAACTGTTCGAGGAGAGTCAAAAGAGCGCCCGATTCATTGACGGGCAAGGCGACCTGGATCGTCGTCTTGTCCGCTCCAGTCGGCGCCGGCAGATTCCCGGGGGGTGCGACAAGGACGAAACGCGTCACCGCGCCCGGGTTATCGGCAACATCTCTGAACAGGGGCTCGACCTCGTAAGTATCGACTGAGACTGCAGAGCATAGGGCCGCATCGAAGTTCGCGTCGCCGTTCGCGAGCAGCTGCGCACCCGCGGCGGTTGAAGTCGTCGGGACGTGGATCGCACCGGGGAAGGTCTGCTCAACCCAGTTGCGGCATTGGGCCCACGCATGAGGGTGGGTGCCGATCTTGTGCACATCCTCGGGCCGAGTGCCAGGGCGGACGACGAGTTGGAAAACGACTGGGACGACCATTTCCGCGACGATCACGAGCGGGTCTCCGTGCGCCAGCGAGTCGAGGGTCGCGTTCACACCACCTTCGATGGAGTTTTCGATCGGGGCGACTGCACGGTCCACCTCACCGCGGCGCAGGGCCGCCAGTGCGTGCGGCGCGGAAGTCATCGGGACGAGTTCGGCACCTGCGGGCGCAATCTGTCGAACAGCCTGCTCAGTGAAGGTTCCGAAAGGGCCGAGGAAACCGATGCGCATACGCTCGCCCTTGGGCGCAGGACCGGGGATATTCGTGGGCGCCGAGGGCGGGGCGGTTTCGCGCGATGACAGGGGGGTCGATGCGGCTTCCATGCGCCAAGGCTAACGAAGCCCGCCCGCGATCGCCTCCTGGTCTCCCGATGCGGGCCTGCCACTCCCAGCCCGGTACACGCCTAACCCCATCGGTCCACAGCCAGGCACCCACTTCAGCCCCGAAGACGGCAACCATACCCGCAAAGGCTGGACAGGACGCTCGCATCCACCACGCCACGTTGACCCTGTACACACATTTCTGCTGCTAGCCCTCGCCTCATGCTCCCTGTCGAACTGGTACCCATGACCTTGCCACTCAGCCGGACGCGCCACTCAGCCTTTACCCATCAAGCCTTTGCCCACAACCTCGCCGCAGGCGGTGATTCGGTAGAGCTTCGCGCTTCCCCCGTGATCGACCAATTCGAAACCCATCGAAGTGTCGACACCGTACAGGCCAGGTGATCGCGTGGAACGCTTGAAGTTGTAGTACCAGCCGTCCTCGTCCTCGTAGAAGTGCGTGATGCCGAGTTCGCGGACCACCTCGCACACTTCCGGATCCGTGTGGATGTCCTTGAAGCGGTGAGCGAGGACCTGCTGCCAGCGCTCCCCACCATTGGTCATGCTCAGCTGTGGGAACACGGCCTCGTGCTGACCGAGAACCTCCGTATAAGCGGCGCCCGCGATGGGGTCGCCCAAAACCAGAGAGTCGCCGGGGATTCGCAGGCGCATACGGCGGATCATTGCGAGCTCAGCGGTATCGGCCATACCGGGTTTTCCCAGTTTCTCAGGATCGTAGACATAGTCGGTGGCCGCCAATCGTGAGTCGAGTGCGCCGAAACCACTGAGAGTCAAAAGGACGAGGCCGAGGGTGACCTTGACTTTCCAGGGGGCGAGCTGCGGGAGCGACAAAGACTGTACCGAGTCAGTTGCTCTTGAGAGGATCTTGTGGGCTATAGAGGCGAGAAGGTCGAAACCGAGCGCCATCAACGGCACCATGGTCAGCCCGTGCGCACCCATGATGCGTCGGGCGTCCAAGTACCAGGGGGCGAGGAGAAAGGTTCGGACTTCGCCGAGGGGCGCGTAGGCCAGCAGAGTCAGCACGCAGAACACGAGGTAAGCCGCAATCGGCCACAGGGGTTCTTCTGCTTTGAGCCAGTCTCGTGCTCTGAGCCACTCGCCCGGGTGCTCGCGGGTGAGAGGGGTTGCCTTGTCATCCCACAGGTCGTCGTCCCCAGATTCTTTGTCATCCCATGGGTCGTCATCCCACAGGTCGTCATGACTCCCCGGTTCGTTGTCATCCCACTGCCCGCCGCTCAGTGGCGGCTTAGAGTCCGAGGGCTTGTCATGTTCTCGCTCCGGTCCCTTTGCGATTGACGAGGACGAGGGTGCCCCTCCCCCTGTCTCTCGAAGCTTTGGTGTCATGAGCCCGCTCAGGTAGGCGATGCCCAGGAGGACCAGTCCTGCCTGAAGGAGGATCATCATCGACATGGAGGTCGTCTCGGTGAAGGGCGGAGCGGGGGTGAACATGTGCGACAGGGCGTAAGACCAGGTGAATCCCGGACGCGGATACTCACCCATCGCGCGGATTTTGCTCGTCGTGAGTGCAAGGAAGGGCATGAGCGTTGCGGGCGCAACAATCAGGGTGACAAGGATGACTCGAAGCCACGATCCCGAAGCCACAGACCGCCGCAGGACTGTCATAGAGCCCGCGAGGAGCGCGGGAATGAGGAGGGCGGCGAGTACAAAAGCAGAGCTCGGATGCGCGGCGCTGGCCCCCGCCGCACCGAGCAGCAGGAAGATGCTCAAATAGAGCTCGCGTAGAAGAGGGCGGATACCTTCCTCGAAAGCGCCAGCGATGCGACGACCGAGGATGACCGCGAGCGCAACGACACCCGGCACTGCGGCCAAGCCCATCGCGTTGGGCCACTGGTTGTACATCGTGAGGTTATCGGCAGGCATGTCGAGCAGCAGTCCGGCAAGGATTGGTGCTGCGAGGATCGCGCCGCGTCGACGGGTGATGACGCTCGTCAATGCGCTCGCTCCGAGGACCCACATGATCATGAGGACAATGGAGGAGGCGTTCGCCGCTCGAATGACTGTCGGGGAGGTGGAGAAGAGGGCGGTGAAGGCGTGCCAGGTCGTCGGGTAGAAGACGCTGCGCCCACCGTAGAGGTCGGAGAGCCCTCCGAAGGGGGATGCCGATCCGAATTGGAGGATCGACCATACGCCGTTGAGGTGGAAGGTCGAGTCCCACTGCTGGGCCGGCAATTCGGGATTCGCGTGCAGGAGCATCGGGAGGGCAGCTAAGAAGGAGCCCGCCGCAACCATCGCCCATATGGGTCCGCCGACTGGTTCAGGCTCGACTCGGCCCTGCCGAAAACGCCCCTTCTCTCCTCCGACCTGGGCCACGCGACCCTGCGACACCTGGCCTTTCTCAAGTCCACTCGTCTCGGCTCCGGTCGTCGTGATGCAGCCCGTCTCCACGCGGCCCGGCTCGACTCGGCCCCTCGCCGCTCGCGCCTTCTCAAGTCCACTCGTCTCAGCTCCGCTCGGCTCCGCTCCCCCAAGCCTCCGTTCCTCCAAGGCATGGAGGATCGCACCTCGGGTGACTTGCCCTCCGGTGAGCTCTCGGGCCTTCGTGAAGACGAGGACGAGCGCGCCGACAAGAGTGAGGATCCCGAGGACAGGGAGGACGTGTTCGCGCTGCCAAGAGATGCCAACCCGATCGAAGAGAATCGATAGAACAGTGATGAAGAAGAAGGTGATCGCCGGTGCGACCGCAAGCGAGATCAGAGGGGAGCGGACTTTGGCGTGCACCCAGAAAACAGCGGGGAGTACCGCCGCGATCAGCATCTCAATGATCGTCGGCGTGAGCATCCACCACTGTCCGAGCATCGACTACTCGCTCAGGTTCTCCGAAGTTGTACTTGTCTCTTCCGAAGCAGCGTCCACGGCATCAGCGTCAAAGGGAGCAGCCTGAGAGGAAGCCTCACTACAAGAGACCGCCTCGCCGACTGGCGCAGCATCGGAGCCATCTTCTCCAGCGGCCTCGTCCTCGGGATTCAAGTCCTGAGCATTCAAGCCCTCAGCGCCAGAATCCTGAGCCTTCGAGTCCTTGGAGCCCCGGTGGACAATGAACTCGATAATCATCGGGAGTAAGGACACCCCCACGATCGCCAAGATGATGAGCGAGAGGTGGTCGTGCACGAAAGCAACCCCGCCCAAGACTGAACCGAGGTAGGTAATTCCTGACCCCCACAGGAGCGCACCCAGGGAATTGAACACGAGGAACCTCGGGTAGGAATACCTCGCGATTCCGGCGGCCAGGGGGATGAAGGTGCGCACGAAGGGAATGAAACGGCCGATCACGAGGGCGCGGCCCCCATAGTCAGCGAAGTAGCGCTCAGCCTTGTCGAGGTACTCGGTTTTGAGAAATCGAGCGTCTGGGGAGAACAGCCTGCGGCCGAAGCGCGCGCCGATCCAGTAGCCGATCTGGGCACCAATGAAGGCCGCAACGAAGGTCAGGGCGACGAGGGTCGGAAGGTGGAGGCCGAGTCGATCATGCAGCAGACCCGCCGTGAAGAGGAGAGAGTCGCCGGGAAGGACCGGGAAAAGGACTCCCGATTCGATGAGAACAATGCCGAGGGTCCCCCACAAGACCCAGGGACCCATCGCGAGGAGGAGGCCTTCAGGATCGTGGAACCAGCTCAGGAAAGTCTGAAGCCATGAAGCGTCAGCCATGGGAGAGAGGGCTTGGAGGATCACGCAGTCTCCTTGTGTCGGCGCCTAGAGCGTCTCCACACTACCCGCCCCTTGCTCGACAGTAAGATCAAGCCCATGGATAGTGGTGAAATGGGCACAACCCCTGAGACGCAGGACACTCCCCCAGCGTCCGCCAATACCCCCGAAACCCCCGAGCTTCCCCACACTCATCACGCTCCCTCTCCCCCTCAGAGCCCCGAGGCTCCTGCGGATTCCGACGCCCCAGCGCCATCCACACGCCGCATCGTCCGGGAAGTCCGCGTCGCCGACCGTCCAACACCGCGACAACGGCGCCGAGCGGACCTCCTCGACGTTGTCCTCTCCATCCTCGGCATTGCTGCGACCTGGGCGATCGGAGTCTTCGCGAATGCGACCACTCAGGGCGTCACCGAAGATGTCCTCCACTTCCGTTTCATCCGCGAAATCCTCCTTCTGCCGATCACCCTCATTGAGGGGGGTGTCGTCCTCGTCGCCCCAATCGCGGTCGTCATCGCCCTCGCGCGCCGCCGTCGCCTCATAGCGATCCTCCAGGCGCTCGTCACGGGTCTGGTCGCCGCGCTCCTCGGCTGGGCGGCCCTGTACGCGACCTCCCTGCTTCCCCCCGAAATGACCGCGCCCCTCAGAGTCGCGAAAGCCGTCGCCCTGCAATCAGATTCCACCTCGACGGCAATTGGCATCAACCTCGTGGTCGTCGTGCTGTGCGCGCTGTTCACTGTCGCCGGAGAAATGCACAACATGAAGACCGTCCGCTGGTCCTGGATCGGACTATGGGGCATTGTCTTCCTTGGCGTCATGCGCTCCTCTATGACCCTGCCGAGTGCATTCCTCTCCGTCTTCCTCGGCCGAGCAGTCGGCTCAGCTGCACGCTGGGTCTTCGGTTTCGAGGACCGGCGCGCCTCCGCCAAGGACATTGTGCGAGCCCTGCTCGACATCGGTGTGAAACCCCTGTCCGTCATCCGCTCCGACCTCGACACCTCCCTCGAACCCTTGGAGTCCGCGACCCTCGGCGAAGACGAACGAGGCCGCTTGCACCTTCTCGACCGTGAGCTCGAAGCAGGCGAATACGCCGTGACTCGCCGTCCTGACTCCGATGGCAACCGCCACTACCAGGCCCTCACTGAAGACGGCTCCACCGTGGAAGCCGTCGTCTTAGACCCCGGACGTGAGATCCTCGGAACGCTCGTTGACGTGTGGAACAATCTGCGACTGCGAGGGATCAGCCGCTGGATTTCCCTGTCGTTGAAGGCCACAGTCGAACGCGCCACCCTCACCGCCCTCTGCGCGCGCAACGCGGGGGTCCGCACGCCCGAGGTCGTCGGCATCGCTTTGGCCGGGGATTCCTTCATCTGCGTTTCCAAAGCCCTTCCGCCCACAGTCCCGCTGGCTCAGCTTCCCTCGGAAACGATCCCGGACTCCGTCCTCGATGATGCGTGGCGTCAACTCCAGGCAGCCCACTCGCACGGGATTACGCACCGCGACCTTGATGAGAACTCGATCGTCCTCGACGAATCAGGGGCCCTGTGGATTGTCGATTGGGAGCGCGGCGAGGTTGCCACCACTGAACTGAACCGCAGGATCGACGTCGCGCAGATGCTCGTCGTCCTTTCCCAGGCGGCGACCCCCGAGCGGGCGCTCGCCTCCGCGCGTCGCATCCTCGATGAACGCTCCTTAACTACCGCCGCTCCGCTCCTTCAAACAGCGGTCATGCCCGCCTCCATTCGCTCGACCCTGCGGCGCGGAGATTTCCTTGAAAACTTACGCGGCCTCGTCCTCGGGCCTGAGGAGGCCGAGGGCGTGGAACTCACGAATGTCCAAAGGTTCGCCCCACGCACCGTGATCATGGTGACCGTCTTGTTCACCGCGCTCGTCGTCGTCCTCGGCTCGCTGAACTTTGAAGATATTGCCGTTGCCGTCACTCAGGCGGACCCGATGTGGATGGCGATCTCCTTCGGACTGGCCTGTCTGACCTGGGTGGGTGGCGCGATCCCACTCATGGCCCTCAGCCCCGTGAAGCTGCGCTTCCGTGACGCGGTGAGTGCTCAGGTTGCGGCGTCAATTGCGACGATTGTGGCTCCCGCGGGAGTGGGACCGGCTGTCGTGAACCTGCGCCTATTGAAGAAGAAACGCGTCAACACGGTGGTTGCTGCGACAACTGTCACTTTGCAGCAGCTGCTCCAGCTGTTCATCATGCTGAGCTTCTTGCTCCTCGTCATGGTCCTCTCGGGCAATTCCCTGTCCGTCCAACTCCCCTACGCCACGATCCTCGCCGTTGTGGTGCTGGTCATCGTGGTGATCGGCATCGCCTTATCCGTGCCGAGGTTCCGCCAGTGGATCTGGGCGAAAATCAAACCGACGTGGACGCAGGTGTTCCCTCGACTTATCTGGATCGTCGGGCAACCGAAGAGACTCGCCGCAATCCTTGGCGGCAATATCATCATGAACATCGGGTTCATTGGAGCCTTCTGGGCCGCCCTGACAGCCATGGGCGGGTCGATGGATTTCCTGCCCCTGGCGCTCACCTACCTCGCCTCGAACTCCTTGGGTTCGGTGATCCCCTCGCCTGGTGGTATTGGCCCGGTTGAGGCGGCCTTGACGGCGGGTCTGCAGGTTGCGGGGGTGTCGCTGTCGATCGGTCTGCCGACGGCGGTGCTCTATCGTCTTGTCACTTTCTACGGGCGCATTCCCTTCGGCTGGGTCGCGATGAAGTGGATGGAGCACAAGGATCTGCTCTGATCCCAGGCGTTGTCTTTGATCGCTAGCGTTGTCCCTAGCCTTGTGTCTAGCGGATGACAGGCCTGCTCAGAGCCGATGCGCTGTCCACACGAGGGTCCAGTACGGGAGCAGGATCCTCGAGCCATTCGGACGCCCCAAATGCTCATGCAGGTACCAGCGCAGATTCGCTTGCATCCGCCGACGCCCGGCCTCGTCTTGTTTCAGGTAGGAGGAGCGGGTCGTTCCCAGTTCGAGGATCTGCTCGGGAGTCATCGCCTCCTCCCATGTGACGAGTTTGAGCTCAGGGTGTGAAAACGCGTCTCCGAAGTCCGGTCGGTCCTCGGGCCGATGGACGTCCCCTGATCGCATGATTCGCGTCAGCCTGTGAACCCAGGGGATCGATACATCCATCTGATTCCACACTGCCGCGAGCACTCCACCAGGAGAGAGGATCCTCGCCGCTTCGACCGCTGCCCGAACGGGGTCGACCCAGTGCCAGGATTGAGCGAAGACGACGAGGTCGAGAGTGCCATCGGCTAAACCGGTCGCTTCGGCGCTCGCGGCGCGCACGGCAATGGTTTCGCTATCGCCTCGGGACCCTTGGTTCTGCCGCATTGTCGATGGAGCGGATGCGGTGCCCTCGTCAAGGAGGATGAATCCTTCTTGAAAGAGGTCTTCCCTCATGTGCTGGCGCATCGCCTTCGAGGGCTCCACCGCTACGACGCTAAGGCCCCGTCGGGCGAGGAGTTGCGTCATTTTTCCCGTTCCCGCACCGATGTCGGCGACGAAATGTGCCCGGTGTCCCAAGGAGGCCTCTGCCTCGTTCAGGAGGGCGTCGAGGACGGGGCTCGGGTAGGCGGGTCTGACGGCGCCGTATCTCGGTGCCTCGACCTCGAAGGGGTTAGTGGATTCCACCTGGGGATCTTATCGGGCCTGCGGAAAAGGGATGCGGCCGATCTGGCTCGAGTGCTCGCTTCACCGCAGGTGATCAGGCGTGGGCGGATCCGCCCCTCAGGTGTTGAAGAATGCGCCGCTGTTGAAGCATGCGCCGATCGCCTCAGGTGATGAAATGGCATCGGCCCACCTCAGGTGATGAGAAATGCGCCGCTCACCTCAGGTGATGACAAAAAGGTCTGCGTAGGCACGTGGGTCCGTGGTTGCCTTCGCCGACGAGATCCCCGCCGCCCTCAGATCCGCATGGGGGCGCGGATCCGCCTCCATTCTTGTTCGACGTTGCTGTAGGTCTGCCCTCAGATCCGTGTGAGCGCGCGGGTCCGTGTCTGCTCTTCCGACGAGCTGTGTCGTGTCCCCTCCCGGCCTCGGCCCCGCAAGACGCCCCAGGTCCTGTTCAGCCCATGTTTCCCACCATGCGCGGAAGATCTCTCCATCGCGTCCGATCGCCCGCCGGTAGCGTTCTTTCTCCCCTCCCACGGCTTCAACCCACAGGGCGATGGCGGCGTATCGACGTGATTCTCGCGTCAGGGCACCGCAGCCCTCAATAATCAGGGGCTCTCCCGCTTCGATGACGAGTTCTTCGCCGCGGGATTCGCTCTCCCAGTCCCAGGGTCGGTAGCATGCTGGGCGTGCTTCTGCGAGGTCTTTGGCGATTCTCGAGGCGATTGTGCTCCCCGCGTCCAGACCGTGCCATCCCTCGTACAGGGAGTCGAGGGCGAGGACGCGGACAGACTCAACAGGACCGTGGGAAGCGAAGTCGCAGCTCAGGGAGGAGGCGAGGGAGCGAGCGAGCGCTTGTGCGAGAGTGCTTTTTCCCGCTCCGGACAGGCCATCGATAAGGATGATCGGTGTGGCCGGGCGCGACTTCTCATCGCCACCTTCCTGGGTTCTGTCGGGATCCTGCTCCTCTCCCAGGCTGTGGCTTGCCCGTCGATTGTGGCCCGTCTGCACGTCATTGCCCTGCAGGAGGTTCTGGCCTGTCTGCAAACTATTGTCCTGGACAAGGTTGTTGCCCGTCTGCTGGGCCTCTGCCTCCCCTGTGATTGGCCTCTTCCATGGACTGTTGGCTGTTGTTCTTTCTTGCGTCGCACTGTCAAACGGGTGCGAAGACTTCCCCTGGGCAGGAGCGTCTTTGACGGTGGAAGTATCTCCTGTTCGAAGAGGATTGTGCAGGGAGCGGATTGCATTCATGCAGGAATCGAGGAGAGCCTCAGGTAAGGCATCGCTCCCGTCCCAATGGACCTCGATTCGCTTCTTCTGCCAGTCCGAGCGGGCCTCAATATGAGTTTCGGCGGGCTTCTTCGCTGAGTGGATCTGTGGAAGATCATGGCCCTTGGGAGGCTTTCGGCAAGATTCTTCTCCGCACAGCTCGACGCGTTTTCGCACCTCGTGGGCCTGCAGGGATTCCTCTTCACCGTAAGAGCTCACACACGCCTTCGACTCATCTCGCTTGTGTGCGCCACTGGCGCCCGAGGCTATCGGCACGCGAGGATCCGCAGCTCCTGCGCCACCAGCGCCCAAGGCACCCACCTCCCGAGTATCTGTCGCCTCCGTTTCTCCAGAGTCCAGGGCACCTATCGCGCCAGTGCCTGCCGGGTCCTCTTCTCCAGAGTCGCTTACTCCCCTTTCCTCAGCGTTGAGCGCTCCCACTCTCGTCACCGCCCAATGAGTTCAAAAGAACCGCTGAGGACTGACGCCGTCAAAGCTGCAGCGGGAATGATGAGGGCGACGATCATCATCACGGCGTCCGCCATTCCGACATGAGAAGGACGCGCCCACGTCCTCGTCCTCGCCGTCCCAAAACCTCGGGCTTCCATTGTCAGCGAGAGCTTCGCTGATCGACGCAGTGCGAACACCAAGAGGGAGAAGGAACCTCTCAGAGCGGAGACGACTACCCTCGCATCGCCGATTCCTCGGATGCGCCGCGCCTGCTCCAAAGCCTTCCAATCGGCCGCCATTAAACCCGTCATGCGCGCAGCTGCGAGAGTGGCGAGCACGGGACGTGCAGGCATGTGGAGGACCTGGGAAAGACCATCTGCCATATCGGTTGGATCGATCTTCGACAAAAGGATGATCGCGGGCGCTCCCACAGCGAGGACGCGCACAAGGATCCCCAGCGCCAAGCGAATCGAGCGTTCAGAAATGATCGCTGGGCCGAGGGACCAGAAGATCTCTCCCCCTGGGTTTGCGTACAGGAGCATCGAGAGCGCAGCGATTGGGGCGGCGATCAGGAGGGGGATCATCCTCAGGGCAAGGGTCGTGGGCCTGATCTGAGCGAGGGGGAGCAGCAGGATTTCGAGGCCGAGGGCGATGCCCGCAGAAATTGGATCGATGGTGATGAGGAGCGGGGTCGTCATGACGATCAGGGCGAGGACCTGCGTCACGGGGTTGACCCTGTTGAGGAGCCTGCGTCTGCGCGAGGGGGCATCGAGCCGTGTCGATGGGGCTTTGTGCTCGGCTGCGCTGCGCACCTGTGCAAGGGCAGCGGCCTCATTCTCGTTTGAAGGCCCGTTTTCGGTCCGGGCTGCGTTCTCACTCAAAGCCAGGGGGTCATTCCGGGTTCCGCCCCCACTCAAAGTCGGGGGGTCATTCCGTGTCGCACTCTGTCTCTGGGAAGCCGTCTCACGCAGGCCTTCGTTCTCACTCCAGGTTCGATTCTCACCCGTCGGATTCGTCCTGTTCACACCCCCGTCCTCACTCACACTTCTGGAGTCGTTCTTCGCTCCCTCGGTGCCCCCGAAGTTCTCAGTGCTCCTGCTGTTCCCAGCATTCCCGGCACTCCGGGAAGTACCGACGCTCCCAGAGTTCCCGGTACTCCCGGCACTCCCAGCAGTCCCGGTCCTCCCCGCTCGACCAGGTGCGCCAATGTCGGAAAGATCGATCACCATATCCCCCATGGCGGCAACATAGGCAGGATCATGAGTGATCGACACGAGGGTCGTCCCCCGGTCACGTGCATCTCGTAGGAGTCGGACAAGCCCGATCCACGTCCCCCGATCCTGACCGAAGGTCGGCTCATCGAGGATCAGGAGCTCGGGGGCGCTGATGAGCGCGCTCGCAACCGAGAGTCGACGCTTCTCCCCGCCGGAAAGCGTCATGGGATTCGCCTCGGCGAGGGCGCTGAGTCCCAGGGCCTTCAGATGCTCCTCAACGAGGGGCGCGAGCTCGTCTTCGGACATTCCGGCTTGCCGCGGCCCGATTTCGAGTTCCTCGCGGACGCTTCGCGCGAGGAACTGGTACTCGGGCTCTTGGAAAACCATGGAGATCCGGCCCAAAAGGTCGGCGGAGCGCCACTGGTGGGGGTCCGCCGAGGCGGAGCGCACGGGATTTCGGGGCACTGCGGAAACGTTTCCATCAAGGGCAGGTAAAAGCCCCGCGAGAGTGAGGCCCAGAGTTGATTTCCCTGTGCCATTCGGCCCGATAATGCAAGTCGATTGCCCTCTGGCGATATCAAGGTTGATTCCGGTGCGAATGGGATGCTCGGGGTCGTATCCGATCGTCAGGCCACGCACGGAAAGGATCGGATCGGAGGGGCTCGTCTCAGGACGCCGTTCTTCGAGCGCCCCAACTGCGGCAGCGACGTCGTCTCCGGGAAGCCAGATCCCCTGTTCTTTCAGGAGGCTTCCCTGCTCGGCGAGGATACGGTCAACGGGCCCATCAGCGGCGATCCTCCCCTCGAGGATGACGATGATCCTGTCGACGAGCCCGGCCCACACGTCGACGCGATGCTCAACGACGACAAGGGTGGCTCCACTTGCCGCCAGGACCCCTTCGACTGCGTCACGAACCTCGGCCACTCCGACAGGGTCAAGATTCGCGGTGGGTTCATCGAGGATGAGGAGCCCCGGACGCATGGCGAGGATCGCGGCGAGGGCGAGCCTTTGCTTCTGCCCTCCAGACAAAGCCGAGGTGGGATGGTCGAAGGGGAGGCCGAGGCCAACCTCTTCGAGGGCTTGTCCCACTCTCGGCCAGATCTGCTCGCGCGGAACGCTGAGGTTCTCCATCGGGAAGGCGACGTCGTCGCCGACGCGGGCGAGCACGACTTGCGCCTCCGGGTCCTGCATGACCAATCCGATGCGGCCTCGCTGCTGTTCCGGAGGCATGCCGTCGACGCTCAGGCTTCCCCGCGCTTCGCCCTCGTCCTCGCCTCCGAGGATTCCGGCAAGTCCCGCGAGGAGCGTGGACTTACCAGAGCCTGAGGGGCCGAGGATGAGGACGCGCTCACCTGGGGCGATGTCCAAGTCGATGCTGTTGAGGGCCCAGGCGTGGCGGCCGCCGTGGCGCCATCCCCAGGCTCGGGCCTCGACGCGAGCACCCGCTTCTTCGGTTTTCACAAGGAGGCCCGTGAGGCGGGGCTCAGACACGGGCGCGGGCTTCGCGTCCTGCGGCGAAGCGGTCGAGGGCGCCGGTCGCGGCGAGGGCTTTGACGAGAAGCCAGGCGACGAGCCCGCCGAGGACGAGGCCGGACAGGATGCAGCAGATCAGGTACGTGATGAGGAAGGCCGGTCCCATCGCGAGGTTTCCGGCGGTGAACAGTTCGAGGATCCACGCGGCGATTCCCGCGCCCAGGCCGGACAGGGCCGCGATACTCGCGTTGTAACGGCGGTACATGAAGATCAAGAAGATGAGTTCGGCGCCGAGTCCTTGGGCGATTCCCGAGTAGAGGGTGCCGATGCCCCACTGGGAGCCGAGGGCTGCTGAGACGGAAGCGGCGATGACTTCGACGAGGATGGCGGCTCCGGGTTTGCGGATGATGAGGCCACCAAGGGTCCCACCGAGGAGCCAGATGCCCAGGACGAGGCCGCCGATGCCGGGGGTGAGGGAGTCGAGCACGGAGTAGCCGAGCCCACCGATCTGATTCCAGACGAGGAAGATCAGGCCGCAGGCGACGCCGAGGACGGCGGCGGTGACCATGTCGACGACGCGCCAGTTGAGACGCGGAGCGGAAGTGGAAGTGGTGGTGCCCATGCTGAGGGTTCTCCTCTCGTTCACAGCACGGTGCGCACGAGCAGGCAGCCTCCCTACGCCGGTATGAGCCGGTTCAGGTTCGACGGTCGAGGGCGAGGGCCCTCCTCTCAACCCGGTTCTTCCAGGTTCCCGTGGCACTAGTGCAAGCCTACTCTCCCGCAGCCTCGAAGCGCGAAGTCAGGGCATTGTCCAGCCCAGTATGAGGCCTCGGCTCCAAGCGCACTGAGCCCTAAATTCGATGCCGGGACACCATGCGAGGACCACCCATCCTTCAAAAGGAGGGCCCCAAGAAAAGGAAGGACCCCCAAGAAAAGGAGGGAGCTCCAAGAAAAGGAGCCCCAAGAAAAGGAGGGTTTCACGACATGTGGAGGGGATATAAACCCTCCACTTGCCGCCAACCCCTCCACTCGCGCATCACAGTACGACCGCGCATGACGGCGCGATCGCGCATGCCCCTGCCATGAGCGCGCCACGCGAAGCAACACCTCCACGCAAGAAAAGGCTCAGACACCCTGGTGAGGGGTGGTCGGGGATCGGAAGACACCTCCACGCAAGAAAAGGCTCGGAGCTGTACATACACCCTCGGTAACGTCCAGGCCGCCCTCCACACAAGAAAGGCTCAGAAGTCTTCGAGCTGCCCCATCTCCGCCCGCTTGAGCATGCGGTGACGATGCACGAGCGCCGCCACAGTCACCGCGCCGATCCACACCAAAGAGGGAACCAATCCGGCCCGGGTATCGGGGAAAAGCCCAAGGATGACAACCATGATCGCCATGAAGCCAAGGACCAACCACGCGGAAGCCGCACCGCCGGGAGCCTTGAAGGTCGAGGCCTCATGCAAGTGAGGGCGCTTCTTCAGGTAGATCAGGTAGGAGACGACAATGACGACCCACACGCCCATGAACAGCGTCGCGGACATTGAGGTGACCAGTGTGAAAGCTGCGGAGATCGAATCGCCCGAAGCCATGAGAATGATCGCGCTGAGCAGGAACACGCAAGAAAGGAACAGGGCGTTTCTGGGAACGTGACGCTTCGACAGCTGGGAGAACACTTTGGGCGCATCCCCTCGGTTCGCCAGGCCGAAAAGCATGCGCGACGTCGAGTAAATCCCCGAATTCGCCGAGGAGGCTGCCGAAGTCAAGACCACGAGGTTGACGATCGTTGCGGCTGCACCTAGGCCCGTCATTGAGAACATCGTGACGAAAGGCGAGCGCTCAGGATCGACCTGATCCCAGGGGGTGACCATCATGATCGCGGCGAGCGCGGCGACGTAGAACAACATGATGCGGATCGGGATCGAATTGATCGCCTTCGGCAGAGTCTTCACAGGGTCCGCAGTCTCGGCGACGGTGGTGCCAACCAGTTCAATGCCCACGAAAGCGAAAAGAGCGATCTGAAAACCGCCGAGGAAACCCATCACGTCTTTCGGGAAGAAACCTCCGTGCGACCAAAGATTCGAGGCCGCGGCAGCGGTTCCGGCCTCGTCGATGGTGCCCATGAGGACCATTCCGATTCCCACGAAGACGAGGGCGAGGATCGCGATGATCTTCACGAGGGCGAACCAGAACTCTGTTTCACCGAAGGCCTTGACCGTCATCGCATTGAGTGTGAAGAGCAGGGCCGTCATGATCACAATCGGGATCCACGCAGGCGTAGTGGGCCACCAAAACCGAATGTAACCGGTGATCGCGACCATGTCCGCGACACCGGTGACGACCCAGCACATCCAGTAGGTCCACCCCGTGACAAAACCGGCCCAGGGGCCAATGAGGTCACGCGCAATGTCGGCGAAAGTCGTGTAGCGCGAATCGGAGAGTAAGAGTTCTCCCATGGCGCGCATGAAGAGGAAGAGGACGGCTCCGATGATGATGTAGACGAAGAGGACCGAGGGTCCCGCCGTTGCGATCGTTTTACCCGAGCCCATGAACAAGCCCGTGCCGATTGCTCCGCCGATTGCAATGAGCTGGACGTGACGGTTCTGCAAAGTGCGCTGCAGATCCTGTGTCCCTGACACGGCTGCGGTGTCCTTCGCGGTCATCGGACTCCTTCAAGATCGGATGGGCTCAATGCGCCCATGCCTGTGGGGATTCCCGATAACGCTACTCCACGGCGGGCTTTGGACGCTCTTCGACCTTGAAAGTGGGCTCCGACCACCCAGGTTCAGGCTTCCAGGTGCGCCTTCACTGCCGCGAGCGCGACCTCCCACATGGCGAGCTCGTCCTCGCAAATCGAACGGGCTGAGGCATCGTCTTCGGCGATGGCGGAGAAGCCGGACTCTTCCACGTGGACTGCAATGCCTGAGCCTTCTTCGGATAGGGAGATCTCGATGCTCGTCGAGGCGTCTTCGGGAAGTTCGTCGGAGGCGAGCGGATACCAGCGGAAGGAGACGATGTCCATCGGGTCTTCGTCGCCTTTTTCGACGAGCCATTCACCCGCTTCCGGGTCGTTCACGCGGTAATAGCCGTGCTCATCGCGGGTGACCTCGTGGTCGCCGACGGGTCCGTCGTTCACCCACCAGCCCGGTTCTGCGACGATGCCCCACACGTCCTCGACGGACGCTTTGATCGTCATATCGACTTCGATGCGATCGAAGTCCTCTTCCGGCTGGGCGGTGTCATCGTCGAAGAAGCTCATGCCTCAAAGGTAATCGTCAAGGGCCATGTCGGCACCCTAAACGGCGTGGGGAAGCCGCGTTTTTCCCCAGCGGAACACCGAGTTCGGGCCTTGGTCCCGATGTCGAGGTCGAGGGGCCTTTTAAGGTGACGGAGAACCACGGACATGATCCGCATCACGTCCTTCGACTCCTACGATAAGGAGCACCTATGCGAATCGCTGTTCCACGCGAGAGGGAAGGCCAGCCGCTCGTTGCCGCTGCCCCGCAGACCGTCGAGCTTCTCATTCGCCTCGGATATGAGGTCCTCGTCGAGCGCGGCGCCGGCCTTCGCGCATCCTTCCCCGATTCCCTGTACGAGGACGCGGGCGCGAGCCTCGTTGATGCGCACAGCGTGTGGGCCGCCGATGTCGTCATCGCGGTCGACACTCCGAACGAGGAGCAGCTCGCGGCGATGAGGCCCGGCGCAACCCTGATCGCCCGTCTCGCCCCACAGCAAACCCCGGGGCTTGCCGAGAGTTTGGCTCCCCTGGGGATCACGGCGCTCGCGATGGATGCGGTCCCGAGGATTTCTCGCGCACAGGCGATGGATGTTCTTTCCTCTCAGGCGAATATCGCGGGCTATCGGGCCGTCGTGGAAGCTGCGAATCGTTTCGGACGAGTCTTCACCGGTCAGGTCACCGCTGCGGGCAAGATGCCGCCCGCCCGCGTCTACGTCATCGGCGCGGGCGTTGCAGGACTCGCGGCGATTGGAACTGCGAATTCAATGGGGGCTCTCGTCTCGGCGACGGACGTGCGCCCCGAGGTCGCCGAGCAGGTCGAGTCGATGGGCGCAAGTTTCGTACCCCTGCCGACTTCTCAGGGAAAGTCCGAGGACGGGTACGCGAAGGCTCTGTCCACCGAGGAAGCGGCGGCGGCGAATGCTCTGTATGCCGAGCAGGCCGCGAAGTCCGATATTGTCATCACGACCGCGAACATTCCCGGCAGGACAGCGCCGATCCTGCTCGACGAGGACGCTATCGCAGGCATGGCACCGGGTTCGATCATTGTTGACATGGCTGCCGTGAACGGTGGGAACTGTGCGCTCACCGTCCCCGGGGAAGTCGTGACGACTGCCAATAGTGTGACGATCATCGGCTACGTTGACCTCGCTGGACACCTGCCCACTCAGGCTTCCGGCTTGTATGGGCGCAATGTTGCGAATCTTCTCGAACTCATGACGCCCGGCAGGGACGGCGAACTCGTCGTTGACCTTGATGATGAGATCGTCAGGGGCATCGCCGTCAGTGTCGAAGGCTCGATCATGTGGCCGCCACCGCCGATCCGCGTGTCCGCCGCCCATGCGAAAGTCGCGAGCGGGCCCAGCGAGCAGGAGCTCGCTGAAGAGGCGGCGCGCAGGGCCGCGAAGGAGAAGAGGGCGAAACGCACTGGACTGATCGGCCTCATTCTCGCGATCGCAGTGTTCATCGCTCTCATCCTCGTGACTCCTGCGGCGGCGACCGGGCACTACATCGTTCTCATCCTCGCGGTGATTCTCGGCTTCTACGTCATCTCGAATGTCACTCCGGCGCTACACACTCCGCTCATGTCGGTGACGAATGCGATCTCAGGGATCATCCTCATTGGCGCGATCTCGCAGATCGGCGACCCGCATCCGCTCATCGCGGGTGCGAGCTTCGTCGCGATCGTCCTCGCGTCTGTCAACATCTTCGGCGGCTTCGCGGTGACGCACCGCATGCTCGCGATGTTCAGGAAGTGAAGCGCCATGCACAACCTTGAAAACCTCCCTCTGGATTTGTCCGCTCTCAACCAGCCGGTGACGCTCGCCTACATTGCTGCGTCGATCCTTTTCATCCTCGCCTGCTCGGGCCTGTCCCGACATGAGAGCGCTGTGAAGGGCAATATCGCGGGCATGGTCGGTATGGCTTTCGCCTGTGCCGCCGCGATCGTGCTTGTCCTCGCAGGTGAACCGGCTCACGGCGTCCTCGTTACCGCTGTGCTCATCGCCTTGGCGATCGGTCTTGGTGGTGCGATCGGAATCTATAGGGCGCTCCATGTTGAGATGACGGGGATGCCGCAGCTCATCGCCATTTTTAACGGGCTTGTCGGACTTGCGGCTGTCCTTGTCGGCTACAACTCCTATCTGCATCCCGATGTTTCCTCCGCTTCCCTCGGGTCCTTCCACTACGGCGAGGTGTTTCTCTCCGTGTTCGTTGGAGCGGTGACTTTCACGGGGTCGATTGTTGCGGGGTTGAAGCTTCAGGGGCGTATTCCCGGTCGTCCGATTCTCCTGCCCGCCCGCAATTGGTTGAATCTCGTGGCTCTCGTCGTGTGTTTCGTGCTCGCTGTCCTTTTCGTGGAGCATGGTGATTTCTCGCTCGCGGCTTGGGCGTGCCTCGTCCTCATGACGGTCATCGCCCTGACTCTCGGGATTCACCTTGTTATCGCGATCGGCGGTGGCGATATGCCCGTTGTCGTGTCCATCATGAACTCGTATTCGGGGTGGGCCTCGGCCTTCACCGGTTTCCTCGTTGACAATGATCTGCTCATCATCACGGGCGCGATTGTCGGTTCTTCGGGCGCTTACCTGTCCTATCTCATGTGCGAAGCGATGAACCGTTCCTTCCTCAATGTCCTTCTCGGAGGTTTTGGCACGGATGCGTCGACGGCGCATGTGCATGGTGGGGAAGAAGAGGGCGAGATCCGCGAGGTCGATACGTCCACGGTCGCTGATCTGCTCCTTGGGTCCAAGCGCGTGGTCATCACGCCCGGCTACGGCATGGCCGTCGCACAGGCGCAGTACCCGGTTGCCGCTCTCGTCGAAGATCTTGAGGCGCGCGGTATCACGGTCACCTTCGGGATCCACCCGGTTGCCGGGCGCCTGCCCGGTCATATGAATGTCCTTCTTGCCGAGGCGAAGGTCCCTTATGACATCGTCCTCGAGATGGATGAGGTGAATGATGACTTCGGCGAGGTCGATGTCGTTCTCGTCATTGGGGCGAATGACACGGTGAATCCGGCGGCTGGGGAGCCCGGCTCCCCGATCGCGGGCATGCCCGTGTTGAAGGTCTGGGATGCCAAGCGCGTCATCGTGTTCAAGCGCTCCATGGCCACCGGGTACGCGGGCGTCCGAAATCCCCTTTTCTTCAGGGAGAACACGTCGATGCTTTTCGGCGATGCGAAGGACAGTGTCGAGGCGATCGACAGGGCCGTCGAGACGGTCGCGCCCCTGCGGGGCTGAGAGGCCCCTCTCCTCTCTCTTCGTCTTTTCAGTGGGCGCGACGCGCCCACTGCGAGGCTGAGGGGTTCCTGCGGGGTCGGGTGGGCCTTGGGGTCTCGTAGTTTGTCGAGTCCCCAGGGCTTACTCGAGGGCTTCAGGTCTCGCGGATGAGCCCTGGGCCGAGGCACGGGCTCTGGGCCCCGAGGGCTCAAGCGCGGGCTTCAAAACTAGCTCAGACGAGTGAACTCCTGATCTGCGAAGGTAGTGCCAGCTCACGCGAACACGACGAGGGCATTACCTCCCTGTTGGTGTAGGGGCTTCAGGACAGGCGCGTGATGCGGTAGCGCCAGCTGAGTGGCCCTTCTTCTAAGGTCTCCACTCGGTAGTGGGACTCGGAGTTCTGGAGGTGCTCGAAGAGCGCTTGGGGGGCATGAGGGGCGAGAATACGAATGTTCTCTCCAATGGGCAGGATGTCCATCGCATGGAAAACCAGGGCGTGGCGCACGACTTTCGGGAGGGCGTGGATGTCGAGTTCCTCAACGCCGCTTGCTTCTGCAACGCCGCTTCCCTCTGGGAGTCCCTGGGCGGCAGGCCTTTTCTGAGCAGCGCTCTGAGTGCGCCTTCCACCGTGGCCATGCCCACCGCAGCCGCAGCCGCCGCGACTACCCCCATGCCCGCCGCAACCGCAGCCGCCGCTCGTTTTGAGATTTTCAACCTTGGTTCTCGCATCAACGAGTGTGAAGATCTGGTGAGTCGTCGTGGGCGCTGCCTCGGGCATGGTATCGGCCATCTTGGGCATGGTGTCGGCCATGAAATCTCCTGAAGAACTGTGGATGGGGATACCCCGGTGGGGGTTCTCGTCCAGTGTATTGCGATGAATCGGAGACATGAGACCCGGGAGGCTTTCGCAGATCGGCGGGGCTTCACCTCATACCTCGCGCGCCCTGCACGAGCGATCGGCTCCGTCTGAGCCTTCGGCAAGCTATCTGACCACTTCGGTGCTCCGTCTGAGGCTTCGGGACCCCGTCTGAGCCCCTCGCCACCCACAAGTCTGCGCCTCTTGCCCCTGGCTATGAGCCTTCGTCGGCCTTCAGTCTTCGACGAGGGCGAACTCGGCCTCGACCTCGACGGACACATTCAAGGGCAGAGCGGCAACGCCGACCGCGCTGCGCGCGTGGGCAGAGCCGAATACCTCGCCGAAGAGTTCAGAGGCGCCGTTGATGACACTCGCCTGAGCGTAGAAGTCGGGGCGCGACGCCACGAAGCCGACGACCTTCACGACACCTGCGAGGCGGTCGACGCCTCCGGCGAGCGCAGCGGCGGCGGCCAGGGCGTTCAAAGCGCAGACGCGCGCGGCATCTTTCGCATCTTCTGGGTCAGCCCCATCCTCGCCAACAGCACCGATACAGACCGGCTCGCCCTCGACGACTGGGATCTGGCCGGAGGTTCGGATGACACCCCGGTCGAGAACAGCGGGCACATAGGCGGCGACTGGGGTGGCGACTGGGGGCAGTTCGAGGCCGAGCTCGGCGAGCTTTTCGGAGGGGAGAGTCATGATGCGCCTTTCATTTCATGCTCGAAGGGGGTGATGATCTCCAAGCCTTGTGCTGTTGCGCAAGGCTTGACATCGCGCTTTGCAAGACTACATCTGCGACTCATGCCCCATCTGCCTGTCGCCCTCGGCTTTGGTGACTCCGATGGGGAAGAGGCCGAGGCTGGCTCATGCTCATCTTCCTGTCGCCCGCGATCTCCGACTCCCTCCGACTACGCTACCCACCCCACCCACGTCGTCGCCTCGCCGCACTAAGACGCATCAACATGAAGAATCGCAGCTGAGAATCTGCTTGCGATTGCTCAAGCGTCGAAGTACCTAGACAGGGTCCTCGTCCACCGGTTCCTCGGAAGCGAGGGGTCGAGGACGGCCATCGCAGTCGCGTATTTCGAGATGCGCGCTGGGCGGTGCCCCCTCTCCCAGAGGAGATGGTCGAGCGCGGAGGGCGTGGAGCCCGACTTCGTCTCAATGATGACGAAGTCGGACGCTTCAAGACTCGCGCCCTCCCCATCCCTGATCCCGACATGACGCAGGCTCGTCCACTTCAGCTCGGAGTCGATGGTCGCCCGCCCATCCCCGTGGGGCATGAGGAGAGTCGCACGCGTATAGGAGCCACGTAAGACCGGACGGAGCGAGCCTGGGGTCGGTGTCTCACAAGCAGCGATTGTGAGAGTCTTTCGGATCCATGCCTCGCCCTCGGCGGTGATCCTTCCCGCGCGGGCGTCCTCGACACTGCAGGGGATGCGGGTCTTGACGGTCGTGTTGCGCGCTCCTCGGATCTTCACTTCGAGGAAGGCGATGCCTGAGTCGAGGTAGGCGCGGGTGCGGATCTTGTATCGGCGCCTGCGGGGCCTGGCCGTATCGAGGAAGGATCGCAGTCCCGGCGTGTCGAAGTAGGTCGATGCGTAGGCCTGGGAGCGGACCCCTGCGATGCTGAGGACCTTCGTGTCCGTGTCGAGGTCGGACATGATGTCGGGGATATGTGAGCGGGTGACGATGTATTTGCGGTCGACTCGCGTCAGCATCTCCGCCTGCTCGTTGAGTTCAGCGAGTCCGATCGTGTCGAGGTCGGCGGGGATGAGCGCATCGGCACTGCGCTGAATGATGCGCGGGTGTTGGAGGAGGTGGGGCGTCATCGCGGGTCCTTCCGGGTGCAGTGTCAAGCTCGGTGCACTATCGGTCAGGGTTTCGGCGCGGCAGAAACGAGGGTGTGGGCGCTTGCCTGCTGGGCGGCGCTACGCTCAACGCGAGGTTCTGCCTGTTCGTCGAGCTGGCGCTGCCTGGCCGCAGTTCGCTCGGCGCGCGTGTATTCGCGGAATCGGACATCGACGAGGGTGAGGTCGTTGACGAAGTCGACGCGGATGACGCGGGTGCCGATGACTGTGGCGCCGAGGAGCTCGCCGAGAGCGGCCCGAAGTGCTCCCTCCTCAGTGATGGCGCGGTCGAGTTGCACAGTCTGGTTTGAGTAGCGCCCGAAGAGGAGACGAGAATCCCCGAATGCGAGAGCTACGAGGATGAGGGCGACAAGTCCGACGACGAGGGGCGTCGGCGTACTCGTCATTCCCATGAGCAAGCCGATGGACAGGGAGGCGAAGTAGTAGGCGATCTCGTGCTGGGTGATTTCGTCGGAGCGTAGGCGGATGATCGAGAGGACGCCGAAGAGGCCGAGGCCGAGGCCTGCGGACACTGCGGAGTTCGCGAGGACCGTTGCGACGGCGAGGACGCCGACGTTGACGCCGAGGAACGCGGCGACGAGGTCTGCCCTCCTGTGTCTGGGGAAGTAGAGGCCGAAGACGAGGACGAGCATAGCGACGAGGTCGATGCCGATCGTGATGAGCGCGGTCATGATGTTCTCCTTTTCTTGATCTCTTGGTGTTATTGCACTCCCTCTCCTTAAATCTGTGCGGTGGAGGAGATGAGAGGCTTCTAAGGCTTGAGGTGTTCTCAGATTCAAGGCGTTGCAGGGTGAGACCGGCTCCCGATTCGCCTTACCGGACAAGCAGATGCGGGGACAATGGGGACATGAGGCACATCATTTGGGACATGGGCGGCACTCTCGTCAACACTTATCCAGAGGTCGACCGTTGCCTGTGCGAAGCGACCTTCGGCAACTGCGATCCTGAGAATCTGCGCGTGGTCACCTTGGCGACGCGGCGATCCATCGCCCACGCCATGGACACTCTCGTGGGCCAGTACGGCGCCAATAGGGGTGCACTGGAAAGCGCTTACGAGGCCCTCAAGGAGCGCTGGCGTCACCAACCCGCCCCCGTTATGGAAGGGGCGCTTGAGGTGATGGAGCGGGTCAGTCGGGTCGGTGGTTTGAACCTCGTGGCCACCCACCGTGACCGCACCAGCGCTCAGCATTTGCTGAGCGCCCTGAACCTGCACGTGGATGACATGGTCTGCGCCCCTGATGGGATTGAGCGCAAGCCGAGTCCGGCGATGAACCTGCTCCTGGCGAAGAAGCACGGACTCGACCCCCAGGAGGTCTTGTGCGTCGGAGATCGTCCGATCGACATCGCCGCCGCGCGCGATGCCCATATGCCCGCGGCTTTGCTCGTGCGCCCTGGGACTTCCGTCACGCTGCCCGATGATGCGCCGGGTGCTCTCGTCGTGGCGAGCCTGACGGATTTACTGTCCCTTTTCACCCCCGCTTCGGACTGAGGCTTCTCAGCCGCGAGGCCCTGGCATGCGGCCCCCGCCCATCTGCCCGGCTGCAGGCTCACCGGCCGTCACCGAGGTCGAGACCCCGTCAACACTGAGCGTGTACTGCGCGCCCGCCGTCATCTCGGCGCTTGAGAAGACCAGGGAAGTGAAAGCCTTCGGGGAGGTGTAGCTCGCCAGGACGACGCCCTGGGCATCGCTGATCGTGATTGTGGATCCTGCGGAGCCTGAGACTGTGGAGGAGATCCACCCTTGACCTTGCGTTGAGGAAGGTGCCTGGGCCATATCCGAAGTGCCGATGGCGAGCAGGGTTCCTCCGCTGAGCGTCATTGTCCCGTTGTAGTCGAGCGCCCCATTCGCCCCGTTTTCGGGACCGTAGATCGTGGTGGCGCCTCCGCTGATGGTGATGGAGCCATTGGAGTCGATGCCGTCGCCCCCGGCGTTGACGGTGAGGGTCCCTCCGGTGATGTTGAGTTGTTCGCCGGTGTCTTCGAATTCGCCTCCCCCTCCAGCGCCGGGAGCGCCCTGGCCCTTGGCGTCCGCTCCCATCTCCCCAGGATTGGGAAGGCCCGATGCCCCGAAGTCCCCGTTAGGGGCGCCCTCAGGTGGGATGGCACCCTCCGGAGGGGTTGTGCCCTCAGGAGCTGCACCCTGGCCGGGTTTCCCGACGCGTGGATCCTTCGTCGGTGTTTGAGAGTTCTCAGTCGAAGATGAGCTGTCCTGCATAGCTGCCACGCCTGCTTCAACGCTTGTCGAACCCGAGGCGTTCACCCCGTCATCGGTGGCGACCAGATCAACGGTGCCCCCAGAAATCGTGATCAGACCGGCTTCGAGGCCTTCATTCGATTGGGAGACGGCAAGATCAGCACCGTCGAGGAGCGCGGCCACTTCCGCGTGGGCGCCATCATCGCCGCTGGCCACTGTGATCGTCCCCGAGCTCAGGCGCAGCGCTCCATTCGAGTGGAGTCCGTCATCTGCGGAGTCGATGTTGAGGCTCGCGTCCTCGCTAATGAGGTAGACCCCGGCTTTCACGCCCTTCGTTGAAGTGGTGGCGTTTGCGCCCGAGGAGGCGCCGCCTCCGGCTTTCACATCGATGCTCCCGCCCGTCAAGATGACGTCGGTGTGGGCGTCGATGCCGTCGCCGCCGGAGGTGATGGAGACTTCTCCTCCCTGGATCGTGATGTAACCGGCGTTCGTGTCTGCGTCCTGATCGGCTTTGAGCCCATCACCACCGGCTTCGACGCTGATCGTGCCGCCCGCAATGGTGAGGGAGTCCTTTCCGCGCAGGCCATCGTCCGCAGCTGTGAGCATGAGTGTTCCCGAGAGGATGTACAGGTCGTCTGTGGAGGTGATCGCATCGTTCCCCCTCCCGGTGACCTTCAATGTCCCCTCCCCTGTGATTGTGAGGTCGCAGTCCGCGTAGATCGCAGCATTCGCCTCCGCCGAATCCTCATAGGAGGAGGCGTCTGACACGGTGGAGTTTCCTTCCAAGGAAATCACCACGTTGTCCGCGCTGTGCGCCCAAATGGCTGCGCCGGACTCATTCTCAATCGAAGCATTGTCGACAATGAGGATGACATCGGCATCCTTCGGGGCGTCGATGATGACCTGTCCTTTGAGTTGGCCGCTGAGCCGATAGACCCCCGCCTGGGTGATCGTCACCGTCGAGTCCTTGATACTCACCCCCTCGGCGTCGCTGGTGGCAGTCGATGTGTGCAAGGTGATCGTCTGAGCCTTGGCCACGTCCCACTCGTCATCGCCGACATGAGATGCGGCGACGTTTTCGGCGAGGGCCTGCGCCGCGCTAGGTGGTGCTGCGGTGTGAGATGCGGGTGTGCCTTCGCTCGCGGATTGACTGGAGCCAAGAGTGTTGTCGAGGCTGTCCAGCGCATTCGTGGCTGAACATCCGGCGAGCGCGATGGAGGCGAGGAAGGCGATGGACCCGAGCTTCAGTGGCTTTGCGCTCGCTCGTTTTTTCAATGGATGTCTCATATTCACACGTCCTTTACTTGAGTCGGAATCGGTGCGCGGCCTTCACCTCCGTGGGTGTTGGGGTTCATCGAGGACCGTTCATCATGTGCCCGTCTGTTTCGCAGGCTCTGGTCGCCTCCGCTTCGGGGTGGAGAATCCGCTCAAACTGTGGTTCGCGCGAACGTCGATACGGCATCTATTGGGCCACGCTCTCCTGCGCTCGTCCTGAACTCCTCCTGGGCGCACTCTGCGGGTATCGCAAAAGTCTGATGGGACCTGACTGGGAGTTTCCTTTACGACAGTGCGGTGGTGTGTTTTATCGGCCGAGGCTCTTCACCGTTTCACACTGTGGTCACCGCAATGCCCGAGTTTTCAAGGGAAAAGCGCAAATCTTTGCAAATGGGACCGAGTTTCCTCCCCTGGACATAGCGTCAAGAGCATGGTCGAAGTGAGAATCCACGGTCGAGGAGGACAGGGCGTCGTCACCGCGTCCGACCTGCTCGCAATGGCAGCATTCACCGATGGGCACCACGCGCAAGCGTTCCCCTCCTTCGGTTCAGAGCGCACCGGCGCGCCAGTGGTCGCCTTCTGCAGGATCGCCGAGACGGAGATCCGCACGCGCGAACCCGTCCTCGAACCCGATGTCGTCGTCGTCCAAGACCCGACTCTCCTGAGCGTGATGGACGTGTTCGCCGGTCTCAAACCCGAAGGCTACGCGCTGCTCAACTCCACGAAGAGCTTCGAGGAGCTGGGCCTATCCGAACTGGTGAATCGACTGCCGAAGGGGCATGCGATCACCCTTCCCGCATTCGACCTCGCCCGCGAGCATGTGGGCCGCCCCGTCCCCAACGCCGTCATGCTCGGCGGGATCGCTGCTCTCACAGGACTCATCCGCCTGCAGTCGGTGACCGACGCGATCCGCCACCGCTTCCCCGGAAAGGTCGGTGACGCGAACGTGTCCGCCGCGACCGCCGCATACGACCTCGTCGCCGCCGAACGCGGCCGCGCGGACTCGAAGGAGAACGCCGATGCGTGAACAGATCGAAGGATCCCAGGCGATCGCGAAGACCATCGCCGCATGTCGGCCCGAGGTCGTGGCCGCCTACCCGATCAGCCCTCAGACGCACATTGTTGAAGCACTGTCCGCCCTCGTGAAAAAGGGCGAGATCGAGGGCTGCGAATACCTCAACGTCGAGTCCGAGTTCGGCGCGATGTCGGCGTGCATCGGCGCTTCAGCGGTCGGAGCGCGCACCTACACGGCGACGGCCTCACAGGGCCTCCTCTTCATGGTCGAGGCCGTGTACAACGCTTCGGGCCTTGGCCTCCCGATCGTCATGACGGTCGCGAACCGGGCGATCGGCGCTCCCATCAACATCTGGAACGACCATACGGATGCGATGAGCCAACGCGACTCCGGGTGGCTCCAGCTCTACGCGGAAACGAACCAGGAGGCCGCCGACCTGCATGTCCAAGCCTTCCGCATCGCTGAGGAGCTGTCCCTGCCTGTGATGGTCTGCATGGATGGGTTCATCCTTACTCACGCGATGGAGATCGTGGACGTGCCCGAGGCTGAGGACGTCGCCCGTTTCCTCCCGCCCTATGAGCCCCGCCAGGTCCTCGACCCGGCGAATCCCGTGTCGATCGGCGCAATGGTCGGCCCGGAGGCCTACACGGAGGTCCGCTATCTCGCGCACCACCGTCAGATGCAGGCTCTCGAGCTCATCCCGAAGGTTCAAAAGGAGTTCGCCGAAGTGTTCGGCCGAGACTCCGGCGGCCTTGTCCGCCCCTACAGGATTGAGGATGCGGACACGATCATCGTGTCGATGGGCTCTGTTCTTGGGACCATCAAGGATGTCGTCGATGAGCGCCGCGAGCGCGGGGAGAAGATCGGGGTCTTGGGGATCACGAGTTTCCGTCCCTTCCCCACTGAGGCCGTGCGCGACGCTTTGAAGGACTGCAGGCGCTTCATCAATATTGAAAAGGCCTTCTCCGTCGGCATCGGCGGCATCGTCTCGTCTTACTGCCGCGGCGCCGTGCGAGGCATGGGGATTGAGAACTTCGAGGTCTTCGCGGGCCTTGGTGGGCGTCCGATCACGAAGGCCTCCCTGCACGGCCTCCTCGATGCTTCCGCACAGAACACTCTTGAAGCGCAGACCTTCCTCGACCTCGACCGTGAACTCGTTGATGCCGAGCTGGCCCGCGAGGCGGCCTCCCGTCTGTCTGGCCCGCTCGCGGAGAACATTGTCCGTGACTCCTATGCGCGCTCCGATGCGGCGCTTGCTAACGAAACCGGGAACTGAAAGGAGAAGGATCATGTCCGTCCACCTCGGGATCCCCGAAGTTCAAGAGACCGCGATCCCCGCGCGCGAGCACGTGAAGTTCTACCAGGTCGGCTCTTATGCGGTCGGCAACAGGCTCGCCGAAGAGGACTATCGTTCACTCCAGTCCGACCCGAACCGCTGGAACACCCTCACCTCCGGCCACCGTGCCTGTCAGGGCTGCGGTGAGGCCCTCGGCGCCCGCTACGCCCTCGACTCGGCGGCTGCCGCAAGCGGAGGCGACATTGTTGCGGTGAATGCGACGGGCTGTCTGGAAGTCTTCTCCACTCCTTACCCGGAGTCGGCGTGGACGCTTCCCTGGCTGCATTCTCTGTTCGGCAACGCCCCCGCAGTCGCCGCCGGGGCCGCCGCGGGCCTGGCGGCCAAGGGGAAGGCGACTCGGGTCGTCGCCCAGGGCGGTGACGGTGGAACCGTTGACATCGGCATGGGTTGTTTATCGGGCATGTTCGAACGCAATGACGATGTCTTGTACATCTGCTACGACAATGAGGCGTACATGAACACGGGCGTGCAGCGTTCGGGGGCGACTCCCCCGACGGCTCGCACCGCGACGACCCAACCGGTCGGCCCGAATCCGGGCAATCGTTTCGGCCAGGGCAAGGACATGGCTCGGATCGCAATGGCCCACGAGATCCCCTATGTCGCGACTGCGACCGTCGCCGATCTTCGCGACCTTGAGCACAAGGTGAAGAAGGCGATGAGCTACCACGGGGCGCGCTACATCCACGTCCTCGTCCCCTGTCCGCTGGGGTGGGGCGCGGCATCGAGTATCACCGTCAAGCTCGCGCGGCTTGCGACGCAGACCGGCCTCTTCCCGGTGTTCGAGGCCGAGGGCGGGGAGATCACCTCTGTGACGAAGATTCGCCGCCCGGCTCCCGTCGAGGAGTATCTGCGTCCGCAGAGGCGCTTCGCGCACTTGTTCAAGGGTGGGGGCGACGCTGAGACTCTTGCGCGCCTCCAGGCGATCGCGGATCGCAATATTCGCCGCTACGGCCTCATTGATGAGGAGAACCTCGACGAGGATGTGCGCGCCCGAGTGCTTTCTGCGCCCGAGGATCCGGAGGGGCGCTATGAGTGCATCCTTCATGCCGCTTCGCAGACGAAGCAGGGACGTGCCGAAGCTGCTGCCTTCGCTGAGGCCTTTGAAAGTGGAGGGCCGACGACGCAGATCCGCAGGCCCGACACAGTGATGAGGGCGTCGCTGCGCACGAACGCCCCAGAGCAGGAGTAACGCCATGACGATGGAGAAACAGCCTTTCGCGATCACCCTCAATGTCGGGTCCTCGCTCGCGAACGAAACGGGTTCGTGGCGCACGGAGCGTCCCGTCTACGTGAACCTCCTGCCCCCGTGCAATAAGGCGTGCCCGGCCGGGGAGAACATTCAGCAGTGGCTCTACCACGCTGAGGAGGGTGACTACCAGGCCGCGTGGCGCGAGATCATGGTGAACAATCCGATGCCTGCGACGATGGGCCGGGTCTGTTACCACCCGTGCCAGAACGCATGCAATCGCGTGCAGGTCGACGAGGCTGTGGGGATCAATGCGATTGAGCGTTTCCTCGGGGACAAGGCGATCGAGCAGGGCTGGCGCGTCCCGGTGTTGGCGCCGGATTCGGGAAAGTCCGTTCTCATTGTGGGGGCCGGGCCTTCTGGCTTGTCGGCCGCATACCATCTGCGCCTTGCGGGGCATCGCGTCCACATTAAAGAGGCGGGACCGATGGCGGGCGGCATGATGCGTTTCGGCATCCCCTCGTATCGTCTGCCGCGTGGAATCCTCGATGCTGAGATCCGCAGGATTGAGGAGATGGGTGTTTCCATCGAATACAACGCCAAGGTCGAGAATGTCGAGGACGAGCTCGGTAAGTGGGACGCGATCTTCCTCGCGGTCGGCGCACATATTGGTCGTCGCACTGATATTCCCGCAGGGGAGTCGGCGAAGATCATGGATGCCGTCTCCCTGCTCCAGGGCGTTGAGAAGGGTGAGAGCCCGATGCTCGGCCGAAGGGTCGTCATCTACGGCGGCGGCAACACCGCGATCGACGTGGCTCGAACGGCGAAACGCCTCGGCGCTTTAGAGGCGATCATCGTCTACCGGCGCACCCGGGACCGTATGCCCGCCCATGATTCTGAGGTCGCTGAAGCCGAGGAAGAGGGCATCATGATGCGCTGGCTGTCCACGGTCAAGCACGTGGACGGGGGGACTTTGACCATTGAGAAGATGGAACTCGACGATTCGGGTTTCCCCCAGCCGACCGGCGAGTTCGAGGAGCTCGGCGCGGACTCCCTCATCATGGCGCTCGGCCAGGAGGCGGATCTGTCCTTGATCGAGAATTCCTCCGGCATTGAGATCGAGGATGGGGTGGTCAAGGTCAGTGACCAGATGATGACCGGTATTGAGGGTGTTTTCGCCGGCGGCGACATGGTGCCCTCGGAGCGCACGGTCACGGTCGCAATCGGTCATGGGAAGAAGGCTTCGCGTTATATCGATGCCTACTTGCACGGTACGACCTACACCCCGGCCCCGAAGCATGCTGATGCGGAGTTCTCCCGCATGACGCCGTGGTACTACGCGGATGCTCCACGTCAGGTGCGTGCAAAGCTCGAGGGTGCGAGGCGCGCGTCGACTTTTGACGAGGTCGTTCAGGGGCTTGACGAAGAGTCGGCATTGTTCGAAGCGCGCCGCTGCATGTCCTGCGGCAATTGTTTCGGCTGTGATAACTGCTTCGGCGTGTGTCCGGATAATGCGATCGTGAAGATCACTCCTGGCGAGTACGAGTTCAAGTACGACTACTGCAAGGGTTGCGGTTTGTGCGCCGAGGAGTGCCCCTGCGGTGCGATTTCAATGGTGCCCGAGCAGGTGTAACGGCGGAACGACTCTCGGGGTGTGGCTGGGCGGCGTGGAGCCGCTCCGCCACGCTCCGCGCCAGTCTTAAGAACCGTAGTCAATCAGCGTTGTTGTCGTAGTGCCACTCGGTGATCAGATTAGCGAACTTCGGTAGCCCGGCCTTCGACAAACGATGAACCATGTCCCTCCAATTGAGACCTCTCACATCGCTCATCTCGTCGATGATCGTGACAATTCTCTGTGGATACCACGGCTTGAGATCCCACAGGTCGAGCATGAATTCATCGGGACCCTGGGCAAATAATTCGGCCTGCTCCAGTGCATCCTGCGGAAAGTCTTTTAAATTGAATGTGACAATCACATCGGCATTTCCCGCAATCGCAGCGGCACATACGTGCTCGTCATTACTGTCAGGCAGTTCGGGGCATCGTTCTCGAAACACCTTCCAATCGGAGACCGTTGCCTGTGGGAAGGCTCTTATCATGTCCTGAATCCGCTCATCGATGTTATTCCGAGGAATCGATGGATTGAGCTGTACCAGCGTCCGCGAGACCTCTTCGATGATGCGGTCTGACCACAGTAGATCGTAGAAGCCCTACTCGGCGCAGCGCAGGAAAACATCCGCAACAGTGATGGGAACCAGCACATTCGCATCAAGAAGGGCACGGAAACTCACTCTGCACTCATCCCCGATCTCACGACTCTCACCGCTTCGGCGACTTCTTCGGGGGTCGGATCATCAAATTGATGCTCTCGAGCCGACTCCGAGAACCTCATGATGGCCGCTCGCCGCTCTGCGGCCCGCTTTGCTCGATACCGCTCAAGGTCTTCGAGCATCACGTATCGATGCCGATTCGGCTTATCGAAGGGGATCTTTCCTTCCTCAAGAAGTTTCACAAGAGTCGGACGAGACACACCGAGGATCTCCGCAGCCTCCCCGGTCGTCAGACGCATGGCGGTCGGAGTCAGCACGATTGCCCGTCCAGCCTGCATGGCTTCAACGACATCGCGAAGCACACTGAACACCTCTTCCGGCAGAGGGATCGCATGCCCTTGCTGGTCGACAAGCCTTGGCTGAGCCGCGAGCAACTGATCGATCTCATGAAGCTCGCGGCGATCTTCAGGGGGCAAAACCGTGCGCGGACCTCGCGAAGACACCCCAATACCGTCTCTTTCCATCGTCATGCTCGCCATGGACCCAGTCTATGTCAGAAACGAAAGAAACGATAGAGATGATTGAAGTGTCGATCAGGAGTGTTTTGCAGGCCTCATACAAGGGATCGCTCTTGCGGGCCCGGTGCCCTAAGGTTTTTGCTGGACGCGCTGGCGGCACCATTCGAGAGCATCGATAGCGAGATGGACGACGTGGAAGGGATCCATGACCGGGACCGCCTCTGGTAGCTGGGCTTCAACTGTGCTCTTATAACCGCTGAGCCCCTCCATCGCTACGATTTCGATAGTGTCTTTCCATTCCTGGGGCGCGCTGCCAGCCAGGAGGACACGGCACGTTTGCAGCTGCCCTGGACCACGTCCAGGAGGCGGGCGGCCCTATGGTCGCGCACGGGTGTCAAGTCCACAATCACCGTTGCGTACCTGTCTTCACCCCGATGACGCCACACGTGTTCATCGACCCCACTGACGCGCACTCCCTCAAAGTGAGAAGAATCCTAGAGGAGGGGATTATTCCCCAGAGGCCCACGCCGCGTCGTTGGCGGAATACCAGGCCACCCTCCAGATGAGCGACTCCCTGAGACATCAAAGCTGCATGAGCGTCAGTCATGAAAGCCTCCTTGAACCGGACGTGAACGTGACAACCCCACATCCTGCCCACAAGACCTTCACCTCCACAGCCTCCCAGGGAAGTGCCGCTAGTGCCCTGAATCAATCCTCGTGGCAATATCATCCCCGGGGTACCACATGAAGGTCTTACCGCTCTTGACCACGTGGAGATAACCCCGTTCATGCAGATCCTGCAGGTCAGTGCGAGCGGTTTGGTTCGAGACACCGTGAGTGCGTTGATGCTCGGCGACCGTCGTGATCGCGCCTGGGTCGCGGACAAAAACCTCGAGGAGCGCGATCTGGCGGTGATTGAGCCCGAGTGTGCGGAGCTTGCTGCCGAACTGTTTCAGTTCTCTCGTCTTGCGAGCGAGGTAGCCGTCAAGATCGATGATCGCCCGTTCAACGATTTTCGCCTGTTCAAGAAGGAAATGGGTGAGATCACCCTCGTCCTGTTCGGTGTAAAGGAAGCTGCGCGCGTAGCGCGCGGGCGCCTTGAGAAGTAAGCGCGAAATGGAAAGATACTCCGTGAGGAAGAAACCCTGGTTGAGCATTGACCAATAGAAGACTGCGCGAGCGGTTCGCCCGTTCCCGTCTGCGAAATAGTGGTCGTGTCCCATCATGAAGTGAAGGGTGATGGAGCGTACGAGGGGAGGGACATACGGACCGTCCTCGTTATTCGACGAGGTATTGGCGAAAGCACACAGCTCCTCCAAGCGTTTCGGTAGTTCCGCTGCGGAGGGCGGTATATGGAGGATCTGTTCATCGCTGGCGTCACCGACGATCCGAACGCGGCTGTCACCGGGACGTTGAATCCTTCCGGCCTCGGCGGGGTCATCGATAGTCCCATCTGTCACGCGACGGTGAATCTCGCAGACGAGTTCGGGAGTCAGGGATTCATTACGTAACTCGGTGATTCGCTTCATTGCGAGGAAGTTGTTGACGATCATGCGTTCAGAGCGATCCCTCGGCTTTCGGTTCTCCCTCAACATCTTCTTTGCATCGATTCGCGAGGTTGCGGCTCCTTCAAGCTGGGAAGACGTCATTGATTCCTCAATGAGTGAGCGAACGAGGTAGCGATTGCGGGTAGCCGTATTCACAACAGGTTCCGGAAGCTCGATTTGCCCGCGAGCGCGCGCGGAGATCTCGTCGACGAGCCGAAGAAGCGGGTCGGGAAGATTGAATGTGAGTGCCTGACCATTTGTGAGCCTCAGGGGAAGAGGCCGCGCTGTCGCAGCGCGGGCTGAACGAACAGCAACCCACCACTCCTCACGCGTAAATCCCTCAGGGGGTTCATGTCGGAAGAACCACTCCCACGGGTGGTACAAGGGATCTTCAGCCAATGTTCTGGATGTGATGATGTCGACGAGATGTCGCGTGTCAGTGTTTCCTCCAATGAGAATGCGTCTCATATCCGCCAGTGGTGCCGGTGGTGAAATGGGGACCTTCATTGCCTCCATCTCCTAAAATCTCCTAATTATGCCCATATTAGGAGATATTAGGAGGTGGCGTCTAGGAGTTCCGATAGTGCAGTGTTGACCCACACCAACCCTCAACCACAGGTGCACAGATGATGAAGTCGCAGTCCCCGAGACGTCGGTGTTCCCTTTCACGTGTCATCGGACGATGATGGGCTTATGACATCAAGTCCCCCGAGAAGCACTGCGATTCCTTCTGATGACGAGCTCAGCGCCCTCGTTGAGGCGACGCCCGCTTCAGGGCCGCGTCGCTCCATTGCTCTCCTCGCAACGGTCGCGACCTTCGGCTCGCTCCTCTTCGGCTATGACACCGGAGTCATCGCAGGCGCACTGCCGTACATGTACATGCCGCCCGCCGCTGGCGGCCTCGGGCTCAACGAGTTCGACGAGGGCCTGGTTGGCGCAACTCTCGCCCTCGGCGCCGCGCTCGGCGCGATCCTCGGTGGGAGAATCTCCGACTCGAGGGGCAGGCGCTTTAACATCCTCCTCCTCGCCGGAGTGTTCACCATCGCAACTCTGGGCTGTACTCTCTCCCCGAATATCCCAGTCCTCCTGTTCTTCCGTTTCATCCTCGGCTGGGCCGTCGGCGGGGCCTCAGCGACCGTGCCGATCTACCTGTCAGAATCCGCGCCGACAAGAGTCCGAGGTCAACTCGTCGCCCTCGATCAGTTCATGATCGTCTTCGGCCAGCTGCTCGCCTACTCAATGAATGCGATGCTCGCCCGCGGCCACGGCGGCCCTCACGTCACCGTTGACCCGGCAATCGCACAATCCTCGCAGCTGAGCTGGGATCAGGCCTCGACCATGGCCGATATCGTCATTCTCAGTGGAAACGGCGCTGCGTGGAGGTGGATGCTCGTCCTCGCGACGATCCCCGCGATTCTTTTGTGGATCGGGATGCGCCTTATGCCCGAGTCGGGACGCTGGTACGCTGCGAACCTCCACTATGTCGAGGCGATCGGCTCTCTCAAACAGATCCGCGATCCCGAGCGCGACGACATCGCAGATGAGATCCGTGAGATTGTCGATCTGCACGAGCGCGCCAAGAGCGAAGGCACCTGGTCCTTTTCGAGGACGATGCGAGTGCGTTGGACGAGGCGCCTCACTTTCATCGGCATTGGCCTCGCCTGCTTCGACCAGTTGACCGGCATCAACACGGCGATGTACTACCTGCCGAAGATTCTGCGGGCGGCGGGCTTTTCCACAACCGATTCGATCTCCCTGAACGTCATTACGGGCGCGGTTGCGACTCTTGGCGCGGCCTTCGGCTTGTGGCTCGTCGGCAGACTCAAGCGCCGCCATGTGGGCATCTACCAAGAATCAGGCGTTACCTTCTTCCTTTTCGCTCTCGCCCTCGTGTTCGCCTTCGGAATCACGCCTTATACGCTGCCCGATGGGTCGATTTCCGCGGATGTGCCCTCCGCCTTGCCGTGGCTCGTCCTCGTCCTCGTTTCACTTTTCGTGTTCGCGAAACAGTCGGGCACGGTGAACTGGGTTCTCGTGTCGGAGATCTTCCCTTCGCGCATCCGCGGTGTCGCACAGGGTTTTGCAGTCGGGTGCGGCTGGCTGATGAACGCGCTCGTGTCCTACGTGTTCCCCGTGATGATCACCCACCTGGGAGCAGCATGGACCTACGCGACCTTCGGCGCGATCAACGTCGTGGCACTGTGCTTCTACCTGTTCATCGTGCCCGAAACGAAGGGCACCTCCCTTGAACGCCTCGAAGAGGACTTCGCCGCACGCTACGGGCGCTAACTCACCCAGGGACTAAGCCCAGGGACTAAGAGGAAGCGAAGAGGACGAGGCGGATGAAAGGACGAGGGCTACGAGGCGGGCGAGGAGGACCGGTGGACGAGGGACGACGACGGCATCCGTACTAATCACTCAGTGGGAAGGAGACGGGGACGACACACTCCTCTGGCACGGGTCGGGTGGAGCGACCCCCACGCCCACCAGGCACAGGTTCATCAGGCACGGGTCAGGTGAATAATCCCCATACTCATCGGGTACGCGTTCATCGGACGCGAGTTCATCAGGCACAAGTCGGCCCCCGGGGGCGCAGCAGTTGGGCCAAGTTCCGACATCATCTTTTTCGAGTTGACAGTCGGGCACGGGGCGCAGAGTAGGCAGACCACAGGTGACTACACTTGGATCTGTTTCACGAAGCAGCACCCCAGGGTGATCCAGGTACAGACTGGCCCCGGGTGGCCTCCCCCCCGCCCCAGGTGACTCCGGGTGTTCCTGGCCTCAGCACCGCCCACACCTGGTCACCTCAGTGTTCTCGACGAAGGAGTCGACATGGACATCATCATCGGAAACGAAAGCGTGCGCGCAAGCATTCAGCCCCTCGGCGCGATGACGACCCTCGTCTTCAACCCCGGAACCCCGCGCCAGTTCTCGCCCTCGTACACGGCGAAATGGGAGGGCTTCCCCGAGCTTGCGCTGCTTGACAGCTTGCGGGGTGATTTCCTGTGCGTCCCCTTCGGTGCGGCCCCCGCCTCAGCCGAGGACCTGCCAGAGGCGTGGCGTGAAGGTTTTGCGGGCCCGAGCGAATGGGTGCACGGCCCCTCCGCGAACTTGGAGTGGACCGCAAGCGAAGTCGGTGAAGACTATGCGAGGCTCTTCCTCGAATATGCTCCCGATTCCCCGATTGAGAAGGTGGAACGCCGCGTCACCTGCCTCGAAGGCGCCGTCGACTTCCTCGATTCGATCCTCGTTCGTTCCGACTGTTGCCTGCCGCTCGGCCTCCATCCGATCTTTTCGCTTCCCGAGGCCGAGGGCGGTGCGCGCATCGAGCTTCCCGAATGCGATTCCTTGTGGGCCTTCCCCGCCGATTCGGGCACCTCAGTACTGGACAGGGGCGCGGTGTTCCACGATGCGACCAAGGCACCTCGAGCTGATGGTGGCACGCTGGATCTCACGCGCCTTCCCCTCAAAGACGAGGTCGACGAGATCGTTCTTTTGGCCGCCCCGAAGGAGGGGCGCGTCGCACTGTTCAATGAAGCCGAGGGATATCGTGTCGCCCTTGAGTGGGATACCGAGGTGCTCGACCACGCGATGCTGTGGATTTCGAACTACGGTCGCAAAGGCGCCCCGTGGTGTGGGAGGAACCTATGCCTGGGCATTGAGGCGATCACATCCGCTTTCGATTTCGGAACAGGCGTATCAGGAGCTCCCAATCCTCTCAGTGATGCCGGTTTCCGCACCGCCGTTGAGCTGCATGCGGGCCAGATCTACGAGATCCGACACCGCATCACCGGTGAGGCGCTCTAAGAGAAGGTGACCCGAGAGAAGGCGATCCGAGGGAGGGCGCTCTGAGAGGAGCCGAGGGCGAGTCGTATAACTGCGGGGCCGTCTTCCTCCTGATGCGAGTTCGGAGCAGACATTGAAGGGGAACACGTTTCCTTAGGATGATTCGCACGAGAAGCGAAAAGGCCCAGCATGATGAAGAGGGCAATGCGAAGAAAGCAGATCGGAAGAGTCCCCGGAGAGTCAGGCGTGCCCGGGTCGGCCACTTGAGATGCGGCAGAGGAGGCCGTTGAAGACTCAGCTTTCAGGTCTTTCCTTCAGTCTTCCTGAGTTTTGGGCGAGCTTCCCACTCAACATGCCAATGAACTCACCAATGTGGGAAGTAGTTGGCATGTTGGATGAAGAGCTTCGCGAGCGCATCGACCGTTTCCGTCTTCTCGGCTTCGACACCAGTTCAGAAGAAGTGAAGTCAGGGATCGGCAAAACCGTGCGTGAAACCTTGAGCGCCTTCTCTCACTCTGACGGTGGAACCCTTATCGTCGGCCTGTCGGAAACCCAGGGGTTCACACCCGTCGAGGGTTTCGACCCCCAGAGCGCACAGAACCAGCTCATGTCCCGGTGCGAGCAGATGACTCCCGTCGTTCGGCCCGAAATCGAGATTCTCAAGGTCGACGACGCTCTCGTCCTCGTCGCAGAAATCCCGGAAATGCAGTCGCTTGATAAACCCTGCTATGTCACCGACCAAGGGCGCTACGGGGGTTCTTACAAACGCACCGGTGACGGCGATATGCGGATGACGCAATATGAAGTCGACCGCCTCATCGAGCAGAAAACACAGCCGAAATGGGATGAGGAGCCCGTCGACGATGCTTCCGTAGATGATCTCGATTCCAGCATCCTCACTCCCTTCCTTCAAAGCGAACGGGTAAAACGTCCGAAAACCTTCGCACATGGTGAGGATCTGGCGCTTGCGCGCCTGCGCATCACCCGGCAAGAGCATCCGACCCTCGCAGCTCTCCTCGCCATGGGTGAGTACCCACAGGAGTTCTTCCCGCGGCTCACGGTCACTTGGGCGATGTTCCCGGGAACATCAAAAGGGGAGATCACAACAGGAACTCGACTTCTCGACAGTGCAACAGTGACTGGCCCGATTCCTGAACTCGTCGAACGTACGATCGACCTCGTTGCGAGGAACATGCGGACTGGAGCGCTTATCGGCGAGAGATTCAGGACAGAACTTCCCGACTACCCGCTCGTCGCAGTGAGAGAAGCCATTGTCAACGCACTCATGCACCGCGATTACTCCCCAGCAGCGCGCGGCACTCAGGTGCAAGTCAACCTCTTCGTCGATCGTCTTGAGATCACGAATCCAGGGGGGCTCTACGGGAACACTACTCTTGCGACGCTTGAGGCCGCCGGCACTTCTGCGACTCGCAACCAACGCCTGGCAACTTTCTTGGAGAGCGTGGCTCTCGCGGATGGCGGCATCATCGCGGAGAACCGCGGCACGGGGATTCAGGTGATTCAAGCGGCGCTTCGCGAGGCTTTGATGCCTCCGGCCGAATTCAAGAACGATCTCACCCAGTTCACAGTCGTGTTCCGTCGGCGCCGCGTCGCTCAAGCTGAGCACTACACCACCGCGCTGGAAGCCGTACGAGCGATCCTGATAGATCGCGAAAGCGCTTCAACCAAAGACCTCGTCCGAGCCACGGGACTGAGCAGAACCTCTGTACAGAACTCCCTGAATTCACTGATTGAGGACGGCGTAGTCGAGGCAACTGAGCCTCCAAAGAGCCCTCGACAGCGCTACCGACGTGTTCTTCCGGAGCGTTGATCGAAATCCGGTGAGGCGTGGGCGAGCTTCCCACTGAACATGCCAACTACTTCCCACATTGGTCAGTTCATTGGCATGTTAGTGGGAAGCTCAGCGGACAGTGCTTCTCTCTGATCTCAGAGTTGATACACGAGGCACTAGGGATGACATTCCACAATGCCAATGATCGACAAGCACTACGCTGAGGCCATGGCGACCGATGACAGGCAAAGACCCCGGTTAGTTGACGTCGCACGCGCAGCGGGCGTCTCCGTCTCAACAGCCTCGCGGGCGCTCGGACGCGGCTCCGAACTCATCGGCGCCCAGACCCGCGATCATGTGCGCCAGGTCGCACGCGAGCTCGGATATCGAGTCAACCCGGTCGCCCGATCCCTACGACTCGCGAGGACCAAGCAGATCGGCATGGTGGTCCCCTCGATCTCGAATCCCTTCTTCATGGAGCTCGTTGTCCAAGTGGAGCATTGTCTGGCCGAGCGCGGCCTGTCTTTGCTGCTCTCAGATTCCCAAATGTCGGTGATCAAAGAGGATTTTCAGCTCCGCTCCTTCGAGGGAGGCTCCGTTGACGGACTGATCTCCGTGCCCTGCCATGAGGCATTCTCCACCCCCGCCCTCGAGCGCACTTCATCACTCGTCAACACCGTGCAGCTCGATCGCGCGGTTCAACTCCCTGAACTTCCGATGGTCGGAGTCGATGATCGTCACGGTATTCGCGCGATCCTCGAACACTTGCGCGATAAAGGAGCTCAGCGCATCGCCCTCCTCTCAAACACGGGAACTGATGTCTCCTCCATGACGCGCGTGAGTGAAGCGAGAATTGCGGCCGAGGAGTTCGGGATGCAGCTGAAGGACACTGACGTCGTTGAATGCAACTTCTCGGTTGAGTCCGCACGCAATGCGGTGAGCGTTCTGCTGGCCCGCGGGGACAAGTGGGATGCCTTCGTGTGTCTCAACGACCTCATTGCGATTGGTGCGACGACAGAGCTTCGCCACCGCGGTTGGCGAATCCCGGAGGAGGTCATGGTCACAGGCTTTGACGATATTCAGTTCGCCCAATTAATGCGACCGTCTTTGACGACACTTCGCCAACCTCTCGCTGAGATCGCCCGGCGCGGAGTCGATCTTCTCTTATCCGAAGATGAGCCAATCGAGAAGCGAATCATCGTGCGAGGCGAGCTCATTGTTCGCGAATCAACCGGTTTCGAGGGCTGAGGAGCTCCTGCTTTTCGGGGAAGAATCATGCTCTTGGCCTCATTCGCCTGACCCTTCACTCAGTCGACTCGAGCCAATTCACTCAGCCGAATCAACTGACCTTTTGAGGGGTGGATCCGCAGACTTACACAACCCAAGACCTGTACGACCCGAGGCCTGCACAACCCAAGACCTGCACGACCCGAGGGGCGTCCATTGGTCTTGTGCCCACCCAAAGGCAGGATCACTGATTTTATGGGGAGTCTTCTCAAGGCGAACACGAGTCCGCCGCTCCTTTCGATTTTGGTTGAAGGAGCGGCGGATTCCACGTATGTGCGCCTCAGTCGGCCTCGCGCCTCAGTAAGCCTCGAGCCTCAGTAAGCCAACCCCTTTGGCTCGGGGGCGAGGAGGGCCGTCTGAGGATTGACAACTTCGAAGCCGTTCGCCTTATAGGCGGCATAGTCGAAGCTTTCGCATTCGTCATAGCCGATGCGGTGGTATTCGTAGAAGCCTTCCCAGTCCTCGTACCCCGTACCGAGCTCGGATTCGAGGAAGGCATCGGCCATTGCCATCGCCGTGCGTTCAGCGACGTAGAACGCGCCCATCGCAAGGAGGTTCGCGTTATTCGCCGCAGCTGCTCGCTTTGCGGATGGAACAGTTTCGCAAACAGCGGCGTGCACGTGCGGAACTTTAGAAGCGGCGATGTGGATTCCCATTCCGGTCCCGCAAAAGGCGAGGGCCCGTTCGAATTCGCCTTCGGCGATCTTCGCACCGAGGGCGAAACCGACGCGGTGGTACATGGGGGCGCTTGAGATGTCCGGGGTGAGGTCGGTGACGGTCCAGCCTCGCTCCTGGAGGTGACCCTTGACCGCCTCTTTGAGTGGGAATCCCGCGAAGTCAGCCCCCACGACGATCTGTTTGCTTCTCACAGTCTTCATGCTTTCTTCCTTTCCACGAGGAGGCCCTTGAAGGGGTTCTTGCCATTGAGTTCGTTCGCACAGATGACGACGAGGAGTACTCCGCCCCAGATCAGCGCGCGATAGAAGTTGGAGATATTGGGGAACATATTGAGCCCCGAGGACAGCACCTGGAGGATGACGATCGCGAGGACCACGCCCGCGATGCGTCCTCTTCCTCCATTCGGGTTCACTCCACCGAGGACGACGATGAGGACAGTGAGAAGGGTGTAGCTCGCTCCGTAATCGGCTTTCGCGGAGTTGTAGTTCGCCAGCATGACGAGGCCGGCCATCGCAGAGAGAATGCCCGAGAGGATATAGGTCCTCATGAGAAGACTTCTGATCTTCAGTCCCGAGAAGTGCGCCGCCTTCTCATTCGCACCGATGAGGAGGATCTTCGTGCCGAATCCGGTGAGCGTGAGGATGAGACCGATGAGGAGCGCGCAGACGGTGAAGACGATCAGCGGCATCGGCACGATTCCAATGCGAGCGGCGAAGACAGCTCCATAGGCATCAGGAACACCGGAGACAGGTTTTCCTCCTGTGAGGATGATCGCGATGCCGCCGAAGAGTTCCATGGTTCCCAGGGTCGCGAGGATCGGTGGAATCCTCAGCACCGAGACGAGGAAACCATTGAAGGCGCCGAACACTGATCCAACCGTGAGTGCGACCCCAAGAGCGATCGCGAAGGCAAGACCCATCGAGGAGGGGCTCGCATCCCCGGTCAGGGTTGCTCGCAGGATGAGAGCTGTGCAGATCGAGGTGACGTTCGCGATCGAAACCGCCGAAAGGTCAATACCGCCGGTGAACATTGTGAGCATGACGCCGAGTGCCATGAGCCCGAATTCGGGGAACTGGATCGCCATCGACTGCCAGGTCCTCAAGGCGAAGAAGGGACCGGGCTTGACGACCGCGAAGAAGATGAGGAGGAGGACGAGGATGAGAATGAGCCTCGTCATGTACGTGTCCTTCGTGAGGAAGGACGGCATTCCGACTCGTTTGCGTTGGGAAAGGGATGAAGTACTCATCAGTGGTTCTCCTGTCACATTCCCGCTGCTCGGGTGCGCTTCGACCTCGCCACCTGCACGGCAGAAACGCCGGTACCGATGATGATGAGGAGGCCGAGGGCGAAGCCCTGCCAGAAGGTTGGGATGCCGGTGAGGATCATTGAGTTTTGAACGATGACGATGAGGAGAGTGCCGAGGATGACACCCGTGAGTGAACCGGTGCCGCCGGTTATCGCCGTGCCTCCAAGGACGACGGCCGCAATCACCATCATCTCCATGCCGAGAAGATTCGTCGGGTGCATCTGGCCCATGGAAGTGGTGCGCACCATGCCCGCGAGCGCGGCGATGACTCCGACGATGACATAGAGCCAGAACTTCGTGCGCCGGACTTTGAATCCGGCGCGCTCCGCGGCTGATTCGTCGCCGCCGATCGCGAAGATACCGCGCCCGAACATTGTGTATCGGGTGATGAAGAAGACGATGGCGAGAACGGCGAGGAAGATGAGGAAGCTCGTCGGCATTACGGATTTGAGGCCGGATTGGGTATTCGTCACCGTGAAAAGGGTGGACTCGCCGAAAGCTTTCATTGACTGGGGGATGTTGGGGATCTGGACCGATTTGAGCGCGCCCTGCATGACGCCGGAGAAGACATTCGCTGTACCGAGCGTGATGATGAGTGTCGGGACTGTGAGCCACGAGGTGAACATCCCGTTGAACGCTCCGAGAAGTGCGCCGAACAGCATAGCGAGAAGGAAGGGGACGATCACCGGTCCGTTGAATCCTTGATCGACGAGGATGCGGGTCGTCGCATAGACCGCGAGTGAGGCGAGGGCCGGGAAGGACACGTCGATTCCGCCCGATACGAGGACGAGATGTGCGGCGATGGCGAAGAGCCCGGGGACGACCATCGCGTTCGCGAGATCAACGAGGTTATTCGCCGAGAAGAACTGGCCGCTTCGCATCTGGATGACGAGGGCGAGGAGGACGATCACGAGGAAGACCCAGAACTCATTCGCTCGCAGGACTTTTGCCTTCAGCGAAGTCATGTCACTTCACTCCTTCCTGGGCCGTGTCGCGGGAGACGAGCTCGCCAAGTTCGGCCTCGCTCGTCGTAGCCGGATCAATGGATTCACATATGCGACCACCGCGCATGATGAGGACGGATGAGCAGTTTGTGAGGACTTCGGCGATATCGTCGGAGATGATGACGATCGCCATGCCCTGAGCGGCGAGGCGCTGAAGGATCGAGTGGATTGTGTACTTCGATCCGATGTCGACGCCGACGGTTGGTCCATTGAGGATCAAGACGTCCGGCTTCGTCGCGAGCCACTTGGCGAGGACGACTTTCTGCTGATTGCCGCCCGAGAGGGTGTTAACGGCGTTCTCATGATTCCGGGTGGCGACTTCGAGTTCTCGGACCCATCTGATCTCCTCCTTCTCGATCTTTTTCTTATCGAGAACGCCGAGTGCGCCCGCGAAGGAGTCAAGTTCTGAAATGACGATGTTCTCCCCGATTGATCGGGTGAGAAAGAGCCCTTCAGTGAGGCGATCTTCAGGGACGAGGGCGATGCCGGCTTTGATGGCGTCTTGTACGGAGGAGAGCGTGACGTTTCTTCCCTTCACGCTGATCGTTCCCGATGTCGTGGGCAGGGAGCCGAAGAGGGCGAGTGCGAGTTCCGTGCGTCCGGATCCGAGTAGGCCTGTGATGCCGAGGATTTCACCGCCTTTGAGGGAGAAGGAGATGTCTTCGAAAGCCCCTGCTGCACAGAGGTTCTTCACCTCGAGGACTGGTTCTTCAGTGAGGACATCCGCTTCGAAACGGGTTTCGGTGAACTCCTTGCCTGTCATGTACTTTGCGAATTTGTGCCGGTCGAGCTCATCGCGTTCACAGGTGATGACCTTTTCTCCGGAGCGGAGGATGGTGAAGCGTTCGGAGATTTCGAAGACCTCTTCGAGTTTGTGGGAGACGAAGAGAATGGCGATACCGCGGGCCTTGAGGTCGGAGATGATGGAAAAGAGGGCGTCGACCTCGTGTTTTGTCAGTGCGGTGGTCGGCTCATCCATGACGATGAGCTTCGCATCTGACATGAGGGCCCGGCAGATCGCGACGAGTTGCTTGTCTGCGACGGAGAGCTCGCCGACCTTCGCGTCAAGGTCTACGGTGAAGCCGATCTTGGCCACCGCCTCCTCGGCGATCTTCCTGAAGCGCTTCCAGTTGACGAGTTTTCGCCCCGCTGCGACCTCGGTCGTCAGAGCGAGATTCTCCATGACTGTGAGGTTCGGGAAGACGGAGAAGTCCTGGTAGATCACTTGGACTCCGGCGCCGATCGCTTCGAGGGGCGTCATCTTCGTCCATGTTCGCCCGTTGATTTCAATGGTGCCCGAGTCTGGTTGGTGGACTCCGGAGATCACTTTGATGAGGGTCGACTTTCCTGAGCCGTTCTCGCCGGCGAGGCAGTGGATTTCGCCCGGGGCGATCTCGAGGTCGATGTTGTTGAGCGCCTTGACGCCTGCGAAGGTCTTAGAGACGTTCTTCACTGAGATGAGTGGGGATTCCATTCCCGTTTCCTTCCGAGGTGCAGCGCCTTGAGGAGTTCTCGAGTCCGCTGCTTTTCACGCGGAACGCGGGGGCGTCGGCAGATCCGACGCCCCCGAGCGATCGTCAGAAGCCGAAGCTGTCGACGTTGTCCTTGGTGATTTGAATCCAGCCGTCACCTTCGAGGACCTTCGTGGAGCCCTCGGCGAAGTGCATGACGTATCCCTTGGGGCCGAGGTCGATTCCGTCCTCGATCTTCTCTCCGTCGAGGATCTTCGTGGCCAGTGAAGCCATCGCGTAACCCGCATCCGCCGGATCCCACAGGGTGAGGGCGGAGACGAGTCCCTTGTCCAGGATTTCCTTGTTCGCGTCGGGCATGCCGGTTCCCGCGGTGAAGACCTTGCCTTGCAGGCCGAGCTCGCCGATCGCACGGGCGACGCCGGGGGCGTCGAAGGAGGAGGTGCCGAGAATTCCTGTGACCTCCGGGTACTTCTTGAGGACTTCCTTGGCCACCTGGTAGGCGGTTTCGCCGTTGTCCTGGGATTCGACGCGCGGTTCGGCTGCAAGGAGTGTCATGTTCGGGTAGGCCTCTTTTTGACGGGCGATGGCGCCGTCTGCCCACTCATTGTGCGAGGCGTTGGTGACGTGGCCGACCATTGTCGTGTAGGTCCCCTTTTCACCCATTGCGGCTGCGAGGTTGTCCATGATGAACGCACCGTACTTGGCGTTGTTGAAAGCTTCGATGTCGTACATCGTGTTCTCTTGGGAGGCACCCTCGTGGGTGACGACGACGATGCCGGCGTCCATGGCCTCTTTAAGGACGGGTTCGATTGCTCCAGGGTCGACGGGGACGACGCCGATCGCGTCAACGCCTTGGGCGATGAGGTCTTGGATGACCTGCGCTTGCATGGTGGCATCGGTTTCGGCCGGACCCTTTTGGAACACATTGAGCCCGGTTTCTTCGGCGTATTTGTTGACGCCTGTCTCCATGCGCACGAACCAGGGGTTCGTCGCGTCCTTGGGCACGATGGCGATCGTGTAGTTCGAGGATGACCCTGTGAGGGAAGACGACGAAGAGGAGTTCGTCGAGTCCCCGCCAGAGCAAGAGGCGAGGCCTAGTACCGAAGTGAGAACGATTGCACTTGCGGCTGCGATTCGAGACTTCATGATGACTCCTTGTGATTCACATCAACGCTGATGGGATCGTCTTGCGCGCGTGGGCGCCGGATCGCAACTCCTCCCTTCTTCTTCCCGGGGTTCGAGCTCATCGTCGAGCTCAGGGACAGAAAGAAGGAACGGTCCGTCGAACGCTCAGAGGTGCGTGCTTGACCCCTAGAACGAACATTACCGATCGTATGGCGAACATCGCAGCGTGTCGAGCATTATCGCTCGATGTTGTGCAATCGTTATCAACGGTGCAATACAGGGGACTCGGCAAGGACGTGGTCTCTATCGGAAAGCCAGGAACGGAACTCCTGCGCATTGCGGTACGACTTCTGGGTCCCCCGTGCAGTGACCGACAGCGCCGCATATGCATTCGCGAGTTCAAGTCCCTCGCGAACTTCGAGGCCCTCGGATAGGCAGTGCGCGAAGCAACCGATGAAGGCATCTCCCGCGCCTGTGGTGTCCACAGGGTCGATGGAGAATGGGGCGATGAAGACATCGTCTCCAGAGTGAGAGAGCCAACGGACGCCTCGTGATCCCAAGGTGACGATGACATTCGGGCAGCCCGCTTCGAGAAAGACTTGGGCGGCGCGCTTCACCTGTTCCTCCGTTTCGGTCGCGATGCCGGTCAGGAGTTCAAGCTCAGACTCGTTCGGCATCACGTAGGCGCATTGAGCGACGAGTTCAAGGTCGAGATCTTTCGTGGCCGGTGCAGGATTGAGAAGAACCGGAATACCCAGTCTCTTTCCCAAGGCGATCGCAGCCGCGACGGTCTTCATGCGGATCTCGAGCTGGCACACGATGAGTGAGGTCTTTGATATGGCGTGAGCGCCGGCTTCGACGTCTTCGGGCAATAGTCCATTGTTCGCGCCCTTGACGATGATGATGCGGTTGTGGGAGTCGGGGTCGACGAAGATCGGCGCCACACCGGAGGTGCCGTGAACCTGTTTCACGAGCGAGAGGTCAATGCCATTGTGTGCGAGGTTTTCGATCGTCGCCGCACCGAAAGCATCGTCGCCGACGCAGGTCATCATGATGACCTCGGAGCCGAGGCGCGCCGCTGCGACAGCCTGGTTGGCCCCTTTGCCGCCGAAGCCGATTTCGAAGTCGGGCGCCTCGATGGTTTCGCCTTCAACTGGAAAACGGGTGATGTAGGTGATGAGGTCTGTGTTATTCGATCCGATGACAGCGATGCTCACGGGCCATTCCTCCTGGAACCACGGCGTTTGCACATCCCGAGCTTCTTTGCTCGGCGTTCATGCGCAAAGTGTTCGACCATGCTAACGCAAACGTTTGCAGCTGTCAGCTATTTCGCGGTTCTTCTTCTATTTCACAAGGAAGAAAGGCGGCGATATTGCGATCACGGAAGAGAAGCGGCGATGTTGCGCTCATGAGCACAAGACAGTGAGCTTTCCACTCACCATGCCAATTACTTCCCACATTGGTGAGTTCATTGGCATGTTGTGTGGGAAGTTCAGCGGGCAGTGCTATTCGAATCTCAGTCGAACTCCGCCCGCTCCACACGATCCACTGCCGTAATGCCCTCGATCTGGGCAAGCTCCTTCATCAGGGCATCTTGGGGGTAGGGGCCCTCGAATCGCAGAACAACGCGCATTCCCGCACCGTTTTCGGTCTGGATGGATTCCGTTGATTTCACTGAAGCTGCATATCCATGCTCCGATGCGACCACGAGGATCTTTCTCATCACACCCTTTGCAGACTCGTATTCAATGACCGTCCGATCGTTTCGGTGACTTGAGGGGATTTTTTCCACAAGGGGACCGATGGCGAAGATCAGCAGGAAGTGCAAGACGAGTGTGATGACCGCGAGTACTCCGAGTCCTGCGCCGCATGCAACGCCGATTGCCGCCGAGAGCCACACGGTCGCGGCAGTGGTCAGGCCCTTTACGGTGTCGTTGTTGACGAAGATGACTCCTGCACCGAGGAAGCCGATGCCCGAGACGATCTGAGCTGCGAGGCGCGAAGGATCGAGAGTGAGAGTCGAAGTTTCAGGGACGACGAATCCGTAGATCGAGGTCAGGGTGAACAGACACGAACCCATTCCCACAAGGACATGCGTTTTCACGCCAGCGTCTTTGAGGTGGAAGTGACGCTCGAGGCCGAGGAAAAAACTCAAGACCATCGTCAATGCGAGGGCTCCCGCCCCGAAGACCAGAGCCTCATTTGAGATCAGCTGCATTGTTCCCCTCACCTCACCTCTTCGATCTCGTGGCGCGTTCTCAACGAACCCTCGTTCTTGGCGTAACAGTTTAGGACTCTGCGCTTGTATCTGCGCGTTTTTCGCTGGCGAAAGCTTTCCTCGTAGACGCGCAATTCGCTCCGAAGAGGGGCGCTCGGCTACCAGAGGAATCAGAGCGAGTCGCCCGATCTTCTGGTGATTCGGGCATCGTTTTGGCATGAGTAGGACACACGATGATTTTGGCCTCCCCTCCCTTTGAGATGAGAGCTTCTACCTCGTGAAATATTCGGCCCATTAAGGGGATCATTTTTCTCGCCTGGGGCACTTCAGTGGCTTTTGATCTTGAGATTCCACTCCGCCTCTTCTGTTTGAGAGAGCTTCTTGGATCGACTGAAGAGAAAGTGAGGCTGGGCGGAACTCCCCCCGCTGCGCGCCATATTCTGATCCGAACGCCTCTCGATGCCCGTGACATGGCACACTGAGGTGGAGTGTCGCTCCGACAGGCTCGCGGCTCCTGGAGCTCGTCACCGAGTATGCCGGTCAGCCTCCCAGCTTTTCGGCGGCGGCACGAGGTCGGGGCCTGGGGATCCACGGCTCGACCTCGAACATTGAGAATAGGCGCACCGGGCCCGGGACTGGAGCCAGGGCTCTCGCCGATCTGGCTTTAGGCCACGAACGGCTACCCCACCGACTCAGCCCGAGTGCAACGATCAACGAGGTAAGGAAGGTTCAGTGAGCACATCAGCGCATCCGGACAGCAATCCGCAGGGAAATCGACTCGACCCGTGGTTCGATGCCTACGCTGAACGAGCTCATAACCTGCGAGCTTCCGAGATCCGCGCTCTGTTCTCCGTTGTCTCGCGCCCCGAGGTCGTCTCTCTCGCCGGTGGCATGCCGAATTTGAAAGACCTTCCTCTTGATCGCCTCGCAGAGTCGGCGAAACGCCTCATTTCCACCCGGGGCGCACAGGCAATGCAATACGGCTCTGGTCAGGGCTGGGAGGTCTTGCGCGAACGTATCACCGAAGTCATGAGCTACGAGGGAATCCTCGGAGCAGACCCAGATGATGTCGTTATCACGACCGGTTCTCAGCAGGCTTTGGACCTGATGACCGAGCTCTTCATCGACCCGGGCGATGTCATCTTGGTTGAAGCGCCCTCGTATGTGGGCGCGCTTGGCGTTTTCCGCGCCAGACAGGCGGACTGTGTTCACGTCCCCATGGATGATGAGGGCATCATTCCAGAAGCTCTTGAGCAAGTCATTCGCGATGTTCGGGCTTCGGGGCGCACGATCAAGATGCTCTACACGATTCCGAACTTCCACAACCCAATGGGCGTGACTCTGTCCTTGGAGCGTCGTCCGCTCATCGCTGAGATTTGCATGCGAGAGCACGTCCTCATTCTCGAGGACAATCCCTACGGTCTCCTCGGTTTTCACGCCGATCCACTGCCTGCACTCAAATCCTTCTCCCCCGAAGGCGTCGTCTATCTCGGTTCCTTCTCGAAGATGTTTGCGCCCGGCTTCCGCATCGGATGGGCTTACGCACCCCACGCGATTCGAGACAAGCTCGTCTTGGCGTCAGAGTCGGCGATCCTCTCGCCTTCGATGATCGGCCAAATGGCAATCGCCGATTACCTGAGCGACTACGACTGGTACTCGCAGGTGAAGGCCTTCCGTGCAATGTATGCGGAGCGCTGCGAGGCGATGCTCAACGCGCTCGAGGAATACATGCCCGATTGTTCATGGACCCGTCCTGAAGGAGGCTTCTACACCTGGGTGACCCTGCCCGAAGGACTCGACGCAAAGTCCATGCTGCCTCGCGCAGTTCGCGCGCGGGTCGCTTATGTCTCCGGTACAGCCTTCTACTACGACGGTCAGGGCGCAGACCACATGCGTCTATCTTTCTGCTATCCGACACCGGAGCAAATTCGCGAGGGCGTGCGCAGGCTTTCGACTGTCGTCAATGCCGAGAAGGAACTCGTCGATATGTTCGGCGCCGGCTTCCACAAACAAGACATCGACGAGGTCGGGCCGGGCGTTGCCCCTGCGCCGAACGCCCTCTGAGCTCGCTGAACTGAGTGCCCATGGCTGCCCATGAACGCTTTAGATCATCACATACTCTGTGGCCAGCACCTATAGTGATTCACACTCAATGTTTCACGTGAAACACCGCAATTCTGAACTCGCATGAAGCATTGAAGGAGAACAGGAGATACACCGTGAAGTCGAAGGTCCTCATCATCGCCGGAGGTCTCACGCATGAAAGAGACGTATCCGTTCGCTCCGGTCGCCGAGTTGCCAATATTCTCCAAGAGGCGGGCTACGAGGTTCGGCTCAGCGATGTTGATCAAGGACTCCTTTCAGTCATTGAGGAATTCGCCCCCGATGTGATCTGGCCTCTGGTCCATGGCTCTATTGGCGAGGACGGCTCCCTTCAGACACTGCTCGAAGCAATTGGCGTTCCCTTCGTAGGCTCAGCATCGACACAAGCGAAGTTTGCATCGAATAAGCCCACAGCCAAGGCACTTCTCGGAGCTGCTGATTTTGAGACTCCCGGTTGGGTAGCACTCCCCCAGGTCCTCTTCCGTCAACTTGGTGCCTCTCAAGTCCTCGAAGCGATCGAAGCGCAGACCTCCTTTCCTCTGGTCATCAAGCCGACCGATGGCGGCTCCGCCCTCGGCATTTCAACCGTGCATGATCCCGCCGAGTTGCGTTCGGCGATGGTTGAAGCATTCGCATATGGCGAGCACATCATGATCGAAGAGTTCATTCAAGGACGCGACATCGCTGTCTCCGTTATAGACCTCGAAGAGGGCCCGCTCGCTTTACCTCCGGTTGAGATCGCGACGGACACTGGTGAATACGACTACGCCGCTCGTTACACGACCGATGAGACCGAGTATTTCGTTCCGGCTCGCTTCACGCGCGATGAGCTTGATGTTCTTCGGGAAGCTGCAATCGAAGCGCATACAATTTTGGGCTTGCGAGATCTGTCCCGTATTGACTTCGTCGTCGACGATGAGGGCACATGCTGGTTCATAGATGCGAATGTCACGCCCGGCATGACCGACACCTCTCTCCTCCCCCTTGCTGCGGAGAACGCAGGCAGTTTCGCAGAATTGTGCTGCCGAATCGTTGACTTCGTTGCAGCAGGACGGCCTGTCATTGACGAGGACGAAATGGGCTCAGAGGAGGGAATTCTTTCCGAGGATGGAATCGCTTCCGAGGACGGAGAAGACTGAGCTCAACACACCTGGAGGAGTTGTCGAAGACAATTGGCCGTTCGCAGCCACTGCTCGCCAATAGCCTCTCTTTCCTTTAGCCGACGCCCACAGTTCACAAGAGGGTTGCGGCTTCAAGCGTCCTCGCATGACGGCGAATAGCTCCTGAGGCGGGAGTGGGGCTTCTTGGAGTCACTGCCGAATCCAGTGTGGGTTTTTCCGCTTCACTTGGGTGTTGTGGCGGCACTGCATCTGAACTCTACGGAACGTGCGTATCTTCCCTGAGACCGGGCCTCTGCTGCCCCTCAATGGTATCGACGGGGCTTCGAGCGAACTATGTACGCCTTCTTCGCTCGTGCTGTTGGTTCAGGATCGGGGATTTTGGGCTCTACGCTCAAGCTGCGCTAAATCTCCATGTCTGCGGCAGGCTCTGCGCATCAAGACCCCGCTTTCTCCCGACTTTCCAATTTCCACTCCATCTGAGAGCTCATCGAAGTATTCGGTGACTTTTGTCCGCTGAAGCACTTCTTCCCATCGGTTAACCCGGCCTATCGGTGCGGACGATGTTTTTGCCTAAGCCAATGTACCGGCCAACATGATTCTTCTGTCTAAGCCGACAGATCAGGCAGTTGGGATCGTCGCTGAGCCCGGGTCTTTTGCTCCCGCGACCGCTCTCATCCGCGCGCCTAGTCCGCGCTTGTTTGGGTCTGAGTACGAACCCTCCCTATTGACTCGTCGGCAAGCTGCCTGTTCCGAGCTATTTCGTCTCTGAGGAATTTCCGCTTCGTTTCGACGTGCAGCCCTCCCATGGCTGGCCCAATTCATTGAGCAACACAACGAAAGTATCCAACCCGGCCGCATCGATTAGCCCGCGCCAAAGCTTTCAGCAGCTAGTCCAACAAACGCTCACACCACTCGTATAGCACTCTACTTCCGTCTTGCCTCTGCCCAGCTCTCCTCTCCTATTGCATATGAGCGAGGAGCAGAACGGCTTAAGCGAGCATTCCGAGGTCAATGAGATCACGGCGCGCGAGTTCGGCATTCGTCCACATGATTCCACGAATGCCAAGCAACTCGGCCGCTCTGATGTTCTTCTTCCGGTCATCGAAGAAGACCGCTTCCTTAGCCTCGATCCCCATCGCTTCAAGGGCAGCTCGGTAGATTGGTCGATCGGGCTTGCAGCACGCGGTGTCACAGGAAAAAGTGAAGCTCTCGAAATACTGGGCCCACTGAGTTCGCCGAATCTCGTTCGCGATCGGACGTGGAGCATTCGAAAGGATCCCAAGGCGGATTCCTTGGGCATGCAAGTCCTTCAGTAGCTCAATTGTTTCAGGAACTGGCTGGTGAACGCGCATTGAGTCGTATTCGACAAGGGTTTCAAGAAGCTCATCAGTTACTGCAGGCTTCCCGCAGTCACCTGCGACTCGGTCCCAGAACTCGCGGTCGGAGGCGCCCGCGTCATACCCGTCACGATGCGCCCACATCGCCTGATCAACGAAGTTCACAAGAGACTGTCGTCCATCACCAATGAGCCTCGCAATGTACTGGGCACTGGGATGGGAGTTCACAATGACACCACCAACATCGAAGAAGGCTGCGCTGGGTGCCGAAGAATCGCCCATGTACGCCTCCTTGTCAGTGCATGTGCGTCCATTCTCGCCTCTTCGCTCCGATGGGACCACTTTAGTGGTGAATCGCACGAGGTCAAGGTGGCCATCAGAACGGGCAGGCATGAGAGGCCTATCGGCATTTTGGCCTTCGGTTTTAGTGTTGTGCAGAAATCAAGTCTGCGATTCGACGAAGATCTTCGGGCCCCGCGAATTCGATGACGATCCTGCCTTTTTTAGCTCCTTCGGTGATAGTTACCCGGGTTTCATAGGCATCCTGAAGTGCGGAAACAACCTGTTCGCCGAGTGCAGAAATGACCGGACGCGTTCGGGTACGAGGACGAGGCGCGGCCTTGGCACGTCCAAGTCGAACAAGCTCCTCAGTCGTGCGAACAGAAAGACCCTCCGCAACGATACGGTCAGCCAATAGCTCCATATCCTCGACCGTTTCAAGGGAAAGAAGTGCCCTCGCGTGCCCAGCGGAAATCACCTGGGCCGCAACTTTCTTTTGAACTGTGGGCGGCAGCTTGAGGAGACGGAGAGTGTTGGCGATCTGTGGGCGTGAACGTGCAATCTTCTTCGACAACTCCTCCTGGGTTGCACCAAAATCCGCCATGAGCTGCTGGTATGCAGATGCCTCTTCCAGCGGATTGAGCTGGGCTCGGTGAAGATTCTCGAGTAGAGCATCTCGAAGCAGGTCCTCATCTTCGGTCTGTCGAATGATTGCCGGAACCCTGTCGAGTCCGGCGAGTTGAGCTGCTCGAAGTCGGCGCTCGCCCATAATGAGTTCGAAGCGAGCCTCCGGCTTCTCCTCCAGACTCTGTTCCATTCTCTTAGACAATTCGGCATCGAAGTCGATAGGACGAACAACGATTGGTTGAAGGATGCCGACCTCGAGAACCGAATCTCGGAGCTCAGCCAAATCATCTTCGTCGAACACTTCACGAGGCTGACGGGTGTTCGGAACGATATACGAGAGTGGAATCTCGGCAAAGCTCGCGCCGGGCACGGGAAGAAGCTCATCCGATGTTTCACGTGAAACACTATTGCAGGACTGAGCTGAAGCATCCTTCAGAGCATCGTCTAAGAGAACCGATGAAAGTGCGGCCCGCGGTTGTTCTTCAGCAGTGGAAGATGACCCCGTGCCCGATCGTTTTTCGGCTGTTGTACTGGTCTGCTCTTCGAGCATCGCGTCCGTCTTCTTAGCGGTGGTGCTGAGATCCTGCTGCGAAGCAAATCGACCTTTAGCTGAAACCTCTCGCTGGGCTTGGGCGTTGTAATGAGTAGTTCTCGGCTTTGAACCGGTGGAGCCGAGTATCTTAGTGCTGGTACGTGTTGCGTCGGAGGCTCTCTTGTTGGGGCTTCTTGGAGCAGTCTCCTCAACTTCTGCAACTTCCTGAAGGTCTCTGGCAGAAGGTTCGAACTCGGTGAGAGGCGAGCCCGAGGAGCTCACTCTTGTCGTCCTTGAGGTGGGGCTCTTCGATGTTTCGGCCTTCGGTACAAGCAGACCTTTTGCGGAACCGCCTCTTTGACGTGCAGTGGTATTCGGACGTGCGGGGAAGAAGACGTCAAGAGGATCTACCTGCGACGATTCCTCGACATTGACTTCGTCAACCTGCGTCGGAATCAGTGCACCGAGCCCACGTCCGAGCGCTGAATGACGGCCCGCGCCACGGGGAGACTTCTTCTGAGACATCCGTATCCTCCTTGAATCGAACTCCATTGTTTCACGTGAAACAACGATCCTCATCCGGGATGGAACTCACTGTGGACACTAGCTTCGCTGTGCATCTACGAATAAGAACACTATCTGCGTCTTGGAAGGCGGGGCTTTCCCGGTCTTTGCGGCACCAGCACGACAACCAAGGTGCAGCTCTTCAAAGAGGAGAGCGACGGCTTCTTCGTTGCCGTTCGTCAGCCAAAATCAGCTTTCATTGCTTAGCCTTTTGTCTCCCCCGAACCGCCTATGAGAAAGACTCTCCAAGGCCTGGTTTGAACGACTTCCTCCCATTGGACACTCAGCGAAACTCATCCATTCGTTCCGCACCACTGAAGACAAGACATTGCACGGTGGGTGAATCCACTCAGGTATAGGGCTCCCCATCCAAGAACGCTTCTCGTTTGCTACTCTTTGCGGAGCTCTGCGCTACGGGCGCCATATCCCGGTGTCCAATGCTCACCACCACTTGATCGTGCATTCGGCTTATCACCACATTGCACTGTCATTGACGCCAGATGCCCCCGCGACCGCGACGACTTAGCTTCGCCGCGAACAGACAAGCGAGATACCCTCCGGCCCCGCCTCTTTGGAGATGCCCTCCGAGGTGAATCTCGTGCTCGCAGTTGCATCCAAAGGAGCGCTCCTGCGGATGTTCATGAGTTATTGCCTTCTTACAGCTCTTTGCTGTTATCCCTGCACTTCGGCGATCTCAACCTTCTTCGCTCGGTCCTCAAGCAATCAATCTGAGAAGACCACCTCCTCTTCCATATGTCCGCAGATCACACCGAGTTGCTCATTCCGAAGTAGCGCGCGGAGATGCCGCCCGCCAAGAACAGCGCCTGAGACAGGGGCAGAAGCGCCGAAGTGTTTCACGTGAAACACTCAAGGTGATAAACGTTCTCATAAAATCCTGCGATCATCTCTGAGCATCAGTTGGACTCTGTGGCGACAAAAACTCAAACGCACAATCTCAATACGAAAACGAAGAGAGGTGCGTCCTCAGATCCCGTTAAATGAAACGTTCCATATGAATCAATCCAGGTCCAAGACGATTCGGCACAATTACTCCTTCTACTACTGCGGTCGTGGATCCTCAATTGCTTCTCTATGCCGACTCTTGCTCAAGACCTCGACAAGTTCCTCCCTAGAATCAACATTCCTCGAGATTCACAACGAAAGAATGACGAGGTGCGTCGACCGATATCCGATAGGAGGGCCGACCATCAAACGATTACACGACTATGCGAGCCTCCACTCCAAGGCTCCGCTGAGGACGGCGATGCTCTGAGAACACATCCTCCCCCGAGGTTCAACATTGTCTAGACACTCGGCACAATAGGCTGCTCGAATGACATTTCAGAGATTGCGATCTCAGACGACTGTTCAGGCAACGACAACACCGGAAGACAATCACTCATCCCAGGCCAGAGCAGACCAGACCCGACGAGACCAGGGCAGACCAGGGCAGAGCAAAGCGGACCGGGGCGGAGCAGAACAGGATAGAGCAGCGCAGGATATCAGAAGCTCACTTAGTCAAAGCCGAACCAAAAATCGCCAAAGTTTCCTTCAATTCCGCTTTGAGCACCACCCTCGGCTTTCCTCCTCAGTCCTGCGCGAATCTCAAACTCAACTCGAGGGCAGCCTTCCGGTAGGCAAGGGCCCCTGTGTTTCGAGGCTCGTAAGTGATGATCGATTGGCCGAAGCTCGGCGCTTCGGAGATCCTCACCGAACGAGGAATGACCGTGTTCAAAGTAAGGGCGGGGAAATGCGCTCGAACTTCGGCTTCAACCTCTTCGGAGAGGCGAGTACGCCGATCGAACATCGTCAAAAGCATCGTCGATACGTGAAGCTTTGGATTGAGTTCGCTCCGAATCCGCTCAATCGTGTTCCACAGCTGGCTCAAGCCCTCCAGCGCGTAATACTCCGTTTGAATCGGAATGAGAACCTCATCTGCAGAGACCATGACATTGAGAGTCACGAGTCCAAGAGAGGGGGGACAATCGACAATGACGACGTCAACATCGCGCGTGGTGGAGAGAAACTCCTTCATTGCCTCAGCCAAACGGAACTCACGCCTCGGTAGATCCACGAGTTCAATCTCTGCACCTGAAAGGTCAATCGTCGCTGGGCAAACGCGAAGACCTTCTATATCGGGGCACTCTTGCAAAACATCGGCTAGGGCGGCACCGCCGATGAGCACATCGTAGGTTGAGGGAGTTCCTGCGCAATGCTCGATGCTGAAAGCACTCGAAGCGTTACCTTGGGCATCCGCATCCACGACCACGACCGAAAGCCCTCCGAGGGCGAGTGCGGCAGCGAGATTCACTGCTGTCGTGGTCTTACCTACCCCGCCCTTCTGATTTGCGACCGCGATGACGCGTGTGCGTGAAGGCCGACCGAAAGATGCGTTATCAAGCATTCTCTGATCGTGCATGTTCTGCTCGATCTGGGAGAGCAGGGGAGTATCCTGACTCTTCGGGTTGCTCACTCTCTTCCCTTCCGTTTGATGCCCCGCCCAGTGTACGTGGCCGCGTGGGCAAGTAGTGAGACCGCCTGCGTGCCCACCTCAGGATGATCGACGACACATCCCCTGTGGATAACCTCTTCGGCCTCGACCAGGTCCCAGATCGGGGTAAACACAGAGGGCGTGTCTCGGGCAAAAAGTGAGTCTCGGCCTACTCCCCGGATCTCGCCACAGATCTGATGATCTCGCCGCAGATCTGGTCCCAGCTCTCACCCGGCAGGCGCCTCGGATCTCACGGCCCCGAAGCGTTTTCCCCGATTTCGCTACCGACCTCACTGCGGCTCTCACGCCGCATATCACACCGGCGTACGCCAAGGGCCTCGCCCTGGCACACCTCAGTCCTCACACACTCACACGCCAAGGACTTCGCCCCGCTACGCGCCTCCGGACTCAGCCCAGCTGCACACCCCGGCCCCGTGCCAACACACACCTCAGTCCTCACACGGGCATACGCCTCCAGCCTCGTCCCGCAACTCGCCGCAAATCAGACCTCGGCAACTAAGCCTTGAGCTCCGACCCCGCCGTGGGCCCGGGCTTCACCTCGCTTTTCGCTCTCACTCTCAACCCGGCCTACTTCTGACGCTTGCAGACCACCACGTATGTGGATTCGTCCTCCATAATCGATGGGACCTCATGGATCTCAGCGCGCAGATGGTGGCTCTTGAGTTCCTTAGCGGCCTCTTCAATCTCGATGGCGGCGCGGCGCCCCTTAAGAGCCACGAGGGAACCACCTGGAGCGATTAAACGGGTCGTCATGCGGATGAGCTTCGACATGTTGGCAACTGCGCGGGCTGTGATGACATCGGCCTGCCCTTTGCCCCTGAGTTCTTCGGCACGGGCCTGATGGATCGTCACATTGTCCAAGCCGAGGTTCTCCACGACATCGAAAAGCCATTCGCAGCGGCGCTGCATCGGTTCGGCAAGGTGAACATCGAGATCAGGTCGGCAAATCGCAATGACGATCCCCGGAAGGCCGGCGCCAGAGCCGATGTCGAGAACTTGGCCCTTGCGGGGAAGGAAGTCCAAGACAGCGGCAGCGTTCACCGCGTGACGCGACCAGAGTCGGGGCATTTCCCGTGGTCCGACGAGGCCGCGAAGCTCACCCTCTTCTTCGAGCATGTGAACGTATTCCTCAACATCGGCGAATGCCGAGCCGAAGAACTCTTTGACTGCTTCCGTGGGCTGCTCAGGCTCGAAAGGATCACCGACTTTACGCTTAAGGGGATCTGGAACGGCAAGGGTCGCAGGGTCCTCAAGTTGAGCCTGTTCCTTCGAGGAAGGGAGGTTACCAACCCCCTTGAGAGTGGGGTCATCAACCCCCTTGAGGTCTTTCACTCTTCCTCGGCCCCGTCAGTCTCCGCCTCTTCGACCTCGTCCTCTTCAGCGGGCAAGATGACGACGCAACGGTGAGGTTCGGCGCCTTCTGACTCGGAAAGGAAGCCCTCTTCGGCGACAACGTCGTGGCAGACCTTGCGTTCGAAGGGGTTCATCGCCTCGAGCTTTTGCGCTTCGCCAGTGGCACGAAGGCGTGCGATCGCCTCCATGGTGAGGTCCTGGAGCTCGGCCTTGCGTTCGGCGCGAAAGCCTGCAATGTCAAGCATGAGGCGCGAACGCTCACCAGTTTCAGTCTGGACCGCAAGGCGAGTGAGCTCTTGGAGGGCGTCGAGGACCTCTCCGTCTTCACCGACAAGACGATCCAGGCCAGAGGAGTGCTCGGAGATGATCTCAACGCTTGCGCGCCCGTTCTCCACATCGATCTCGATATCGCCGTCGAGGTCGGCAATGTCGAGAAGTTCTTCAAGGTAGTCGGCGGCGAGTTCACCCTCCTCCTCGAGGCGGGTGAGCTTGTCCGTGCTGGTGTTCTCAGTCATGAGTGTTCTCCCAATTCAACAGGGCTAGATGGCTGGGGGACGAGGGTGCCTGAGCCCTCGTGTTAAGGCTCAGTGGCCCTTCTTCTTGTTCTGCTTGCGACGGGCCTTGCGACGCTCCTGACGGCGGCGCTCGATCTCCTCGGCACTCAATCCGGCTGGATTGTCAGAGGCACTGTCCTTGCGGGCTTCCTCGGCGCGTTGGCGCTGAGCCTTGGTTTGACGTTCTTCGCGGGACAAACGCTTGTTCTGCTCGCGCTTGACCTGCTGATTGCGGCGTTCCTCGGCCTTTTCGGCGGCCACGCGAAGCGTGCGCATCCAGACCTCATCGGGCAGGGTCGTCCATTCCTGGCTCGCCAGATTGCGCAAAATCGAAACCTTCTCACCGGGGCTCATAGACTCGGGGAAGTCGGTCGCGACCTTCAGCTTCTTCGCCTGAGCGGCTGCCTCAGTGAAGGTTTTCTCATTGAGCTCAAGGACTTGGGCATCATCCGCGGCGGAGGGCAGCGCAGAGCGGGCCTCGTCATAGGAGGCGAAGAAGGGCTTGGCCCATTCGAGGTACTTGTCGTGACGATGCTTGAGGAGTTCCGCATATGCGGAAGATCCCGGGGTGGGCATGACCTTGATCGTCCAATAGGTCTGCGCAATCGCCCACAGGGCTGCTGTGACCATGTAGATGATGACGCCCATCTGGAAGAAGCCGCCGGAGAAGAGGTACATGAGCGGCATGACGTAGAGCATCGACTTTTGCGATTGCATCATCGGATTGTTCGAGTCCATCGGCGGCATATTGCGCACCATGGAGATCCTCATGGAGAAGAACTGGAGGATCATCATCGCGCCGATGAGGATGACGAAAACGATGATCGCTGCGATGCCATCACCTGAGGTGATTGTGTGCGAGAGGGGCACGCCAAAAACGGTTGAGCCGTTAATGGAGGAGGCCAGTTCCTGGGTGATCGGTCCGAGGCGATCGGCCTCGATGCCCGCGTAGGTGTAGGTGCCGGCCGCGAGGTCCTTCACCGCGTAGATTGCGCGGTACATCGCAAAGAGGATGGGAAGTTGAACGAGGAGCGGAAGGCAGGATGCGAAGGGGCTGACGCCGTACTTCTTGTACAGGGCTTGTGTCTCTTCGCTTTGTTTGACGCGCGAAGCCTGATCGGTTTTACCCTTGTACTTCTCTTGGAGAAGCTTCACTTCCGGCTGAATGGCCTGCATGGCCCGCGAACTCTTGATCTGCTTGAGGAACAGCGGCAGGATCAAGATCCTCACGATGATCGTGAGCAGGACAATCGAAATCACCCATGCCACGCCGGATCCGGAGGAGAATCCGAGTAGGACGAGGAAGTCGTGGATCTTTACCCATACCCACGCCACCGCGACGGCGAAGGGATGAAGGATCTTGTCGAACATGTGTTCTCCTTCAGGATGTGCGGACGCCAGGGGCGCCCTTCGATTGTCCGGCTTTCGCCGGGTGGTTTTCGGGGACGAGGTCGGGGCTGGGTGCCTCGTCAATGGGGTGGTGCACGCTGCCAAAGCAAATCGACACTTCCCGGCTCTCGTCTTCGAGGTCGATGCTGTCCTTGCTCTCCATATCCGGGCTCATGCCCATGGGCAGGGGCCTTTCGATGATTGCGTTGCCGACCCAGTCTTCGGGGGGAATCCACGGATCCGGGGTCCATCGTCCCTTTTCGGGGACATGGTCGACACCGCCAAGACTCCAAGGGTTGCATCTGAGGAGCCGCCAGCACCCCAGCACTATGCCCTTGATCGCTCCGTGGGTTTCAATCGCTTGGAGGGCGTAGGTCGAGCAGCTTGGCGAGTAGCGGCAGCGCGGTCCGAGCGCCGGTGAGAGGAACTGCTGGTAGAGGCGGATTGGGGCGGTGAACACCATTCGCACGAGTGCGCTCGGAGTGGGAATCAACATGTGGGATCCCAGCGTTTCCAGGCTCTTTCGAGGGCGGAATCGAGATGGTGGGCGAGCTGGTGTGAGTTGAGTTCGAGTGCTTTGCCGCTGGCTCTGACGACGACTCTGCTCCCCTCAGGCAGGGTGTCGAGGCGTTCTCTCATGAGATGTCGGAGCCGCCTTTTCACACGGTTACGGCCGTTGGCTCTTTTGATCTCCCTTTTAGGCACGACGAAACCGACGAGGCGGTCATTGCCTTCCTCGTCGGTTCGAGCGTGGACGATCAGGACCGGGTTCCCGGCTCGTGCTCCCTTTCGGAAAGTGAGGCGGAAATCTTCAGGATCGACCATCCGGTGTGCGCGAGGCAGCACCAGTGCGGTCTCAGGCGGACAGCTTGGCGCGACCCTTACGACGGCGGGCAGCCAGGATGGCGCGGCCGGCGCGGGTGCTCATGCGCAGGCGGAAGCCGTGCGTCTTGGAACGACGACGGTTGTTGGGCTGGAAGGTCCGCTTGGTGGTCACTGCAGTTCTCCTCGGCGAAAGTGGTGGACGGCTATCCACCACTCATCGGTCGTTTGGTGGCGATCCCACCGCAGACGACCTGCGCAGGAATCGATGGCATGCCCGAATTTCGGGCACAGACAGACACCTAGGTTAGGGGGAGTGGGGGAGTGAGTCAACGCGCCCGAGCCCGTTGTGACGCACTCCCCGTGTCCACACCTGTGGAATTCTCTGTGGACTCTTCTGTCCACATTGTGTGAATGCAGCTTCAGCGTCCACAGGGCTGTGGAAAACCCTCTTTCCGCAGAATCGCCGCAACCCATTGATGTAACTACATTTATGTGATTCGCAGATCTCTTTCCACAGTTTCATCCCCAGACTGTGAATACGCCTGGGGACAGATACAGTGGCATGCGACCGGATCGCCCATTCGAAGCTATGATCCGGTGATTGACATCACTGAAGATCGATTCTGGAGGACTTCACGTGGAGACGACATCCCTGGCCGATGCATGGCTCAAAGCACTTGACGCCGTCTCCACTCATGATTTGGGCCCCGCAGCCGCGACCTATCTGAGGAGCGCCACTCCTCTCGGCAACATCGAAGGCACCATCCTCCTCGCCGTTCCCTCCGAGTTCACAAAGACCTGGATCGAATCCAAAGCCTCAAGCGAAGTGACCACGGCTCTATCCGAAACTCTCGGAAAGAAGATCCGCATCGCTATCACGGTCGATCCCTCCTTCGCCGCTGAAGATGACGAGGCCGAAGAGGATGGCCCTGCGACTCCAGCGCACTCCCCAGCGCAATCAGCCATCCCAGCCACACAGTCCCCGTCCCCAGCTTCAACGTCAACCTCGACCCCGACCCCAGCGACTTCGGGATCTCCCGCGGACTTTGGCGGACAGCCAACCCGATTGAACTCGAAGTACACCTTCGACACCTTCGTCATCGGCCCCTCGAACCGCTTCGCCCACGCCGCCGCATTGGCCGCATCAGAATCACCGGGCTCCTCCTTCAACCCCCTGTTCATCTACGGGGATTCGGGCCTGGGCAAGACTCACCTTTTGCACGCGATCGGCCACTATGCGCTCTCGCTCTACCCCAAGCTCAAAGTCCGCTACGTCAACTCTGAAGAGTTCACGAACGAGTTCATCAACGCGATCCGACTGAACAAGACCGACAACTCCGCCGTCGAGGAGTTTCATCGCCGCTACCGCGAACTCGACATCCTCCTCATTGACGACATCCAGTTCATTGGGGATAAAGAGCAGACGATGGAGGGCTTCTTCCACACCTTCAACGCCCTGTACGAAGCTGATAAGCAGATCGTCATCACCTCCGACGTCCACCCGAACTACCTCAATGGCTTCGAAGAGAGACTCACTTCTCGCTTCGGATCGGGCCTCCTCGTTGATGTTCAGCCACCAGATCTCGAGACACGTATCGCGATCCTGCAGAAAAAGGCCGCCACTGACGCCCTCGAGATCCAACCTGAGGTCTTCGAATTCATTGCCTCGAGAATCTCCTCGAACATTCGCGAGCTCGAAGGCGCCCTCGTGCGTGTCGTCGCCTACGCGAACCTCACGAAGGAACGCATCGATATCTCCCTCGCAGAGATGATGCTCAAGGACTATGTCTCCGACCCGGACGACAATGAGATCACAGTCGCCCTCATCATGGGCCAGTGCGCCGCATATTTTGGCGTCACCATTGACCAGTTGTGTTCAACGGATCGCTCCCACTCGGTCGTCGAAGCCCGTCAGATCGCCATGTACCTATGCCGCGAACTGACGGATCTGTCGCTACCGAAGATCGGCCAAGCTTTCGGACGCGATCACACGACCGTGATCCATGCGAACAAGAAGATCCTCGCCCTCATGAAGGAAAAGCGCGAGACCTTCAACCATGTCTCGGAGCTGACGAATCGCATCAAGAAGAAGGCCCGGGGCGACTGAAACACGGCCGCAGAGTCGCACAGGGGGAGCGAAACTCGTCCACAGGCTCTGTGAGTTCCTCAGTGCACTGAACATCCCCGCCTGTGGATTCCTCCTCGGGATCTGTGGACACAGACGAACAAGGATTTTTGTCATTCACAGGTCAACGTGCCCTCTCCCCAGATTCATCCCCGACTCGATGCACGGGTGAAAACTTGTGATTTGCAAGGACAAGTCCGTGTTTCCACAGTGTCCACACAGCTGATGATGAAGGATTCTTTGTCATTTGAATGACAAGAAAAACCCCATCACCACCAGCAGCGCAGGCGGCTGGCGACACTCGCTTCTTGTTACCGAACCTGAGATCACAGGGTTGAAAACTCCTGTTCCACACAGTCGACAGCTTGTCGAATACGCTGACGATCAGTGCTTTCTTCTTCACAGTGTCAAAGAAGCGAAGATCACGGGTAGAGTGGGGAGGCATATCGTCTTGTTCTCACGGAGGCCGGAATGAAGTTCACCGTCGCCCGCGACGTTCTCGCAGAAGCAGTTTCGTGGACCGCCCGTGCCTTGCCCGTTCGCCCGGCCACACCGATCCTCGCGGGCGTACGCATCCAGGCTGAGGCCGAAGAACTTACCCTGTCCTCATTCGACTACGAGGTTTCCGCGAACTCCCACATTCCCGCGACCGTTGAAGAGGCAGGCGAAGTCCTCGTTTCCGGTCGCCTCCTCGCAGACATTTCGAAGTCCCTTCCGAACAAGCCCGTCACAATCGAACTCGACGGTCAAAAAGTGAAGCTCACCTGCGGTTCTTCACACTTCACTCTCGCAGTCATGCCTCTTGACGAGTACCCGCTCCTTCCCGCCCAGCCGCAAACCGCGGGCACCGTTGACTCACAGGTCCTCTCACAGGCTGTCTCCCAGGTGTCGATCGCAGCGTCCAGAGACGATACTCTGCCTCTGCTCACCGGTGTGCGCATGGAGATCGACGGCGAGCACATGACATTCCTTGCGACCGACCGTTACCGTCTTGCGATGCGTGAGCTCGAATGGACCCCCGCAGATCCCGCCTTCGAGCACATCGCCCTCGTGAAGGCTCGAATCTTGCAAGATGTCGCGAAGTCGATGACCTCAGGTGAAACAGTTGAACTCGGCATCTCGGACTCCTCCCAGCAAGGAGCGTCCTCGCTGATCGGCTTTGAAGCCTCGGGCCGTCGCACCACCTCAACCCTGATGGACGGCGACTACCCGCCGGTTCGTCGACTCTTCCCCGAATCGACTCCGATCCAGGCGGTGTGCGATCGTCATGCCCTCCTCGAAGCTGTGAAGCGCATGTCCCTCGTCGCCGAGCGAAAAACCTCCGTCCGACTGTCCTTCACAGATGGCAGCCTCGTTCTCGAAGCCGGGCAGGGTGACAATGCTCAAGCCTCCGAAGCACTCGAGGCGAGTCTGTATGGCGAAGACATTGCGACCGCCTTCAACCCCCAGTTCCTCATCGATGGCCTGTCGGTCATGGACACGGACTATGTGCGCTTCGGCTTCACCCACCCGAATAAGCCGGCCGTCATGACCGGTCAGACGAAGGCCAACGAGGGCGAGGTCACGACCTTCCGTTATCTCCTCATGCCGATTCGCTTCGGCGTGTGACAGATGCGGGTCTCGCACCTCGCGCTTGACGATTTTCGCTCGTGGAAGCGCGTCGTCCTTGAGCTGCCCGCAGGCCCCCTTGTCTTCCTCGGCCACAACGGCCAAGGCAAGACGAACCTCGTTGAAGCGATCGCCTACCTGTCGACTTTCTCTTCACACCGCGTTTCCGCTGAAGGGGCGCTCGTACGCATTCCCACTCACGAGGAAGAGCCTGCACCTGCCAGAGCTTTTGTCCGCGTGAAGACCGTGCGCGATGAGGATCGTGAACAGGTCGTGGAACTCGAGATCGTGCGCGGCAAAGCGAATCGTGCACGCATCAACCGGGCGAATGTTCGTCCCCGCGAAATCCTCGGCCTTGTTCGCACCGTCGTTTTCGCCCCGGAAGACCTGCAGCTCGTTCGAGGCGACCCGAGTGTGCGCAGGGCCTTCCTCGATGAGATCGCCATTCAGATGCATCCCCTGTATGCGCAGGTCAAAGCAGACTTTGATCGGGTATTGCGTCAACGAGCCGCAATCATGAAACACGCGCAATCTCAACTGCGGCGCGGACGGACCCCGGATTTGTCGACAATCGAGGTATGGGATGAACGCTTCGCGGAACTCTCAGCGAAGGTCAGCGCCGCCCGTTTCAAGGTTGTTTCACTCCTCTGCGAGCCCGCAGCCAGGGCCTATGACGATGTCGCCGATTCTCATCGTCGCCTCGAACTCTCCTTCGATGCCTCCATTGATCGGACAATCGGGACGAACCCGGATGATCCTGGCAGTGGTGATCTCGGTGATGTTGAAGCGCAGCAGCGTCGCCTCCTTGCGGCTTTCGACAGGATGCGCGACCAAGAGATTGAGCGCGGAGTGAATCTTGTGGGCGCTCATCGCGACGACCTGGGCTTGAAGCTCGGACGCATGCCCGTGAAAGGATTCGCGAGTCACGGCGAGTCCTGGTCGGTTGCACTCGCCTTGAGATTGGGATGCTTCGATCTTCTGCGCCTTGACGGGCAGACGCCCATATTGATCCTCGATGACGTGTTCGCAGAGCTTGACTCCAAACGCCGGGCAGGCCTGGCGACCCGCATCAATGCCGCCGACCAGGTGATCATTACGGCCGCCGTTGAAGCTGATGTTCCCCCCGAGTTGGATTCGCATGTGCTGAAAATCCACTGGGATCCTCTCAGCGGATCCCAGGTCCTCTTCGAAGAGCCTGGAGTTGAGGAAAGCGCTGAGCCTATTCTCGTTGAGAGTGAAGAATCCAGTGGTTCCGAGGGCTTTGAGCCCAGCGTCACCGAGGGTGCCAAACTCAGCGTCTCCGATAGCGCTAGGCCCACAATTACCGTGAATGTTGAATCCGCAACTTCCGACAGTCATGAATCCGGGGCAGCTGAGAACGAAAGCTCCGGTGTTTGCGAAGGTGTCAAGCCCGATGTCCTTGGGAGTGTCGATCCCGCTATTGCCGAGGATACTGAGAGTAAGAGCGAACGCAGAGCGGAGATTCCTGTTTCCGCCTCGAGTCCAAAGGACGAGGCTTTTGTGCCTGAAGCGAAGACGGTGGCGGCCTCGTGACTCCCGATCCACCTGTGAACAGCGATCCGATGGGTGCCCCAGATCCTGCGGGAACTCGATTCGGCGAAGAATACCTCGCCAGAGCTTTGGCGCAGGCCCAAAGGATCGCCCGGGCGAAGGGCTATGTCCGCTCTGCCGCGCCGAGCTGGGGCCTTGAAGAGACCCGCCCCTCCCTCGGCTCTTTGACCGGCACTTCTGAGGCCTCAGCCATTGAACTTGGACAAGGAAATGAGTCAGGTGGAGCCGAGGCCGAGGAAACAGGCGAGGATGGTGGGGGAGTCCACGATAAGCCCGGTGATACCGGGGCCTTGGGTGAGTTCGGGGGCGATCTGCATGCATTGGAGCGGGCGAGGATCCGCGCGCGCTCGAAATGGGCGAAAGCTCCAGGAATGGCGGCGATGCACCTGAAGTTCAAGGACTCGAGGCCGATCGGCTCCGTGCTGGCGTCAATGGTGAAGAAGAACCAATGGGATACGCCAACGAAAATGGGGTCGATCATGGCGAAATGGCCGGCGATTGTCGGTCCCCAAGTCGCCGAACACTCCGAAGTCGAGACCTTCGAGAACCAGACGCTGATCATCCGATGCTCGTCGACCGCATGGGCAAAACAATTACACCTGCTGCTCGCCACGATCGAGAGACGCATCGACGAAGAAGTCGGCCCGGGAGTCGTCACGCAGGTCATCATCCGTGGCCCGGTCGCGCCCTCGTGGCGAAAAGGGCCACTCTCGGTGCCCGGCCGTGGCCCTCGAGACACCTACGGATGAGGCAAGCGGAACCCGCTTTTTCCACGAGAGTTTCCGCTCCGGATCGCCGAGCACGCCAGTGGCCCTCGTCACACGAGTGTTCTCGCAGCTCAGACATTATATGAAGGAAGGCGCACAGCCAGTGGAAAAAAGGCCCCAAAAGGTGCTTTTGGTAGAATTACACAGGTGAATCGTCGGGTCGAAGGCCCGACTCGTACGAGGGGAGCCGTGTGGCTGACAACGAGATGACGACCGACGGGTCCGAAGGCTACGGTGCTTCGGACATCACCGTTCTCGAGGGGCTAGAGGCCGTCCGCAAACGCCCGGGCATGTACATCGGATCGACCGGCGAACGCGGACTCCACCACCTGGTCTACGAGGTCGTCGATAACTCCGTCGATGAAGCACTCGCCGGATACGCTGACCACATCGAGGTCACGATCCTCGAAGACGGTGGCCTTCGAGTCGTCGACAACGGTCGAGGCATCCCCGTCGATGAACACCCGAGCGAGCACAAGCCCACCGTCGAGGTCGTCATGACGATCCTGCACGCCGGAGGCAAATTCGGTGGCGGCGGCTACGCGGTTTCCGGTGGCCTGCACGGCGTCGGCATTTCTGTCGTCAACGCCCTGTCAACTCGCGTCGACACAGTCGTCCGCCGTCAGGGCTACGTGTGGCGCATGTCTTTTGCGAACGGCGGACATCCGATCACCGAACTCGTCCGCGGAGAAGCAACCGAGGAAACCGGTACGACACAGACCTTCTACCCCGATCCCGAGATCTTCGAAACCACCGTCTTCTCCTTCGAGACCCTGCGTCAGCGGTTCCAGCAGATGGCCTTCCTCAACAAGGGTCTGCGCATCACGCTCACTGATGAGCGGCCCACCGCCATCGACGATGGTGACGAAATCACCGGCGACGAGCTCGGCACAGCCGACGATCCGGTTCCCGGTCACCGCGCCGTCAGCTACATGTACGAGCACGGCCTGCGCGACTACGTGGAATACATCGATTCGACGAAGAAGAACGATGTCGTTAACGCTGAGATCATCGACTTCGAATCGGAAAACGACGAAGGCACGATGAGTGTTGAGATCGCCATGCAATGGACGACCGCCTACTCGTCCTCGGTCCACACTTTCGCGAACACGATCAACACGACCGAAGGCGGCACCCACGAAGAGGGGTTCCGCACCGCACTCACCACTCTCGTCAACCGCTACGGGCGCGAGAAGAACATCATCAAGGACAAGGACGACAACCTCACGGGCGACGATATCCGCGAAGGGCTCACCGCCGTGATCTCCATCAAGCTCAGCGAACCCCAGTTCGAAGGTCAGACGAAGACGAAACTCGGCAACACCGAGGCCCGTACTTTCGTCCAGCAGCAGGTGTATTCGCAGCTCGGCGACTGGTTCGACGCCCACCCGGCCGAAGCGAAGGCGATCATCCAGAAGAGTCAGCAGGCTCAGGCCGCCAGAGTCGCCGCCCGCAAGGCCCGCGAAGCGACAAGACGCAAGGGCGTCCTCGAATCCGCTTCCATGCCCGGCAAACTGCGTGACTGCTCCTCGCGCAAGGCCGAAGACTGCGAAATCTTCATCGTCGAGGGCGACTCTGCGGGAGGTTCAGCCGTCGGTGGACGCGACCCCGAACATCAGGCGATCATGCCGATCCGCGGCAAGATCCTCAACGTTGAAAAAGCGCGCCTGGACCGGGCCCTGTCTTCAGACACCATCCGCTCCCTCATTACCGCTTTCGGTACGGGAATCGGCGAGGATTTCGACCTCAACAAGCTCCGCTACGGCAAGATCGTCATCATGGCCGACGCGGATGTGGACGGTCAGCACATTGCGACGCTCCTGCTCACCCTCCTGTTCCGATACATGCGCCCCCTGATCGAACAGGGACACACCTATATCGCGATGCCGCCGCTCTACCGCATCAAATGGACGAACGCCGAGCACGAATTCGCCTACTCCGATAAGGAACGCGACAAGCTCCTCACCGCAGGCCAGTCTGCCGGACACCGCCTCCCGAAGGAAGGCGGCATCCAGCGCTACAAGGGCTTGGGTGAGATGAACGACCATGAGCTGTGGGAAACCACCATGGACCCGGCTCACCGCATCCTTAAACAGGTCACCCTCGATGAGGCGGCGGACGCGGACGAGATCTTCACGATCCTCATGGGGGACGACGTTGACCGTCGCCGCTCCTTCATTCAGCGCAACGCCTCCGACGTGCGCTTCCTCGACATCTGACACTGAGACGACGCCAGGGGCCGAAACGCCCGGCCTTGGGCATCGACAAACAAACGAAGGACGAATGTGAGCGACGAGAAGACCACCCCGAGCAAAGAAACGGTCGATTTTGACCGTGTTCAAAGGGTCGACCTCCAGGTCGAAATGCAAAGGTCCTACCTCGACTACGCGATGAGCGTCATTGTCGGGCGAGCCCTGCCCGACGTGCGCGACGGCCTCAAACCCGTCCACCGTCGCGTCCTCTACGCGATGTACGACGGCGGATACCGTCCGAGTTCGTCCTTCTCGAAGTCGAGCCGCATCGTCGGCGATGTCATGGGCAACTACCACCCGCACGGTGATTCAGCGATCTACGATGCCCTCGCGCGCCTCGTGCAATGGTGGTCGCTGCGCTATCCGCTGGTCGCCGGCCAAGGCAATTTCGGCACCCCCGGCAACCTCGGGCCCGCAGCTCCGCGTTACACCGAATGCAAAATGGCGCCCCTCGCCATGGAGATGGTGCGCGACATCGACGAGGAGTCCGTCGACTTCCAAGACAACTACGACGGCAAGAACCAAGAACCGACGATCCTGCCCTCGCGCTTCCCGAACCTGCTCGTCAACGGCTCCGAGGGTATCGCGGTCGGCATGGCGACGAGGATCCCTCCCCATAACCTGCGCGAGGTCGCCAAGGGAGTCCAGTGGGCACTCGACAACCCCGAGGCCTCCCGTGAAGAACTCCTCGAAGCCCTTCTGAAGATCATCCCCGGCCCGGATTTCCCGACGGGTGCGACGATCCTGGGACGAAAGGGCATTGAAGACGCCTATCGCACGGGCCGCGGCTCAATCACGCAGCGCGCAGTCGTCAACGTTGAGGAGATCCACGGCAGGCAGTGCCTCGTCGTCACTGAGCTTCCCTACCAGGTCAACCCCGATAACCTGGCAGATAAGATCGCGCAGCTCGTGCGCGACGGCCAGATCCAGGGAATCGCGGACATCCGCGATGAAACTTCGGGGCGCACCGGGCAAAGGCTCGTCATCGTCCTCAAGCGAGACGCCACCGCCAAAGTCGTCCTCAACAACCTGTATAAGAGGACGAGCCTGCAGGAGAACTTCTCAGCGAACATGCTCGCCCTCGTCGACGGCGTGCCGCGCACCTTGTCGATTGACGGTTTCATCCGCCACTGGGTCGCCCACCAGATGCAGGTCATCCAAAGGCGCACGAACTTCCGCCTCCGCAAAGCCCTGGAACGCCTCCACATCCTCGAGGGCTACCTCAAGGCCCTGGATGCGCTTGATGAGGTCATCGCCCTCATCCGGCGTTCCCCGACGGTTGAGGAGGCGCGCACCGGTTTGATGGAGCTCCTCGACGTGGATAGCGTCCAGGCTGACGCGATCCTCGCCCTCCAGCTGCGTCGCCTCGCCGCCCTCGAACGCCAAAAGATCCTCAACGAACACGCCGAACTCACTGCGCGTGTCACGGACCTGCGCGACATCCTGGAGCGCCCCGAGCGTCAGCGGAGCATTATCTCTGAAGAACTTGGAGAGATCGTCGCGAAGTATGGTGACGAGAGGCGCACCCGCATTGTCCCCTTCGATGGGGAAATGAGCATGGAGGACCTCATCCCCGAAGAGGATGTGGTCGTCACCATCACTCGCGACGGCTTCGCCAAGCGTACCCGCACCGATCATTACCGTTCCCAAAAGCGCGGCGGCAAGGGCGTGCGTGGCACCCAGTTGCGCGGCGATGACGTGGTGGAGCATTTCTTCGTCACGACCACCCACCATTGGCTGCTGTTCTTCACGAACCTTGGGCGCGTGTATCGCGCGAAGGCCTATGAGATTCCCGAGGGCGGTCGCGACGCCAAGGGTCAGCACGTCGCGAATCTGCTGGCCTTCCAGCCTGAGGAGAAGATCGCGCAAGTCCTCGCGATCCGTGATTACGAGGTCGCCGACTACCTGGTTCTCGCAACGAAGTCCGGTCTTGTCAAGAAGACTCCGCTTAAGCTCTACGAGTCGGCCCGCACCGGCGGCATTATCGCAATCAACCTTCGCGAGGACGAGGCTGGGCGTCCCGATGAGCTCGTGTCCGCGCAGGTCATCACCTCCGACCAGGATCTGATCCTCGTGTCCCGTGACGGCCAGGCCGCTCGTTTTGCCGCGAGCGATGAGAATCTGCGTCCCATGGGGCGTTCGACCTCGGGCGTGCGCGGCATGAAGTTCCGCGGCGACGATGAGCTCTTGTCCATGGAGGTGCCCCGCGAGGGCTCGGATCTGCTCATCGTCACCGAGTCCGGTTACGCGAAGCGCACACCCGTGGAGGAGTATCCGAGGAAGGGGCGCGGCACTCTTGGCGTGCGCGTCGGCAAACTCGTCGATGAGCGAGGTGGCCTCGTGGGCGCCCTCGTCGTCAACCCGGACGAGGACGTCATGGTCATCACGGAATCCGGCAAACTCGTCCAGGTCAATGCGTCCGATGTGCGTCCGACCGCCCGCAATACGATGGGCGTCATTTTCGCCCGCCCCGATGAGGATGACCGCATTATTGCGATCACGCCGAACCCGGAGCGCGACATCGACGAAAACGAGGACGAGTTTTCGGATGAGGTTTCTGGCGGAACGTCTGGCGAGGTTTCAGGCGTGACGTCAGAGGAGCTTTCTGGAGAGGCTTCGGAGGAGTCGTCAAGCGAGAAGACCGCCACTCTGGGCGAGAACACCATCGAAACAAGCTCGGAGGCTGTAGCGTCTGAGGAGGAATCCAGTGAGGAAGGCAACGAGGAATGAGCGAGCAGAGCAGCGTGTACGATGACGTCCCCCGCAGGGTTGATCTCGCGATCGCACGCGTCGACGCCTGGACGGTCATGAAGGTCAGTTTCCTCTTGTCCGTGGCCCTGGGCATTGCGATGGTTATTGGCACCGCGGTCTTGTGGTTCATGGTCGATGGGATGCACGTCTTCTCGACGATTGAGGAGTTCCTCAAGACGATCGGAGCTCAGAAGTTTACTTCCCTGCTCGACTACCTGCGCCTGCCGAAGGTCTTGTCCTATGCGACGATCGTGGCGGTCTCGAATGTCGTGCTCTTGACTGCGACCGCAACCCTGGGTGCGATGCTCTACAACGTCATCGCCTCCCTTGTGGGCGGAATCAAAGTTTCCCTCATGGATGAATGAGGTGCCCGCCCGCCCCTGGCGTGCCTTGAGGTGGGGTGTGCGCCGGGCCGAGCTTCACGGCTTGATGTCGAGCTTCATAGCGTGACGTGGCGCGCGGCTTCATCTGGCGCGCGGCTTCTAGTTGAGCCTTGATGTGGGACAGGTTTTGCTCTTCAAGGAGCGTCGTGCCGCACCTCACGTCCACGGATTTGCCGGTGCAACTCAAGGGCGGTTACGATAATGCGGTGCCCGAGAGAGTACGGATGGGCCTATAGCTCAGTAGGTTAGAGCGCAGTCCTGATAAGACTGAGGTCGGTGG
>ERZ772956.35-NODE-35-length-114399-cov-212.031764_pt1 | contig 114399 bp, 109 predicted proteins | sample MGYA00580683_ERZ772956 | MGnify/ENA primary metagenome ERZ772956 (study PRJEB29015, sample SAMEA2738077) | human oral metagenome | biome: human oral; feature: human-associated habitat; material: saliva | place: China | collected 2212 ... | reverse complement strand
AGCCGCGATACGGGGTGGTGCTGTGTGCTGCTGGTGGTGGGTGCAGGATGCAGGGTGCGGCGCGGTTTACCCGGGGGTAAGGCGGCGGGAGGGGGTGTGATGAACTGACCACGATACGCGGGGGCTCCCCCGTCCTTGGTGGGTGGTGGTGTGTGCCAACTTTCCGACTTTCCGACTTTCCGACTTGTTGGAAAGTTGGCGAGTTGGCGGGGTGCGAGCGGGCGGGGGTGGGATGAGGTGTGAACGATACGGGCGGGGGCTCCAGTGCTGGTGGGACGTTTAGCCGCGATACGCGGTGGGCTCCAGTGCTGCAGGGGTGGGACGTTTGGCCGCGTTAGGTGGGGGGTGCTCCCCCGCTGCTGGTGGTGTGGAAAGGTGGCTTACCCCGGGGTAAGAGAAGAGAAGGGGGGCGGGACGTTTGGCCGCGTTAGGTCTACCGGCGGGGTAAGGGGAAGAGGACGCAGCGGAGGCAGGGTGGGACGTTTAGCCGCGATACGCGGTTCGGGGGGTGAGAGCGGATACAGGGTGAAGAGGAAGGGGGCGGTGTTTGCCAACTTGCCAACTTTTCGACTTGCCAACTTTTCGACTTGTCGGGAAGTTGGCGAGTTGGCGGGGCGCGGGTGGTGCGGGAGGGGTGATTGCAGAGTGCAGTGATTGCATAGTGCTGTCAGTGCGGGTGGGTGGTTTCTTGGTTTACCCGGGGGTAAGGCGAGGAAGGGGCGGCGAGCGCTCGGGTGGGGAGAAGACGGAAAGGCGGGGGTGGGATGAGGTGTGAACGATACGGCAGCAGCGGCGAGCGGATACAGGGTGGGTACAGGTGTAGGCGAGCGCAGCAGGGAGTGGGGGGTTTAGCCGCGTTAGGTCTACCCGGGGGTAAGAGAGGAGGCGAGATCAGATACAGGGTGGCGGATATAGGCAGGCGGCGAGCGCAGGGCGGTGCGAGAGAAGAGTGGTGCGAGCGCAGCGGATACAGGGTGATGACAGAGCGCAGAGGATTAGGTGGTGGCGGATACAGGGTGGGACGTTTAGCCGCGATACGCGGTGGTGCTCTGTTCTCCCCCGCTGCTGCCGTAATTGGTCGGCAGTGAACACTAACCCCCCCCCTCCCACAGTCGGTGCCGTGGGAAGGGGGGCTCTTCTCTGCGCACCGCACCATGTGAAGATCCACGGCGGGTGCCAACAGGGAGACGGACTGGAGACAATCAGCAGCGCTTTATCTGGCTGCCGGCGTCAAACATGAACATTCGGGCTGGCCTAAAGTACAGGGTGGAGAGAATGTCGGCACGGTCCATGTCTTCTACCGTTACCGTGCCGTCCTCGCAGCGGTGCGCGAAATCTTCTAGCTCGTCAATGGTTGCTCGTGCGCTTTCTGGTGCTGGCTCGATGTGTACCTGCCATTCATATTCAGGCTGAGCGGCAACCGCAGCGACGAACTGGCGGACTGCCTCAGCGGTCATTGGTGCTTCTGGCGGCTTGATCTCCGGGTTCGCTGGTGCCGCCCATTCCACAAGGTGTGCCAGTGTGTCCGTGGCTGCACCAACGGTGAGCCATTTGGGCGAGGTTTTCTGGTGGGTCATCTCGACCGTGAGGGTGTATAACGGTTCGCTCTGCTGCTGCTGGTGCTGTTCTGTCATGTTGTATGGTTCCTTCTTCCCGGAGGCTAAGCGCTCAGTGTTCTTGGGCTACGTGTTGTCTTTGAAGAGAGTGTACGACCTCTTTGGTTGCCTGGGCGACAAGTGCGGTCTGTGCCGGGCATCTGCCGCTGACGATTGCATTGTACATTTTCGACGGGGTAAGACGGGGTAACCCCCTTTTGTTTGGTCTACCCGGCGGGTAAGGCGGCGAGCGTGCGGGTGGGTGCGGTTTACCGGCGGGGTGTGATGAACTGGAACGATACGCGGGGGGCTCCCCCGTCCTTGGTGGTTGGTGGTGCGAGCTCGGGCGGGCGGTAGATCCAGGGGGCGGTACGCTCGCCAACTTTCCGATTTGTTGGCTTTTCGACTTGTCGGCTTTTCGACTTGTTGGGAAGTCGGAGACTTGGAGAGTTGGGAAGTTGGCGGGTAGACCGGAGGAGGTGATTGCAAGGTGCAGTGATAGCAGAGTGCAGTGACTGCATTGTGCTGTCACTGTTACCGGCGGGGTGCAGAGAGGAAGGGCGCAGCGAGCGCGGGTGCAGGGTGTAGGCAGGATGGGCGGCAGGTGTGTGTGTGGGGGGGGTAGCCGCGTTAGGCGGGCAGGGGGCGGGCACAAGAGCGGGCGCACCAGAAAAAAGGGGGTGGGCACACCCACCTCCATCTTTCCCCCGTGAAAGGGGAGAAGAAGAAAGGCGAGTGCACCCACCCATAGTCACCGAACAGGGCGCAGAGAAGAGCGAGGAATAAACCATTCGACAGAAAAGGGGGCTGCCCTAGAACCATCACTCCCGCATAGGGCGGGGTAGACGGCACACCGGGAAAGACCCCGTTGGCCAGAGGTTTAGCTCTGATCAATTTTCAGCGAACGCCTCAATGAAAGCTCCCGTTGCGCAGAGTGGACGAGCCGAAGCCCGGCACCCTACACGCGGGAGAAAAAAGGGAAGAAATGCTCCATACAAAGTAAAGTACTACCCTCAATGAAAGCCCCGCACCCACCCCGTCTGTAGCACGCAGCCACAAAGCGGTGAGGTGGGGGAACAGGAATCAAATAGTCAGGCTTCCCTAAAAAACTTTAATTCCTCAATGAAAGCCCTGCCGCTGCCACAGGGTGGTGCGGCAGGGAATGTAGGAGTTCAAGAAATCTCGCTAGATAACCTTGATTCCTCAATGAAAGCTCCCAATGCACGGGGAGTAGCGAGCCGAAGCCATCTACGCCCCTATGCATGGGAGAAAAAGGGAAGAAAGCGATGCTCTGATATGTTCAAGAATCCCCCTCAATGAAAGCCCCGCACCCGCCCCGTCTGCAGCACGCAACCACAGAGCGGTGAGGTGGGGGGAATAGGAATCAAGCAGCCAGTTACTACCAAGCCAAAATTTAATTCCTCAATGAAAGCTCCCAACCCACAAGAAGCAGCAGACCAAAGCCAGCTACATTCCTGTGCGTGGGAGAAGAGAAGAGGGATTTACGCACCCATCATGAAAATATTCGTTCCTCAATGAAGACCCTACCTCCTGCCTACCTTCCTGTGAACAGGATGTGCAGACAGGGGAGGGGAAGATAGGAAAGTTCCGCTCCAATGTGGCTACAGTACATTCCTCAATGAAAGCTCCCAACACACAAGAGCAGCGGGCCGAAGCCAGCCACATTCCTATGCGTGGGAGAAAAGAGAGGAAAGCAATGCTCCCTGAGACGACTAGTGGAGTCCTCAATGAAAGTCGTGCACGCACTCAATGCTCCAGACGCGCGGCACGAAATAACCCTACTTGGGGGTGTCTGGGAACCCCCGGCTCAGGGCAAGGGAGGAATCAACCGCAAGACACCCCGAAAGGGGGGTGTGCCAAAAGGGGTTAGGGGTGTTCTGCACCAGGAGGTCAAGGGGGAACTCAAGCATGGAACCCCCTGAAAGGATCCTTCACCCCCGGATTCTGAACCGTTTAGGCTGCCCCATAAGAGGCAGCCAGCAGGTCAGTGGAGGCAGGTGCAGAAGAACATGAAGCGGGTGCGCTTCACTGTTTTTCTTCCTCACACACGCACGTAGTGTGCGTGTGTTTTTCTCTGTTTCTCTGTTCAGTTATGTCTCAACAATACCGCGTGATTTCAGGGGTTGCAAGCAGATTCGTCACCTGAGAGCGAATTTTTTTCACATAGTTCTGCTCATGTGGAATGGTATGTGATTTTCTTACGTGTTGTATAAAAGAAAGAAGAGTGTGAGAGGGTGCCGAAAGTGATACTATGGAGGCATGATCCCCGCATCGCCGTGGGGATGAGCCAGTGTACTTATGGTTTGTTAATGTGTTCCCCGCGCCTTAGCGGGGATGAGCCGATATGGTTATTGACTGTCAGTGTGTTCCCTGCGCCTTAGCGGGGATGAGCGCAAGCTCCAGAAGGGAGCCCTGAAGATTATTCTTCGGGGCTCCCTTCCTTTTTACCCACCCTGCCCCTGTGCTGCATTGAGCTGATCCGGAGCCAGCAGCAAAGGAGCTTAGGGTCTCGCTCTAGAAGCGAGCGCGGGCGGTGTGACGGCATTGTGCAGTCATTGCAAAGTGCAGTCATTGCATTGTGCTATCACCATTACCGGCGGGCGGCAGCCGGCACGGTACTGGTGGTGCACTCGCCAACTTTCCGGCTTCTCGACTTGTCGACTTGTCGGCTTGCTGGTTCTTTAGTGTTGTGGCTGGTGCTGGTGGGAGTCTCCCCCATTGGGTGGTTGCAGGCCAGCATACGGGGGTTGGTGGCGAGCGCAGCCGGCACGGTGCTGGTGCGGGGGCGCTTGCCAACTTGCCAACTTGCCAACTTGCCAACTTGCCAACTTGTCGACTTGTTGGCTTGTCGGGAAGTTGGCGGGGCAAGCCGGAGGCGCTGGGTAGTGCGTTGCAGGGTTTGGTCTCCTGCCGGTGGTGCCGCCAGCGGGTGGGGGGTGGGTGCGGGTGACTGCATTGTGCAGTGATTACAGAGTGCAGTCATTGCATTGTGCTATCACCATTACCGGCGAGTGGCAGCCGGCACGGTGCTGGTGGTGTGCTCGCCAACTTTCCAACTTTCCGGCTTCTCGACTTGTTGGCTTATTGGTTTGTTGGCGCTGGTGGGGGCTGCGTGTGCCGGGGTACAGCGAAGCCCTGATGCGTATCTCCGAGAGGGTGCATCAGGGCTGCTGAATGAAAGTCTCCCACCCCGAGGTTGGGGCGGGAGAAAGGGGTAGCTGTGAGCTCTTGTTTTTGTTATACAACACGCCTCAATGAAAGTCTCCCGGGTCTTCCGGCAAAGGTTGGCACCGGGAGAAATAGGGGGTTAGGCGAAGAATTCACCGCGTGCTAAAGATCGTGCCTCAAGGAAAGCCCCGGCCACGATGGCCAGGGAAGGGGGTAATGCGTGGTTGATAGGACGCTGCATTACCGAGGAGGCAGGGGCTTTAGTACTACTACCTGTCTCTAGTGTAGCGGGTTTTTGATGGGGGTGTCTACACGGTTCGTCATTTTTTGAAGCATAACTTTTCACACGTTCCTTGTTATGTGAAGTTTTGAGTGGTATCTACTCTGGCAAGGATAAATTCGATGGTTTAGGTGCTTCAGAAATTTCATTAAGTGGAGCTAGAGGCACGTTTTCAGGGTGTCGATTTGCCAACTTGGCAACATGCCAACTTGCCGCCATCTTGGATTCCCAACTAGCCAACTTCCCGATTTGCCAACTTGTCGACTTGTCGACTTGTCGACTTGTCGGATTCTTGGTGTAGGTGAGCAGGCAACAGAAAGGCGAGCGCGGGCGGGATAGATGGGTGGAAGTGGGGGTATAAAGCACCCCCGCTAGGTGGGGTTTAGCGGGGGTGATGGGGTGTGGTTCTTTAGGGGGTGGGGGCGGTCTCTTCTAGCTGGCTTTCGGTATTGGCCACGCCGTTCTTGCGGCGATGGTAGATGATCAGCAGGTTGATGATGAGGCTGAGGATTCCGACGATGAAGATGGCGTCTGCGGCTGCGTTCCAGCTGAAGAAGGCTGCAACCGTGAGGAGTGGGCCGAAGATTGGGGCGTGGTTTTGGGTAACGTTTTGTGCTTTATGGACGCCGTAGAAAAGAAAGATTCCAAACATACAGGCGGTGATCGGGGGAATGGGGAACCCCTCTATGGCCTGTTTTAGGTCTAGTGCGAGTAAGGAGGTGGCGGCCCCTCCCAGTAGGGGCATCATGATGTTTTTCATGGCGTCCATCTGGTCTGCAGTCGCATCATCGAGGCTTTCAGTAAGACTGTCGAACACGCAGGTACCCACGATGAGATAGGCCACCATGCGGAGGCCAACCTCCTGTATTTCGGTCGGTGCCACACCTGACGCTTGCAGAGCATCGCCTACCAAGAGCAACCCGACGGGAGCTCCAGCTATGGCGGCGAGTGCTCGCCTGCAGCGACGGGTGAGGCTGCCTTGTGAGGAGGGCAGGAGGGAGGGGCCGATGAGGCAGGCGAGTAGGAGGGTGGGCATCCATTGGTGCCAGAGTCCGGTAATTCCGAGGAGGAATGATCCGGTGGTGCTGGTGGTGAGGAGGCTGAGGGAGACGGGGATTTTGGAGAGCAGGCGGTGTGGCGGGGTGTGCTGTTTGGGGGTTGGGTTTGGGGTGCTCATGGGTGCCTGTTCTGTCGGTGAGGTTTGAGGAAGTCTTGCCGATGTGGGGGTATGTATGGGTGTCTGGAGCCTGCCGGTAATTACTTGTTTTGTTGGGGTAGATACTCAGACCTCTCAAGACTCCTCGCAAGCGAGCTTCTTTCGAGCCTGAGTATATCACACCATAAGAAACGGCGTGGCGGGTTGCTTGAGATACCAAGGAACTATATATTTGTCACAAGTACAAAAGTTGTAATTTAACAACACAGGCGGGTATTCACCCCCGCCCTGCACGGAAGGATTTGCGCATGCGTGCCGACATTGCCGAAAGCATCCGTCACGATGTCGTGACCGATGCTCAGTACGTCCTGGAGGTCGTTCCCTTCAACGGCGAGTGCTGGGCCACCGATAAGCCGATGACCCTTGAGGAGTTGGCTGCGTGGATTGGTCAGCCTGATCTGAAGACCCCGATGTCGCAGACTCTGGTGGACGCGCTGGGTGGCTGGTTCGTGTACGGCTCTGACCGCAAGGAGCTGTCTAAGGATCAGGTGGAAAGCCTGTGGCGTTGGTACACGGAGGCTCCGGTGACTGGTTCTGACCCTGATGCTGTGACGGTTTACGACGGCGATGCAGTAGACGAGGATGAGGACGATTGGGACTCAGCCGCTTTGGTGGTGCACCGGAACCCGATTCCCTACACCGAGGAGACCGTGGCTGAGTATGCCCGTATCACTCTCGATGTTTCTGCCGTCACTCTGCACAAGGCGAGCGCCTGGCTGAGCGACCGTATGGAAGAGCTGGCTGCTAATCAGGAGAGCAACTGTCATGTGATGCCTGCGGCAGTACGTAAGAATTTTGCGTTGCGGATCGCTGGGCTGGATGAGGAATTGGAATCGTTGCCTCAGAAGCGGCCGTACCGTTTGGTTCGTGAACCTAGCTACCATGCGACAACCGGTGCGCCTCGGGTTAAGTTCGTGCTTCGTATTGTGGGAGTGGATGATAACTGTGTGCGTCTTTTCTCCCCGCTGATGCAGCCTGGTGATGATGAGGTAGTTTTCGACGTGGAAATTTCAGCAAAGCATAGCGTGGCTGAGCTGGCTGAGATTGCCGCTGCCGAATTTGAGCGTCGATTTGGTTTGCCTGCTGGCTCTGTGGCTTTGGCTGATGAAGACTAGATGAAGATTTCAGAAAGAGGGGGGTGACTGCCGGGCGCCGGCTGCACCCCCCCCTTTTTCTTCCCCCGTTGGTGGGTGGGCGCTCGCGTGATGGAGTGGGCGGGTTTTGGTGTGAGAGAGGAGAATTCGATGAATGAACGTATGGAGGGCGGCCCCCTGTACCGAGCAATGGTGAAGGTGTGGGACCCGGCGGCAGGGGAGTGGGTCGTGACCGCTGAGGCAGTCGATACTCTGGAGGGGTTGGTGTCGTGGGCTGCTCTGGGTGTAGGTGCGAGCGCCGAGAGCAAAAGCAAAGGTATGCAGGATCGTTTCTTTGCTCTGGTGGCTGATGCTGCGAGGGTGGTTTCTCCGCCGTATCGCACTGAAGATATTGAGCTGTATGTTCGTGAGTCTTTCGGTCTGTCTGATGAGGAGCGGGTGAGTGTTACGCCGGTGCCTGATGAGGAATCTTCCACGTGGTCGGTATTGGAGTCTTTCATATGGCGTGAGGCGCAGGGGGGTTTGAATGCTGCAGAGCAGGTACAGCGGCAGAAGATTGCCCGCCGGTTCTTGTCCCATCCTTACGGCAGCTTCCTCAACCGTAGAGAGAGCTGATCGGTTAGGTGACTGGCCGTTAACGTCTATATTCAATGAGCGTTCCCTGGTGTTTTGGGGGGCGCTCATTTTTTATGCATTGTCATGTGGGACATCATGACGAACTAGTGCGCAATTTCTTTATATTCGTGGGACAATTAAGGCATAACACATAACAGTGTTTGGTGTTTAGAAGCATCAGGGGTGAACCTCTGAAGCGCCTGCCTGGCAGCTTAACTTCTTAGAAAGGCAGACGATGGCAACCGAACCGAAGAAGATCATCCCGTATGACGAGTCACCAGGCACATTATTACCGCATGTGGGAGGATGAAGGCATAGCAAATATTGATTGCTGATCCATGAGGCATCAATAACCGGATCCTCGCCATGCATAAGCGTGGCAGCACCCCCTAGAGAAAGGACACCCGAAAATGCGCCCCACCGACACTCATTTCAAGCACCCCTCCTTCATTCGGAGGCACGAATATACTGTGTTCACGAACATGCCCCACAGACTTGCCCGCATCTTCCAGCGGATTTGGTTTATCAACAGCGAAGCAGACATGGCCGAGAACCTGGGTTGTGCATATGATTCCATTAACGATTTCATTGAGTGGGGAGACAATGCTGTTGCTGACGAAGTAGACATGGCCGTTCTTAATGCTTTCCTTGTGCAAATTGTCAGTAATGCCGAGGATTTTATGTCACCTCACCAGGTAGCGTGTCTTACCGCTCTGATCCTCGCCTCTTATCAGGATGGACCTACCCGAGTTTCCACCCTCGAAACTGCGATCGGAGAACTTCTTCTGTGGGAGGAGGAGTATGACCCTGCCGCTCAAATTCAGAAGGGTATCCGCGAAGCCGATTTTGCGGCCCGTGCCGCCTCTGAAATTGCTCGAAAAGCTGCTGACAAGAATCTCAAGGCCGAGTATGTTGAGGTGCTTAATCGTGTTGCTGCGGTAGCTCGAAAAGCTGCCGATTCTGCCGAGAAATTCCGCCCATTCATTGAGGAAGATTTCGGTGACGCTGAGAGTCGGCGTGAGGCCGCTCAGGAAGTCACTAAGGCCGTCAAACTCTCTCAGAAAGCCGCCGATATCGCAAGATATCTCCTGAAAGCTAACCGCTACGAGCGGCACTTTTTCGAAGCGGAGCGGGATTTTCTTGAAATCCACGAGGCGTAGACTCCTGACCTCTTGAACGAAGCACAATAACTGAACCCTCGCCACGCATAAGCGTGGCAGCCCTCCCCTTATAGAAAGGACACATCGAAAATGCGCTCTAGTGACCCCGATGCCAAGGATATGCCTTTCAAGCAGCGGCACGAGCATACTATGGGCTGGAACATGCCCCTCACCCTTGCCTGGATCTTCCGCCGGGTCTGGTTTATCGACGACGAAGAGTACGTGGCCGAGAACCTGCATATTGATTTGGGCATGATTGACAAGTTCCTTGCTGAAGAAAACATGGACCCTTCTACGGATGTTGCTGACGAAGCAGACGTGGTAGTTCTTAATGCCTTCGCTGCTCAAATTGACAGTAATGCCCAGGAGTTTATGTCACCTCACCAGGTAGCGTGCCTGACCAACCTGCTCCTCGCCTCCTGCCAGGATGCGCCTGACCGAGTTTCCACCCTCGAAAGGGCGAAGAATGAACTTCTTCTGTGGCAGCAGAAGTGCGAACCCGCCACTAGAATCCGGAGGGGTATCAGCAACGCCGATTTTGCGGCCCGTACCGCCTCTGAAATCGCCCAACAGGCGGCAGACAAGAATTTCAAGGATGAGTATGTTGAAGTGCTTAATCGTATTGCTGCGGTAGCTCGAAAAGCTGCCGATTCTACCGAGAAATTCCGCCCGTTCATTGAGGAAGATTCTAGCGACGCTGAGGGTCTGCGTGAGGCCGCTCAGGAAGTTGCCGAGGCCGTCAATCTCTCTGAAGAAGCCGTCAAGACTGCAAGAGAGCTCTTTGAGATCAGCGGCATTGCTCGATGGAAAGCGATATTGACCAAGCAGCGCTTTATCGTAGCGGAGCGAAATTTTCTCGGGACCCATGAGGCGTAGACTCCTGGCCTCTTGAATAAAGCAAAGCGAGCGCCCCTCACCCAGTTACGGGTGAGGGGCGCTCGCTTTTTTGGGCTTCATTGTGGGGTGGGACATTAGATGTTGTGCGTGCGTATTGGCTTTTGTTTCATGGGATGATTGAGGCATAGAACATGACAAGGTAACCGGAATCTCCGGCTGCTTCTTTCCCCTATTTGAAAGGCTGTGCCATGTATTTTCGCACTCCCTCCTGCCGCCGTGTGACGTCTGAGAGCGCGGTACGTCGTTTGAATGCTAAGCGTTTCGCCCGCTTGAAGGAGCTGGGTGCAACCCTGCACATTGGTGCGACTGTCCACAGCGGATACCCCCGCAATGGTGAGCTCCGCTTGGATGCGCACTTGTATTTCGACCTGCCGTTGAAGGATGAGGGTATGGTTATTCGGCGTAGCATTGCGGATGTGGTGCTGTTGATGCCCGGGTACTGCTGTGCAAAAGACCCGGCGCAGATTCTGAATACCCAGCCTGCCCTCCCGTATGAAGACATTATCCGTCTTCATTCCCACCATCTGTTTGTTCCGGTGGATGAGGAAACGCAGAAGCGGATTGATGCGGGCGATAGCACCGTTTACTCCGAGCAGTTGCAGCTTGTCATCGACTCTTATAAGAAGCTGATCGTTGAGCATGGAGGGTTCCTTGAAGGCTTGACGGTGGAGTTCTTCTAGCCAGCTAAGCCCCGGCTGGGGGGGGGGTAGGAAGTAGTTAGGCTGGATGCTCTAGCGAGCGCCCTTGGCAGGTGGGAGCTGCCGGGGGAGCACGCTATTTTGGGGCTTCATTGTGGGGTGGGACATTACATGTTGTACGTGTGTATGGGCTTTTGTTTCGTGGAACGATTGAGGCATAGAACATTATGAGGGACGGGGGGTAGCCCCCGGTGACTCAAGCCCCTACATGAGAGGAATTTGCCGCTATGTCGAACCCTATTGACCTGTATTTGGCAACCGACTCGTACAACATGCTCGCCCTGAGTACCAGCGCTGATGGTTCGCCCAGCTCCATGCATATCGCCAGCTGTGAATGCAGTACTTTGCAGAAGTTCATGGAGGAAGGGCACACTTTTCAGGACTGGGTGAAGGAAGAGTTCATCAAGAGCCCGAATAAGTACCTCAACGATCTGCGGGATTCGATTCTTTATCGTTATGGCACCGAGAGGCATGTACATGACTGGCTCAATGATCACGGCTTCTACCTGCCGGTTCTCCGACATGACGAGAACCGCCACCTGCGATTTTTGAAAGGCTCTGGTGTACCGTTCCTGTCAAATACCAGCCGGGTTTATCTGCGCCAGGTAGATCGCCTCATTGACCTCACCCTCCTGTACGATTGGGGCGGTAACCCTTATGTGCGTCTGGAGCGTCGCCCGGCTATCTGCCGGTTCATTGCGGTTGATGACCAGCGTAATCTGCCGTACTGGTTGATTCAGCCGTGGGACTGGAATATCGAGGGCTGGGCGAAGTATGGCATCGTCCGTTCTGAGGTTTTCGGTGAGCCCCTGGAGCCTCACTGCCTGAAGGTGCCCGAGGATGGGGACCCGGAAGGTATCACGCATCGGCTGAGTGGTCTGCGTGCCCGTGAGCTGGAAGAAGCCCTTGATGGTCAGTCTCTTGACGGCGCTAAGCATATGGTTTTCCCGTACCTGCGTTATGTTGGCAATGGTGCCGAGTGCGGTTTGAATCTTAATCACCCCTCCAGTGTTTATGAGGGGGAAATCCGCTATGTCTAAGCCCCTCACTGCCTAGCCAGCTGATTTCCGGTATGGGTCGTTAGGAAGTAGTGAGGCTGGATGCTCTAGCGAGCGCTCCTGGTGGTTGAGAGCTGCCGGGGGTGCTCGCTAGGGGTTGTAGCGGGGGGGGTGTTTGGTTCTGGGACATTCTATGTTGTGTGTGAGTTTTGGCTTGTATTTTGGGGGATAATTGAGTCATATAAGATGGCATGCCGGGATTTTCCCCGGCTGCTCACGCGCTCCGTTTTGAAAGGAAAGAATCATGGGTGCACCTAGCCGCCTGTATGCGAGCCTGAATCTCACCGGGGATGTTTCGCGTACCACCGCCTCCGAGTATCTTCAGGCAATCGCACAGTACGAGGGGGTTGCTTTTGAAAGGGAAGTCTACCGGTGCCGGGATACTATTTTCCGTGCCATGCTCTCGGTAACTGGCAAAGGTGAAGATGCGCCCTTCCTTCTGCTGGGAGATGCGCCGCGCAGCCCTGAACTTTTCCTGGCAAAGCTGGTTCCTGCTGATACTGCTCCGGCTGAACCGTGGCAGAAGATGTTCCACGGTCTCACGTCTGAAGGCATGAATTTCGGTGAGGTGATGCAGGAATACCGCTTCGACGTGACCTTAGATGCCCTCCTGTCGGCAGAGGTTATGGCCACCTCAAACAAGGGCCATTACCGTATCACTGAATGCGCTAATGTCTCCGATGGAACTGCCTATCTGCTCGGTGGCGCTACGGCTCCAAGCGGTCTACCGGACGGTTCCTACGTACTGGTTGAAAAGACTTCCAACAGCTACGCTTAGGGCCCAGTGTGGAGATGCCGCGTTCTCTGAGCAGGCACCCCGAACTTTGAGCTGAATACACCTGCGAGCGCCCCTTGGTCGTTGAGAGCTACCGGGGGCGCTCGCTGTGTTTTTGTGGGCTGGAGTGGGTGGGTTTTTGATTCTGGGACATTACATGTATTTCATAGGGTGCACCTTCTTAATTGTGTGATGATTGAGGCATAAAACATGGAAAGGTAATCGGAACTACCGGTTACTTAGGACCCCTTGTGTGAGAGGATTTGTTGCCTGTGACTGGTTTTTACACCGTAGAAGTAGTACCCAAAACGTTCCTTAAGGATTTCGGGAAGATCTGGGATGTGTGGGTGTCTACGCACCACCCTGAAGAGGTAAAATCGCGTGTTGTTCGTTTGTCCCTGTCAGACTCTACGACGTTTGGAAGTCTTGAGGGCTTTCCGGCGCTTCAGAAGTACGCACTGCTTAGTGGTGAGACGTCTGAAAGTGGTTCCCCCTTCGTGAGTGGTTTCCGTAGGCCCAGGTCCAATTCGGAGGCTGCGGAACTTGGAGGAGCTCTCCTGGAGTTTCTGTATAAGACTTCTGGTCAGTGGTGGGATGGGTATGAGGATATTTTTCAGGATGTCCCCTCCCCTCACTATCGCTCCATTGATACCTCGGCTCTGAGTGATGAGTGGGGCCCTGGAAAAAATCATTGCCTCCTGTACGTTGTTTACAGCCCGCAGGATTAGACCCACTAGTAGCCAAGACGCTGTACCCCGAACCTTGAACTGAATACACTGCGAGCGCCCCTCACCTAGTTACCGGTGAGGGGCGCTCGCTGTGTTCTTGTTTGGTTCTGGGACATTGCATGTTGTGTGTGCGTATTGGCTTTTGTTTCGTGGAATGATTGAGGCATAACAGCACGGTAAGGAGTCGGGGATAAGCCCTGGATTCTTCTTTATTTCTGACTGAAAGGAACCTGTCATGAGCGCTAAGCCTGCTACCTGCCTGTATGACGGCACCACCATTCATAAGGACTCTGAGGAAAGCGCTGCTCTCGAATATTTGGCGGCTTTGGGTAAGCCTGCCGCTGAGGTGACCGTTGATGGTAAGAGCACCCGTTACTACAGCAGCGGCGACATCTTCAGGGCCATGCTTTCTTTGGAAGGTGGATGCCATGAGCCCCCGGCTCTGTTGCTTGGAGCTCATCATGCGCCTGAGCTGTTCCTGGCTCGTATTACTCCCGATGATATGAAGCTCTTTAAGAAGGGCGGTAGGGAGATGTGGTACTTGCTTTCTAATGATGATGGCGATCTGGGTAACGTGTGCCAGGAGGGCATTTTTGCACTGGAGTCTCTGTTTGAGGCAAGGGTGCAGAACAGTTACAACGCTTGCTACCGCGTCATCGAGTATGCCGAGCTCAGCTGTGGAGATGCGGTGCACGCCCACGGTACCACGTCCAGCGGGCGCCTGCCTGACGGTTCCTATGTGCTGGTTGCGAAGGTCTGCGACCGCATGGCTTAAGGAGATGACGGAATATGCCTGAGGGAGCTGTGATGACTGGTCTTGATTCTGATGAAACCCGTGCCGCGTACCGTGCCGCTTTTCAGGAGCTCATGGATACGATGCCCGGCGCGGAGGCGTGGTTTGCGGTTGATAGCGATGAGCGTTCTGGTGACTTATCCACCGAGATGGTGGAGCTGAGCTGTGTGATGCGAGTTCTGGACGATGAAGATTCAACGTGGATGTACGATTACCCGTTCCCGACGTTGAAGATGCCGCGTGAGACGTTCTATCACGGCAATGATGCGGGCTTGGAGCATCCGGCGTGTTGCCCGCCGGGTGTGCGGGCGTATCTTGCCCAGGTCGTTCACCCCTTCGCCCGCTCCCATTTCGGTATCGAGAACCCTGCCAAGGTGGATGGTGCCTGGTATATCCGTGTGAATGGTGAGCTGGTGAACCAGGTGGATTTCGACACTGAATATTTCGACGCCGATTAGCGGGCGCTCGCCGCCTGCACCCCGGGGGGATGATTACCGCCCCCCGGGTGCCTCTGTCTTTCCGTCTTTTGGGGTGCGGCGGTTATCGGCAGCGCCCCTCCCTATTTTGAAAGGAATGTCCCTATGTCCAGCGATTACAGCATCCTACAGCGTGAAGTTCTTGATTTCCCTGAATCGGTGACCACGGTCTCTCAGGTGCTCAGCACCTATGTTCGAGAAGTCGAGGCAGGCTCCGGTGAGGACTTCGTGCAGGTCACCGCTGAAGAGTACGGGCGGTTGAACATCTTCCGTGCGCTCGTTGAGTTCGATACCCCCGGGCATCTTCGCCTCACCCGTAGCGGATGCGGGGTAGATGATAATTTCCTCGTCCCGCTCTCATCGTTCCAGGATGCTGCGACTATTGCGGGGTTGGCTGGTCTTCACGGGGCGGATAATACCCGCCGTATCCTCTATGCCGCCGCGCGAGGTTTTGGAGGGCTCTACCTCATCACCGGTGAAGTACTGGAAGATGACTCAGAGCATGAGCATCGGATGCAGGACATCTATGCCGCTACCGCCCATCTCGTCTAAGCAAAAGAAGCAGCACAGCAACCACCAACGTACGAGGAACAGCGAGGGTGCCCGGTGCCGGATTCGGTGCCGGGTGCGCTCGCTATTCTTGGGCTTCATTGTGGGTTGGGACATTATATGTTCTTCATTAGTTTTGGGTTGTAATAGGTGGCATGATTAAGGCATAACACAACACGGCAAGTGTCCCGGTTCTTGGTATCGACCAAGAGCCTAGCGTGAAAGGATTTAATCATGGCTTCTTCCCGTATTCGCCTCTACCCCGTGGAGGCTGATTATGGCTTCCTGGGGTTGAGTACCGCCCCGGCTTCGGACGCTGAGGCTCTGCATCTTGGCGGGTGCATGGTGTCAGCCTTGGAAGAGCTGGAAGATGAGGGGGTGAGCTTTGAGCAGTGGCTGGAGGATAGCTTCTACGTCGGTGACCGTGAGCTTTTGGATAACCTCACCCGCTCCATTCTCTACAACGCCTCCGAAGAAGGCGCGGTGCGTGCTTTCTTGCAAGAGCACGGCTTCCCTGCTCTCCCGTCGTTGCGTATTGCGGATTTGGGGGATGTGGAGCCTTCCGATGCCTCCGGTATCCCTCCGCTGGTCAATGAGACCGATGAGGTGGTGGAGCGCCTATTTGAGCTCATTGACCTGTACGTTGGCCCCGGTGAGGATGGTGAGTTTGCCCTGTGGCTCCGTCCGAGCGCTCGCCGTACGGTTCATCTTCTGGCGGTGCATGATGATGAGAACCCCCGCTGGATTGTTCAGCCATGGGATTGGGAGATGGAGGATTGGGCGGGCTATTGCGAGATTCAGGTGCCTTTGAGTGGTGCCCCTGAGCCTCTTCAGTCTTTCCCGCGCGGCTCTTCGGTGAAGAATCTTCGTGGCATGCCGGTGCTGGGCACCCACAGCATTCTCAATGACCAGAAGGCTATCGCTGATGCCCTCGATGCCGCCGGGTTGTTCGGCTCAAGCCATTTCGTATCGCCCGGGGTCTTCTATGTTGGACGCGGTGAAAAGCACGGAATCGAGCTGGATTCTCCGGTAGAGGTCTACGCGGTGAAGGTATGGAGCCGCCCCTAAAGTACCCCCCCTGATGCCCCCTCTTTCTGGGTTCTGTGTGGAGCCTGGATAGAGGGGGGGCGCTGCTTCATACCTTGCACAGTGGGACATTCCATGTCTTAGATAAGTTGAGGGCTTCAATACATGACATGATGAAGGCATACAACACGGCATGTTCGCCTCTTTTGTGATTGGAGATTCCCCCATGACTGACTCTACTTTTTCCCCTGAAGTGTTCACCCGCCCGGCCCCCGGGTTCACGCTCAACGCCCCCTTTGCCAAAGGCACCTACGAAGGCGAGAACTACCGGGTGATGATGTACCCGGCATTGCTGGAATACTTGGAGGTTGAGAACGGCCCGTACGAGCCGATGTGTAGCATTGCGGCAACCGGCACCCTGCACGGCTGGGAGGACACGGTAGATGACGCTAAGGCTCTAACCCTGCTGCGCGAGCTCATCAGTGAACGCGGTCTAGAGTTCGCTCTACAGTTTGCCCGTGAGTTCATTGATGCCGAGGCGGTGGCAGTTGTTACCGAGGAAACCTACGCTTGGGGGCGTGTGGAGTGTATCGGTTTCGGTGCCAATGATGAGGGCATGAATGTTAGGGGCGTGATGGATTGGCTGGAATTCGTCGGTGGCTATTGGGTCGATGTGGTGCTGGAGCGTGCTGAGACTTCCTATGATGGGCAGGGCTCTGAATGGGTAAGCGTTGATTGCACGTCGTTGCCTAATTCTGAGAGCCATGAGGGCGATGATGCTCTGAAGCATGCAATGGAGAATTTTGAATGGGATGTGGCCCGGTTCGGTGATGAGTTTGAGCTGGAGCTGGTATCTGAGCAGGCGGCAGGCTCTGGGCAGGCGGTAGCGGCTTAGGCGACTGGATAAGGCGGCGGCGCTACCAAGCACCCCCCCCCCGGCGGGGGGTGTTTGGCGGCAGCCCACCAGTATTTAGGGTAGGGACATACTGTTACATTCGCCGGTTTGATGCTCGATGAGCGCCATACGATAAGCGTAACGACACGGCAAAGTTCCACGGACGCGGAAGGGTTCAATCATGACTCGTGAGGTTCGGTGCTTTTTGGGCATTGACGATTGCTGGGAGGATCCGGGGGTGCAGCTGTGGCACCCTACCGGCGGCACGTTGGCGCGTGTTTCTCTACCGCAATTCTCGCTAGAGTCTTTGTCTACTGCTGATGAAGAAGCTCAGCGGTACCGCCAGGGTTTCGGCTTCGATTACGGAAACTACGATATTGGGTACATCTACCGCACGAGTAACCCTGATGATGAAATGGCCTGGGATCGATATATTGAGCTGCTGGATGCCCGACGTGCCTTGATGCAGTCCTGGGTGCACATGTATGATCCGGGGCCCCCTGATGGGTTTGGTACGTGCGCTTTGGAGGATCAGCTAGAGGAGCAGCTGCTTGCGGAAACTAACAAGCGTCTAGAGCATGACCCTGATTTGTCTCATGCGGTCTCTCAAAAGGGGCCGTGGCGGGCTCTTTGGGTCGATGGGGTAAATCTGGCGGCAGATCCTGAGTATTCACCTGATGGTGTTTTTTCCTTTCCGGCGCAGCTTCATATCTCCGATAGGGTCTATGCGTCCAGCCGCTAGGGAGGATTCGGGGAGCTTTGGTCTCCAGCTCAAAAGCCTACAGATTGGGGGGTGCCCCCTTTCTGTAGGCTTTTGTCGTTTTTCAGACCCCAAAAACCCGGCATTGCGTAGTGGGACATTCCATGTCATAGATGAGTTGAAGGCTTCAATACCTGGGATGATGAAGGCATATAACACGGCAATAGTTCATCAACCTCTAAGGAGAACCAAGATGTCCGACAGCAAGGATCTACGCAGCACGCTCACCACCCTGAAGGCAGAGCACGGGCTCACCCCAACGCTTCTACTGCTAGAAAGCGTTTTCCACCACCCAGATTCAGGGTCCACTCAGAATACCCACATCAGCTTCTACGTACGCCTTGCATGGGAGCGTGAGGGTCTGGTGTATGAGCCTCACCATCTCAAGCAGTTTCTCAGCCCTTCAGGCTGGTCTCAGGTTCTGAAAGCTCATGAGAACGGAGAATTTGAGCTGGAAGCTACCGGCAAGATCCCGGACATTCCTGAAGGTTTCAGCTTTGAGGATTTCCGCGCCGCCGCCTTTGAACAGACCATTACCCCGCTAGTGACCCTGTGGGCTAAGAATCTACTCGGATACACCCCCGCCTTCAATTCCTCCGCGTCCTGTTTTCGACTGATGAATGAGCAGCGAGAATATGAATGCCAGTGCACCAAAGAAGCCTAGAACCCCTGCACTTTTTCACTCATCTCACCCCGGCTAGGTGAGTAGATGAGAGTTCCTGGTCTGCGTCAGCTGACGCAGACCAGGACAAACAACCTTGCACAGTGGGACATTCCATGCCGCACATGAGTTCAGCCTTCTAATTCATGGAATAATTAAGGCATAACAGCACGATAAGAAACAGGGGAGTGGAACCCCGCCCCCCCCCCTGGATAGAAGAGAGAGGCCTCTAACATGGCAGCACTGCATCAGCACACGGTAGACCAGGACAAGGTCAGCATCACCCCCGGTTCCTATATCGCCCTTTGGGCAGATGCTATCAACCTTGAAATACCCGAAGAAGAGCGGTTCATCATCAGGGCAGATAGCTTCAGCCCCGCTAAGCAGGTAGCACCCCTTCTACTGCACACCCCGGACGGAACCACCCTCAAAAGCCGTGCCACCGACACCGTCTTTGGCACCCTCACTCAGCATGAATGGCGCCCCGGAGAATACCGGTGGGTCTACATCAGCCGCCACAACCCTACGGCAGCCGCTTTCCTCTCCCGCGTCTGGATTATCGACCCGCTACCTGTAGGAGAAGCCCTCACTCTCGCCCGCACCACCTACGCACACGATAGCGCCGTAGGACGCTTCGAGAGCTACCGAGCCTCCACCCACGCACAACACCTCTTCCAGGCGCTCGCAGATGAAGACGAGCAGAGGAGCGCAGCCGTTGAAGAAGCGGTACGGGAAATCTTCATTAACGCTCATCAGCGCAACACCTACCACTCAGAGCGGGAGGAAGCCTACCATGCCTACCGTCAGGCAGTAGCTGAGGCACAGGCGGCGCTAGAGCGGAAGGTAGAGAAGGAGCTTCGCCGGGCATTTATGGCGCTCGCTGACCTTCACGCACCCACTAGCTTTGAGATTAGGCAGACGCTGGAGCAGGCGGCGCCGATGCTGAGGCAGCATCTCAGGATGTCGAGGAAGGACGTGCACCCTGCTCTTCGTCAGGCCGCTGATTTGGTGCGAACAGGTCATGAGACTATCGCTCTTTTCCACTTCAGGGGCACCCCGATGTTCTGGTACGCCTAAGACCCAGACGTAAGGGAGCCTAAGGTTAGCCGTCCCGGTCTGCACAAGCAGTGCAGACCGGGACAAAAAGCCTTGCACAGTGGGACATTACATGTCGGGGGTGAGTTAAGCCTCTTAATTCGTGGAACAATTAAGGCATAACACCACGGAAGGAACGGGAAATCACCCCGTCACCCATCACGAAAGAGGCCCCTAAAATGGCTGCGCTCCACAAGTACATGTCCACCCTGAAGAAGACCCCCATCACCCCCGGCTCATATGTCGCCCTCTGGGTACCGGTCATCACCGCCCAGATGTCCGAAACCGACCGATCCATTCTTGGAGGACACACCCCCGCCCCCGAACACAAGGTATGTGCCCCCACCCTCCTGTACACCCCCGACGGCACCACCCTCCAGAACCGCACCACCGGCGAAGCATACGGCACCCTCACCCAGTACCGAGAGGACGGCGTATATAAGTGGCGTTACACCAGCAACACCACCACCTCCAAGTACGCCCCCGGCTACATTCTTCGCCTGTGGGTCATTGACCCCATGCCTGAAGCTGACGCGCTCGCTGTGGCTCGTGCGGACTATGACGAGGAGACTGCACGGAAGCGGTTCGAGGATTACCGCGCAGGTTCAGACTTCCGCGCTCTTCATCACCTCAGCGGCGTCAAGGATCAGGGGGTTGATCTTTTTACCGGGGAAGCTGTGAGTAAGCTCTTTCATGACACTCACCAGCACCATGTGTACGGTGCGGATGCATCTGCTGCATTCGCTGTCTATGAGCAGATGATGAGCTCTGCGATGAAGGCGCTTGATGCTCGCCTGAGCGAAGAGTTCGACCGGGCGTCTCAGGCTATTGAGAAGGTTGCGCCGCTGGGTGATTCGTCCTACGGGGTTGCCTTGAGCAACCTGAATTATTGCGGGGCTGTGAGTGCGGCGGTTCTTCCCGAGGCTCCGGGGATCCACCGCTACATGTCTAACCGCCCGGATGGTACCCCTCTTCAGATTCTCACCAGGGGATACGATGAGGCGCGTCAGGCGGCTCAGAAGGCTGCTGAACGGGTTGCCCTGAGCGCCAGCAAGTACCTCGCACCCGCCCCCACGATTGGCTAATTAGCCTGTGGTGAGCCGATAAGGTAACTCCCGGTCTGCGCAGCTTGTGCAGACCGGGCTAACCGACCTTGTGTAGTGGGACATTATATGTCCTTAGCCTTTTTGGTTTTGTCTTTTATGGGATGATTAAGGCATAACACAGCACGACATTTATTCCTAACGCCTTAAGGAGGCACACCATGAGCACCCTGCCCGATACCGACCTGCACGCCGCATTTTCCTCTCTGGAGAAGGAGGGCTTTACCCCTAAGGTTCACTGTGTGGAGATGCTGGACCGCTACCCTATCCCTGACTCGACGAAGAACACCCATCTGCGCCACACGTTCGCCTTAGTATGGGAGTACGGCCGGGACACGTTCGACTCTGATTGCATTGAACAATGCTTTGTCGGTGAGCACCGCTCTGCTGTCCGCGCCGCCGTGATGGAAGGAGCCTTTGAGCTAGACCTGACTCATGAGATTCCTGAAGGTGCAGACGTTGAGGCGTTCCGTAAGAGCCTCATGGAAGAAACCATTGTCCCCGCCGTGATTGAGTGGACTACCCGGGTGTTTGGTCACCCGGTCACGAAGACCGCTTCCAGCTCGCACCGGCTGGTTATGAACGCACAGGGCGTCTATGAGCAGATTTAGCCTGCGCCTTTAGAGGTGGCAGCTTTCCCGGGTTGGCGCAGCAGCAGCAGCAGCGCCGACCCGGGAAATTTTTTTCTTATATATAAGGACATTCCATGTCACAGCTCAGCAGTCACCATATATTTACTGGCATAATTAAGGCATAACAGACAGGATACGGCGGCTTCTCCAGCAGGGCAGCCCCACCGCACTGTACACCGTGCAAGGTGCACAGTGCACGGTGCCGCGTTTGTTTCTACCCATCAGAGGGGGCTGCAGATTCTCTCATCTGCAGCCCCTTCTGCCTCACTTTACCGACCCTCACCCTACAATGGAGGCAGTCACCCCACTGCCGGGGTGCCCCTTTTGGAAGGATCCACCTATGACGTACCGCATCCATATCGCAAACATCAGTAGCGGCAGCCCCGATCAGGTATTTGACATCACCGACCCCGCCGACGGGCTGAGCATCGTGAACATGCATGACAGCATTCACGCGTTCAGCATCCCGGTTCACGAAATCCCCGAGCTGAAGCACGAAATCTACTTCGGCGTCCGTACTGGCAGCCCCTGCACCGGTCACCGGTGGTTCAGTGATAACCCCGCTATGATTGCCCACCTCACATGGACCAAGCCGCACCCGGTGGCAGAATACCCTGACCCGAACGCCATCGAAGTGCTGAGCGCGTATGACCACAGCCGCTATACGCGAGGAGAGGTATCTCTAGAAGATCTGCGTGAAGAAGGAGATGTCTATATCCTGCATCCTGAACCGCTTACCCCTACCTACGAGAATCTGGCGGACTATATTGCGTTCATGAACGCCCAGATGTACCCCCATAATCAGATGCTACTCACCAAGAATCTCTAAGCAGCTTCTACGCATATGCCCTTCACCCCTTGCACGGTGAAGGGCATATTTTTATGCACCAGCAGGTGAGAGCGTGGGTGAAGGCGCGTAGATGTGATTGCAGAGTGCAGTGATTGCATTGTGCTGTCATTGCACTCTGCTGTCACTGCATTCTGCAAGCACTGCATTGTGCTATCAGATGCTGGGTCTTCATGGTGCCGTGCGGTGATGAAACGAGCGAGTGCAGCGGGGGACTAATGGGAAGTGTTTTACTTTGGGACATGCAATGTCACATCTAGTTTTCCCCTTGATTTCTAGCGTATGATTGAGGCATAACACAACTTATTAAACAGGAATGAGGTATCACTATGGGTGATTCCCCCGCCAAGCCCTTCGTCGCATTATTACTATTCCTCGCCGCCTTCATTACAGTAAGCATCTTTATGCTTTCTCTGAGCCCCACTCGTGGTCAGGCGGTTCAGGAGACTACACGTACACATGAGCTGATGGGTCTTCAGTTATCGAAGGAGCAGGTACAGACCGGCAGCCTCGAAGGGCACATCAGCGGCGATTTCCTCAGCACCGTGGGTTACGTTCAAGGTAGTTTTGATGGGCGCCCAGTGACGTATATTTACCTCCGCTATCGTGCGGAGAATGGCGACATTATCGACCGTTTGATTCCTCGCGATGAGGTGCGGTTGCGTGATGATTTGAAGCCGGGCGAGGCAGCCACCCTTGAGATCCACACGGTCAAGACGCGTCGGGCCACCTACGAAGACATCAAGAAGGACCCTTCCTTGTGCTACAAGGACGGCCCAGTACCTCCTGAGATGTGTGGCCGGACAGCTAACGAGATTCCGGCGGAATGGAATGTGGATCATGAGGAACTGGTGGTGCATGTGCCGAAGGACGCCATCATTGTGACGATTAACCCCAACATGGTTCCTGAGGGAGCGAAAAAGGGATAATCTGCCCCTTGGAGGGGCGATGACGTAAATGAGCCTCAACCCAAGAATGGGGTGCGAGCTGGGAAGGTGAGTAATGGCAGAACATACCGAGTCGCACTTATTTTTCTCTGATTTTTTGCACGCAATTGAGGCATAACAGATGTTTTAATCGACAGATCCTGAGCGTTCTGTCATATGAAGGATGTGATTTTCCATGGGAGTTTCCAGAAGTGCCTTCTATGCTCTTGGTCTCATGTTGGGACTCTACGTATGCACGATTCTTTGGCAATTTGGTGCGTTTGATGAGAACCCGCGTTTAGATCAAGCGGTTCAGACGAGTACGCATACCAGTGACTTGTTGCAGCTTCAGTTATCCAAGGAGCAGGTGGAATCTGCTAGTCTCCAAGGCTCTGTAAGCGGGAATTTTTTGAGCACTGTAGGGTATGTACAGGGCACTAGTGATGGACATCCGGTGACGTATATTTACCTTCGTTATCGTGCGGAGAACGGCGACATTATCGACCGATTGATTCCTCGCGATCAGGTGCGCCTGCGTGATGATTTGACGCCAGGGGAGGCAGCCCGAGTCGATATTGAGACCGTGAAGAAGCGTACGGCGACCTATAGCGACATCCAGCAGGACCCTGCCCTGTGTTACGAGAGCAACCCTCTGAGGGGTTCTAGCCAGTACTCTCCGAAGGAGAAGCGTGTGCCACTGGCAGCAGAAAAGTGCGGTCGGCACTCTGATGATGTACAGGAAGAGTGGGTGACTGAACGCGAGGCCCCTACTGTAGTGCACGTGCCGAAGGACGCCATCATTGTGACGATCAATCCGAATATGGTTCCTGAGGGAGCGAAGAAGGGATAACCTGAGCCCCCATTTTGGAGGGGCACCGGCGTGGTGAGGGCTTCAACCCGGGTGTGGGTTGGGGCCCTCACCTCGTGTTTGGGTAGGTTGCGGCGGGGTGCTCCGTGTGGGGTGCGGTGTATGATGCAGGCATAGTCTCATGCAGGGAATAGAAGATTCGGGATAGGGAGGAAGAGATGGCTGGTGGGCAGAGTGCTTTTGCTAAGGCGGAGGCGCGAGCTAAAAAGATGACTACCGAGAAGGCGGCGATGGATCGGGAGATTCTGACGCAGCTGCTAAGGTCGCCTCAGGGCGGGCAGAAGGTTGTGCATAAGATGGCGAGGGTACGCAAGCGTACCTACCCGCCCGAATTCGCCTACCTGGACACGCTGCCGAAAATCTTGTGGTGCCAGTGTCAGAAGATTCTCGATGATCAGGGGCAGCGGGTGCCGGTTCCCCGTGATGAGTGCAGCTGCGCGGCTCGTGATTGGTCGCTGACCTCGCTGCTGGTTGATGCTGATGCGTTGCAGATGCTGGAGGATGTGCGAGATGCCGAGGAGCAGCTGGTGGGGGTTCGTATGCCCCTGCAGTCCTACATGCTCGCAGCCTTCACCGGGTATCTGCCGACCCGCCAGGAGGGTCTAGAGCAGGCAGAGATTATTCGGCAGACTCTAGCCTCTGGTCAGAAGCCACCGAGCCCGAAGACGCTTCGACGGAAGATTCACTGGCCGCAAGACGTGGCACAGATCTGCCACCAGGAGGCAAAGCGAATCTACGTTTCGGGGCGGGGACGCTCGCAGGTGTTTGTGCCCTCGTCGTGGTTCTATTCAGAGGCGATTCGTCGTTTTGCTCAGGCTCGTATGAGGCTTCTGGAGGGCTAATTCATTAGCCTGACTGACCCCTATGGTGCAGTGCGTGATGTGCGCTGTGCTGTGGGGGTTATTTTTTGTCTCCAGTGGGGTGGGTGTGGCGTCATATGCTGGGCATTTATGCCTCAATGATTCCTTTTATTGCAAGGGAATAATATAATAGGTACTGATGATGTCCCATATTCAAATGTTTGTTTAAGGAGCGTTGCCCCCATGTGCGACTGGAAGCCTGGACCACGCTGTTTCACCCACTACGCCCCGCACTTTAGGAAAGCTCAGGATGAGTACAACGCCGCCCTGCTTCTAGCAATGAGTGAAGCGGCCAATGGGGGAAAAGTCTCTGCAGCGACCCGCCGCCTACTGGATGAGAAGTTCCTTGCCTACATGCACGCCCAGAGGGAGTTTTACACCTCCCCCAAAGCCCGAGACCAGTTTTTGCAGGGCGCCATTCAGCAGCGCATCGACATGCTCTCTGGTGAGGTGACCGTAGCGAACAAAGAGCTGCAAGAGATCATCATGGATCACCAGAGGCGCAACCTGGACATGCTGGAGAAGCAAGCAGTTGACGGTGCACACCGCTGGGACCAAGCCAAGCTGGCCTCAAAAATCGCCAATGACCGCAACGAGAACGCACTAGAGCGCGGCATCTTCAGTGAAGCCGCCTACTCTGCTGAGGAGATCGCTCAGGTCGATATTCGCCAGTGGGACCGCGCCTGCCCCGACGGCGAGCTGATCCTTGACGGGTTCGAGAACAAGCTGCAGCTCTCTGATGCCACCGGTATCCACCGTGAAATGACGATTACCCGCCACGTCCGCCTCGAAACCCCCACCGGTGAGCGCGTCTACCTCGATATTGAGGCGCGCATCATGCAGAAAACCAAGGGATCTTCTTCCTACACGGTCGAATACCTCATCAAGCAGGACGGTGAAACTTTGGGCATTCTCATCCCCAACTCCTCCGTGCAGGACGCCTATTTCAACGTGGGCGCGGTCTATGAGAATCGTCCCGCTGTCCGCGAGCCCTGGCAGGACCTGCACAAGGGCATCCGCCTACGCAAGAACGACTGGGACCATTTCGCACGCGCTAACGAACTGACCGACGAAGAACTCGCCGAAATCCAATCGAACCACGTACACACGCACCAGATCCTGACAGGCGCAGCCGAGGCCGGAGACACCACCATGTTCTCCCGCCACAACGCCTTCAACAGCAAGGTCAACCGAACCCATCGCGGCCACCGCCACAACAGCACCACCGAACAGTTTGTCGCCGAACAGGGCGCTCGCACCAGCTTCAATAGCGTCTCCGGTGCGAAGGAGAATGTCGCTCAAACGCTAGGTTCGCTAGACAGCATGCTGCTGAATGTTGCGGTAAAGGCACGCCGTCAAGGCATCAACACCTACGCAGCCGAGCAGTTCGGCGCCATGGACAAGAGCGACCGTGACAGGGTCGAGGCCGAATCCCGCGAAATCATGGCCAATGAGCCCGAACGCCTGCAACCCAAAAGCCGCAGCGAGAAACGCAATCGAGGCGGAGGCCGAGACCGCGTCGAGCGTAACCTGGCCCGTGAGCAGCGCCGAGCTAACCAGTTCGCAGATAGCCCCGTCGTTGCAGCACGCAGGAAGGAAGCGGTCGAACGCGGCAACAGTGCCATGGCGAAGATGCAGCAGAGCGAGGGCGGCCTGGTCTACAGCGCTCGCGTGGAGTCTGAGCGTAAGCCGGTTGATCCTCATGATTTCCATGCGGGTCATTTCTACCGTGTGTCTTCTGTGCAGGCGGGCGGTAATAAGAAGTGGGTATCGGTTCCCTTCACGCAGGAGGGCAAGCTGGCTAATGGCTTGAAGGCGTATAAGCACCCCGCCAAGCCGGGCATGGTTGTGATTCGCAAGGGTCAGAAGACTGTGGTGGTGGTCAGCGCTGCGCAGTTTGATGCGATGGCTGATGTTCGCCGCTAACCACAACCTTTGAATGTGGGACATTTTGAAACCGATATGGGGGCTGGTCCCCTTGAAATCACAGGGAACCAGCCTCGTGCAGCCGCGATAAACGCCTTCATTTGACCGAATCTGCCGTTTTTCATCCGCTATGGTGGAGGCAGATACACAAGAACAACACGACAACACGACCGAAAGGAAGGAAGCTTCCATGTCTACCTTTGAATCGACGGAAGAGCGAGATAAGGCCTACCAGCAGCAGTACCAGCGTGACCGTCTTTTGCGCCGCCGCTTCAGCTACGAGGCGCTGGAGAAGAAGCACCGCGTCACCGTCAAGGGCAAGGATCTCTCCGCTGAGATGATGGCTGCCCGTGCCCCGGGCGTGACCGGTGAAACCCCGTGGGTGAAGGATTTGTCGGTCCACCCTCTGCAGTGGCACCGTGAGGGTATCGACGTTGATCTTCCGCGTCATATCCCGAACGCGTTCGGGGATGTGGCGCCGGGGCGTGATTTCACCGACCCGCGCATGCTCTTTGATGCCTCCCTCTTCGAGAGCATGACTGATGAGGAAATCGCCTACTTCAACGATGAGAAGCACTGGGTGGTAGAGGGTGCCTCTGCCGGTGATGCTCTTGCCCTGGACACTGAGCTGGAGGATGAGCCCGGCTGCTACGGCTATTTGGTGCACCTGAACCGAGGCCGTAAGGAGCTGAACAACCCGCCGGTGGGCCGCCCGCACTACAAGCGTCAGGACGGTAAGGAACTGGTGTGGGGAGATCCCCGCCTGGAGGCTCCCTACTGGCAGGAGCCCGGCGACTTCATCTACGCGCACCTGGATGAGGCCTCTGCCCGCGCACATTTCGATTCACTGCGCTCTGCCCTCTACAGCCTGAATCAGGAGCTGCGCCTGTACCGGCTGACTCAGCCGATTACTCTCGGTGAGGCACGTGAGTGGCTGAACAGTGACCACCCGCTACGCGAAGATCGCCACGGTGCAATCACCCTGGAGGCTGTCGGTACCGGTCAGCTCGACACCCCGGGTGCGCTGCGTGTACCTCAGCTGCCGGCACCTGATGAGGATGAGCTCAATGAGGCTGCCGAGAAGGCCTGGTGGGATTCACTGACCGCTGATCAGCAGCGCGCCTACGAGGCAGCGCAGGAAGCAGAGGTGCGCCTGGTCGAAGAGCGTGAAGCGATCAACCTGCAGCGTCAGGAATTCTACGACCGCATCTACAAGGACCTCTACAGCGTGGACGCTCTTTTGCAGCAGCTGCTCGAATGGGCAGAAGAAGCAGAAAATGAAGCAGATGCTCAGTGGCACCGTGAGAACAACACCACCATGGACCTTGAGGACAAGCTGGAATTCGTTGCCAGCTTCTACCGCCGAAACCCTGATGACGGTGAAGCAGCACTGCGTGCTACGAACCTGGTCACCCCCCACGAGACGCTAACTCACCTGGCTGACGCTCTGCCGCTGACCGATGAGATGATTGCGGCAGCAGCTGCCCGTCACCGCAACGCCCTGCAGGCTGGCACCGAGCAGCAGCACCTGAATTTCCGTCGCCGCACCGGTGGCGGAGAGTACGTGCTGACCAAGGCTCAGGAGCAGTACGCCCGTGAGCACCTGGTCACGACCTACACCCGCGCCGGTGGCGAGGGGTCCGCGAAGCTGCTCATGGCCATCTATGAGCCCTCCGGCATGACGCTGCTTGACCCGCATGATGAGTGCGACGGCAACGGCTTCTGCTGGGAGACGATGAATCTGGACGACTACCGGGCAGGCTTTTTGTTCCCGCTGTATGAGGATATGCCCACCGGCGGTTTCGCACCCCGTAAGGACCGTGTCGAGTACCTGTGCTTGTTGCTGAAGCAGGGTGTGATCACGCTGGAGCAGTTCTGGCAGCGCCTACGCACCGACTCCTACATTGGTGACCGTGATGAGTACTTCGAGGACGGCTCCAACGCACTGGTGATGACCAAGAAGAACTGGCGGAACCTGCTCCATAAGGAGCAGCCCGAGGACACCGCTAAGGACCCGGTCATGATGCCCACCGACTGGGCCTTTGTGGATTCCAGTGATGAGCGTCTGGGCTTCTGGACCCTCTCAGAATGGGAAGCCTACGTAGCCTCCCAGCCTGAAGACTGGTTCATCGTCGGTGAGGATGTGCCTGCGATCATTGGTCAGAGCGTGGAGCCTGAACTGTTGCTGCCGGAAATGATGGAGTGGCATCAGCGTCACCTCGACTCCCGCACGTTCTAAAACCCTGTGCACTAGGCCGTTTAGGCGCTCCCGGGGGCCAGAGGATATATTAGGTTCTGACATGGAACCTCCTATCGTCGGTTCTTGTCGTGTTGTTATATACCGGAATACAGCTCCTGGAAGATGGAGTGATGTATTTTGTGCATGTATGTGGGCCTGGGAAGTCGGAATCCCGGGCCCACATTTTATGCCCTCTGCTCCCTCATCTAATATGGAGCGCTCTCACCTCCAGAGACGCACAAGCCCCGCAAGAACAACCGGTTCTTGCGGGGCTTCTTCGTGCACTCACACACGAGAAACCAGGCTTACTTCATGAACCACCGACCCAGCAGACAAAACACCGAATCTAGCGCGGATTTTCAAGGGTTCAAAGCCCTAAAAAGGTTGCTTTCGCCCCCTAAAAAATGTATATTTGTCACAGTGACAAAAGTTGTAAATTAACAACAAGAGGTTGATATGCGCCCCACCCCCTGGAACCCAAAACCCATCCACACCGCCTTCATGGACTACGAAACCGGCTACGGCGTCACCTCCGACGGCGTACCCTTCAAGGCGGCCCCGGGCGCTCGCCGCAAGAACCCGAACCTGGTCGATAAGCTCAACGCTGCAGCCCAGCTGCGCGTTGCAGGTCAGCCGGTCACCCGCATCTTCCTTACCGGCAAAGTGCCTCGCAATGACCGCAACACCCGCCACTGGCTGCTCACCCAGACCCCCGGCTGGGAAACCCCCCGAGGCCACTGGCTGGGCACCCCTCCCACCGGACGCTTCGACAACATCGAAACCGGCCAGCGCATCGACGTGAAGGTCTCCTCCGAATGGTTCGGCAAGATCAACCTCACTCCCAATCAGGCACGCAGCGCATGGAGCACCCTTGAATCAATCTTGAGCTACTTCTTCCGCTCTGACCTGACCGGCGGCTCCCCACTGATGCTCACCCCCGCCGCCACCGGGCAGAACCTGTGGGCAACCTCCCTGCCCAAAAATTACGCACCCATTCCCGTGGACCCGGATATTGCCGAGGACCTGCACCGCACCAGCACCCAGCACCACCTCGACCACCTCGTGCTCGGCCCCGCCATGCCTCAGCACCCCGACGTCGTCCCCATGATCGACCCGAGGCACATCCCACAGCTTGACGGCTTCGCCTACACCGACGGACGCTTCATGTACTCGGCCCTCTGCAGCGAACTGGGCACCGGCCCCGGACACCGCCTTACCGCCAAGCAGTGCGAAGACCTCTGGCGCGAGAACCAGTACGTGCGCGCCCGCTTCGCTGTCGAATTCACCGTCCCCGACACCTGGGAACACGTCGGCATCTTCGGCATCCCCTTCGAGGACAAGACCCACGGATGGTACTACCCCAACCGCCCCGGCGCACGCGGTCAGGCATGGATTGACGCCTCCGAGCTGTTCGTCGCCCAAAAGTTCGGCTGGCACTTCCGCTTCCTCGAAGGCATTCTTTTCACCACCGAAAAGAAGGCACAGCGCAAGCGTTTCGAGCCCGGCGCCGACGAAGCAACCCGCCGCCTAGTGAACGCACGCCCCCTGGATACCTGGGCTAACCGTCTCTCCGAAGCACGAGAAGTCGTAGACAACCGCCCCGACCTACACCCTGCCGTCGCCAAAGCTATCAGCGCAGCACTACGCGCCATCGTCATTCAGTCCATCGGCGCTTTCGCCTCCCGTGGCCGCTCCGCCACCGCCATCACCTACGACCACACCAGCATCCCAGGCAAATACCTAGACGGAGTAATCCGCAAAGGCAATGCATTCATCTACACCCTCCCCCAAAACCACAACCCCCGCTCACAAGCCTTCTACCGCCCCGAATTCGCGGTACAGGTGTGGGGTAGGGGTCGCGCTCGCGTGTTGCATCATACGGTGCGCCGTAAGGGGTTCGCCCCGGTGCAGACCGGTGCTCTGACTCTGCCGGGCCGGTCCATTATCGGCATTAACGGTGACGCTATTTATTCGTCCGTGTTGCCGTCATGGTCGCTCCCTGAAGCTAATGGTGGCGCTGATGACGGGCGTGCCGGTCTGCTGCGTCTTCAGGGGTGGCTGCCTGGGCCGGTGAAGACTCCGGTGCTGCGTGCTGACCGTGACAAGCTACGAGACCGAGCTGTGAAGGCTGGATACACCCCTGGTGTGGATGAGGCAGTCTTTGAGCACGAGTTCATCCCCCCGGAAGATGCTCTATTTGATTACGACGTCTTCGAGGAAGACGCTTAGACCCTAGAGAGGATGTGAAGCATGGATCCGAACAAGGCTCCGCTCTCTCAGCTCTTCGCCTACATCAAGCAGGTGCATGGGCTGAGCAATAAGAAGATTGCCGAGCAGCTAGGCCGCTCTGAAACCCTGGTGCGCAAGATTCTGGCAGGCACCTGCAAGAACGAGGCCTACCGCATCCCGGGCACGGAGCTGGCAGAGACCGGTCAGGTGCAACACCAGGCGCCCCGTCGTCGCCGTAAGGACGGCAAGCTGGCTCGTGTGCGCGCCCCGCGCGGCTCGAAGAAGAAGTCGATTGTTCCGTCCGATACGCGAGGCACCCCGGTTCCCAAACCGCGCCGTAGCGCTTTCATCCACCACAAACCTCTTGAAGGAGCAGGCGGCAACCGTTTTTACATGGTCGACATGCCGGTGGGCAAGCGAACGAAGGGTCGTGCGGCTGGTTTTAACGCCGCAATGGATGATCTGCATGACGTCACCCGTCGTCAGGCACACACTGACAAGCGCGTGAACATGAACGTCACCGTTCAGAACGCTGACGGCACCCGCCATCAGCTGCGCGTGGGTAGCAAGCGAGGCTTCCATGCCTCCGACGTGCTGGCCGATGTGAAGGATACACACAAGGGCAGCTTTGAGTCGTGGCTGATGCATCAGCTGCAGGCTGTCTACGATGGCTCTTCTGGACGCATTGTGCAGATCCAGATGGTCTCTTTCGACGCCGTCCGTAGCAAGGAAGAGCGTAAGGCTCAGGATCAGGCGGGCACCCGCCGAGGCTTCTGGAGCCAATTCCGTAAGCGCCGCTAAAACACCTATTACTTCTTAGAAAGAGGCTATGAAATGACACAACGCAAAGATGGAAGCCTGCGTGAGCGCTTAGAAAGAGCGCTGGAATTCACAAGCACGGACGAGCAGTTAGCTGAATGGCTGGTGGAGACTGGTACGTTGGAGGATATTTTGGCCGCGTGCACGTGTACTGCTGATGAGGCGGCTGAGTTGTTGGGTTATGCCAGCGTGCGATCGTTTAAGACGTTGGTGCATCGTCGTTTGGCGGGTAAGCCGAGCCGTGTGCCATTGCCGGTGGTAAAGGGTGCGGGGGATTTGTGGTCTCGTCCCGAGGTGGTGAAGGCGGCTGAGCCTCAGCGGGTGTACGCCTCATTTCGGTTGCCTGCTGAGGGGTAGTAGTCTTCCTGTTTCTTGGGCGTGAGGGTGTCTTTGCTGCTTGTGGTTCAGGTGGTGGGGGCACCCTTTTGTGTGTGCGGGGTGTTCGTTAGCAGTGGGGGAGAGGTGGCTCCAAGAGGGGTCTGTGGCGATGTGGAGATCTGGTGACGCGTGGGTGATTGTGTGTCGTGAAGGGGTGGTCTGGAGTGGATGCCAGGCTGCCTCTTTTTGTGTGCCTGGCGGGTGATGGGTGGCTCTATCGGGTGGCGTAGGGGTGTTTTTTAGTTTTTTGGGAAAGTAATTTAGCAATTAGACATCGCGGCAATTTCAAGTTTTCTTATAGTGATTTTCCTCACTCTTGGATTGAGGGGGTCAATCTGCATCCCGTGGATAACCCTCTTAAACCCGGGATGACAACTCCCGTTAGGTGGGATGTAAACTCCCGTAACCCGGGATGACAACTCCCCCAACTCGGGATTAGAACTCCCGCAACCCCGGGATGACAACTCCCCCACTAGGCCTGTGGAAAACCCTAAAATTCCTTGTATTTACTGGGTAGAATCGGTGTTCAAAAAAAGCGCCCCTATAATATATTCCTAAAATATATTTCCTATCATCATCAGCGCGGGCGAGCGTGAGGGCTGTGGAAAACATTTGATTCAGGGGATTGATGACGACGATGTCACGAAGCTTGATCCACTGCTTGACACTCTGAACCCTGTGCGGATACTGTGAGAGCGTTACCAAAAAAATTTGGCCCCGCGGCTATTCCAGCAGCCACGGGACCAGATGTAACACCTGAAAAGCCAATAAACAACCAAATAGAAAGCAGGCGTTACAATGCCTCATTTTACCGTACCCACGGGTACTAAGTCCACCCCCGGCAATGTAGCCGAGGCTACTCTCAGCAGCATTATCGCTGAGCACACCGCCCCCACTGGCGGCACTCTCCAGCACCCCAAAACCGCTGGTCCCCTCGTCTTTACCGAACACACGGTCGCGCACTATCCGTGGCTGTTCATCAACCATTCTTTGCCGTACAAGCGCACGCCCGAAACCTCCTGGGTACGCACCAACGGCGACATCTCCGTGCTTTTCACCGCCCCGCAAAAGTTCAACGCCCACGGCGACCTCGAACACGGCATGATCCCCTACGGCCGCATCGGACGCGAAGTGCTCATGTGGCTGGTCTCCTCCGCCCTCGACGCGAACTCACGCACCATCGAGATCTCCCGTACCTGGCGCGGATTCCTGCGAGACCTCGACATCCCCTACTCCGCTGCCAATCGCGCCATGGTCCAGAACCAGCTACGCGCCATCCTGGATCTGAGCATCACCATCCACCACCCCGGAACCCTAGCCGGACGCAACTTCTCCACCGAAAAATTCATGATCGGCTCCGGCGAGAAGTTTACCTTCGACAAGGACGGACTGCTCGACGACGCCTACCGCTCCGTCGTCGTCCTCAGCCAAGAATTCTTCGACCGCATCAGCGCAGAAGCCTCCCCCGTCGAAGGATCCATGAAGATCCTGATCGAGAACTGGCGCGAAATCACCCGCAAGTACCCGCGCTCACCCATGGTTGGTGACGCGTACCTGTGGCTGGCAGGACGCATGCCCCGCCTGCGCGGTGAGGGTACCTACCTGCCCTGGTCTGCCCTGGCTTCGCAGTTCGGCGCAGCCACTGCAGAGCGCGACTTCCGCAAGAGCTTCCGTAACGCACTGCGCACCGCTGCCGGTGAATATTTCGCCCCGCTGGGCCCCAAATTCGACGTGCACACCTACATCAACGAATACGGGGTCAAGCACTACGCCACCGGTGGCGGCCTGCACTTCACCCCCATCAGCCCCGAGCACCAGAAGCTCCTCGGATGGGGCGCCCGCCGAGCCAAGAAATCCTCACCGAAATCTGCAAAGAAGCGCACCACCAACCACCCCGAAACCCCCGCTTCCCAGAGCCTTGTACCGGCTCCCATTCAGCCTGAAGCCCCTGCAGCAGTGCAGGCCACCCAGCCCGAAATCGTCGATGTTGTCGCCCATGAGGGCGTTGACTTCACCGCGCTGCGCGAAGAGCTGACCAGCAACGGCCTGGACCTCACCGCTGTCTCCGACGACGCACTGCGCGCTGCCATCGACACCGTCTTCTCCCGCTCCAAGTCAATCAGCGACCCTCAGGCCCTGGCCGCCCACTCCATCACCAAGGATCCTAAACTGCTGGGCCTCAGCACCCCGGCGCCCACCCGCACTATCGCTACCGCGCCGGTACCTTTGGCGACCCTGCCCAAGGGCACCTGCCCTGAGCACTCCATGGACATCACCGGCAAGGTCTGCAGCGGCTGCGCCGCCGAGCTGAAGGCCCCGGACACCACCGCCGCCGAAGCACAGGCCTGCTGGGACGCAGTCTCCACCCGCTTGAAGAGCCTCACCGAGGCAGGTTTCGACACCACCGCCGAAAGGGAACGTTACCAGGGCTTTGCCATCGCACGTGGCGCCAGCATCTAACCACCTGCCAGCACCACTGGCAGGCCCTTGTGCTACGGTGAAACTAACCGATAACCACCCCCTTGCCTCTCCCCACAGGCGCAAAAACACCGGGGAAATCCTCAAAGGAGAACACCATGAAGACCCTGAATACCCGCACCGGCCTGGCAGCCCTGTCCGTCACTCTGATGCTTGCACTTTCTGCATGCGGCGGTGGCGCCCAGGCAGCCGGCGAATCCTCCGAAGCCGCTACTAACGCCCCGGTCGCTACCGCCTCGGCGAGCGCGTCTGCTGCTTCCACGCCCACTGCTGCGAAGGCCTCGGCATCTGCTTCTGCAACTGTGGCGGCGAATCCGAAGGGTTCTGAGGTGATTGAGATTCGTGCGGCGGATGATACGAATGCTGATGCCGCAATCGCCAAGGAAGCAGCAATGAAGGCAGCCAAGCGCGTTGCAATCAATGAGAACCGCATGCTGAATGCCTGGATGCACGGCGATTTCGAGCACACCAGCGACGAAGAACTGTTGAAGTTCGTGGAGCCTGGAACCTTGGACCAGGTGAAGGAAACGATTCAGGCTTCCCGTGATGCAGTTGAAGGCAACGGTGGCGCTTTTACCGGTGAGGTAACGATTCGTGACATTCAGGTATCCGAGGTACTGAGCTCTAAGTACCAGGATGGATCCTCTCACCCTTACTCGTACTTGAAGGTGACGTACTGCGCCGACTGGACGCAGGTACACACTCCTGATGGTAAGCGCGCTATCGTTGGCAAGGATTCGACCTCTACCGCTGAGGTTCTGGTGATTCGTTTGCAGGACGGCCGTTACATGTACGCAGGCGCACGCCAGCTTAACAGCGGTTGTGCCTCGTCGTAGAGGAGAGAACAATGAGCAGGAAATTCAAGACGCAGATCGGTGCACTCGCTTCGGTAGCGCTTTTGGTTGGGGGCTTTGCTGGGCCAGCGAGCGCAGATAATGTGAGCGTAGATGTGTCGAACTCTCGCGCTCAGGTCATTATGAATAAGCAGCAACAGCAGTCATCAGATAGTTCTGCCCCGGTGAATGAGAACCGTGACGCATCCGATTCGCCGGTGGTCCAGCCGGTGGCTTCGATGAAGGGTCAGACCTGCATCGCTACTGGTGGTGTCCAGGTTCCTTGCGAGACCGATAACGAATGGTTCTATGCCAAGGAATCTTGTTACGCCTCCAAGGAAGCAAAAGGCCCCTACTACCGGAAGTACCACACCGCCTTTGAATGCCGTCGAGTAGGTAATAACGTTTCTACTCTGGAACAGGCTTCTTCAAAATCAAACGTGGTGATGGTTCCGACCAGCGAAGCAGACGCCCTAGCCACCGCCACCAAGAGTGGCGCGCAGCTGGCTGAAGAAGCGCTCGCTGATTATGACTTTGAGAAGTTGACGGTGCGTACTCAGCCGTCTGATGCTACTGTGCGTTCGGATGCTTTCGTGTTTACGCAAGGTTACGTCTGGGCTTGGGTTCCTCCGTCGAAGGCTCGGTCTTCGAGCAAGAAGAATCCGCTCATCTCTGAGTCTACTGATGGCAGCTCGCACGTTCAGTTGAAGATCAGCTTCATGGCGATGAACGTGTACTTCGATGGTCAGAAGACCGGCACTCAGGGCTTCATTCAGTGCGATGATGCCGGTCAGGTCTATGCCGGTGAACCGCGTGGTGGTTCCAACTGCTCGTGGAAGGCGAAGAAGCAGGATATGTATAAGGTGACTTCGTCGATTCTGTACCGCGTGGAGTGGACTGCAGGGGACGAGTCCGGTGTGTTGATTCATGAGGAGCCGATGGACGGTTCACAGTTGATTCGTGTGCAGGATGGTTACGCGGTTAACGTGAAGTGATGCGTGTGTGAGGGGTAGTTTGGCGTTATTGCTGAGCTGCCCCTCTTGTGTTTGTTGGGAACATAAAAAAGATGCACATAACAAAGAGCATAATCTTTGTTATGTGCATCTTTTTTATTCCTGGGAGACCACAAACCCAGAAAAACCACCCCATACTGGGCTTAGGCCAGATTCAAACCATCACGCACACGATTACGCACACGACGCACACGGCACTCCAAAGCCTTAACGGAGCAACCCTCACGCTGCGCGAGCGCGGCGGCGTCGGTGTAGTAGGCGATGAGTAGGTCGGATTCTTTGGCGGTGATGGTGCCTGCGTTGATGGCGTCGCCGAGGAGGCGGTCTACGGCTTCGGTGGCGGCTTCGCGGTTGGTGGTGGTGTCGGTGAAGGTGAGGGGGGTGTGGGTGGTGGTGGTGTCTTCGGTGTCGATGGGGTGGGTGTAGGCGTCCTTGAGGCGGGTGACGATGCGTAGGAGGCGGTAGAAGAGGGTGCCGCGTACTTTTTCGGTGCGGTGGGTGGGGTATTTGCGGATGGCTTCGAGGGCTGCACCTGCCAGGATGCTGAAGGCATCTTCGGCTTCGCCTCGGTGGGTGAGGATTTGCATGATGGCGTTTTGGCGGCTCAGGCGCAGGATCCAGGGGATGGTGGACTGGGTGAGGATGCGTTCCATGGTGGTGTCGCCGGTGAGTGCGCGGGTGATGGCTTCGTGCCAGATGGCGTCTTGTGCGGGGCCGGGTGCGGTGGTGAGCAGCAGGTGCAGGACGTCGGCGGCGAGCATGGGTGCGTCCTGGAAGAGGACCATCTGGCCGCTGGTGGTGGTCCAGTCTCGGTTGAGGGTGTCGATGATGGTGGTGGTGTTCATCAGGGGGGTGGTCATGGTGGTCTCCTCGGTGAGGTGTGGTGTGTGGGGTGTTTCCTTTCCTCTAGTAGGCAAAATCGGGTCTGTATTTCTGGCTGGGTGCGCCGGTGGGTGGTGTCTGTATGCGGTTCTGGTGTTGGTGGGTGTTTTGCCTTGTCGGTGGGGTTTTTAAATTTTTTTTATTTTTTTGGGGGGTTGGTGAGGTTTGAGGGGGATTACAGGGTGCCTTTATTGGTGTGACTGTTAGATTTTTCCGCCCCCTGTTGAGTTAGGACCTGATTGATGCGCACGTCGGATGACGCTTTGACCCGCAGTTTGGATGATTTGTCGGCGATGACTGCTGGTGAGGATGTGTTGATTGCGCACATCATCGGTCTGCTGGATCAGCCGTTTAGTGAGTCGGCGCAGCGAGCTGCTGCTGATTTTCTGGTCAGCAAGGAGTTGAAGCAGATTAATGCGGCGGCTCGGCGCGTGATGAATGGTGCTGATGAGACAGAGTCTGAGGGTGAGGAGGTGTCAGAGTGCTAAAGAACCTTTTGCGTCGCAATCAGCCTGAATTTGATGAGCAGGATCAGCAGCTGGAACAGGCCCCGAAGAAGAGGGGCTTGGCTGATCTGTTTGGCAAGAAGAAGGCGAAGGGCGATTCGGAGGGTACCCCGTTGGATCCCCCGGTTGGGGGTACTGCTGCGAGCAGGTTTTTGACCTACGGCATCATGGGGGCTGCGTACGGGTCTGTGTGTCTGGCGTTGTTCATGGCGTGCACGGCAATGGGCGCAGCTTCTGAAGCTCAGGAGTCTGCGCAGGCTTCTCGTCCTGCAGCGGTTTCGGAGCTGAATATTACTGACACCAGTGCTGAGGCGAAGGCTGTCGGTTACGTGCAGGCGTGGTTGGAGGCGACGAATATTGAGCACACCACGTTGGATACCTACGTGAATGTGCCGGTGAATTCTCAGACTCCGACGGAGGTACGCGGTCTACGTGCTGCTGGTTTTACGAAGTCTGGTGATCTGGTGACCGTGCGTGTGACCGGAGATGTGAAGACCACCATGGCCTCTGCTGTGAAGGGTGAGGAGCCCAAGAGCATGTGGGTTCAGCGCTGGTGGCAGGTTGTGCTCAGGACGGATACCTCGTCCGGGACGTTGTCGGTGGTGGGTCTTCCTGCCCCGATTGCAGCCCCTGGGAACCTGGCGGCAGATACCACCTTCGAGTACCCGAAGCAGGTGGGAGATCCGGCAGCTCGGGCGGCAGTGCAGGAATTCTTGACCGCCTACCTTGCAGGCTCCGGCGAGGTGAGCCGATACACCGCACCGGGTAGCAGCATCACGGCAGTTACCCCGGCCCCGTACTCGAAGGTTCTGGTTCAGAGCCTGAACGCCACCGATGAGATGTCCGCCAAAACGGCGGTCAAGGACGGGACCGAGGTTCAGGTGCTAGTGACGGCACAGCTTGATCAAGGCGCATCCTCTCAGACGTCCACCTACTTTTTGACTATGGCTTCCCGTGCAGGGAGGTGGGAGGTCAAAAGCATTGATACGACCCCGAAAATTTCCTAACCCCAACTCAAGTATTCGATCTATCTGAAAGAGAGAACTTCATGGAACTGTTCACCCTTGCTCTTGCGAACCTGCCTTTGGGCGCAGCTGACTTCTTCAGCTGGGTTTCCACCACCACAGCGAAGGCTGACACCGCTATCAAGGCCGTGATTACCACCGTCGCCATCGGCTTCGTCGGCTACATGGTTTTCAAGAACGGCTTCACCATCCCTAAGGCTATCGGTGCCGGTGCCGTCGCTGCAGTCATCTGGTGGCTGGTCATGATGAACGGCATCGTCACCATCGCAGGCTGGTTCGACACCTTCACCAAGGGCGGCGCCTAAATAAGGCGCACCCACTACGCCTGCCACAACACCCACACCCCACCTAAACCCACCCTATGAAGAAAGCGAGCGCCACTGATGAAGAATCATGATGATGATGATTTGATCGTTGGCAAGTTCTTCACCCGTGCGATGAAGATCCCGCTGATGGTTGGTCGTCTCATTGACGGTACCCGCCTGTGGGGTGGACCCTACACGGTTCCACAGATTGTTGCTGGGTTTATTGCGTTGTTGGTGTTGTGGCAGGCGTTTGCATGGTTCTTCTCCACCGGACTCATTTTCACCGACGCCATCTTGGTGATCTTCGGTGCGTGGGGTGTGGCTTTCCTGGTGGGTCGGTTGCCAGAGTCTCGCCGTAACCTCTTCAACCTGATGACTTCGATGGCGTCAGCTACTGCTACGTCTAAAACCGGTTTCTACCGGGGTGCCCCTTTCAAGATTCAGCAGCCCAAGCTGCGCCGCCCTTTCAAAACTGAGCAGCAATGCCGTGAGATTGCCGAGCAGAGGCGGGTGGAGAAGATGCGAGCGCTGCAGCAGCTGGATGCTTCACACGGATTAACCGTCACCGCGCATACGATTACCGATACTTCCCGTACTACTACTTCTACTTCCCGCGCTTCTTCCGGTGCGGCGGTACCTCAGGCTACAGGCCGGGGTGCTGCGCGCAAATCCACGCTAGAGAGTATTCTCGCGGCCCGAAAAAATACCCCTTAACGACGTAGAGAGAAGAGAAACACCATGGCAGGTTCACCGTCCACTCGTAAGAACCCCCTTCTGTGGGGTCGAGAGAATATTTTCGTCACCCAGCACGGTGTTGCACACGCGATCTTTGCGCTGACCGGCATGCCGTACGGCTACGCTCTGACTGACGATAAGGTAGCCGCCCGCGCTGCGCATCAGAGCCTCTTCCAGGGTCTGCGCGGAGAATACACCATCTATTCTTTTGTGGCTGATACTGACCCGGTCAGTATCTACAAGTCCATGGTTGACGGCATCGACTTGTCAGAGCACCCCGGCTGGGAGAATGAAGCGAGGCTCACCCTGAAAAAGCTGGAGCGTATTCCCTCCGGCGAGCGCCTGCACTTCATCACGATTCCGCTCTCGACCTGGTCTCAGCCGATTAATCGTTTTAAGGATTCTGCGTGGGCGGCGCATCAGCCGATTCAGTCTCATTTGGGGTTGCCGGTGACGACTCCTTCGGAGGCGATGTTTGCTCGGTGGAAGCGTCGTGCACGTGAGCTGTCGATGCGTATTCCCGCTGTGTTCTGTCCGGTGCCGGTGTCGATGAAGGCAATTCAGTGGATTTGGGACCATGCCCAGATGCGCGGTATCGGTGATGAGGCGCCGTACCCGGCAGATGCCAAGATCACCTCGACGAATCGTGCAGATTCGTGGACTAACTTGCGGTCTCTGCCGGAGCCTTTGCTCGATGAGGGCGGTATGTCTGATTTTGACGGTTCTGCTGCTCGTGTTGAGGCGTTCAAGCGCCGCTACCTGAAGGTGGAGCATCCTGATGCGGCGCCGACGTATCAGACGCAGATGATTATGTCCTCTACTCCCGTGGGTGGTTTCACGTTCCCTGGTGGTGAGTTTTTGGAGGTTATTAATCGGTTGCCGGTGGACTGCGAATTTGTGCTGCGCATTAACGTGCAGTCGAAAAATCAGGCGGCCCGAGATAGCAAGGCCAGTGAGAAGAACATTGCGGACCAGTACCTGCAGCGTGATGGTTCCGGTCAGGTCATCTCTGGTGGTCTGTCGAAGCTGGATCAGTCCACGGAGCTTCTGAAGGAGTTTGTGGAGAGCCTGAATGCTTCTGACCGTGAGGTGAAGGTGAATGCGTCGCTGATTTTTTCGGTCAGTGGTGATTCTCCTGAGCTGGTGGAGGAGAAGGCTCTGCTGGTGCAGGACTTCTATGCCGCGAATGAGTTTTTGCTGGATGCTCCGGTGGGAGATCAGCGCAGCTTGTGGTGGGATATGCTGCCGGGCACGGTGGCTTCCACTATTGCCAATGAGCTAACCCAGGTGACCACTGGTTTTAACTTCAGCATCGGTGTTCCGTTGGTGGAGACCCAGCTGGGTGAAGATCAGGGCTTCTTGATTGCCGATAACCTCTCCTCTGGCCGTAACACGCCCGTCTATATGAACCCTGGCGGGAATGCTGAGGCAAACCGTTCGGGTTCCTTCGGTGCCGTTGGAGAGCTGGGTTCGGGTAAGTCCGCGTTCCTGAAGACCGTGGCCGCTCACACGATTAACCGTGGCGGTCAGGTGCTGGCAGTGGACAACTCGGAGAACCAGGAATGGGCAGAGCTGGCTAAAGCCATGACTGAAGTCATTGTTCTTGATTTTGAGAACCCTCAGTACTCTCTTGATCCGATTCGCAATAGTGATTCCCCTGAAGAAGCGACTCAGCAGGTCATGGACTTGTTCTCGATGCTTTTTGGGCTCAACGCGTTCACCCCGGTGGGTGCTGCTATTGACAGTGTCCTCAATCCTGAAAATAACCCGTATTTTCATGAGATCACGTCCATGTCAAAGCTGCGTGATGCGCTGGCAGAAGGTCGTGGTGTGCCCGATAACCTCATTGAGGGTGCGCAGGAGGCGGTGGTGAAGATCGATATTCTGTCGCGTAAGAAGCATATGCGGTACCTCTTCGATGAATCCTTGCCTGTTCTGGACTTGGATGCCCCGGCAATTATCTTTGCGACGCACGGTATGGATCTTCCGTCGGAGAATGACCTTTCCACCGCTGAGATGCGTGCTCAGATGACGCTGACGAAGAAGATCGGCTATGCGACCTATGGCCATATCGCGGCTATTTCGTACCAGTTGGCGACGCACGATAATTCCCGTGAATCGATTTTTATTGTCGATGAGGCAGCCCACTTGACGGCTTCTCCTGAGGCTTGCCATCGAGTCGAGCAGTTTATTAGCCGTGGTCGAAAGCATAAGGCAGCTATCGGTCTTGGCTCGCACTCCGCTCTCGACTTTGGATCCGCTAAGCTGCGTGGCCTGATTCTGCACCGCTTCCTCTTCCGCACCGCCGATCAGGACTTGGCCAACGTGAATCTGTCCTGGCTGCAGAAGGGCTACGATACGCCCGAGTATCGAGACCTTCTGGCTGGCTTGTCCCCGGATGAGGATGAAGAGCGTCGTGGTGAATGTATTTACCGTGACGTGCAGTCACGTATCGGCAAGATCAAGATTCAGCTGCCGCTGGATCCGAAGACCCGCAAGGCGACGCTGACGACCCCTCCGAAGACGAGGAGCCGGGCGAACCGGGCGGCTCAGCAGCAGGTGCAGGCCTCTGGTGCTGGAGTGCTGGTCGGAGTCTAACTCGTAGGTCCCCTTGTGTGGACTGTAGTTATTGATTGGATTTTTTCTCATGATTTCGTTTTTGAAGCAGTATCAGAGCCCTACCGCTGTCCTGGTGCAGTGGTGGTGCTTCTTTGCTGCGCGCCGCCCGCGCACTGCTTTGGCGCTGAAGGTCATGGGATTGTATTTGATCTTGGCGGCAGTCACGGACCCGGTGGTGCATGCCGATGATGGGCAGAAAAATGGTGGCGGTGGAGATGCTTTCACCATGTTTCTGGACACCTCGAATCTGAAGGACAAAGAGGGTATCGAGATCAACCGCTACTCCACGTTGCCTTTGGACCGTGGTGATGCCTTCACCTACAACAAGACCATCATCGGCAACATCCTGGACTTCATGTGGAGTGTGCACTACCGCATCGTCAGCCTGTCCCTAGCGGTTTTGCACTACGTTTTGTCCTTCGAGTGGCTGGACTGGTTGCTCTCCCCGTTTATGTTCATTGGTGCCCAGGTGTCACCGCTGATGGAGCGCATGGGCATTCATCCGCTGATCCTCACCCTGGCAGCCGCTGCCTTCAGCATCGCGTTCTTCATGATGCGTCGCCGTGGTGCGGCGTTGGCTGAATTGTCGATTATCCTGGGGATCGTCTCGCTCATCTCAGGATCTGCCCTGGCTAACCCGACCGCGCAGCTGCGTGATCACAAAGGTCCTGACGGTACTCAGCAGACCGGCTGGCTGCTGAACTCCACCACGTGGGCCTCGGATATCGCCTCTGAAATTTATCTGCACGATAAGAAGCGGCAGCAGATTGAGGCCAGCGGCATGAGCCAGGGTCTAGCGAACCAGAAACCGCAGGACATCATCACCCGTTCGCTGGTTTCGGTGCTGGTGCGTGAACCCTACCAGCTGGTCGCTTTCGGTCAGAACCTGGACGGTAAGTGCAAGACCGATTTCAACAACATGGTCCGAGAGAAGGACTACAAGGACACCGCCAGCAATGAACGCCGTGACGCCATCACCGGCTCTAGCGGGTGTAGCGATACGAAAAAATGGGTCGATAACCCAGACCTCTACCGCGCCGGAGATCTGCTGTCCTACACACTGAGTGCTTTAGCTCCACTGTTTTTGGTCGCGGTCTTCATCGTCCTGATTTTCAAGACAGTATTCGATGCGTGCGTGAATGCTGTCCTCACCACGGTTTACGCGTGGTACGCCATGCTGCCGGCGGTCGACAGGAGGAAATTTTTCGACCGCGCAATCGGTACCTTCTTCTCCTGCTTGAAGGTCGGCGTCCTCATCGGCGTGCTGGTCCTGTACCTCTATATCCTGGAGCAGTTCTACGACGCCACCGCGAAATGGGCACCCCTTTTGCGCAGCATCGTCATGGCTACTCTGATCTTCATCCTTGCGAAAAAGAGCTGGGAATTCTTCCGCGACCGTAACTTCGACGGCAGCGGTCTGGCCGAGCGTTTGTCCCGGATGGGTTTGAAGGGATCCTCTGGCGCCGGAGCTGCAGTGCGTTTTACGAACGTGCCTTCTGCCTTTTCGCCGCATGCTGTCTCTGCATCGAGCATCGGCGGCGGTTCTGGTCCTGGCGCCGGTGGTGCGGTTTCCACCATGGGCGGTGCTAGGTCGGCTGCAGGTGCTGCCGGGTCGAAGCTGCTGGCTCCGATTAACTCCGTCAGGGCAAAGCGGCAGCCGGCATACGCTGATTCGGGTGTGCCTCAGAACCACGCGGCAATGCGCCAGTACATGGGCCCGGCCACGAAGAAGCACTACCGTTCGGCAAGGAATTTGAGCCGAAAGGGCCGCGCACTGAAGTTTGCAGGCACGGCGGTTGCTCTGGTTCCCGGCGGTCTCGCTCCCGGTATTGGTATGCGTCTTACCGGTACTGCCATGCAGCACAGGGGTGAGCATCGCATGCGCAAGGTGGAGAGCGAATACGCCTACCCCACGTTCTCGATCTACGACCGATTGGGCCAGTCTGAGGAAGAGCTGCGCAGGCGCAAGGAAGAGGAAGAACAAGCCGAGCGCGAGCAGAAGGAACAGGAAGAGCAGGCCGAGCGCGAGCAGAAGGAACAGAAGAAGAAGGAAAAGAAGGAGAAGGCTGAGAAGAGGAAAAAGGAAAGGAAAAAGAGGAAAGAGAAGAAGAAGGATGAGGAGGAGAACTAAGCCCTTCTATGACTCCTGATCGAGGATGCGGGTCTGGCAGGTAACTGCTGGGCCCGCTTCTTTTCACCCCACCCCTCTCTTCGTATATGTGTACTAAACAGATATACTGGATAGTACAACCACTACCTACGACCTGGAGACCACCATGAGCTCTGTCAACACCCCTAAAAACTTCCCCCTCTACCGCCCCCTGCGAGCGCTGTTGAATGCTGCCGTGCGGAAGGTTCGTGATCGTGGTGAGGAGGGTGCGTCTCAGGCGGTGATGGTGCTGGTGTTGGTGCCGGTTTTCCTGTTTGCGATGGGTGTTTTGTTGGTGGATGTGGGTGAGAAGAATTCGGCTCAGTCGCAGGCTACGGGTGCGGCTCAGTCGGTGGCTCGTATTGCGACGGCTGCTGGTGCTGCTGACTATGGCAATGTGGATCGGGGCCGCATAATTTCTGAGGGGAATGCGGCTCTGGCTGCGTTGGGTATGACCGGTAGTATTTCGGTGGATGATGCCAGCGGTACGGTGACGGTGCGTGCGTGTAAGAGTGCTCCGACGAAGTTTGCGTCGTTGGTGGGTGTGCGTGAGGTGCGCGGTTGTTCAGAAGCGCGAGCGCAGATGTATACTTTGGGTAACGACGGACAGAAGATCAAGCTGTCGTAGTCGTGTGGTTGTGGTGGCGTGCCATGTGTCCCGGTGAGGGTCATGGTGCGCCGCCTCTTTTTGTGCTCGGTGAGCGTATGGAAGGCCCTTGCAGGTTTGGCTGCAGGGGTCTTTTTCTGTAGGGGGCTCATGGTGTGTGTTCCTTATATATATGGTGTGCGGGGGAGGGAGCTACCGGGTATTGGGTACTAAATATCCCCCCGGGGGGGGGGCTTATTGGGTATTGGGTATCAAATGTCCCCCCTCTGCTGGGTGGTTATTGGGTACTAAATGTCCCCCTGGGTGTGTGAGCAGGTCGTGGGGCATAAGGGGGGGTGGGTACAAAGAAATCCGGCTAGAGCTTTTCGTGGGCTCTAGCCGGATTGAAGATTCCTAAGATATGTCTTTCCGACATGTGGTTTTTAGTGTACCGGCGGGCGGCTGCAGGGGACAAGAGGGGAGAGGGCAGGGTGGAGGCTATGCTTCATCCTGATTTAGGAAAGGGACAAGACCCACAATTCATCCGTGGCAGCTGGTGTCGGGAGCCTACAGTAAGGGGCATAAATAACACGACACGTACCCCGTGTAGCCCTAAGGAGGCCCACCATGACCACCCTTTACACCAAGATTTCGGATGTTAAGGCCTATGTTGCAGATGCCCTGTCCAGCTCGGAAGGGTTCTACAACTACGACGGCATCGCCGAAGAAATCAGTGAATGGAACGAAGAGTACGATGCAGCCGGTCACCTGCTGCTGAACCGCCGTGGCTTCAAGATTCGTGAGGATATCGACTTCTGGGAGGTCGTTAGCCGTCACGACGTGCTGGAAGATCCGACCCTGGCCCTGGAATGGGTGCGCCCCTCGGTTGCGTCCACTAACCAGATTCCGTATGTGCATCTGACCTGTGCGGATGAAAACGGTGAAGATGTCCCCGCTGAGCAGAAATATTACGGTGCGGGCTGGAGCCTGCCGGACTGGTACGCCGAGGCTGAAGGGGAAGACTTGACGCTGATTGAGCCGTACACCCGAGCAGAGCAGAAGCTGATTGGCCAGTTCAATCTGAAGCAGGACATTCCCATTCTGAATCTGACCTAAGGGTGCGGTATTGTAGAGAGCGAGTTATAAACCGTTTAGGAGGACCCCTTCAGATTCTGAATCTGGAGGGGTCCTTTTTTGCACACGCAGCAGATGACCGCCAGCACCACACGCGGCGGCTTCAGCTGTCACACTGAAGAGGAAGAAACACCATCGAAAGGAAAAGCCATTATGGATGTCACCTCAGACTTTGAAATGAGGCTGCTTCACCACACAAAGGAAGAGCCTTACCTGTTCCGCCCGCACCTGGTGCGCAGTGATGATGCGTTGCGGCGGTTCTCTCATGCCCCTGAAGGGTGGATGGACAACCTTGCCTCGGTCATTGATCAGGTGGAAGGAATCGAGATGCCACTACGGGGTAGCCTCATGAAGGCGTGGAAGGCGTCTGAGGATCTGATGCGACAGGTCGCTGAGCGTTTCAAGCAGCTAGGATTTCATGTCGGCTCGCATGAGATTCAGAACTATGACGGTATCCCTTTGGGATTCTGGGTCTCTTTGGACCCTACGGATGAGTCGGTCCGTCAGGGGCATACGGTCACGACACCTCAGCGTCCGAACAAGACGGTGATGGTGCAGTCACGTAACCCTCGGGGTGATGAGTACATCCCGGCAGGTCAGATTATCGTGTATGAGAAGGCAGCCTGGAAAGTAGAGCGCGTGGAGCGCTTGTACGTTGATGAAGATTTGGCCTGTATCGGTTACCTCTCCCAGTGGGAGGATGAGCACGTTTTTGTTCTTCATGTTTCGTACCTTCAGGAGCTGACTGCCGCGCAGATTGATGATCTGCAGCGTGCCGCCAACGAGGTGCGGTTCCCGGATGGAGGGGGCATGATTTCACCTAATCCTTTCCGTAAGCTGCTGCTGCCCCCGGGCGTTACGCTGCCTGCCGTGAGTAAGGCGTAGAGAACCCATCCCTTGTGGCCGCACCCCATTATCGGGTGTGGCCACACCTCTTTAATAAGACCCCATAGAAGGGGGTATTTAGGAAAGGGACAAATAGGGAAAAACATAAAAGTGGGGCGGCAATCAGCGAGACGATAGAGGCACAACAACACGACCTACTGAAAGGAATGACGCCCCATGCGTACCCCTTCCCCGAACCCTGTTGAGAACCTGCTGGCTGTTGAGGTTCACGCCCCCAAACTCTGGGTGGCATCCGCCCGCCTGAACGGGCGTGCCGCCGCCGAACTTTTCCCCTTAGATGGCGGGGCATCCACCACCGTGTGCACCGTCGAGGGATTCGCTCACCACATGGCGGAAAAGCTCTACACCCTGGGCATCCTCAGCCTGGAAGAGCTTCATGACGTGCCGGTACGCACCGACTGGAGGATTGGCTACGTTTTGTCCTGGGTGCGCCGCTTCGGTGTTGAGGTGAACCTGCGTTCCATCGTTGCCGCTTTGCCTCCGGTCACCGCTGATACTGACGCTCTGAACCCCCGTGGCATCTTCGACAGCATCCTAGATGCCGTCCCCGCCCCCGGATTCACTTACCTTATCGAGCGAATCCAGGCGAATGTACGCGGTGACCTGGGAGATGCACACGTACGCTCCGTGCTGATTCGAGAGGGCTTCATTCTCCAGGAACCGACCGCTCTCTCATGCGGTTACCTTATCGGTGACGTCATGGAAAGCTAAACCCGGTCAGCCAGGCGGTGCTAGAGAGAGGGGGTCACCCCCTTCTCTCTAGCACCGCTGCAGCCACCTAATTTATGAAAGGGACAAATAGGGCGAAACCTAAAAAGGCTGCCCCAATTCCAGGAATACTGAAACCATCACCACCGGCTAGGGGGTACCCCCTCTAGCCGGTATCCACCACCTTATGAAAGGACTGACATTATGAAGGCTTCCTTCTACACCGACCCGGTACGCGGTAAGGTCTACCGCCGTAGCTACGACACCCTGGAAGAAGCTAAGGCGTACCGTGACGAGTTCTACGGCTGGTATCAGGCAGACGTACCCGCCCCGGATGCACACCTCATCAAGGATGGGCAAGGCTTTGCGGTCGAGATGACCTCCGCTCAGCTGGCACAGCTTCTGAAGGACCTCTCTACAGACGTTCGAGCAACCAACCCCGAAAAGGTGCGAGATATTCGCTTCCTCTGGGCACGTGAGACCTACACCGACCCCGATAACGGCATGGAACGAGATGGCATCGTCTACGCGTTGGGCTTCCTCTGGAAGAACTTCTACACCGGCGGGCTTCGCTGGGAATCCATCGTCTCAGACGTCTACGGTGCGTGGAAGGGTCCGGAATCCATTCCTGACGCTTCCACCCGTGCCACCTATGAACAGGTCCTTATGGAGTGTCTGCACGACGGGATGCGCCGCCACACCCTGCACCCCGCAGAAGTGACGCTTAGCCCGCAATACCGCCGCATCATCATCAAGGAAAAGGAAAACGCCCTCTCGCTCACCTACCGCTACCCGGACAGCGAATGGGTCACTGAAGACTGGAACTATCCGACCCGTGAATCCTTCGCCCGCCATCTTCTGCTTCTGGGCGAAGAACTCGCATACGGAAACACTGCTGTTCCTGACAGCTCACCCTTCGCCCGCCGCGTCAGCTGGCTCTGCGAGCGCAGGTACTTCACCCCCGCCATGAACCCGCTGGAGCCTGGATGTGATGAAATGGCACGGTTCTGTTTCGAGGTTCTGACGGGTGTGAAGAAGGTACACCCCGACCTGTACGTGCTTCAGGATGAGGGCGGGCGCACTGTTCAGCGTGTCGCTCAGGGGAGGGTACAGCTTGGTGATGGTGCAGGGGTGAAGATGACCTGGGTGAAGGCACGCCGGGTCATGGATGAGGCGAAGATGGGACCGTGGTCTCATGTGTTGAAGATGGTAATTGTTCAGTCCTAGCCGCCAGGGATGACCCCGGGGCGGGGGCGGTGCTAGAGAGGGGGTAACCCCCCTCTCTAGCACCGCTGCAGCCACTCTATTTATGAAAGGGACATATCTGTCGAAATTCCAGTAGAGGGTCCTAAAAATCGGGATAGTAGAGGCATCAGAACAGCACTGAACATCAGGAGGAAGAGATAATGTGCCGCCCCGAATTCACCCCCGAAACCATTGGACGCACCCCGCGCCACAAAAGCGGCGTGATCGCCACAGGATCCTGGAAGGGTGAAAACTACCGCGTCACCGTCTACGACTCACTCAGTGATTTTGTCGAAATTGACGGCACCGCATGGGAACCACAGTACGCTGTAGCCCTCCAAGGTGAACCTCACAGCTACCTGGAGGGCTGGTGGAAGACCAAGGCAGAGAGGGAACAGGTGCAGGTTGTGCGTTCGCTGATCCGTGAGTGTGGGTTGGAGTGTGCAATCCGTGTTGTGCGTGATTTGTGGGATGAGCAGGCGGTAGGGTTTACCGTTGCTGATTCACCGTGGGGTGAAGTGTGTGGCGTGAGCTTTGGCGCCAATGATGAGGATGAGCACCGGATGCAGGCGCGGGATTTGCTGGAATTTCTCAACGGCGACTGGGCAGATGTTGCCCTGGAGGTGCAGAGGGAGGATGACTGGGTGCGTTTGAAGGCGTCGGATATGCCGAACAGCGAGTTCAACGACGGGGAGGATCTATGGCATCTGATGGAGTCCTTTGAACAGGAGGTGACCGGCGAGTGCGCCCCTGAAGGCTTCCGGTTTGCAGATGCCGGTTTGGTGGCTGCTTAGCCCTCGCCTCCACCGCTGCGCCCCGCCCCCTGCTCGCTTGTGTCTTTGGATAAGCAGCAGGGGCGGGGGAGGGACGGCGTCCCTTCCTTATTTATGGAAGGGACATAACTGACCAAACCGAGTGCAGGATGCCGATTCAGAGGCCATACTGAAAGCACAACACAGACAGAAGATTCCTAAAAATGTCCACTCCCCGACAGAAAGAGAGGTTCCATCATGGCACTGATGGATCAGGCCCCCGTGGCTGAATTGCAGAAGAACATCGTCACCGACGACCAGTACGTGCTGACTCGCACGGTGCATGACGGCTGGAAGGGCACCACCTTGGAGGAGCCGCTGATTGACGGCTATCAGACCCTCAGCGACATCCTGGATTGGCTGGAGACCGACCCGAGACCTTCCCAGCGCCTCTTCATGGAGGACCTGCAGGATTCTGGATTCACCGCCTTCTCGGAGGAGACGAAGCAGCAGATTACTGGCCCATACTACCGCTGGTTCACCGACGACGGTGAGTACTGGGACGGGGAAGAAGGCACCGTCACCGCCCTGTTCGATTCCAACTGGAAGAAGGGGGAAGTCGCTGATGAGGACGACCTGGAAGAGATGGATCAGCTGACCTTCCACACCCGCCCCCTGGAGCTGACCGTCAAGAACGTGCTGGCCTACGCCCGCTACGTATTCGATGACCAGAGCCTGAAGCTGATTCCTGCACAGGAATACCTGGCAGAGAAGATGCAGGACTACGGCTACTGTGAGGAGGACGGCACCGTAACCTACGGTTGCAGCTTCACCCCCATCATGAAAGCAGCCGCCCCCGCCGGTCTGGTCTGCGTAGGACTTGAAGCAGCCCTGTGGGTCTGGGCCCAGGCAGAAGACGACGAAGAACCTACCTGGCACCGCTTCCGTGAGGTCTACGACGGTGACGAAGCGCACTACGACGCCGTCGAGTACCTGCTGGATGTCCCCGAGAGCATGTGGAAGTCTCCGAGTCAGCGCATTGGCATCTCCCAGTTGATCACCAGCAACCTGCCCATCCAGGGCGCGCTGGCTGCTGCTGAGCTGGAACGCCGCTACGGGCTGCCCAAAGATTCCGTGAGGCCACTAAGCCAGGATGAGCTTGACCGTGAGATTGTGCTCAGCCGCCGCATGGAAACCCGCTAACGCACCCAAAAGACCCCGGTAAGGCACGAAGAAATCCTGAGTGCCTTACCGGGGTCTTGCCTCTACCAATCACACAGCGGAGAGGAAGAATGACGAAATCGAATGCGCCCTAGATAGCGAGCGCGTACCCTCAAAGGGTAAAGAGAAGTTCAAGGAGAAGGAGAGAGCGATGAGTGCAGATATTCAGCAGTCGGATCAGGATTATGTGGCCACCGTTGAGGTGTTGCAGGCTGATGGTGAGTGGGTGGTTGTTGCCCGGGCTGTGGATAATCTGGAGAATCTGGCTGAGTGGGCTTCAAATGGTGTGGGCGCGGAGAGCTCACGCTCTTATGACGCTATCAATCATTTCAGTCCCGAATCTACGGTATGGATGGATGAATTTGGCGATTTGGTGACCGACGAAAAGGGTAATGTCGTGGAACCTGCCGATGATATGTATGCCCCTTACGGCTACCTGCATTGGGGTGAGGTGAAGGGCTCAGATGAGATGCTTGCTGCTAAGGCTAAGGATCTTGCTGGTTCTGGTGCTCGTCTGTTGCACGTATATCCGGGTGTGGGTCGGGTCGATGAGTTGAGTGAGGAAGATCTTCAGGAAATCATCGAGGATGACAAGTACTGCCTTGTTTTGGCGCATCCTGAGCCTTTGGAGTATTCGGTAGAGAATGTAGCCGCGTATATCCGCTATGCCTTTGGGCTAGATGATGAGAAGGAGCGCCTGACTCTAGTTCCTGCTACCGACAGCGAGGATACTTCCAGGAACGTTATGCATAACTATAGGATGAAGCTAGATTTTGGCGGCGGGTTGAGTAAGGAAGAGGAAGAGGACTGGGATCGAGTGACTGAGCTGTATTCCTATCACCCGTATGCTCGAAAGGATCCCTGGTCGTAACGGGTTTAGGGCACCAGTAGAGGGGAGAGTTTTCCCTCTGCTGGTGCCTCTTTTTGTCGGTTGTAGCCTGTGATGTAGCTAAGGGACATGAGCGGCGAAACTGTTTCAGGGTCCTCTGATGTGTCTGATGCTAGAAGCATCTTAGATCAGTACGTCAGGAGGATATGATGCAGAAGAAGATGGAGGGCGCGTACCGGCGCGTCTTTGGAACCCTGGAACAGGCACGAGAGTTCAGGGATGATTTTTACGCATCCTACGGGTTGCGCCCTGCAGCGGCGGGTACCCACATCCACCAGGAGGAGGCGGGATGGGTCGTTGAATTCACCGCCGCTGAGCAGCTGAAGTTCGCTCAGGAAGTCTACCGCCGCCTCATGCTCAACCCTGAGGAAGAGCCCACGTATGCTTTCCGGTTTGTGTGGTTGAGGCGCCCGGTACCTCAGAAGGGCAGCCAGAAGGAGCAGGATTCCATCTTGTTTAACGTCATGATGCGTCTACGCACCTTCACCCCACAGCAGATGAGCTGGCAGCTGCTGGCCCTGTCTACCTACCGTGCCTGGGATATTGACAATATTCCTAGCCTGCGGGAGCGGGCCAAGTACGAAGCACAGATTGTTAAGGACTTCCGCATTGGCTCCCATACGCTTGCCCCTACCATGGTTGGTCTGTACCCCGAATACGCAGAGTTCACGGTTGATCCTGAAATGATGAGCATTTCCTCGCTCCGGTACCTCATGCACTACGAGGCACAGCAGGAGCTGAAGGAGCGAGGGGTGAAGGATGCTGACGACATGCGCCGGAAGGATACGTGGGTTGCCCGCTCCCGCACCCAGTTCAACCGCCGCCTGGTGCAGATGGCTGAAGAATTGAGGGCGCACAACGTCGTCATTGCCGATACCTGCTCCTTTGCCCGCCGGGTGTCCTGGCTCGAAGACAACGGGTACTTCAACCAGGACACTGGAGCACTCAGCAGCCAGAAGGAAGACTACCCGGGCTTCTACGGTGAAGTGCTCAGCGGTCAGCATCAGGTCAGCATCCAGCTCTACGGGATCCAGCGTGCAGACGGGAAGTTCCTGTCCAAGATCAACGATCAGGGGCCCTCCGCTAAGATCCACGGGTTTGGGTTCTGGTTTGCAGAAACGGGGCTGATGATGACCTCGCAGCGTGCCCGGCAGGTGATGAGCCTGCTCCAGTGCGAGGATGTGACGCTCGTACCCGTAGGCGACATTGAAGACTAAAACATGGTGAACCCTTCATGGCGCCGGTAGGCGGGGGGGGGGGCTTCCCTCCGTGTACCGGCGCCTTTTGGTATTGGCAGAAACCCGTAATTTAGCAGTGGGACATCAACTCCCGAATATGGGGCAGACCCTTGAATCTACGGGGAAAATAGCGGCATACCCCAAAGATTGGAAGGACGAGATGATGAAGGGTTTTCAGGTACCCGGCAATCGGTCAGAACTTTCAGGGTGGAGTGAATGTTTGTTGAGAGAAAGGAGCGAACGATGCCGATGACGCTTGTCTTTGCGCTGTGTCTGGTCGTGACTATTGCTATCTTCATTGCCATTTGTATGGCTGTAGATGAACTGGAGACAAAAAAGCTGTTCAAGGATCTGAAGCAGCGGAATGAGGAGTACCGCCGTGCCCGTCAAGAAACGGTGGTTGTAGAGCCTGTAGATCAGAAGCTCAAGATTGATACCAACCTCTATAAGTACAACGAATATCTTCGCCGCAACGAGATCAAGCACGGTACGACCTTTGAGGATGTGCAGCACCGTAAGCCGATAGTTGATCTTTACTCGACGGTGGAAGGGGCCAAGGGCGGTCATGAGACGGCCCTTTGCTATCATCCCGATGAGGACTACTGGACCGCTTCAGGATGGGACGGAGACCCTACCGGCTTGAACGCAAGAAGCAGAAGCGTGATTCATGTGGTGCCTTCCAATCAGGGCTACTCGTACACGACGGTCGAGTATTGGCACTACTACCTTTGCCTCAAGAAACGGCTGGAAGAAGAAGGCGCAGCACACGATCACGAATGGTGCAATCATTTCAATTCGGTGAAGCACATTACCTGGCACATCAAGCAGAACTAGAGCGTGAACGAGGGGGCCTATCCCGTGATGCGGGATAGGCCCCCTCACTGTTATCTCATGGGGGGATCAGGGGCACAGGTATGGCTGCTAGAAGATGCCCTGCAGGGGGTCGTCAAACCGATATTTAGGAAAGGGACAAGCCCCCTTCTTTTCTCAATACCTGCCTCTACGGGGGAGAGGATAGAGGTAGACCTAGCCCCTAGAAACAGAAAGGATAAGGGCAATGGAAACGATGACCTGCGGCTCTGTAGATTACGAGCGTGTGCGTGCCTCATGGAGGTACGAACGCACCGGCGCGGTGTGGAGGATGCAGGCACGGCGTGCCTGGGAAAGCGAAATCAACAGCCCACTGTACGACCCGATGGCAGGTGCCCAAGCAACGGTGCTAATCGCCGATAACCGCACCGAGTACGAGCAGTCATCCTACGGTCTGCGTCATTGGTGCCACAGCCGCGCACAAGAAGCACTACTGAGCCTGGGCGCTGAAATCGCGGCACGCTGGGCACGGATTTTCTTGGGGAGCCGGTGCGCCTTCGCCTTCGAGATTGAAGAAGACGTCGAAGGCATCGTCTTTGGCGGCGAGGAAGTACTCGATGCCTCCCTGGACGGCTCTGTACCGCGCATCATGCTCTGCGATGACGCTGACTCAGCCCGGATACTTGAACGGTACCGCCGGGCGGCGGCGCTCGCCTCCTGCCTGGAAAAGGGACAGGTGGAACACCTCTTCCTGGAGCGCTTCGACACCACCACCCGCTCCTGGGCAATTGAAGAAGCGGCAATGCTGACCAGCTGGGAGGTACTAAACGGCTTCGAGGGCTGGATGGAAGACTGCGACAAGGCACGTGAACAGGTGCAGGCATGGCTGGACGGCGGGCGAGACCCCGGACCGGTCACCCTCTTTGACATTGCGCACCCACAAGGGCTCACCCTGGAGGATGCCATCACCCAGGTAAAGGACATGGCACGGGGCTTCCACCCCTCCGCCCGGGTGGATACCGTCTTCTTCAGCGATCACGAATTTGAAGAATGGAACCGTGACATGCAGGCATTTTTGAGCACCCACGGGCACCCCCTGCCCTCTCCTACCGTCCGTGCCTTCTGCATCTGGATGAGCCGCTACGCCCCGCTCACCTCCCGCATGCAGGACAAGCTCAAGGGCTGGTGGGTAGACAAGCTCACGGCGGCGGCTCAGGAATTCGCATGGGTCTGCCCGGTCATCGAAGATGCCGCCGTCATGGACGCATGGGCACAGTATGAGGCACACCTGACCCAGAACGCATAACCCACGCACCCCCCTTAGCGAGCGCTCGCCGTCTCCCCGCTCAACGTGGCGGCGGCGAGCGCCTGCCGGTCACACAAGGGGGGGGTAGTGTCTGCCGTGCAGCTGAGAAAATCCCCTGAGACCAGGGGAGGGGATAGGGGGTAGCTGAAAGGAATTTAGGAAAAGGACAAACGAGGTCGAATCCCCGTACTAAGGCCCTCATATGCGATTCTAAGAAGAAAGCACCCACCCACCCACTCACCACAAGAAGGAAGCACCTACCTCATGAGCACCGCACGAATCCTCGTCCACGACGTCCCAAAACACCTACACGAAGCCACCGAATACTTCGACCCTGAACACCCCGCGCTCGCCCTGCTCAAAGATCAGCAGAACAACCCCACGAACCTATTCTGGGTCTCCGATGAGATGGCAGCTATCGCCGTTGACGCCGCCCAAGCCGAAGACTTCCCCCTCATCGAATCCACCAACACCCTACCCCGATGGGGTGAAGGCGCGAGCGCCCTCGTCCTCTTCGAGAGAGGCACCGGCATCGAGATCCTAGATTTCTCTGCCGGGCTACCCACAGACGATGACGAAGAACCCGACACCATGGTGGCTATCGGCTTCCTACGCATCCAGCAGACCGTTTATGTCATCGTCAGCTACAGCCCAAAGACGGACGATAACTACTACCAGGTTGATCAAGTCATCGAGCTAGAGCGTTTCGCCGCCGGGTTCAAAGGCGCCGCCCTGCTACTTCAAGCGACCTTCCTGCTGATGGGGGATTCCTCCATCACCCAGGCAACCACGCAGACAGTGAAGGGCAAGAGCCGCCGCAAGCACGGCAAACGATACGACATCTACCCTGCTTCCCAGGTGCGATCAGTACGGGTGACCTCCCGCCTGATCCAAGAGAGCACCCCGGCGGCGGTACTGGAGGATCAGGAGCCTGCCAATCAGCGGACGCGCTCGCCGTTGAGTCATCAGGTGTTGGTGCGGGGGCATTGGAGGAATGTGCCGTACGGTCAGGGGCGGGCGCTTCGGCGGCATCAGTGGATTATGCCGTATGTGAAGGGTCCGGAGGGTGCCCCGTTGGTGAATCGTCCGTTGGTGAAGACGTGGCGTTAGAGGCTTCGGGTTGGTGGGGGTTGCTGCTTCTGCTGTGGGGCAGGATGAGTAGCTTTTCAACCTATTTATTAAAGGGACATACACGGTCTTTTACCTGATGGGCGGGGCTGTCGTAGGCGATGATAAACATGTCAGAATGTTGGTTTGTAGATCTTAGATTTTGTGAAGGAGAAATACTATGGATGCAACGATGATGTATTTCAATTACCCGGATACGGACATGACGAAGCCGGGTCGTCCCCGCCCGGGGGCTACCCTCCGTTTGGGTAATTTGATCTTTGAAGTAGTTGAGGTGGGTGAACCTCAAAAGAATGATGAGGGTACGTTTACCTTCCCGGTTCATATGGTTCAGCGGATGGAGGGGGAACCCCATCTGTGATGTGCTGTAGCTGTGTTGTGTGAGCTGTTTTGCGGCCATCGGTCACGGAATATCTTAGAAGCTGCCCCCTCACCCTGATTTGGGTGAGGGGGCAGCTTTTTTGTGCCTTTTTCTGAGGGATTTATGAAAGGGACAAACGGGGGAAATCCTGAAAATTGAGGCCGAAAAATCGAGATGATGACTCTGTCGGCACGGATGACTGACAGCCTTTCGCTCTTGAAGGAGGATGCCATGAGCACCTTGACCCCCGCCCCTGTTGCCCCCGCTGTGAACCATGATGGTTCGACGGTGACCTACCCCGTTCCCCGCCTCTATAGCTGGATGGTGCGAAACGGTATCCGTGAAGCCGTGAAGGAAATATCACCTGTATTCGGGATGGCGTGCTCATCATGTGCTGATGAAATCATCCAAAGCTTTTACGCCTTGGTGCGTACCGGCATGGGCTCTGATGACACGTTCGACTCCGACATGGCGGCTCTGCTGGGTCTGGACGCTTCAGAGGTGACTCTGAATGGGTGGGATGATGCCCCGTTGGAGACCTTCACCGTTCCCGCCTCCATCAGCCAGGCGGACGCTATGGATGCCGTGCGTTGCGTCTTTCGGGGGAAAGTCCCTTCAGGTGGTTACAGCTGGGGCGTCGCCTACCAGTGGGCGGTCTTGGAGATGACCGACCGGGTCTGTGAAGAATGCGGACACGGCAAATAGCCACCCGCCCCCGCCGCCCTGCACCGCCCCGTAGAGGGGTGCAGGGGCGGCGCCCCTTGAGGGGTTTTGCAGCTTTCCGGGGGGCTGATTTAGGAAAAGGACAAACAGGGAAAATCCTAAAAATCGAGCCCGAAAAATAGAGATGATAACCATGTCAGCACAGATGACTGACACCCCCTAGCTCTTGAAGGAGAGAACATCATGGATTGCACCTGCACCAAGTACCGCTACCCGCACCTGAAGGTCACCAACGAGAAGGGAAGCGTATGTGTGCTCGTCCGCTCGTCTACAGGCGAACTCATGGACACGGCGGCTATCCGTCGAGAGAATGAGCGCCGCAAAACCGTGCGGTACCGCATGGGGGCGCTCGCACGCCGCCTGTACACCCGCCTCACCGCCCGCCTAGAAACCCTGCGATAGGCGGGACAGGCACCCCGCCCCCCCCCGCCTGGAAGGGGCTAACCCCTCCAGGCGGGGCGCAGCTTGAGATTTAGGAAAAGGACATGACTGTCAGAATCCCAGGTGCACCCGCCTCACCCACGAGAAGATGAACCCACCACCCCCAAGCCCTGAAGGAAAGCAGCCATGAGCCTCCACGATCTGATCAAAGCCGCCATGACCGGCCTCAAGAAACCCCGGGTACCCCACCGCCCCGCCCGCACACAGCAGAGCACCCCCACCAAGCAGCCGGCGGCCCCACACCACCCCGGCACACCTCGCCCCGCCGCTGCGCTCGCCGTGGCACCCCGGGCGGCCCTTACCAGGTTCCTGCAAATCCTGATCGAGATGATGGAGGATCCACAGGTGCACACCTTCAGCGGTGATGAGCTCATGCAGAGGCTGCTGAAGGACCCCATAACGCATCATGCGGCCCGTAGCTTCCAGGCGGTCATGATGAGCCGCCGGTGGGCCCTGGAGCACAAAGCGGAAATCTCTGAGCTGATCACCCTCTGGAGGCAATGCCTCAGCACCCACAGCCAGGGCAAAAACCCGGCTGAGAGCAGCCCCCGGGGTAAGCCCTAACGACCCTCGACAGAGCCTAAAAAGAAATGGTTTTGAAGCGTCGGAATAATAAATTATTCCGACGCTTCAAAACCATGATTTATAAAAGGGACAATCCCTAAAAAAGATATTTTTGAAACCTCCAAAAACGAGATGATGAACCTGTCGTTACCGACAGGTTCATTTTTCCCTACCGTAAGGAGGTGCCATTATGGCACGCACCAAGAGCGACCGCTCACAGAATGTTATCGACACCCTGGAAGTCTTTAACCAGGCGGTCAAGGAATTGCAGTCTACCGACAATTGGCGTTCTATGCTGAATTCGGTTTTTAATTTCCGCCGCTATTCCTTCCAGAATATGGTGTTGATTCTGTCCCAGAATCGTTATGCCACCAATTGCGCCGGGTTCAAGACCTGGCGAGAGATGGGGTACACGGTTCGTAAGGGTGAAAAGGGGCTTAGGATTCTTGCCCCTCGCACCGTAATCGTCAAAGGTGATGACGGCAAGCCGGTGACCGACGAAAACGGCGAGGTCAAGCGGGTTACCTACTTCCGCCAGGTCTCTGTTTTTGACGTCTCTCAGGTCGAGCCGCTGGAGGGCGCTAAGCCGCTTCCGGAAGGTTTCAAGGTGCACCAAGCCGAAACCCCTGAGACCGCCGATAAGGGGCTGTATGAGGCTCTGGAAGCCTTCATTATCGCTCAGGGCTGGAAGGTCGTACAAGAGCCGCTAGGGGCTAATTTGGGCGGTTATACCGACCATGAGGCACGGAAGATTAGCATCAATTCGCTGCGGACTTCCAACCTTCGAGCTTCCACCCTGGCGCATGAAATCGGGCACGCCCTCATGCACGAAGATTTGGACATGGAAGCGTACCACTCCAATAGCGAGGGTTGCCGCTCTCTGGCTGAGACTGAAGCCGAGTCCGTCGCCTATGTGGTGACCTCTGCATGGGGTCTGGACGTCTCCACAAAGAACATTCCCTATGTCGCCGGGTGGAGCGCACAAGATGTGTCGGTGCTGGCAAAGGCGGCGGGAAATGTTGTGAATACCGCCCGTACCATTCTTGACGCGGTTATTCCCCTGGAGGGCAAGGAATAGGGTTCCTGTGGCGCCTTTCACCCCCAACCAAAGGTTGGGGGTGAAAGGCGCCGAAAAGGGTTATTTAGGAAAAGGACATGCCTGTCTAAACCTCAAAAAAGAAATTCAAAAAATAGGACGATAAAGGCATCAGGGAAAACCCTGATAAACCACCCTTGAATGATTGGAGAATACCAATGGAAACCACCTACCCCGCTTCCTTGAAGGATTACCAGGAAAAGCAGAACATTAAGCCGTTCCCCTTTTCTATCCCGGTTATGGAAATGCCTATCTCGCCGGAAGAGGCACGCAAAGAAAACCCCGAAACCGCCGAAATTCGCATGCTAGTGATAGAGCTCAGCCGCCCCGTAACGCCCCTACGTAGCTTCGTCGGTGATGGTGCTCTGATTCTGGCGCGTACCCCCAATTGGGACACGGTACGCCAGGACATCTACAAAGCGGCGAGCGCGGGCAACATGCGGGGGATGCTAGATGCCCTGTTCCTCTGTGTGGCTGAGTACCTTGAGCTGGATAAGCCTAGCGACATCTTCGATTTCGTAGTTCCTGCACCTAGCGAGGCGTAGCCCGGTAGAGGGGGGGCGAATCTAGCCGTCGCCCTTCTCTCACCCCGCCCCCGTTACTGAGCGGGGGGCGGGGCACCCGGGGGGCTCCAGGCGGTGCCAGGCGCTCGCCATGACCGAAGGAAGCGGGCGCAGCCGAACCCCGGGCGGGGCTCCAGGTACCCGGGGGCTTCAGCGCTTGCGGGCGCTCGCCTCGCCGCCTGTGTCCGCCGCTGTGCGTACCTCTTGGAGTCCTAGCCGACCCGGGGCGTAGCTTCGATAGCGTCGCCCGCCGTTGCCCCCTCTTGCCGCTTTCTCTAGACCCTGGAAGGGGTCTAGAGAAAGCGGCAAGAGCCAAAAAATTTTTTTCCCCTTGATTTTAGGGACTTTACCAAAGGGACAAACAGTCAAAATATTAATTTCTGCAAAATCAAAAAATGCACAATAAGAGTATGGAAAACAGAATATAACAATTAACAATTGTCATATTCTGAACCATTTGGGAAATTGATTACATATCATGTCATGATATGTAGAGGAAAGGATTTAAAAATGGCACGTACTTGGTTTGAGAATGGCTATGTAGCCTTCGATACTGAAACCACCGGCGTTCAGGAAAAGGAAGACCGCATCATTAGCGCGTCGTTGCTGTACTACAGCCCGACCCACGCCCTTGTGAAGCGTCGTACTTGGATTATCAACCCCGGCGTTGAGGTGCCCGCCGCCGCTACCGCCGTAAACGGTCTGAGCACCGAATACGTGCAAGATATGGGCATGCCCGCCGGTGAAGGCATTGCCGAAATTCTGGCGGCTCTGGCACAGTGCGCCCGCTACCGCATGCCCGTCGTTGCCTTCAACGGTTCGTTTGACATGACGGTTTTGCTCCATGAGAGCCGCCGCAATGGTCTGTCTCTGAGTAACGATTTTGCGGACATCTACAGCGGCGGTTTGCGCCTGATTGACGGTCTCACCATGCACCGCAAAGCACACCTGAAATGGAAGGGTCGCCGTAACCTTGGTGCCCTCTGTGAAGCCTATGGCGTGGAGCTTGGAGAGGCGGCGCACAATGCCACCGCTGACGCACGTGCCGCCGCTGAGCTGAGCGTGAAGCTCACCGCTGAGACCCCTGAGCTTTTCGAGGTGGACGCTGAGAGCCTGCACATGGCACAGCGGCAATGGTACGCCGTCCAGATGGAAGACCTTCAGGCGTACCTGAGGGCTTCCAGGGGCGACGAAACCATCACGTGCCACCCTGCATGGCCTGTGCGCCGCTAGGGTCTCAGAGCCCCGGCTAGGGGGCGGGAAACCTACCCGCCCCGCCCCTTGAGCCGGGGTGTTACCCACCCCCTTCTAGGGGTGGGTAACACCCCGGCTCAAGGGGGTAGAGTTCAGCAGCGCAGCAGCCTAATTTACCAAAGGGACATACCTGTCGAAATCCCAGAAGTACCCCGCCTTTCCACCGAAAACCCCACCCCCCACACAGAAAGAAAAACCCCTATGAGCACCCCCGCCCCCGTGATGCGAGAAGCCATCATTGACGCCACCCTAGCAGCCATTCGCACCACCCTCATCACCGAAACTAAGCCCGCCTGTATTGACGGCTATTTCTTCCAGTCACCCACCTACCACGTCTTCACTCCAGACCCCCACGAAGGACATCTAACCGTCCTGCTACGCAACTACCCGGCCCTTGGCGAAGATACCCCCTTCACTATTTCCCGCACTCTAGATCAGCCCCCCGCAACCACCGCCGAACTTACCGCCGCCCTAAGCCGTCTAGGCTGGCGCCACCTCCCCGACACCCACACCACCTAAACCCCACACAACCCCCACCGCCCCTAGCAAACACCCGCCCACCCTTACGCTGCACCGGCTGACGATTTGCCCGGCGCTCGCCGCTGTTGCCGTGCGTGTATGGTCTCTGTGCGGGTTGCTAGGGGTGGCTTTTTGTGGCTGCTTTTTTTGCGGATCTTTAGGGGTGGGACATGAGCCCCTATAGTGCGGGTCCAGGGTGGGGTGAAGCGGGATTCTAGAGGTGTACCTACAGGCACCGATAGAAGAGGTTTTGAGATGGCTAATATCTCCACGGCATCAGGCTATGCAACGTTCGAGGCGGACACCCGTGAGGTGGTTCAGCAGCTGACGGAGGCGGTGAAGCCCATGAGCGAGAATGACAGCTACCCCACGGACTTTAGGTGGGATGATGACCGGTGGCCCAATAGTGAGGGCACCCGCGTGAGGGTCGGTTTTGTGGGCTTTGGCCGGTGGGCGTTCTGTGAAAACGTGCAGTGGATGCCTGGCATTGTGGAGGCTCAGAACGTCCCTGAGCTGGAGCGTGAACGGTGGAGCGTTTTGTGGGATTTCTCTGACATGGAGAGCGGTTGCGATTTCTGTAGTAACTGCAAGATTTTGATTGAGCACCCGGCGGGTGTTCCGGTCGGTCAGAGTACTCTGACGGTCCTTGAAGATGAGGTTTATGCCCGTAGCACTGAGGGTCATTCGCTGCTTCGGTACCCTAGCCTGTACTAAAAGAAAGGGCGATAAAAACATAGCGAGTAGGGGGTGCAAAGAATGCATTCATATGTATTCTTGACACCCCCTTTTTTATGTCTTGAAAACGCTCATTTATGGAAGGGACAAGTAGGCAAAATCAATAATTCAGTGCGCTCAAAAATGGGACGATAAGCATATCGGATAACCCCCTTATACCGAATGTCTTAATTGGAGGAAAAAATGAGTTACCGCGTTACCTATTGCACCTGTTCTAAAATGCCCGTCGAGCATTTCAATGTCATATCTACGGACATTCCCAACGATACCGGGGTGTGCTGTACGACCCGGTTCAAGAACGGGGGCGGCTTTGATATGCGGGCGGTGCTCGAAGAGGATGCCCGCCGTAGCACTCTCGGCTATCGCTGTTCGGCTCTTATCCGCCGCCTGTTCCGCCGCCGCTAACCCTCTACGGGTTATCCGGTAAGCCACCTACCCCCCGCCCCCTAGAGGGGGGCGGGGGGTAGGGGATAGGGGGTGCAGCCACACCCTATTTAGCAAAGGGACAAACAATGTCAAAACCCAAAAACGCCGCCCCAAAAACGAGACGATAGACCCACAACACGACACCTACGAAAGGAACACACCATGAACCCCCTGGCAACCCTGGAAAACCCCCTGGCAATCCTTGAGCCCATGCTCATCATGCTTGCCGCCTCCTGCTTCTTCGCCCTCTTCTGGCTCACCGTCGCCTTGCTCTCTGCACGCACCGAACAGCAAGCCGAAGCCGACGCCGCCCACCTCATCAACCGCTAACCCGCCCCCTCATCTCGAAAGGAAAACAGGCATGTCTTGGAATCCCCCTAACCCCTACGCCGAATTCGACGACGACGACTACCTCGCAGGCTTCTACGGCTGGTCTGCACACCTCGGGTACCTGCTGGAGCAGAAAACCCCCAAAATCAGCACCGACCAGCACCCCGCCATCATCCCGCTGATGGACGCATGCCACCACATCATCCAGACCAGCATCCGCGCACAAAACACCGACCCCGAAAGCCCGCAATGCTTCATGCGCCTGCTCGGGGCATCCTTTGCCGACGACCTGCACGAAGCAATCGAGCACGCTATCCGCTACGCCCCCGAGGCGTTCCTCGAACTGTTTGGCGTAAGCTTCGCCGCCGACCTGCTCGGCTTCTTCTACGAAGCCGCCATCACCTACCCCGCCACCGAGCAGGAAAACACCGCACAGGAAAGCACCGAGCAGGAAAGCGCCTAAACCCCAAGACGCGGGGTGCCGCACCAACAAACATCCGGCACGGCACCCCCGCCCCCGGCGAGCGTGTAGGCGGGCTCTACCCACCCGCCCCGCCTTGCGCTCGCCAGGGCTGCTTCAAGCAGCACGGAGAGGGGATTTAGGAAAGGGACATTCCATGTCGAATCTTAGGGGAGGGGCCAAAAAATCAAAGATGATGGAACCAACAACACGACACGATAAAGGAGAAACCGCCATCCACCACCCCGACGCACAGCAGAGGGGCACCGGGTGAGACCTGGTGCCCCCGTGAGTCCAACCATCAGCAGCAGGCACCTAGCTCTAGAGCTTCACCGCTGGTGGTTCACCTGACCGCACCCGATACAAACCCAGTGAAAACACTATAGACTCCATATAAGAAAGGATGACCGACTAATGACTTCCTACAACGAATGGTTGAAAGACTACCTGATGCAAGGTGGTGCCCCCACCCACGTCTACGAGGGCCTCGGAGCTAAAGATTTCGTCTGCATCGAAAGCAACCCGCATCTGGTGAGCCTTCCCCTTGGAAAGATGTGCGGTGCAAAGTCAAAGGATTTTGTCCTCAGCCGTAAATACGATGTCGAAAAGTATCAGGGGCGTTTCTACGGTGGCCACAACTCCCTCTACGGTTGGGATAGTGAAGGTAAGGCGAAGGTCTACGGTGGGTTCGTTCCTGTGTACGAAGACACTGTGGATAGGCTGATCGCTCTTGATGAGGAGACCCCGAGCAAGGTACGTAACGTGATCTTTGGGGTTCGTAAACGGGAAGCAGAGCGCGCTGAACGGTGGGCTGCCGAGTGTGAATCCCGCCGCAAGCAGTCTGATATCGCTCGAATCCTCATTGAAGAGGTGTTGAGCAATTCTGAACTCTATATCAAGGACAGCTCTTGTGTGACTTCCTATAACGAGTGGTTGGAGGACTACCTGATGCAAGGTGGCACCCCTACCCATGTGTATGATTACTCCGGAGCTGGAGGCTTCGTCTGCATCGAAAGCAACCCGCACCTGGTGTCTCTTCCCCTTGAAGATATGTGCGGTGCAATGTCAAAGAGCTTTGTCCTCAGCCGTCAATACGATGTCAAGCAGTACCGGGACCGTTTCTACGGCGGTCATAACGAGCTCTACGGCTGGGATAGTGAAGGTAAGGCGCGGGCCTACGGTGGAATTGTCCCCGTATATGAAGACACTATCGATAGGCTGATCGCTCTTGATGAAGAGGCCCCGATTGAGGTGCGTTATAAGATTCTCAAGTTCCGCCAGAAGGAAGCAAAGCGCCAGGCAGAGTGGCACTCTGAATGTGAGGCTAGAGAAATGCAATCAGAGATGAATAGACGCTATATCAGCGAGGTGCTGAGTAACCCTGACCTCTACAAGGAGCAGTAGAGCAATCCCTCCGTGAATCTATAGGGAACCTTTGACGGCCGCACACCCCATCTAGGTGTGCGGCCATCATCTGTTTAACAGCTTCCAGATCAACGGGCCTTGGCGCTCGCTCCCTCTTCTGACCCGTTTGGTATAGCAGCCTTATGGACACAAGGTGCTCTCTACGGTGCATCAAGGAGCTCTAGGTGGGGTTCTGCAGCACAAGGACAGGCATGCAAGATTATGCCTAACCCCGGGGGGGGGGATCCTTACCCGGGTAGGGTTTGCCTCTTCTGAATCCCTTATTTACTAAAGGGACAAACCCGAAAAATATATCTAGCAATGGCGAAAAAATCGAGAAGATAACCCTGTCGATACCGACAGGCCATGACCTGAAATTTTAGAGAGAGGAATCATCATGGACCACCGCCAGAGCGCACGTGAAGCGCTGAACCACTTGCTGGCTACTGACACCTTCTTGCAGGGTGCCCTTGTCACGGACTATGACCCTCGCCAGAGTGAGGGCTGGAACGCTGCCCGCCCCTTCAAGGACAACGAGGAAGAGAACCGCCGCCGCGCTCGCAGCATGATGGCAAACTTCAACCGCAACGTCCAAAGAATCCGTGACACTAAGGCAAACAACTACAGCTACTGGCTCAAAAAATACAAGGGCGAGGCTGATTCCTTTAAGGCAAAGCTTGTGGAGCCCTTGGAACACTACGGCACCCCCACCCTCACCGGTGCCCCCATGTACCTCACGAAGTCCCTGTGGGTACGCGTCGGCTCCATTATCCGCGTGGGCGCAAATATTAGCGTGATGGGCCAGGTCGTCTATTTCAAAGTCGGACAGGTCGAAGCCCTCAACTTCACCGACTGCAGCGCCAGCGTCCGATTCAATAACGGACAGCTGTACCAGATGCGATTCATCAATCAGGACATGGCGAATCTGCATTATGGCGGTCGAGATTTCGAGGTGCCCGTTTCTCATGTGGCCGGTGCGAATCTTGAAGAAGCTGAACGCCAGTTCGATCACGATAACCGCCAGGATCTTCTGATGACGTATCTTGTGAACCGCTCTAAGGAGTTTATGAACTTGCACCGACGGGAGCCCTTCACCGACCCCCGCCCGGGATATAAGCCTATCTTTACGCAGCCCCCGTTCACCGGCGATATGGAAACCTACGAATCCGAATGGGAACGGGTACATGAGGTATATGACGAGTTCTACCGTCCCGGTGGGGTCCTGGACCAGCGAATCGAGCAGACCCGCCAGAAGCTCGCCGCAGCCCTGAATGCATACCGCCAGGAACTGAAGGGATAGGGAGCACCCCGCCCGCGCTCGCCGCCGCTTGCAGGGGAGAAGGGGGGTATCTCAGAGCTGAGATGCCCCCTTCTTCATACCCAATTTAGGGAAGGGACAAGCCCTGTTTTTTCTCAAAAGAGCAGCCGAAAAATCGAGACGATAGACCCACAACAAGCAACCGTAAGGAGAGCACATCATGACTGATACACCCCAAGCCCACCCGGTGACCGGTTCAGGTCTTCCCGCCGGTGAGACCTTCTACCCGGTGCCCTACTTCTTCGACGTGATGGATATGCCCGTCACCCCCACACAAGCATGTAAGAGCGAGCCGGTGACCGTCCCTATCCGCATGGAGGTCATTCCTCTACCCGGGAATTCATCGCCGCTGATGAGCTTCTGCGGGGACGGCATGAAGCTTCTAGAAGAGCTTGCAGGGCATGAAGAGTTCTACTGTGCGTGCCTGGAAGCGTCCGTAGCGGGTGACTCAGCTCAGATGCTTCACCTACTTGTGGACCGCGTCGCCGCGTACCTGAAGGTGAGCCCCACCGTAGCAGGCGTGTACCTCAAATACCCGAAATATCCGCCCCGAGCGCTATAGCGCCCCCGGCTGAGCTGGAACCCCCTCAAGGGGTTTTGGCGCAGCCAATTTAGGGAAGGGACAAGAGCATCAAAACCTCAAATGAGACCCCGAAAAACTTAGAAGATAAGAGCGTACCCAACAGGTACACCCCCGTAAAGAAAACTCGACCGAAAGAAAACCCATCATGACCAAAACAGCACGCAAAACCCGCACCAAAGGCTCCATGCCCAGCAGTACGAAAGACCTACTAAGGCGCTGTAAAAAGATTGGGCTACCGATAACCCGGGGCGGCTCTGGACACCCCCGCATCTGGCTCTCAGGCGAACCCTGCACCGGGCTCAGTATCACAGTGCCCTCTACTAGCTCAGATTGCCGCTCCATGCTCAACAGCATCATGCTCATCCGCTCGTACACCGGGATAGACCTACGCACCATCTAACCCCCACCCGGTAGCAGAGCCGGGGCACCTGAAACAGGTCAAAAAACAGCCCTTCAGGTGCCCCGCAGCCTGAAGCAGCCACCCTCATTTAGCAAAGGGACAAACGTTGTCGAAACCCAAAAGCACCGCCCCAAAAACGAGACACTGAAGGCATCAACCAACCCCGAAAAACGTCAAGGAGGCCCGCCATGAGCGACCTGCCCACCCTCACCCCCATCACCGACCCGCAGAACCCTCACCCTACCGCCGTACCGGCTGAGAACGCCTACGCCCTCACCTACACCGGCGAAAACATCTACGGAACAGTGAGGACCGTGCAAGTGAGCCCGAACGGCACCCCGAGCCAGATTCTCGCCTCATTGGACCGCATCATCACCCACCAGGCAAACAGGCGAGGCATTACCCTCAACATCCCGGAAGAGCCCACCGCACAGGACATTATTCCTATCCTTCGTCCGGTGTGGAAAGACCCCGATAACCTGGCTATCGTCCCCGCCCGTGAGCACTTCACCCAGGCAATTCAGCGGCTAGGAAAGAGGGACGAAGCAGGAAACACGACCTGGCGCCTGGCACTGATTCCCACCCACTACAGCACCGCCTCTAGCCAGCCCGGATACGTCCGCTACGTCGTTCGTGCCGCCCTGTGCGTGTGCATCCAGACCCCGGAGGAAGAACCTATCTGGCACTGGCTCACCACCCACATGGGCCGCCGATTCAGCCCCGGCAAGCCCGCCGACCTGAGCCCGCACCTCTCATTTATCGACTTTGCCGCCGAGGTGCCCGCCGACCTCTTCGACGACCCGCAGCGACTTGAGGAATTCCGCCAGCACCTGATGAACCAGGCACCGACCATCACCGAACAGGCAACCGCCGAGCTGGAACGCCGCTACGGGCTTCCGACCGGCTCCATCATCCCCAAGGCTGACCCTGAAGAGGTCTTCACTGATAACCCCTTCCCCTTCTGGGCACGGCGCCGCATCCGCCGCATCGTCAGCAACGCCAACGCCGCCGCCTAACCCCTACACCGCCCCTCTGCACACCAGGGGGGCACCCGGCGGGGGGGGGGTATGACCAAGCAGGTTATACCCCCCACCCCACCCCATTTAGCAAAAGGACATAACTGTCCAAACCCCAGGTGTAGATCCCTAAGCTCCGGCGCACTGCAACCACCCCCCCGAAACCAGCAAGAAGCAAAGAAAAGGGGAGAGGCACACTCCCGCCCTATCCAAGGCAAGCAGACCACGCGAGAAATCCCAGAACCAGATGTACGGGCGCAGCCGGTAACCACCACCCCACCTCCCCTAAGGGAGAGCACTCAAGAGCAGCGACCAGAGCACACAAAAAGAGGGAGGGCCCCACAATCCATTACGGATCGTGGGACCCTCCCTCTTCGGCGTATGAGGCACCTTACTGACGCACAAGGCACCACCACCTATCACCCACCAAGCAAGCGGGATGAGAACCGGGTAAGCTGTCTGAATCCTCAACCGAAACCAGCAAAGGAACCCACCCGACAGGCCATACACCCACCCCCACCAAGCAGCAGGGGAAGAACAACCCAGGGGCTTAGATGGGAGCAGTCAACGACATCAGAATCGGGAACAGCAGCATCACAAGAGCCACCAAAGCCACCAGCGGGAAAAACATACTCAAACGCTCCGTGGCCGCATTCGCCTTCTCATGCTGATCATTGAGGATACGACCATTAATCAGCTCCGCATGATTACGCAACGACTCATAAATCTGGGTGTCGTTCTCGCCCGCCTGCTTCAAAATCGCCGCCAAATTAGAAAGCTCCTTCACCTGAAGCTCCCGACCCAAATCAGCAAGCGCGTCCCACGGCTGCTTACCCTGATGATGCGCAATGGTAATGCGGTTCTTAATCCTGGTGAACACCCAGGTGTTCGACACTTCTGCTGCGCTCGCGGCGGCGGTGGAGGTGTTCGCTCCTTGTGCTCGACGCATGGCGACGCCTTCCAGATAGGTGGCGATAGCGCGGGAGAATTCTTCACGGGCATTCTTCGCACGGGACTCGATGCTGTTGCTGTAGAGCATCCACCCAATCAAGGCTCCGACGAAAATCATCAGCAGAGGAAGCGAAATGGATTGACCGCTCATCGCACTGAGCATCACCAAGGCCACAGGGAAAAGGGCACCGATGAGCGCCCAGTTAAACCGCTGATACCAGAACGAAATCTCAGAGATAGCCAGGATGTTCAGGTTCTGGGTATCGACGGTAAAGAGCTTGGTAAGGTACTTCGTCTCCGGCAGGTGCTCCATCACCCAGCCACCGATACGTTCCTCGCTGCTGAGCTTCTGGGTATGCTTCTGAATCGTCTGGGCGTCAGCGTTCAGATTCGTCATAGCGGACTTGACGCTCATCTGGTGCGGCAGAAGTGGCGAGATCAGCAAGGTCAGGCCTACACCGGCGATGATGCCTGAGATGATGATGAGCGGCATCATCGGTTCTTACCTCCTACAGTAGTAGCGGTCTTCTGCGACGGGTTCTTAGACCCAGGCACAGACGGGGCAATCGGATGCACCCCAGCCATCGCATCGCTAAGGATGCGGGGGACAGGACGAGGAGTAACCGAACGGCGAATCACGACCATCACAACAATCATGACCCCGAACAGCGCCAAAAAGAAAAGCTGACCGAAACCGGTACGGTACACCGGAGCCTGAGGAGCCATCACCAAAATTGCAGAGAAGATGATGACGTTGAGCATCAGCACCGTCTGACGTGCCGAACCCTGAGTCGCATTCACCTTACGGCGCACCTCAATCTCATCACGGGTCTGCTGCGTGATACCCGCCAGAGCCGTCGACAGACCATCACCACGTTGAGTAGCCGCAATCTTCAGCAAGAAGATGACACGGTCAATCGTCGGATCCGCCAAATCATGGGCAAAAGCATCCAGCGCCTTACCCGTGGGCCAGGAAGCATTCAAACGGGCTACCATACGACGCAACGGCAGCTTCAAATGATCTCCCGCAGACATATAGGAGGTCTTGATGGCACTTTCCAGATGCGCACCGCCCTTAATGTTACCGGCAAGGATACCCAGCCATGCCACCACCTCATCGAGCTTCTGCACACCGGTGTCCTTCGGCAACAGCAGCTTCGGGACCATAATAATCAGCACCGGAACAACCACCAGAGCAGCCATCCACCGCGTCAGCAACCAATAGGCCACCGTAGCCGCCACTGCAAGCAGCAGCGCCTTCTGGTTCATAGCCCCAAACCGACCCCGCACATCAGAAACTATCTGAGCCAGGAGAGTCGGTGCCGTAATCGGCTTCCACTGACCATGTCGAGACACAAAACGGGAATAGACCAGCAGCGTCACACCAATGCCCACCATCGTCACCGTTACCGGCAACAGCATAGGATTCATATTTTTTGCTCCTACTTACACGGCGGTGGGGGAGACCCAGCCCGCTTTCTTCAAATCTTTTAGCATCTTCGGGCTTGACGGCGCCTCATCAAATGACGCGTCATGGTGCCCTTCCTTCAGCGAGAAAATATTATGAGTTGTCGCCTGGCGGCTACCTTCAGCAGGCAGCACCTCGCAAATATGAGTGACCACACGACGCGGCTTGCCCGTCTCAGGGTCCTCCATCTTCTTCATCTGCACGATGAAATCAAGGTTCTCAGCCACCTGACCAGACATGTACTCGCGCGTCAGGCCCTTCTCCATGGCCAAACCCACCAGACGATCAATCGCCTTCTCCGGCTCATAGGCGTGCAAAGTACAGAACGTACCGCCATTGACCTGCATTGCCTCAACCAGCGCAATGATTTCCTCACCGCGCACCTCACCAACCATGATGTTGGCTGAGTTCAAACGCAAAGACTTCAACACACACCGCGCCAACGTGTACTCACCGATAGGGCGACCCGACGCATCACGCTCGCTACTGCCGGGATGAGCCTGCAACTCAATGACCGGTAGAATACGGTGCGGCTGCTGGTTCAGGTGAAGCTCGCGCTCCTTCTCAATGGTCACCACCTGCTCAAACGGATCAATACACGCTGCCAACGCACGCATCAGCGTAGTCTTACCATCACCAGGCTCACCAGAAATCACAATCGACTTACGCGCAGCGATTGCAGCGGTCAAGAACTGCCGCATCTGAGCCGTCACCGTGCCCAGCTCCTCAAGCTCATTCAACGAAATATCCACATAACGGTGAATACGCATCACCAACGACGGACGCGCCGCCACCGGAGGAGCAATCGCAGCCAAACGAACATAGCTCAGCAGATCCATATCCAAATCAGGATGTGACGTCGAGAATGAACGAGAGGCCTCTCCCTGACTAGACGCAATGTTCTGAATCATCTGCATCAGCTCAGCATCCGTCTCCGCAATCGGATCAGCCTGCTGCGTAGTACCATCAGAAAACTTCAGCCACACCTCATCACATCCAACGATGTGAATATTCTCCACCTCAGGCGTATCAATCAGCGGCTGCAAACGACCCAACCGATAAATATGGTCAAAAACAGCCTGCTGAACCTTCTCGTTGTACTCATCCGTCCACCGGTCACGGTCACCGTCAACATTAACCAGCGTCGTGGTATAAGCATCTAACGCCTGCAAAATCATGGACCGAGTCTTCGCCTGCTGATCCTGCAGGCTCATCTGACTCATCGTCTCTTCTTCCAAAGACAAGCTGTTAGAAACCTGCTCCTGAATCGTCTCCACATCAGCCCAGAACTGAAACAAATGCACAGGAATCACAGGCTCACCCGAAGCAGTCCTACGCGCACCAGTAGCAGACGCAACACCAACCGGTACACTAACCGGCGCCACCGCCGAAACACCGGCAGACACCGGCACAGCCGCAGCATCAGCACCACGCACCGGCACCAACGGAGGAGTCGGCCCCGCCGGATCAAACCCATACGGTGCCATACCCACCGCACCCGCGGCAGACGCATCCACAGCAACAGCAGGCGCGCTCGCTACCGAAAGGGTAGTGGGGGCGGGGGTCTGCTCGGGAGCCTGCTCCGTGGCCTTTTCTTGCTGCTGACGTAGCAGAGGAGAATTCATGATGCTCATTAGCGGAGGATTCTCAGGTGCGCTCATTGGCGGTTTTTCTCTTTCGTCACATGCGCTCATGGTGAGCGGAGGGGGGTTATCGGGAGGTGATGTTCAGGTTTTCAGCGTCCATGTTCAGGCGGTTCTGAATCTTGGCGCTGTAGGAAGCGATTGCCTTGTTATAGAGGCTGAGCTTCTTATCCAGCTTCTTGGTAGAGGCGGGGATGTCTGCGCCATGGCTGAAGATGGCTGCCGCCTCGGGGCTGTAGGGCAGGGTGGTCAGAATCGGGGCTGAGGGAATCAGGGTTGCCAGTTCGTTGGCGGGGAAGTTTACGGCGGGGCTTTGGTGGAAGACCGCGCCGAGCCCTTCGGGGTGTCCTTGCTGTTCCATCATCTGGTGGATTCGGTTCACGTTCTCCTGGGCTGCCCACGCGTCAATAAACGTTGCTGACAGGTGGGTGACCGCCAGATCAGCGCCGGTAATGAGCGTCATGCGTTCGACTTCTCGGGTGGTAATGCGGCCCATGTCGAAAAAGACGTCGTAGCCGGTGGCCTTCTCGAAAGCGCGTGCGGCAATGAGCAGGTTATTCCAGAAGATCTTATGTCCGGTTGCTGCGCGAGGGGAGGGGAAGGCCGGCAGCAGGTGCTTACGGTATCGCTGGTCCTGTGCGTATCGTGCAGGGTCTTGGGCCAGGGGGATGAGCTGGTCAAAGAACGTCTTGGAGGTGATGCCGAAGGTATCGAAGTTCTTGGCCAGCTCGGTCATGTTGCGGTTGTAGACCACGTTGCCTCGCATGAACCCGGCCATCACTGCTGAGGGGGAGGAGGTATCAGCTTCGACCAGCACGATGGGGCGCGGCCAGTGAAGGGCTAGGGCTACGGTTGAGGTGGTGACGCCGGGGGCGCCGTGGGTGGAGAAATGCGCAATGATTGCCATGACTTACTGTGCTCCCTCAATCAGCACGGCGACCTTCTTCTGTACGACGGCATCCATGAAAGCGGACTTCTTGGAGGTGCCTTGAGGTACTACGACGTCAATCTTGGTGTCCCCGTTGACCGTGGTGACGGTGTCTACGGTGCCGGTGATGGCATTTTCTACGTTGGCAGACTCCTTGTTGGCACTGGTGGTGTTGGTCGGAATCAGGATGACGCGGTCACCGGCCTTGAGCGGGCGGACCGGGATGTTGGAGGAGGGTAGCTGAAGGCCGACGATTTCCTGGCCCTGTTCAGCGCTGGGCAGGTTGGGTGCGGCGTTGTTGCTCAGAAGCACCTGTCCGGAAGAGATGTCCTTGGTAGCCTTCTTGCCCACCAGTTCAGAGCGCTTTTTGTAGGGTACGGCCTGAGCCGGGGGGTTCAGCACGTTCATGGTGCCTAGCTGGGATTCCTGAATGACTGCGCCTCGGGGGATGTCCTGGGTGACAGTCACGATCTGTTCGGGGGCGTTATTGGTCGCCAGTGCGTAGGAGCAGAGGGCACCTACTGCCGTCAGTGTTGCACCCAAGGTGGCGATTCGGCGGGTCTTGCTTTTGGACTGAATCGGGCTCAGGAATTCGTACTTCTCGGCCGAGTCATCAGCGGCAGCAGGGGCGACGAGCTGATCTTTTTTCCGGAACATTGAAAGCGCCATGGCATCTCCTAACGAGGAAAACGTGGTTGGTGGTGTGAAATAGAGTTTCTCCTATCTTGAAGAATACCACAAAAATTCATATAACATTGCACATATTCGCATATATGTGTAGATTTATAATAGGGAGCGAACCTCCCCTGGAGGAATCCCCCGCCCAATGAGGAACGATGAGATGACGCCCATGCCAAATGATCCGTCCCTGACGTTTAATCTGCCGACCCTTTCGGCTGCCGAGCCAAAGAAAAAGAAACCCGAAGCCGCTTCTGCTCCACCTCAGAAGGTGGACCCCACACCCGAAGCGCCAGTAAATGATCCTCAACCCCGCGTGGAGGAATCCCCCACGGTAAAAAAGCCTGAGACCCAGCAAATCCCGCCGTCCCCGCCCCTTCCTACCGGCGACGACTCAGCCAGCAAGGTAAAGGGGAAATCACCCAACGAGAAGTACAATCTGTCCATCGACCAGGATTTGATTCCCCGCATTAGGTGGGCAGTCCAAAAGGAAACAGGGTACGTCTACAAGCAGGGTTATATCTACCTCGTAGCTGTTGAAGAAGTACCCCTAAAGGACATCGAACGCTATCTCGACGCTTACAACCGTAACCTCAGCACCGTACCGGAGTTGCCTAAAGTCACCGTACGCCTGGGTAATCGGCACGCGGTCCCGGCTGCCCCCAGCCTCCCCCCGGAACAAGTTGCTGATGTAGATGCCCTCGCGAAGAAGCTAGGCATTTCTCGAAGCCGCTACTTCGCAACCGCGCTACGTATCTGGCTTGACCAGCACGACATGATGCCCCCTGCCAAGGAGCATTTAGCTGAAAACCTCCAGCAGTACATTTCCAGCATGGGACTGTACGTCCCACCCGCAGATCTGCAGAGACTAGCCAAAAAGGCACGCGTCTCCGAGGACTCTGCCCCTAAGAATTCATAGGGCCCCACCCCGGAGCCTTAGAATAATGAAAATGTGCTCTATTTCATGACGCATCTGCCACCAGGGCAGGTGCCTTCATAGATATATGAGGGCTGGTGTCGAGAGCACATCACACCACGCCGATAATCTGAAAGGAAAAATCAGCATGAACGCGCTGTACACCCACCTCTGCCTCTACATTTCGGGCGCTTACGACAAGGCACACGCACGACTGGACGCCAAGCGCGAATCCGGCATGGAGACCATCGAAATCCTGCTCTGGGCCGTCGGCATTCTACTCATCGTTGGCGTTGTCTACGCTGGCCTCAACACCTTTGTAGGCGGCCTGCTGCCCAAGCTGACTCTGCCCTTCTAAACCTAGAAAGCAGTAACAATGAAGCGACGGGTCCTTGCGCACAATGGTGAATCCTCAGAAGCAGGAGCCTACACCATCGAAGTGCTCATCTACGTTCCCATCCTCATGCTTCTACTGGCTGGAGCAGCACAACTGGGCGCCCTCTTCACCGCCAACGCTGAGGCACAAAACGCCGCTGATTCGGGCTACTATGCAGCCCGTGTCATTGGTGGAACCTCAGAAGACGGGGTAGAACAAGCCCAGCACCGCCTCAACGTGACCTCTGCTTTGAAGGACGCACGTGTTGAGGTGCAGCGGGATGGGGACCAGACGACGGTCACCGTGACGGGCACCGCCTCAGGCGCACCGCCCTTCCTTCCCGCCATGACGATCACCCGCCAAGCGCAGGGCCCTTCTGAAGAGGCCCTGCGCTAAGGCGCATCATCCACCGACCATATCGACCACACGCAAAGGGGCTTCATCCCGTGAAAACTCAGATTCTCAGGGTCTTCTCCCTGATCGCCGTGCTCTTCATCATCCTTGGAATCCCGGCACTGCTGATTACTGTCTCCGGCAACCCCTTCGCATCCCTCGATATGGTCGGTGGCGTCATCGCCTCCATCGACGGAGCACTCACCTTCCTGCTGCAGGTCTTCATCCCCATCATCGCCTGGATCGGCTGGGCCTCCCTCGTCATCCCCCTGATCATTGAGGCAGCCGTCCAGGTTCGCCACGGCGAATCCGTGAAGCTACCCGGCGTACTGCGTCTCCAGCAGAACATCGCCGCCGTCCTCATCGGCATGATCCTGGCCTCTACCGCCGGTATCTCTGGCGCAACCGCCATCGAATCCGGCGGCACCGCTGGCGTACCGGTCACCCCGAACCAGACCATCTCCGCACCCGCCACCACACAGGCACAGTACGGCGCACCCTCAGCAACCGAGAAAGCCCAGGCTTCCCAGACCGGCCCCTCCTACATGGTCAACGGTCACCAGGCCCTCTGGGACATCGCTGAAACCACCCTCGGCGACGGCAGCCGCTACGTCGAGATTTTCAACCTGAACCAAGGCGTCGTACAGAAGGACGGCGCCGCCCTGCTCTCCACCGACCAGCTACTGCACGACGGCTGGGTACTCACCCTGCCCCAAGACGCCAAGATCCCTCAGCCGATCGCAGGTACCGGCACCGTCACCATCAAGCCCGGCGACACCCTCTCCGAAATCGCCCTCGAAAACTACGGCGACATGGAAGCCTACCACTACATCGCAGGCGCAGCCTCCCGCACCACCCAGCCCGACGGCACCACCATCCAAGACGCCGACCTCATCCAGCCCGGCTGGGAATTCACCATGCCCGGCACCCCCACCGCATCGACCACCCCGGCGACCCCGGCGACCAACGGCAACGCGGGCTCTTCCGACGCGCTCGCACCGTCTGCTGGCTCTTCCTCTGCTTCGGGTACTTCTAGTTCTGCTGGTGCTTCTACGCAGGCGCCCTCTGCTGCTACGTCTGCATCTGCTGCGCCGGTTGCTTCTAGTGCCCCGGCTGCACCTGGAGCGGCAACCCCTGCCGCATCCGCTGCTGCTGGTGCGTCTACCGCCGCATCTGCCGCGCCCACTACCGCACCGGCTGCCACCTCGGCGGCATCTTCTGCTATTTCTGCTGATGAGGCTGCCGCCAGCGTCGGCTCCTCCAGTGCACACGGAGCACCTAAGGGCCAGCACACCACCGCCGCATCTGCCGCGCCCACTACCGCACCGGCTGCCACCTCGGCGGCATCTTCTGCTATTTCTGCTGATGAGGCTGCCGCCAGCGTCGGCTCCTCCAGTGCACACGGAGCACCTAAGGGCCAGCACACCACCGCCGCATCTGCCGCGCCCACTAGCGCACCGGCTGCCTCTTCTGCTGCTGTAGCTGGCACCTCTGCCGCACCTTCAGCGGCAGCAGCACAGAACCCGGCACAGGCACCGGCACCTGCTGCTCAGCAGGGTGCTACCTCCGCAATCCCCGGCGGCACTATCGCTACCGAATCTGCCGAGAAGACCGGCACCACCGAGCAGGCAGGCGAAACCGACAAGGGCAGCAGCGTGCAGACCCACGACGTGCAAACTGCCGGCAGCACCCAGGACGCTACCGTTGCCGCCGCTGAGGACGAGGAAAACAACTACACGCTCCCCCTCACCGGTGGAGCGTTGCTGGCCGCTGGCCTGCTCTCGGTCTTTGCTGCCCGCCGCTGGCACCAGCGCCGCCGCCGCCAGCCGGGCCAGACCATCCAGCTCTCCTCTGAAGCTGCCGCTACTTTGACCACTCTTGAAGCCGAAGCAGCAGTAGCGCCCTTGGCTGAGATTGATTACGGCCTGCGTCTGCTGGCACAGCACTGCCGCGACACCGAAACCGACGTCCCGGTCCTGAAGTACCTGGCAATTAGCGCCACCGAGGCGAACCTGTACTTCGAGCAGGACATCACGAACCTGCCCGCACCCTTCCAGAGCACCATGGACGCCAACTTGTGGAACCTTCCGTTCGGTTCCCTGGACACCAGCGAACCGCTGGACATTTCCGCCCCCTACCCTGCCCTCATCACCCTTGGTGATGACACCCAGGGCGCAGCTCTGATGCTCAACCTCGAATACGTTGGCACCCTGCAGCTACACGACCCCTTCCAGGGCACCGGCCAGGTCAACACCATCAACCAGATCATTGGCTCCATCGCCGCTGAGCTGCTGCTCAACCCTTGGGCAGAAGGCCTGCACCTGAGCCTGCTCGGCCTTGACGACGCCTTCCTCAACGCTCTCTCTGCTGACCGCATCACCACCTACAGCGCCGATCAGAGCGAGGAATGCCTCGCCGACCTCACCGCTGAAGCACAGGACCTTCAGAACTTCCTGGAGTCCGAGGACTACGGCTCCGTCCACGAGGCACGCATGGCAGCAGCCGAATCCTTCCCCGCCCATATCGTCATCGTCTCCGACACCATCGACAAGAGGGACCGCTCCGATCTGCTCGATCTGGTGCGCGACATGCCCAACGTCGCTATCGCCGTCATCTCCCACGAAGAAGACGCAGTCGAAGAGCTCGCCGCCAATTCCCGAACCCACCGTCTGACCGTCACCCGCGCCCCCCACGGTGACATCTCTGACACCATGCTGGAGTTGCAGCCGATACGCATGCCCCTCATCCCGCGTTACCTGGACGAGGAAGAGGAAGAAGCCATCCTGGCTCTGCTGAAAGAAGCAGCCGCCGACCCCACCGACGCACCGGAGAAGGTTCTGCGTTTCCCCGAGGTCACCTCCACTGCAACCGAGAACCCTGCTGAGGATCAGAGCCTGGCACCGGCAGAATCCCCGGTCGTGGTGGACGCACCGGATGCGGCAGAGGCCATGGAACCGGAAGAAGCTACGGCACCGGCAGAGACCACCGATGAGCCTGCTGTAGACGAAGCACCCGAAACCGCACCCGAGCCTGAACCTGCCACCGAACCGGCAGAAACCACCAGCTACGGCATCGACACTGCCTACGGTATTGATACCGCAACCTCCTACGGTTACGACACCGCAACCGGTTACGGCATCGACACCGCAACCACCCCCGAGGAAGCAGCAACCCCGGCAACGGCAGAAGCTACGGCACCGGAAGATACCACCGATGAGCTTGCCGCTGACGAAGCACCCGAAACGGAAGCACCCACCGCGCTCGCACCTGCCTGCTACGAGGAGGGCAAGAGTCCTGAGGAGATCCGTGCCGAAACCCAGCAGGTCTTCGCCCACCTCTTCGGTGAGACCGACATGTACGATGCTTTGGTGAAGGACGGTAGCACTCTCACCCATGAGACGGTGACGAACCTGGAGCACCCCTTCCTGGCTCTGCTGGGTCCGGTGCGACTGCTCAACGCGAAGGGACCGGCACCTTTGACCAAGGGTAAGAATGAGGTGTCTACCGTGCTGATGGACCGTTACGCTGCTGTGGCTGCGTTCTTGCATCTGCACCCTGGCGTGGAGACCGAGGATTACCACGCCGCGTTCTGGCCGGGGGAGCACCACAGCTCCACTAAGGCTGACACCCGCCGTAACCAGCTCACCGGTAAGGTTCGCCAGTGGCTGGGCTCCACCAAGGATCGCCACCCGTACTTCCCGCGCGCGGTATCCCGCCGCTACAGCCTGTCCGAGCTGATTAACTCTGACTGGGCCCTGTTCCAGATCCTCACCGATGGGGAGTTGGCTCTGCGCCCGACCTCGCACCTGCTGGCAGCATTTAGCCTGGTTCGTGGCGTCCCGCTCGACGGTAGCAGCGCCCACTATCCCTGGGCTGAAAACGACCGTGAAAAAATGCGCACCCGCATTATCGACGTCGCTTATGAACTGCTTGATCGTGCACGTGTGGCTCAGGACCACCGCCTGATCCTTCAGATTGCCCGTGCCGCCCGCATGATTGATAGCACCCAGGACGCATTCTGGATGGCAGAAATCCATGAGGAAATCCTGACCAACAACCTGCAGAAGGCTCAGCAGCTCAAGACCCAGTTCCTCGACTACTTGGAATCCTGGGACGTAGAACCGTCTGAGGAAGCAGCCAAGGTTTTGGCTGCCTAACCGAAAGAAGAAACACCAGATGACTGTGACCAGCAGCCACGACACCACCGCACCGCGCACCCCGAACATCGCCAAGGGCGTGCTCTTGCGTGCCGCCGCCTTCAGCTTCACCGTCTCCCTTATCCTGGGAGTCACCGGCTTATGGCAGCAAGTGATGCCGTGGCTGCTGATCCTCATCATCTTCTACTACGCAGGGCCCCTCATGTCCTGGGACATGCGGCATAAGCTGCTGCCGAACGCGTACACGTACCCGTTGGCGGTTGCTCAGGCTGGATTGGCTGCCGGGCTGCTGGTCACCGACCCTATCCTGAGCCTCACCGGTGCCGGAACCGAGGGGGCTGCTACCCACGGTGCCCTCATGCTCATCATCGCCCTAGCTATTACCGGTTTGCTCTTCGCCTTTGCCCTCTTCGCCCCCGTTGGTCTGGGCGATGTGAAGCTTCTGGCAGGGCTAAGCCTTGCTACCGGATATTACGGATTTGAAGCTGCTTTTTGTTCTTTGTTCCTTGGGCACGTCCTCGCCCTGCCCGTAGCGCTCGTTGCCTACCGTAGGGGAGAGAAGACCGTGCCGATGGGGCCCTTCCTCATTACCGGCGCGCTGCTCGTTCTGCTCTTCATGCCGGTGCGCCCCCTCTTCTTCTAATCTTCATCTCACCGGTTTCAATGCCCCCAAGAACCCCTGGTTTTTGGGGGCATTACTATGCCTGCCACCGGGTGTACCCCGCCTCTCATTTAGGAAAGGGACAAGAAGGAAAGAATTTCAAAATAGGGTGAGGGAAAAAGGACACAATGAAGTGCCTTCATAGCAGTGAAGGGGTGCTACCCCCTCACCTGCCCGCCAGGGTCTACCCTGCGGCACAGGGTAGAGGTGACAGCACAGCCACCACCCCAAACCTGCATCCTGCAGCTTACCCCGGGGTAGATGGCGGAACCGTCAACCCGGGCCACCAGCACCCTAAACTGGCGGCACAACCAACCCTTAACCGAAAAGAGGAAAGAACCCAATGACCACCACGACCCCCTCGACCGCTTCCGTCTCCACGGAATCCCCGTCCCGCTCCAGCCACAAGGCCTACACGTTCTTGTGGTTTGCCGTATCCGCCGCAACCGGTGCCCTGATCATGACCGAACAGTGGACGCAGTACGGCATGTACTTCGTCTCTGCCCTGTACCTGGCCACCGTCACCCCGGCCCTGGCCCGCCGTACCACCCCCACCACCGGCACCGCCCTTCTGGGAAGCATGGGAATCATCGCTGCAATCTTGGTTCTGTGTAGCGGCGGCTTCTACCCCTTCGGCCTTAGCTTCACCCTGCCTGACTATCTGTCAGCAATCACCGGCGGATTCATGCTCGCCTCCGCCCTGACCGGATGGGGCGTACTGCACTGGCTGCGCCGAACCGTCCAGGACCCCTGGATGGACACCCTCAACACGAAGCTCGTCATCGGCTCCGCAGCAGCCTCCGGCGTCTTCCTCTCTGAAGGTTGGGCCGCCTTTGCCTGCGTCCTGCCGGTCACCGTGCTGATCAGCGACTTCATTGCCAACCGCAACAAGACCCCCAACCCCAACCTGATCCTCGCAGCCGGCACCCTCATCAACGCAGCCGGTATCCTTACCGCCCTCGCACTGAGGGCATAAACCCACACCACACACCACAAGGGGGCGGCTGAACCCCGCCGCCCCCACCCCGCACAATGAACCACCGGGACATCCCACAAAAAAATCCACCACCACGTGAGGTTTCCAGCACACAATGAGGTGCCTTCATAGGAATGAATACCCCGTATCCACACCCCGGCAACCACACCCCGGAACAACAAAGGGGGCGGATACAACACAACAACCAACCACCAAGAAAGGCACCCACCATGTGCGACGTCAAGCCCAACCCCCGCTGCTTCACCCACTACGAACCCCGCTACAACGACGCCAAAGACGCCTACCAAGAAGCCCTCGACGACTTCGAGAGCAAAGAAAAAGCAGGCACCCTCACCGACGAAGACTACGACAACCTCACCGCCGCCTTCGAGGAATACCAAGCATGCCAACGCATGTACTACATGAGCCCGAAAGCACGCCGACACGAGCACGCCGACGAAGTAGCAAAAGTCCGCGCCGCCCTCGAAGAAGCCAAAAAACTCCACGAAGAAAACCCCAACAGCGAATACGCCCGACTCCTCTACAAAAACGCCCAAGCCGACCTCGACCAAATCCAAGTCCAGGACGAAGAAGGCGCTCGCCGCTGGGAGGACGCAAAACGTGCCGGAAGGCTCGCACACGAGCTGAACAAGAACGGCCTCGAACGCGGCCTCTTCAGCCAGGCACAGTACACCGACGAAGACCTCGCCGAGTCCAACATCGACAGCTGGGACCGCGCCTGCCCCGACGGTAATATCGTGCTGCACAACGCAGAAGGCAAGCTCGAAAAGTCCAACAAACGAGGCGTCTACCGCGAGCAAATCATCACCCGCGAAAACCGCCTAGAGCTGCCCACCGGTGAACGTCTCGACTACGACCAGTCTGTCCACATCATCCAGGGTAAAAAGAACTCGTCAAGCTACCGCCTCTCCGTAACCATCGACATCGACTCGGATAAGGGCCTGGGCGGGTACATCCACAACCCCACCGCCTACGACGGCTACTACGCCTCAGGCGCCCCCGCCGAACGCCGCCCCGTCACCCGCGACAACTCACCCTCCGCACGCGACGGCGGCAAAATGCGCAGCAGCGACTGGCGACACACCCAAGACGCCAACGGCCTCACCGACGAAGAACTCGCCGAACAGCAAGAGGAATTCGACACCCTCTACGAAGCCTCCGAAGCCGACAACGACGCCCACGGCAGGGGAACATACACCCACGTCAACACTTTCAAAAAAACCCTGAACAAGACAAAGAAAGGCGAAAGGCACAACGAACTAACCAAAAGGTTCATCAAGGAATACAACATCAAAACCAGCTTCAACAACATTGAGGACGCACAAGCAGAAGCCGTCCGCATCCTCCAAATCCAAGACTCGCTCAAGCTCGAAGCGATCAAGAACCTGCGCCAACAGTCCATCAACGAATACGGCAAGCAGCAATTCGACGCCGACAACAAGCGAGAACGAGACCGCGCCGAAAAGCAGGCACGCAAGGACATCGAAGAACTCCCCGAACGCCTCAAGCCCAAGACCCAACGCGAAATCCGCAACCACGGCGGCGGCCCCGACCGCGTCGAACGCAACATGCAAAGCATGAGGCGACAGGACAAGGTCCGCAAGAGGAAGGCAAAGACCGCAAGCGAACGCGAAGCAAGCATCGACAGGGGCAACACCTACACCGAAACCCTCCGCAAGCAAACCGGCGACCTCACCTACAGCACCCACGTAGAATCCACCCGCCACCCCAACGACCTCACCGACCCCAAGGCAGGCTACACCTACACGGTCAGCAACTCCGGCAAGGGCGGCATCCAACACCGAGGAGAAATCAAATTCACCAAGGGCGGCAAACTCGCCAAGGGCTACACCAAAAAAGACGCCAGGGACCCGAGGATGGTCAAAATCACCACCCCCAAGGGACAGACCTTCACCCTCCTCCGCAGCCAATACGAAACCATGACCAAAACCGGCAAGAAAATTTAGCAAAGGGACAAACCCCAAAAAACAACCAAACCACCACCCCAAAAACCCCTACAGTAGAACCACAACAAAAACCACCACAGAAAGGAAACCACCATGGCACGCAGCCCCGAATCCGAAGCCAACTACAAGGCCTACCAGAAGAAGTACCACGCAGAACGAAACGCCCGCGCTCGCTATTCCTATGACTCTCTCGAAAAGCAGCACCGTGTGAAGGTCAAGGGTAAGGATCTCTCTGCTGAGTTGATGCATACCCGTGCCCCTGGTGTCACCGGTGAAACCCCGTGGGAGAAGGATTTGACCGTCCACCCCCTCAAGTGGCGCCGTTACGGCATGCCCAAGGACCTTCCCACCGTTGTGCAGAATGCGTTCGGTGATGAGGCTCCTGGCCGCTCCTTCTTGGATCCGCGCATGCTCTTTGACTGCACCCTCTTCGACAACATGACCGATGAGGAAATCGCCTACTTCAACGATGAGAAGCACTGGGCCGTTGAGCGACCGGATACCGACATCACCCTCAAGAACGAGCTGGAGGGCGAGCCCGGCGTGTACGGCTACCTCGTGCACGTCAACCGTGGCCGCAAGGAGGTGAACAACCCTCCTAAGGGTCGCCCGCGTTACAAGCGTCAGGACGGTAAGGAGCTCATCTGGGAGGATCCGCGTCTGGATGCGCCCTGGTGGCAGGAATGCGGCGATTACATCTACGTCTACCTGGACGAGAAGGAAGCCCGCGAGGCCTTCAAGCAGCAGAAGATGCGCCTGAACGATTTGAACCAGGAGGTGCGTCTGTACCGCCTGACCAAGCCCATCAGCATCAGTGAGGCCCGTGAGTGGCTGAACAGTGACCACCCTCTGCGTGAAGAGAAGCACGGCGCCATCACCCTGGATGCTTTCGGTACTGGCCAGTATGGCCGCCCGGGTGCGCTTCGCCTGCCGCAGCAGCCTGCACCTGATGCGAACGAGCAGGACCGTATTGCTGAGGAAGAGTACTGGAACAGCCTCACCCCCGAAGAGCAGCAGAAGACCTTGGACGATTTGGAGTACTACCAGGCTCTGGAAGAGAAGCGTCGCCAGATCAATAAGGAACGCTGCGAGGCTATGGAGCCGATGTACACGGAGCGCTTCAACGTGGATGAGTACATGGCGTGGCTGCTGAAGATGGCTCAGTACCGTGTGGATGATGCGCCTGATTCTGAATCTGCTAATGACTGGCTTAATACGCTGCGTGAAGAGGTTCCGACCATGTCGCTGGATCAGAAGCTCGACTTGCTTGAGGAAGAAATGTACAAGGAGGATCCCAGCGGGTGTGAAGAGACGCTGCGCACTCTGAATCTTGTCACCCCGTACGAGACGATGACCCGTCTGGTGGATATTATGCCGTTGAGCCAGAAGACGATTGAAGCTGCTGTGGCAGTGCACAAGAGCCGTCTGAAGCTTGGTATCGAGACCGAGAAGCTGGGTTTCCGCCGCAAGGGTGGCCAGTACCATCTGAATGAGGCACAGGAGCAGTACGTGCGTGCTGGTCTGGTGGATCGTTACACCCGTGAAGGTGAAGACGGTTCAGCTGAGCTGATGCGCATGGTGTACGACAGCGACTGGTACCCCTGCCTGGAGCCTGATCAGTACGAGGAGGAGGGCGGCTTCTCGTGGGAGACCATCAACATGGAGGACTACCGTGCTGGCCGCCTGTTGCCCTTCGGTGATGGTTTTCCGCGTGGTGCTTTTGGTCCGAAGCATGACCGTATCGAGTACCTGGGTGATTTGCTGCAGCGTGGTGAGATTGATGTGCCGACGTTCTGGAAGCGTGTGCAGGATTCTTCCTACGTGGCAGATCAGGAACGCTTCGGCCCTGACGGTGAAGAGTCGTTCATCGTGACGAAGAAGAACTGGCGTCAGTTCATCAAGTTCTGGGATGAAGGCCGCCCGGAAGGCTATGAGCCGAACCCCATGGAAGACAAGTCTCTGTTTATTGAGGCGCTTGGCGGCGATAACTGGGATGAGTATGAGGAGCGCGCATACGATTGGCGTACGAAGGATTGGGAAGCATGGATTGACTCGCTGCCTGATGACTGGTGGACTCTGAACACTAATGCAGTAGCGGTAGCCTCGTACCAGGTGGAAGTTCCCCGTCTGGTTCCCGAAATGGTGAAGCACACGCTGAAGAAGACCGCGTAGCGCTAACGGTAGCTGCTGTACACCATCAATAGGGGGCGGGGCCCACTCAGGTGGGCCCCGCCCCTGCTTTAGGAAAGAGTCTAAATGCATAACACTGACAAAATCTTTAACATCCTTTTGGTCTCCGTTGGAGGTTCTATTGCTTTATTTCTCGGTGCGGACTATCTGGCTCGCCTGATCTTCGGCGCCCAGGTGGTGCGTGCCGTCATCACCGAAACGGTGGTGCTGTACGTTCTGATAGCGCATCTAGTCGTTCTAGTGGGCATGCACATCATCTACCAACAGGATTATGACCCCGGGAAGGGTTACCAGTGGTCTTTCGATAAGCCAGTTGATCAGCAGATTCCCCTGAAAGCCACCTGCCATACGTGGACTGATACTCAGGGGCGAGAGCACCTGGACATCAAGGGTACTGCACCTGGAATCAAGGAAGAGCTGGAGGCTAGTTTCACGCGTCAGGGACTGCTGAAGAAGTGGAAGCAGGACTATGGCTGGTACGCTGACCTCGACCACACGATTATGCCTGATAAGGTGCAGGTGAAGGAATCTGACCGAGACCATGATTACCTGCGCATTGAAGGATGGGAGAAGTGGAACTGCCCCATTCAGAAGCAGATGGTGAATTCTAAGAAGCAGAAGCCGCACCAGCACACCGATGATTGCTCCTTGGAAGAGACGAGGAACCACGTTACCTGGTATGTCACCCTCTAACCGGGGGGCTTGTGTAGATAAGGAAAAGGAGGAATCCCTACATGGATTCTGAAGATGCTCAGCGAGAGGACCGCTTAGCCCGTTATGTGCTTACCGGGATGATTATTACTGTCTGCACGTGGGCGCTGACGCTTATGGGGGTTGCAGATTCAGTCATCCCGTATGTTTTGCCGCCAGCTATTTTGATTCTGTGCGGACGGTACATCCTGGTGGGGTCTATCTCTGATGTGGAGCCTCAAGCGAAAGCTCTTGCCTCCGTGGTGGGAGGTATCGCGTTGGGGTTGGTGGCTGCCAGCGGCAGCGGATACTTCTTCACTCCGGTACCTGCCGCCGGGGTAAAGGGCGGCTGGATGCTCGCTACCGCGTTTATCGTCTGGGTGCTTTACCGGATGCACACCAAGTATGAGGCTGCCCTTTTGCAGAAGGTGAATCTGAAGCTTCTGCTGGCCACCGCCGCTGCTGCTGGATTCTACGGCGCGTATGGTGCCGCGATCTTCTGCCTGGGCGTCGTGTTTTTGATGTCCGGTATCGGGCTTTCTGCACGCCAGCCTAAGCGCGTTGATCCTAATATTTACCTCATTACTGGCTCAATGGTGGTAACGCTCGCCGGTCTTGCCGCGCCGTTGTTCTTCTAACGAGGTCCACGCTTTCAATAAGTGCCGCTAGAGGCCCCTTCCCTCACCCGGGGAAGGGGCCTCTAGCGTTATGTGGTGAGAGTGCATTGGCCCAGCTGGCTAGGGTTTTCTTGGTACATTTAAGGCCGTGGACAGGGATTATGGAAGACAAGGTGGTCTATAGTATTTGCCTTACCCCGCCTCATCCGGTGTCCAAAAATAGTTGAGACATCAAAGATGGGAGAGGACCCCTGTTGAACGAGAATTTTGTGGCTGCAGAGCGTAGCCGCGTCGAGCGTGCTAGGAATTTCGCTCAGAAGTGGGAAGGACGCGGGTCCGAGAAAGGCGATACCCACTCCTTCTGGCTTGAGCTGCTACGTGATGTGGTTGGCATGGAGGATGTGACAACGAACGTCCATTTCGAGGCATCAACCTCCGAGCGAGGCTTCATCGACGTAACCATTCCTGCCGCCAAGACGATTATCGAGCAGAAGTCCCTCACGGTGGACCTGGATAAGCCTGAGCCACGTCAGGGGGTGATGGTGACCCCCTTTGAGCAGGCGAAACGGTACGTGGACTCCATGCGTAACTCGCAGCGTGCAGATACCATCATCGTCTGCAATTTCGACTATTTCCGCATTCATGATCTTGATGTTGAGAAGCCGGGGGAGAACTATACCCAGTTCCGGCTTGCAGAGTTGCCTGAGCAGCTTCACCTGCTTGATTTCCTGGTCGATCCGCAGCGCGCCCGTCAGGTGCGAGAGGAACGAGTCTCATTGGAGGCCGGTGCGCTCATCGGCAAGGTCTATGAGATGTTGCGTGCTCAGTACGTTGACCCGGACTCAGCGGAGAGCCGTCACTCGCTTAACGTGCTGTGTGTGCGGCTGGTTTTTTGCCTGTTCGCTGAAGACGCCGGCTTGTTCCCCAAGGATGCTTTCTACCGTTATTTGAAGGCTATGCCCGCCACGCAGGTGCGCGCTGCCCTGAAGGAGCTTTTCGCGCACCTGCGCGCCAAGCCTGAGGACCGTGACCCCTACGCTTCTGCCCAGTTGAAGGAGTTCCCCTATGTCAATGGTGGCCTTTTTGAAGCTGACGTGGAGATCCCGAACTTCACCGAAGAAATCCTTGAAGTCCTGCTGGAGGAAGTGAGTAAGGGTACGAACTGGTCTCATATCTCACCGACTGTCTTCGGTAGCGTCTTTGAGTCCACGCTGAACCCTGCGACGCGCCGTTCAGGCGGTATGCACTATACCTCCGTGAAGAATATTCACCGTGTCATTGATCCGCTCTTTCTTGATGACCTTACCGCTGAGCTTGACTCAATCCTGACGGATACTGAGTTAGGCGAGCGGGCGCGCCGTAATGCGTTGAACAGGTATCACGATAAGCTTGCTGGTCTCACTTTCTTTGACCCGGCGTGCGGCTCAGGTAACTTCCTGACCGAGACTTACATCAGCCTGCGCCGTCTGGAGAATAAGGTTCTCTCTGAGGTGATGAACCGTCAGAGTGTCTTCGGCTTCACCGATGAGGACACTCCGTTGAAGGTTTCTTTGACCCAGCTGCACGGCATTGAGATTAACGATTTCGCTGTCAACGTCGCCGCCACTGCATTGTGGATCGCTGAGCTCCAAGCCAACGCTGAAGCGCAGACCATCGTTTATCAGATCATTGAGGACCTGCCTCTGAAGGACTCAGCGCACATCGTCTTGGGTAACGCCCTACAGATGGACTGGTCCGAGGTAGTCCCTGCCGATGAGTGCGACTACATCATCGGCAACCCGCCCTTCATCGGGCACTCGAACCTGAATGAAGAGCAGAAGGAAGACCGCCTGCGTATCTTTGGCAAAAGCGGCGGCACCCTCGACTACGTGGCGTGCTGGTACAAGATGGCTGCCGACTATATGCAGGGAACCTCGATTCAAGCTGCCCTGGTTTCGACAAATTCGATATGTCAGGGCCAGCAGGTTCAGCCTTTGTGGAAGCCGCTGTTTGAACAAGGGGTGCGTATCAACTTCGCACACCGCACCTTTGTATGGTCCTCAGAGTCAAGCGATATTGCCCGGGTGCATGTCATCATTGTTGGTTTCGGATACCAAAATATGACGCCTAAACGGATCTTTGAGCATGATGGTGACAAGGTTATCGAGCATCAGGTCAGCCGCATCAATGGGTATTTGTTGGATGCACACGAGATGATGTTCGTTGGTCGACGGTACAAGACGCTTAGCGAGGCCCCAAAGATGATTGCCGGTGGAAAGCCCAATGAGGGCGGCTTCCTACTTCTCAGCCCTCAGCAGCGGGAGGAGCTGTTGCGAGTTCATCCTGCTATTGAGCCGTGGATTCGCCGCTTCTCGATGGGTGAAGACTTCATTAATGGTGAGGAATGCTATTGCCTGTGGTTGCAGGACTGCCCGCGACATGTCTGGGCGTCCATGCCTGAAGTCGTTGACCGTGTGCGCTCGGTACAGCATACGCGTGAGAATTCGTCTAAGGCAGCGACGCGGAAGAAAGCGGAGACTCCCTGGCTATTTGACGAGATCAAATACAACGGCGAGGGCGCATATTTGGCTGTTCCGAAGGTGTCTTCTCGACGCCGGAAATACATCCCTATCGACTTCGTTACTGATGGCATGATCCCTGGCGACAAACTCTTCTTCGTACCGGATGCCACGGTGTACCACTTTGGTATCCTGACCTCCCGCGTCCACAACGCCTGGATGCGGGTTGTTGCCGGTCGCCTCAAGAGCGACTACAGCTACGGCAACACCATTGTGTATAACAATTTCGTGTGGCCGAAAGTCACTCGGGCACAGCAGCAGGAGATTGCTGATGCTGCTCAAGCGGTTCTTGATGCCCGTGCGTCTTTCCCGGGTACTTCTTTGAAGGATCTTTACGATCCGGATAACGAGTTCATTTACCCTGAGCTTACGAAGGCACACAGGGTACTTGATGCTGCTGTCGAGCGTGCTTACAACCTTGAGCCGGGATGTTCAGAAGAAATGATTGTGAAGCGACTTTTCAAAGGCTACATCTCAGCGGCTGCGAAAAAATAAGAACCTGATGGTTTATTCATGAGCAAAAGGTCCCCTCCCTGGGTTAGGGGAGGGGCCTTTCTGTATCTTCAGCGCCTTCCAGCTATAAAAGGCTTCGGCACCGACATGGTTTCCCATGCCAGCACCGAAGCCTTCACCCTTACGCCCTAACGGGAAGAAGCGGACGCCGCGCAGCCATCACCTTGAAGTAACCCTGTGGAACACGGGACCTCTCCAGGACCTCCTCAGGGCCTACCCCCACGTCACCTAGAAGCTCAAGAGCGTGGGGGATGAGCGAGGGCTCCTCAACCCCCGAAATAGCCCCCGGCTCCAACAGCTTCCAACCAGACCGAGAAAGAAAATCTAGACCCTTGCGGTACTCCTGATCCGTCAAACAACCCGATACATGAGCTTGACGCAAAATCACCTTCATATCGACACCCCAACGCTCCTTCAACTCCTTGAGCTTGAGCCAACCCACCCCATCCATACGAGCAGGCAACTCAGCACACATTTGATTGCCAGGCGCCAGCAACTCAGCCGCAAAAACATCTGCCTGTGCTTCAATCACTTTATTACCGGGCTCCGCATCTGAATGCATCACCAAATGCCCCAACTCATGGGCCAGATTAAAACGCTGCCGGTAATAATTACCGCTCGCCGGATCCAAAACAATCAAAGGATTTCCGCCATTGAAGACTGAATACGAACCCAACCCAGCAAACTCAAAAGGCGCAAAAACAACACAGATTCCGTGATCTTCCACTACCCGCAAAAGATGACCAATAGGACCATCACTCAGACCCCACTCATGACGAACCTGCTGCGCCGCCATCTGCGGAACAATCGAATCCGCAAGCTCAGGATCCGCCGAAATATCAGGAAGATGCAGCGCAGGAAAGTCCACATAGTCGCTGAGGGTGCGCACCAAATCCTGAGTAACCTGCACATAAGCCTGCGCCTGACGATAAGCCACCTGCGTTCCCGCCTGATAAGACCTAAAATGCGGAAGACCAGAAGCCACAGGCAACCCATCCAACTGAGGCTCAAAAAACTCAGGACCCACCCCAAAGACACGGCAGAGCCCAGCAACATCACCCGCCGAGGGGGCTTGAAGGCCAAGCTCCCAGCAGGTGATAGTCCGGGCACTCACCCCTAACCGCATCGACAATTCGCTCTTACGGATACCGTAAAGCTCTCGAATTAGAGTGATCCTTTGAGGGCTGCAGAGTGGGGGATTGAAGGGCATGATTTTCTCACCATCAAGCTATGTAAAGGGCGGGTGTATTGAGCTTAACACCGACGGCTTCAACAGGGCAGAGAAAACATGCAGGTGGCTTCCAGCAGCATATTCTGATCCGATTCACCTACGGAAAATCAGAAGCAGCACTGCCCTGTGGCCTTCCCCCACCTTACGACAAAATGTCCCAGAACCTCGCACCATAATGTCCGGTCGCCTTGGGGGGGTGAATAGACTGCTGACTAGGGGATATGGTTAAACCTTGGGATAAAATGTCCGGTCGCTTTGAGGCAAGATATTTTCGTCGATTAGCGACAGAATGTCCCAGCGCCTTGGGAAGGTGAATAAGCTACTGATTCGGGGATATGGGTAAACCTTGGTACAAAATGTCCGGTCACCTCGCACCAGAATTTCCCAGTGTCTTGGGAGGGTAAATAAGTTACCGACTAGGTGAAATGGGTAAACCTTGGTACAAAATGTCCCAGTGCCTTAGCAGCATGATGCTCGGCCACCTTACGACAAAATGTCCGGTCGCTTTGAGGCACAATATTTTGCCTATTGGGGACAAAATGTCCCACCTACTGGCACCACAATATCCCACCACCTCAGGCCAAGTAGGCGGGCCATATAAGCAGCACACTAAAGAATTCAACGAAAGCCATAGACAGCCCTATAACGACACAGAACCAAAAATAACAGTAGGGGCTCACCGAAACCATGAAAACACCTTACAGGCGCCTTCTAGGGCTTCCTGTGGCATGTTCTGATTTGATGCACTAACGAAAATTTAGAAAAAGCTCCACCCTATAACCTTCCTGCACCGCGCAGACGCGCTCGCGTGTACTAGGCGTACCTATCCACTTAAGCCATCCTTAAGCAGACGAAAACTCAAGCCGCTGATCCGTGGCCACAAGGCGAAGATTCCCTCGCCGCGCTGGAGCGCAGCGAGGTACGAGCGAGCACCAGCGCCTGGCGATGGAATCGAAGCCGAAAAGAGCTATAGCCCTTAGGAGCTGATAGTCCGAGCGATAGCGAGGACACCAGCCCTTGGGCTATAGCTCTTTGTGGGCGAACGGGGGGAGGGGGTCCGGGGGAACCCCGCGAGAGGGGTTCCCCTCGGCAGTCCGAGCGGTAGCGAGGTCAATGCGCCGCCGCACGGCGGCATAGCCAGGGGTGAACCGGAGGAGGGGGCGCGGCGACTGAGCAGCCCCATTCAGGAGAAAAACCCATATAGGAAATATATATAGGGGAGGTTTTTTCTTTGCAGGCAAAGAAGTTACTGACTAGGTGAAATAGTTAAACCTTGGTACAAAATGTCCGGTCACCTTGGTACAAAATGTCCGGTCACCTTGGTACAAAATGTCCGGTCACCTTGAGGTGCGATATTTCGTCTATTGGTACAGAATGTCCCACCCTCTCGTGCCGTGGTGTTCGGTCACCTTGGTACAAAATGTCCGGTCGCCCTGGGAAGGTGAATAAGCTACTGACTAGCGGAAATAGCTAAACCTTGGTACAAAATGTCCGGTCACCTTACGACAGAATGTCCCACCCTCAAGAGGCTAATTTTTGCTTCAATGTCTGATTCCTAAATCGTTCGACGTGCCCAAAAATGCATCACGGAATCGGTTGCACCCTGGAGAAACGCCGTGTTAGGGTGATGGTGAATAACTCAAAAATTAATTTTTGGGGCGGCATAAGAAAAGCCGCCGGGGTATGAACAGGCACCCCGACGGCTTAGATGCCTCCCCCAAAATAAGGAAAAAAGGGGAAGCGTAGCCTCCCCTTCCGTATCAAGACAAAACACTAGGAGGAGACTGTGAACCAGTCTACCAGCCACCACAATGTCGAGTCGAGCGCTTCGGCACCGAAGCCGAATCCCGGTGTCTCGTACTTTCCCGAGCTTTTCGTGAATTTCGCTCTGCCCGTCCGTGCCCCCAAAATGCGTGATGCAGAGGGCGCCAAAACCACCATGTCTGCTGTGCAGTGGGAGCGCCGTAACGGTAATCGCATTCTCACGCTGACTGCTGGAAATATCATTCTGCCCGGCACCCTTGAAACCCTGACCATCCTGCCCTCTGGCAAGATTGCGGTGATGATTCTGCACTGGCTGTGCACCGAAGCAGTACGCGCAGGTGGCCCGGAAATCAACCTGGCGACTAGTTGGTACGCCTTTCTCAACGACATCGGAATTCCCTGGAGCTCACGTAACGCCCGTGAGGCAGAACGGCAGCTGCGCGCCCTGCTGGCCATGCGTGTTGATGCCACCACCTACGGTTTCGATGAAGATGGTGACGAGGTTATCCATACGATTAGCTGTGTGGTCGGTCCAGAAACTACCCTAACCTTCACTCGTGACGGCGACGTGAACGACCGAAAGTCTACGGTGGTTCTCAGTAAGGAATTCTACGAAAATGTGGTGTGCAGGTGGCCGATTCCGCATGGTTCCCGCCGCTGGGAAAAGCTGGCTGCCTCCACGAAGTCGCCGATGACTCTTCTGATGTGGCTGTGGCTCAAGGGCCGACTTTATTCTGTGGACCGGTCCGGTGCGAAGAAGCAGCCGGTGATTTCCTGGGAGGAACTGGCAGGGCAGATGGGGGCTGATTTTTCGACTATTAGCAATTTCCGGAAGTCATTCATCAAGTCTGCCTGTGAAATCGCCGCCGTAGACCCGAACCTCATCGCCCGCGTAGAGCGCGTTGATGCCCCCGGCAAGAAGAACGCCGTAACCGGCATTAGGTTGTACCCCAAGAGCAGTAAGGCTCACTACAAGACGATTGCTGACTAACCCCTTCCTCTCCACCTCCTATCAGCACACACCCTATGTGCTACGGTGAAACCAACCGATAAAAACCCCTCTGGAGCCTATACATACCAGGCGCCAGATCAAGGTGAACCTCAAAGGAGTACACCATGAAGACCCTTAATCACCGAACCACCCGCACCGGCCTGGCTACTATGTCCGTTGCCCTGATGCTTGCACTTTCTGCATGCGGCGGCGGTCAGGCTACCAGCGAATCTTCCGAAACCGCTTCTAATGCGCCGGTTGCAACTGCCTCGGCGAGCGCGTCTGCTGCTTCCACGCCCACTACTGCGAAGGCTTCGGCATCTGCAACCGTAGCGGCGAATCCGAAGGGTTCTGAAGTGATTGAGATTCGTGCGGATGATGACACGAACGCTGATGCCGCAATCGCCAAGCAAGCAGCAATCAACGCCGCCAAGCGCGTCGTCGCACAGGATAACCGCCTGGTGAATGCATGGCTGCATGGGGACTTTGAGCACACCAGCGACGAAGAACTGCTGAAGTTTGTGGCTCCTGAGAAGCTGAAGCAGGTGACGGACCCGATTCAGTCAGCCCGCAACGATATCAAGAACAATGGCGGTGTCTTTACTGGAAATGTCACGATTCGTGATGTTACCGTGACTGATATTTTCACCTACGACTACCCGGACGGAACTTCCTACCCCTACTCCGTGCTGCGTGTAAAGTTCTGCGAGGACTGGACGCAGTTGCGCACTCCTGATGGTGAGCGTGCTGTGACCGGACCCGACTCAACTGCTACGGTCGAGGTTTCTGTCCTGCGTCTGCAGGATGGTCGTTACGTTTATAACGGCTCCCGTGAGCTTGGTACTGGATGCGCCTCATCCTAGCTTGAGAATGGGATAGATTCATGAAAAATAATGTGTTGCGGACGGTTTCTGCTGTTGCCCTTACGGCGCTCTTGGCAGCAGGATTTACTGCACCTTCTGCTAGTGCTGACGAAAGCAGTGTGAAGGTCGGTAACTCCAAAGCTGAGGTTCGTCAGACGCTACGCCCCCGTGATTCAAATAGCTCAACATCGACGAATGAGAACCGTGATGCCGATGAGAATTCTCCTGTCGTTCAGCCTGTGGCGTCGATGAAGGGGCAGACCTGTATCGCTGCCGGTGGTGTTGAGGTTCCTTGTGAGACTGACGATGCATGGTTCTATGCGCCGGGTTCTTGTTACGCGAGTAAGAAGATTGACTTTGGAGCTGTAGCCAAGAATTACACCCGGTTTGAGTGTGCTCCGGCGGGAGATCAGCCCTCGCTGAAGGGGGCAGCTAGTAATAACTACATCACGGTTCCGACCAGTGAGGCTGAGGCTCGTGCTACTGCTGCGAAGAAGGGTGCACAGCTGGCGGAGGACGCGCTCGCGGATTACGATTTCGAGAAGTTGACGGTGCGTACGCAGCCGTCTGATGCGAACCTGCGTTCGGATGCTTTCGTGTTCACGCAGGGGTACGTCTGGGCTTGGGTGCCGCCGTCGAAGGCTCGATCGTCGAGTAAGCGTAACCCGCTTGTCTCTGAGGCGACTGATGGTGGTTCGCACGTTCAGTTGAAGATCAGTTTCCTGGCGATGAACGTGTACTTCGATGGTCAGAAGACCGGCACTCAGGGTTTCATTCAGTGTGATGATCCGGGTCAGGTGTACGGTGGCGAGCCGCGTGGTGGCTCCAACTGCTCGTGGAAGGCGAAGAAGCAGGACGTCTACCAGGTGCGTAGCTCCATCCTGTACAGGGTGGAATGGACCGCTGGCGATGAATCTGGTGTGCTGATTCATGAGGAGCCGATGGATGGTACGCAGTTGATTCGTGTGCAGGATGGTTACGCGGTCAACGTCAAGTGATGTGTGTGTGGTGGGTGTGGCTGGTGAGTGTGCCGCACCCACCACCGCCTTTATGGCTTCGGTATAGTCTCACGTGCTTGTAGAGAGGAGGGCGTACATGCTCAAACGTAAACAGGACCAGAATCAGGGTCAGGATGGTAGTGCGTCTGTCGAATTCCTATTCATGGTGCCGCTACTACTGATGGTCGTAGCAGCCGTCTGGTTCTTTGGCGTACGTGCCCATGTCCAGTCGTCAGTCGATGCTGCCGCAGCGGCGGCTGCCCGTGACGCCGCGTTGACCTCGGAACCCTCACGAGCTGTGCAGGTAGCGAAGGAGACGGTCGCTAGGAACTTGGAGGATACCGGGTGTAGCCCGTCTGAGGTGACGGTGCTTAATGCTGATGCTGCCGGTAGTCGTCGCCCTGACCTGTCGGCAGAGAGTAACACGATCACGGTGCGTGTTTCGTGCCGTGTAGAAGCTAACCCGTGGGGTGCCTCGTGGGTGCCTGAGTTGGGTGCTTATACGGCTGAGGGTAAGGGTATTGTCGATACCCGCCGCAGCGACTAGCGGTTCTTCTATTTCCCTTTTGTTTTGGGTCCCATAAGGGGTGGGGTGTTTGGTGGTGTGAATCCACCAGGCACCCCACCCTTTTTGTGTGCCCTCTCATCAGCAGGTGAGGACGGCGAGCGCTGGGGTAGGTGCTGTGTCTCCTTTGGATGCTAGGGGATAGGTGGGGGTGGGGGTCTTTGGTGTGGGGTCTTTTTCCTAAAATTTTTGGGTTATCTGTGAGGTAAACCCCGGGTGGGTGGGTGCCTTTATAGGAGTGAAGTATCTACCCTACCTGAAACCCCTATACCCCCTCCTTTGTGGTGCTGTTTGTTCAGTACGGGGGGGGGTGGTGAGGGGAGTGAGAGTCCCTGATAGATGAGTGTGAATCAGAGCGCCGGTCGTGCCGTTGAGTTTTTGAAGAAGACGCAGGCTAAGGCTACGCAAGAGGTGAAGAAGCAGCGGAAGAAGAAGAAGCGTCGTACCCGGTTTTGGGGTTGCGGTTGTCTGCTTCTGCTGCTTGCTGTGCCTGTGTTCGGGGTCTTTGTGATTACGTCCATGATGGTGATGGGTAAGGCGAGTCATGATGCTCTGGTTCAGCAGCGTGAGTCGAAGTATTCGTCTTCGTGTGTGAATCGTGTGGCGGCCAATGGTAAGTATGCTAACCCGGCGGTGGGTACGATTACGTCGCGTTTTGGTTTGCGTGATAACCCGATTCCGGGTGCGACGTTGGCTGATTTGACGGATCATCCGGGTACTGACATTGCTGGTATGGCTGAAGGTACCCCGTTTTATGCCGCTGCTGCCGGTACGGTGCTGGTGGTTGATTCTGGTGGTGCTGCCGGTGGTAACGGCATCATCATCCAGGGTGATGACGGTGTCCGATATTGGTATTGGCATGCGGCAACCGGTACGGCGAAAGTTAAGGCTGGAGACCACGTAGAGGTAGGTCAGGAGCTGGCAGGTGCCGGTATGACCGGCTACGCTACCGGCGTGCACCTGCACTTCCAGATCATGCTGCCGGACCCGAACAACCCGGACGGAAAGGGCATCCCGACCGACCCGGAGCCGTACATGCTTGAGCGTGGAATCACTCTCGGTCAGGGTGCGCCGGATCAGGTTTCTGATACGCAGAAGACCGACGCACCCTCTAACCCGGAGGTCAAAGCACCGAAGACCGAAGCGCCGTCCCCCAAGGTGGATCTCACCCCGATCGAGACCGACCTGCCCAGCGGCAGCAAGTACACCTGGGATATGAACCGTGTATCTAATGCGGCCGATATTATCGCCGTCGGTAAGGGCATGGGTGTACCCGAGCGAGGCATCATCATCGCGCTGATGACCTCACTACAGGAAAACGCCCTGGAGAACACCCCTGATGGTGACCGCGACTCCGTCGGTTTGTTCCAGCAGCGCCCCTCCGCCGGATGGGGTACCGCCGAGCAGGTGCACGACCCAAAGTACGCGGCGGCTGCCTTCTACGGTGGGCCTGAAGGCCCGAACCACGGTAACCCGCCCGGCCTGCTGGACTACCCCGGCTGGGAATCCAAGGGACTAGGTGAAGCTGCGCAGATGGTGCAGATTAGTGCGTATCCGTACGAGTACTCCAAGTGGGAGAACACGGCTCGTCAGCTCTACTCGGTGCTCTCCGGTGTAGACGGCAACACCACCTACGGTAAGCAGTCCTGCCCCAACAACCACAAGAGCTCCGACGGCGATAAGGAATCCAAGGACGAAGGTTCTAAGGACTCCGACAAGCCCCAGAAACTCACCGTTGAAGCCGACGGCGTACACACCGACAAGGAACAGCAGGTACGCGACACCATCCTCGCCAAAGCCCGCGACGGCCTCGGCGGCACCTGGGCACAAGGCCGCAACGACTTCAAGAACTGGGACGCCACCGGATACGTCCACTGGGTCTACGGACAAGCAGGAATCGAACTACCCCGCCAAACCCCCTGGACCGTCGGTGAACCCACCAACGACCCGCAACCCGGCGACCTCGTCGCCCAAGTCGGAGACGGCGAAGGCAACTACGCCCACGTCGGAATCTACGCCGGAAACGGCAAAATGTACTCCGTCATGGGACAAAACGAAGGAACCATCGAACACGACGTCAACTGGAACGGAGCAGGCGACACCGAATACATCCGCATCGTCCACCCCAAAAAATAGCCACCACCACCGATAACCGCCCCCTCCCCACCCCCTGAACAACACAACAGCCCAACCAGCACAAGGGCACCAACACAGGGGAGGGGGCAAACCCCCACCTTTTCAAGGAGAACACCATGAACAACCCCACCCCCGAACACCAGAACGCGAGCGCACACCCCACCGCACCCACCAATACCCCTAGCGACTCTACCGACGCGCCTGCACCCGACGCGCTCGCTGACCAGGCTGCCGGTGATGGTGAGGCGTCTGGTCGTTCGGTGGACTGGATGACCATCGCCCTGATTGTCGCCGCCGTCGGGCTGGGTGTGTTCGCTGTGTGGATGATGATGCCTAAGCCTGCATCCCACTCAGGTTCCCCGGCTACCTCAGCCCCGGCTGTGGCCTCTGCCCCTGCAAGCCAGGGCGCCGTCTCGCAGGCTTCACCTTCAGCCTCAGCTGAAGGGTTGGATGATGCGGAGATTCAGCGTGCGCGTGAGCGTGCCCATGAGTTTGTGACTGCCTACTATTCGCAGTCGTGGAAGGATCCGGACCCTGCGAACTGGGCTTTCCGCGCCGGAGCCTTCAGTACCGCCGAATTTAGGCAGAAGATGATTGATCAGGCCCAGCAGCAGAAGGCTGAAGACCGCGAGTGGAAGCGCCTTGTGAAGGCGAAGACCGCCATGACCGTGCAGGATAAGGGCGAATACATTCTCTTCAGCCAGGGTACGGACGCTTCGGGCGCGCCGATGGTGAAGCTGACTGCCACGCTGATGGTGGGCCGTGATGCACAAGACCCCCTGGAGGCAGTAAAAGCAGTGCGTGAGGTGAAGACTATTGTGCTGATTCGAGATGCAGCGGGGGTGTGGAAGGTCGCTGATTACTACGACGCACTGGGAAACAACAACCACTAGATAATGCCCGCCTAGATACCTATTGATTCTCTGATACTGAAAGGAGCCCCCCTTATGTGGGCACGACGTACTGCGCAGCGTCCCGCCGATGGGCCGCCCGCCCGGTGGGATAACACCCCCGAATCTTTGGACCCGCTGCTCACTGAGGTGCAGCATGCCCTGCCCGCTAAGGTCCGCAAGGGCAAGCACGTCAGTGCTGCCGCCATCATTGTGGCCATTATGGTGGTGGATTGGCTGGTGATGACTGGTACCCCGCTGATCAGTATCATCCTTGCCGGTGCTGTGGCTGCCGCTATCGCTCTGGCTTTTAGCGCTTCGGCACGTCATGAGGATGAGCGAGAGATGCGCACCGATAACTTCATCGAAGCCGTTCACCCTCTGCTGAGTGTGAAGGGTCTGAGCCGCAACTTGGTCAGTGTGGGGCGCTGGAAGCGCACCCCGCTACCGGCCCCTGCTGTTGAAGGCTCTGAACAGGAGGGTAAGGGTGAGGGGAAGGAAGAAACCGGCGGCCAGGAAGAAGTAACCAGCCAGAGCACCGCCACCGATAACGCGCCCGAGAGCGCTGCTGCTGCCTCCAATGCTGAGGATGCAGATAACACTGATACCGCACCGCAGAAAACCGTCAAGCCGCCCGCCCGTCTGAACGCCCAGAAGGTCAAGACCCTTGGTGCTGCCTCCTGGACGAAGGCATGCCGAGCCAGTGCCGTCGTGCGCCATAGCCTCACCGAGCCAGGCCACCCTTCAAGCCTGACCGTGCACTATGGCCGCACCGTTGATGCCACCAACCCCGAATGGGTCGGTAAGCTGCTCGCTGTTGCTAATCGTGAGCTCTCTGACGGCACCGTGGAATTCAAGATCGACTCGGTCAACAACACCCGCAAGAAGCTCGTGCTGAAGGCTGTACCCACTGCCGAACAGGAAGCCGTCAACGAGACCGACGAGCAGAAGCGTGAACGCATCATCACCGAAGCTGCTAAGAAGCTGCTTGGGGATGAGGCCAACGCCCGCTTCGTGCGTGATGAGCAGGGTGTACTCACCGAGATTCATATTGAGCATAACCGCACGCTTGAGCTGGAGATGAACCCCTCCTCGAAGGCTCGTATTACTCGTGCGATGCTCACCCGTATCCCCGGCTCCTACCGTTGCAACTGGGATGCGCACCAGGACGTTCTGAGCTTTACGCGCCGTAAGGAATTCCCGGCAATCGTGTCGCTACCTGCGCACGCGCAGCCGATGCGTCAGAGCTTCGACGATGGTGCAAGCTACAAGGCCTACAAGAAGTTCGAGATTCTGCTGGGCTTGGATGAGGAAGGCCAGTGGGCTACCTGGAACCCGACCAAGGATGCGCACCTGCTCATTACCGGTCGTACCGGTTACGGTAAGACCATCAGCCTGCACAACATCATCCAGCAGATTACTCAGGCCGGTTACCGTGTGTGGCTGTGCGATGGTAAGTGGATTGAGCTGCTTGGTTATGATGAGTGGCCCAACGTGGAGCTGATCGCTAACTCGGTACCGACCCAGATTAGGATGCTCAAGCACATCCACGAGATCATGCAGGAGAGGTACACGCTGCTGCGTAAGCGCCAGGCGACCGTCTATGACTTCGACCCGATTTTCTTCGTCTGTGATGAGCTCTCAGAAATGAAGGGCAATATCGCCGATTTCTACGCAGTCCACAAGGTCAAGGGCATGCCCTCGAAGTCTGAGGTGGATAGCTGGATCGGTTCGCTGGCACGTCTGGCACGTAAGGCACTGATTCACATGGTGACCGGTCTTCAGCGCCCTGACGCATCCTTGATGAATGGTGAAACCCGAGAGAACTTCGGTGGCCGTATGTCACTGGGCCAAATGGGTCGTGACGCCTCCATCATGATGTGGGAGAACGCTTCCATTGGCTGTGCGGTCCCTGGCGCTAAGGGTCGTGCGTTGGCCATGAAGGATGGTGTGCCGACCATGATTCAGTCGATCCTGGCACCGAACCCGGACCCCATGGACTCCGACTATGACGAAGCGAAGGTGAAGAACAACCTGCCGGTCCATACCCTGTACACGATGAAGACCATTAAGGAGCTGGAGGACTACACCCAGGTTTATAACGAGAAGAACGACGATTTCGAGGAGACCCCGACCCCGTGGACGGACTACCTGACCGCCCCGATCCTTGCAGCTGACGGTGAGCCGATTGAAATTGCGGTCCGCCGTACCGAAGCGCTGAAGGCTCAGCTGAAGGTCATCGAAGATAAGGCCACCGCAACGGGGGAGCCGACCGTCGATACCGTAAAGATGCCTGCCATCACCCCCGAAGTCGTCATGGCTTCCGAAGCCCCGGCACTGATGAGCGAACCGGACGAATTCGACAACGCTGTATGGGGCGAGGAACAGACCGGATCAGCCCAGACTCTGGGCGAAAGCGACCTGGTCGAAGTCGAAGGTGAATGGGTCGTCGTCAACTCCCTGGTGGAAGACCCCTTCGGCTCCGGTGACCTCATCCTGGACTACCGCACCATCAACGGCGAATCCGGATCCTTCACCATGAGCCAGGACCAGCAGCTCAACACCCGTAAGGCTCGTAGCGAAGCAGAAATCGAAGCCTACGAGAAGAGCCGAGAGGAGGAATAGGCACCATGAGCCAAAACAGCCCATCAAATAACGATTTCGAGAACGTCCTCACCTTTGTGGTCATCTTCTTCGTGGCCCCTATCGGCGCTATTGGCGCATGGCTAAGCGGACTGGCGGAAAGCGTGAAGAACTGGCTGGTGTCCTTGGGTATCTTCTTGCCGACCATCCCCACGGCAGAAGGCAACCCCGAAGCTGGAGACGTCACCGAAGCAGCATCAAACACTCATGCCGTGTTCAGCATCCCCGAGCTGGGTATCGCCCTGGATGCCCCGCGAATCATCTTCCTGCTGTGCATCATCGCGTTGCTGCTGACCTTCGCCGACTATACGGCTAAGGTCAAGCGCGCACGCCGAGCACGCCGTAGGTAAATGGTGACGGCGTAAAAAGGGCGCAACGAGCAGAGGCTACCGGCCTGACCTGGTGGGGCAGGCCGGTAGCCTCTGCTCTGTCCCCCTACCCGCCGTGGCGGGCATGAGGAAGCGCAAGGGGCCCTAGCCCCCTGGGGTAGTGCGCGCACTGGAACCAGGGGGTAGGTGCTTTATTAGCGCCAGACTTAAAACCATTAACCAAAACATGTGGTACAACGTCCTAAATCTGTGCTACACTAATTGCTCGGTGCAAGCCGCGAATCCGGCAAGCACAGTAGGTGCCAGACTTAAAACCATTAACCAAAACATGTGGTACAACGTCCTAAATCTGTGCTACACTAGATGTGTAGCCGTAGATTGGCGCTAACAAAAGAAGAGCGGCCAAATGTGATTGTGGAAGAAAACCACAATTTCCATCCACTGGTACACAATCTGGAGAAGCCGATGCACGATTTCTGTGCATAGGTTCACAATCTTGAGGTACCAGTACACGATTGGCATACACCAACATGCAAATCGGATTGCTCGGTAGATGAGCTCTTCAGTCTTCGTGACCCATGCGGGAATGAAGGGGTTGTGGTTGCTGTTACCCAAAATGGGCTCCTTAAGGTTGCGAGCCGGCCCTTGTGGTCGACTCTGGGGTGTCTACACTTTGTCACGGTGGTTAGACATCTCACAACTTTAGCATACCTTAACACCCGGTGTCTACTTAGCGTGTCCTGATTCCGCCAGATTTGAGATTTGGCGGATTTTTTGTGACCTCCAAGCACTTGCGCCGGGCTGCTCTACAGCAGCTTTCAGACACCCACACATGCAGTTCTGGCTCTGCATCAAAGACACAGAAGACGGGGGCTGCCGAACCACTATATGAGTGGTCCGGCAGCCCCCGTTCCTCGTGCCCTACGGTGCGGCTAATGCCTCGCACGATAGATCAGATAGAAAAGCACTGCTAGTAAGATGAAACCGTCCAATAGCTACTCCCCTTGACGGTACTTTAGCCGAGCCTGCTGCCTCAACCGCGCATCGACCGTATCGGCATAACCATCCGGGTAATCCGCAAGGTTATGCATATACTGCGTATGCATTACCGGCTGATTATCGGCCCAGCCGTACACCACCGTCCGAGGCGAGACACAAAACTTGTAGAGGTATTCCCGGCAGTCATACTCCTTAGGAATAATGAAACGACGTGCAGTCCTATCGCTGATATAGAAATCTGCCTCGGGATCAACCACGTAGTAATAGATAGGGTTCTGCTCATTAAAGTTCCTATCCGAATAGTACGAGATCTCGTTCCCAGCACGCACCCACGCCTCCAACCACCGATCATAATCAGCATAGGTTGCAGGACGGGCGCTGTCAGCATTACTCAACGTCAGCTTTTCTAACCGCTCTGCCTCCTCATCCGCCGCAATAAGCTGTGCACGCTCCAGGTCGTCAAAAGTCCTTCGAGCCGTATGACGAGCCAACATCTCACGCTGCCGACGCATATACGCATCCTGCTCCTGGAACACCCGAAGATCCAAAGCATCCACCTCAGGGCGCTCACCCTCAGCACAGCGATCCAACGCTGCCTGCGCTCGCTGGAACATCTGCTGGTCTACCGTGTCGGAGAAAGCAGGAACATGGGGATTGTCTCGGTTAGACGGAGAGCCTTTGCCGTAGATCCCCGGTTCGTTGTTGCTCCAGCCGTAGACGGCATTATTCTCGACGCAGAATGCAGAGAGGTAATCCCTGCAGTCGTACTGCTTCGGGATGATGAACACATACTGGCTGCGCTCCGGGAAAGAGGCGCCGTAGCGGCGGTCTTGACTAAGGCTGACCCAGGTATCAGGGTCCTGCACATAGTGAACCTGCCACGTGGAGAATGGATTCCCGCTGTAGTAGGTGATGCTTTCACCGGTCTGGAGCCAGTCAGTCAGCCATTCGTTGTAGTCCTCAACGGTTGCAGCACGCAGGCACGTACTCTGGGCGATGAGCTGGTCAAAGAACCGCCGATTCTTTTCTTCCCGTGCGTCCTCACGGTCATTATCTTGAAAGAGGACTTGATACAGTTCACTTCTTTCAATTCGTTCTTTCTTTTTGCCTTCCTCGCGGTTCTTCTGCCAGGCTTCGTAGTGCTCCAGCAGACGCAAATCCAGCGGGGTGTACAGGGGCTTCGCCTCCGAATCGGGTGCGAAAAGGTTCTTGAAAAAGGTCCTGAGAGTCATGATTCCTCCACTCTTCTACGAGTTGGCATACAGGTCGTTCACGTCGTTTTCTGCGTGCGCGAGAACCTGCCCGAAGTGCTTAGGTGACGTCCTGAGATATTCCAGAGGGGAGACTCCGTTGTACATCAGGGAAGGGGTGGTAATCCACAGGGCGGTCTGCCATTCACTGAAGTGACCGTCCAGAAGGGTCTGGATGATCTGTTGGATGTTGGGGTCTACGGTTCCGTTGGAAAACTGGAAGATGGGGTAGCCGTTACGTCCGGCACCGTCCTTCAGACGCAGGATCGTGTGCTTATTGATGCGGTCGTTGAGGGCTTGGCGGGTGATGCCTCCTAAGTATTCGCAGGTGGCGGCGGTGGAGTAGAGGTCACCGATGATGGATAGGGCTGACTCTGGCTCCTTGTAGTCCTTCAGGTGCTTCTGCACTGCTGCTAGAAGGGAGAAGGACAAGTCGTGGGCGCGGGATTCATCAGCGGTGATGTTGCCGGTCTTGATGAGCGCTTCGATGTGCTCATGGACCGGTTTGAGGACACGGTGAAGGAAAGCTTCGGTATTCATGATGGAGACTCGGTGTGACAGGTCGATGGTATAGACAAGTGATGGTTGTACCCCGTTGCAGTCACCGCCGCTAGGACGCAGGCGGTGAGCGCAACAGGATACAACCATCATATTTCATGTAAAGCCTAAGTGTAAAGTAAGGCTCACATAATCAGTGGTGGGTTAGGGGTTCTCGATAGAGTCCACCCTCCATGTGAAGTGTGCCCTCCAGGTGGGGCAGGGGAGAGCGTGCTCCTGATTTACGGTTAGTTATCCTCCAGTGTCTCGCGCAAGGCAGAACCGAAGGTGCCGGGGATGTCGAGCAGGGCGGGCAGCAGGATGTTCTGCTGCTTCAGCTCGTGGTAGACCTCCAGGCCGGGCCAGGAATCACCGATGCCAAGGACCTCTTCGTGTACGCCATGTTCATCGAACAGGTAGGCGTTGTCATCCAGGCACACACTGGACTTGCTGATGATGCCGTCGAATCCAGCCTCGTATGCCATCTGGGCGACCTGCTGGGTGAGGTAGTAGTCGGTATCCCTGTGGTGCCGGTCGCTGATGTCGCGGGCGGTGTATCCGGGCCCATCACGGCGGGCGTCCAGCAGGAACAAGGGGCGCAGGATACGTAGTTCAGATACTCGCACGTTTTCCAGGTCTGAGGAGAGAATGGTGTAACTGTGGGCGAGTCGTTCTTGCAAGGCTGCAGCTTTTGTTGTGCCGGTGTTGCAGGTACCCAAGGGGCGCCGTAGGTCGAAGCGTCCACCTCGATGTTGCCCTGTTTCGGTGATGTAGCTAGGTGAGAAGAAGCGGGGGTCGCGCGCTGTGCCGTCGGGGTTGTAGGCATTGTGTGAGCGGTAGAGCGTCGTGGTGTTGGTGCCAGGGCCGACCGGCAGGATAGGGAATCCGCTAAGGGTAAGCGGAGTGTGCTGGTTAGAAAGCATGAGCCTCCTTTGTGGTTGGGTGTTTCTATCGAGTCTCAGGTGGGCGATCCGGAAGTGACGCTCGCACGAAGTGGATAGAAGATTTATGCGACGGTAGGAATCCGTCGTGCCATACAATGTACAGCATGATTTCAATGGTGCTGCGGAAACGTGTCACGGAGCCCCTTGTCAGAGTGGATAAGCGTGCGTATAGTTGATACGGACCATTTTTCGCTCGGGGGTTTTACCCAGGATTTCCGCCCAGACTAAAAGGCATTTAATAGCATCAAACTACATGAAGCGTCTATAGAAGATTTATACTATAAATGTAAAATCCAGCATTTTCTGAACCGCAAGACCTTCAGGAGTGCCCAAAAACACCCAGGAGTCCTCAGAGTCTCCTTATGAGCTTCTGAAAACTGCCTGACAAGTCAGAATACCCCGGGGTGCAAGGTATTTTCAGGCACAAGAAAAAATATCTATGATTTACATCACGTTTCCCAGTTTCTCGTGAAAAATGCTCACCAAACCCAGCCTGAACCACCCTTTTCAGCCATGACGCGCACGCGCGGACAGCGCAATAACCAGCCGCCGCACCAAAGGGGTCTCGTGGTAGCATGATGGTAGTCAGAGCACGTTGCGTTGCAGAAATGCATATGACGCACACAGCATCTGACCCAGGGGCCCTGTCCCTGGCCACATTATGTATATACAGTCCCTGTCCGTTCAACGACCCGAAAGTAAGAACAGCAACAAATACGTCGCACCTCCCCACACCATGAGTCATGGGGAGGATTTGCCGTATCCAAATCTGCTTTCCGCTACTCATCCGCGCCCCACCCGCAAAGCACTGCACCGCTTCCGGCAGCGCATGGCAGAAGGCGGCTACCTTCTTGCCACCCACCAAGACCACCACGACGGACACACCTACTCCGTGAGGCTGACCAGGATCGGTCCTGCCAACATCCTGGGATACTACAACGCACCCAACACGAGTGTTTCTCAGGCTCTGCTTGCTCTGCTTAATCAGGCAGAGGCTGACTATAACCACCTGCTGAATACTGCTGCTGCCGCTGGTGCCTTTGGCGTTCACCCGCTGCGTGATACCTCGTGCGCGCTCCAGGGCGAAGCGCTCGCCTTTGTCGACAAGTACGGTGTTTTCCTCTCACCGCGCCCCTGTTATAACCCCCACTGCACCAAGTTCACGTGCCAGAATTCTCTTCATCACCGCTACGTTGCGGCCACCTCACGCCGTATGGAAATGAATACCCATAGCGCCATGATTACCATTCCCGGCATTATGGGTGCCCACCAGTTCAAACCGATCTGGGAGGCAGTGGTTAAGGGTATCCGCACCGCCAACATGCCTAAGGGACACCACTGCATCGGCGTGATCGAGCCGCACCGCAATGGCCTCACGACCGAAGCGATGTACTACGCCCAAGAGAACGACCGGGGCTCGCTACACTACCACCTCATTAACCCTCTCGATGTGCCCGCCAGCATCACCGTAACCGACGCTGAACGCATCCTCGCCCTGCACATCCGCGCCGCGCTGGATGCTGCAGGCCTCAACGTTGATGTGCATGTACAAATTTCCAGCATCGAAGAGCTCAAGCAGGACACCGACTACATCGGCTGGTACATCTTCAAAAACATTGACGTTGCAGGTACGACGGTTGCTTACAATTGCCTCAAATACGTCACCGACTTCAGCCTGTACAAGCGCCATATCGAGCTGAACGACCAGACCCCGGGTAAAAGCCCGCTCTACTGCGCGACCAAGGGCTTCTTCCAGCCTTTCTCCCAGGAGAGCACGTTTGCCAATAAGGAGCTGACCCCGAATATCGTTCCTGCCTTGGCTGCTGACTTCAACCGCCGCTACATCGGCGCCACCGAGGGCAAGTTCGCATCCCCCGTCACCTGGGATACCAAAGCCGGTGAAGAAGTCACCGTCACCGGCACCTATGGCGACCGCACCTGGGCTGCCACCGGGCGCATCATCACCACCACGGCACGACGTGATGTACCCGAAGGACCCTACGCTACTCTCGATAGCTACCCTGAACACACCATTGCAGAGGCTATCGCACTGTGCCGCACCCAGCTGGAAGAGACCCTGACGCGGCAGCTAACCCGAGCCTTCAAAGCCTGGATCATCAGCCGTAAAGCCCAGCAGGTGCTACCGTACTCGACCAGCATTAGCCAGCCCACCGCCCGTACTGCCGCCGCGTACACCAGCCACCTGCGCTACAGCACCGTGCGTATCAGGGCACCGCCACCGGCAGGTACCCGCCGATAATATTAAGTTGTGTTTGTCCGTCATCATCATGAGAGGACGCCCCCTCGGCGGGACAATTTCATAGCCCAAACCAGAACCCTGGAACCACCACATGAGGTGGCTCCAGGGCTTAGGCGTACCCTCTATACACTAGACAGGTACAGGTAAGAGAACCAGCGTACCTAACGCAGTACCATATCCAGACTCAGGCACACCAGCACAGCATTTACCAGCTTCAGCAGCATCAGATACAAGCTGACCATACCCAGATACCGGCACCATACATCGGTACCAAAGACCAGGCGATAGGCAAGGTACTGGCACACCACCACCAATGCCGCACCCAAAACACCGGCACACAACACGGCAGGGTGCGTCAGTAGGTATTGCCCTGTCTCCAGATACTGCCCACACCGGACAGTCAACCAGTACCCCTGGTGCGAGGAGCCCTTCAGTGCAGTATGTGCCTCATCAAGAGCGATACCCCACAAAGACCAGATCGCAGAAGAGGCCATATACGCCATGATGTTCTCATCCTCAGTACTGAGAAACGACCACCGCTGATGAGCTACCAGCAGGGTGATACTCAGAGCCACAGCGATTAGGTGAACAGTAGTCTTCCAACAAGTCATAAGCATGATGCTTTTTCCTTCAAAGTAGGTGGCTGACACTCTGATGTGCAGCCTCTACCGTTCCCATAGCGGGATGGTCGCTGAAGAAAATTTTTGGACTACCGATAAGAGCAGCAGTATGCTCCAGACATCCAGAAGCACAAGTAGATGAGGTACCCTCAGCCCGTCCTATAGACGGTTCACAAGACATACTGAAGACAAGATTCCCCACTTACATGGCGGCTGAATATCCACCCCAAGAAAGGGCACCTGCAACCGCCGCACAGGTCACGGCACAACAAGTAACCCTCAGCTAAAACCTGAAGGTTAGAAGTATCGAGATACGAAAGACATTTCAGATATAGACGAAAAGCGCCTACAGTAAAACCAGACGCTCACCCAACAAAAAGCACGGCGACACCCAGGGCAACACACAGTAGCCGCTGACTAAGCTAAGGAACCACCACAAGCAGCAGCAGCGAAGACACTAAAGATATAGACCCCACCAGAAACAGGAAGCCCAAGAATCACAGCATGCACCTTACCTGGACCAGCTACACCGAAGAATACGCAACAGAACTCGGCCTCACCCTTGACGACATCCAAGCAATACTCACATCACCTACAGCCTTCCGCGAGCGCGTCTCCGGTCCCATCTATGCTTACGTCGATCAGGGCATCAGAGCCACTATCGACACCCACACATGCACGGTGCTGCGCGTCGAGTACGATTTAGACCCTGACGCTCTGGATGATTGGTACTTCACCCCACAAGCGATTGACGACTGCAAGCACCTCAACACCACACCTACCGCTGTCGTAGACTCTATCGACGACGCACAAGCCTACCCAGCAGCGCGTATGTGCACCATCTACCGTGGCGCCTACGACGTCCTAGCCAACGAACCCAAAAACCAAATCGTCTCTATCAAACCAGCCGGAACCTTCACCAGCACCGACCAGCAAAGCATCCGCCGCATCTCAGGAGGAACACCCACCGGCTCCATGCCAATCAGCACCACCGAACTGCTCAACCGCGCTCGCCGTGCAGGGTTCGCTGTCTCCGTAGCCGGTTCAGGACACCATAAGATATGGGGTTCAGGCACTTCAGGACAGGGACTGAGCGTAACGATTCCTGCAACCGCCTCTGACCATCGAGGTCTACTAAACGCCGTAATGCAGATCCGGTCCACTCTTGGGGTCGATCTGCGTCTTCTCTGACGGCTACCTGTGGAGGTACTAATGCGTTATGTACTGTGGCTGATTCTCACAAATCAGGTAGCTACACCAAGCGCCTACATGATCATCACTCTGTATCCAATCAGCCGCCCACAGAATGCTATCCTCAAAACCAGCACCCCAACCCAGAAAGAACCCCATGGCAACCACCTACACCGCCACCGTCGCAATTATCGACCCAGAAGGCAACGTACTACTTACCGCCGCCCAAGCAACCGACACCCTCGCCGGACTCATCGAATGGGGCCAGATGACCCGCGACGACATAGAAACCCCCACCGAACCACTCACCGTTGAGAAAGTTTACGACTTCCTCACCCAAGCCTTCAGCCTCCACAAGATAGAAACCCTCACCATCGAACCTGCACCCGAAGGCACCCCAAGTACCCTCGATGATCTCGAAAACTTTGCAATCCGCCGACAAGAAGGCTACGAACCCACCGAAGAAGAGTTCGAGGAAAAATGGTGGGCCTCCGAACTCTACTTCCGCCACCCATGCGGAGACGTCGCCACCTTCAGGCTCTAACCATCTGCCGTCCTTACTGTGCGTCCCCTTGCCTGCGCTCGCTGGTTCTGTCTTTACTCTTGGTGTGGATACTTTGAAGCCCCGCTCAAGCATAGAAAGCTTGAGCGGGGCTTCAGATGTTTCTTGCCTTCTTTCAATGCGCGGTGCTTGAAGTGCTCCCTCTTTCTTTTTGGCGTGCTCGTTTCCTTATGGTGGATAGATTGGAGGTGGTGCAGGCGTGAGGCAGATAGAGAGGCGGTTTAGCTGGGAAGAGGGTAGCAAGATTGATAGCAAAATGATATGATAGCATTATGCAGTGAATACATTTTGATGTCACAGTAAGGATTGACCTATGATCATCACTATCGGAAGCCACAAGGGCGGCACCGGAAAGTCGACTCTTTCGACGAACCTGGCTGCCGCGTACCAGGCTCAGGGGCAGCGTGTTATCGTCATTGAGGCAGACCCCTCGGTGTCCACGACCTCCACCTGGGCAGCCCGCCGTGAAGAACACGACGAGCTGAAGCCTGTCACTGTTCTGCGCAAGACGGGGCGTTTGGCCTCGACCCTCCGTGACCTTCAGCAGGCGTACGACGTCATTATCGTTGATACTGCTGGTAAGGACTCGGTGGAGCTTCGTTCGGCGGCTCTCGTCTCGGACGTGCTACTGACCCCGACGAACGCAGACGTGGCTGATTTGGACAGTACCGCCGAGTTCATCACCCGCATGGATGAGGCACGCGACAGCAACGAGGATTTGAAGATTCTTGTGGTTATCTCGCGTGCACCCACTCATGCCAAGAGCCGGTTCCGTGACACGGCTATTGCAGCTCTTCGTGACACCCCGGAGGATTTCGCTTTGGCGGACACTGTCATTTTCACCCGCAAGGTTTACCCGGACGCATTGAAGTACGGTATGAGTGTCATCGAGGCACCGGCACGTACCTCTCAGGCTTGCGAGGAAATCCAGAACCTCGCCCAGGAAATCATCGAATACATCGCCGCCTAATTCAGTAAGGAAGTAAGAACATGGCTCAGGCAATTAATTCCGCCGCCCGCGCAACCCGCCAGAAGAAGAAGACCGCTGAGGCTTTCGAGAATGGCGCAGAGAAGCATACCATCGACGCCGTCGAATACACCCGTACTCTGCCTGCGAAGGCTCGCGCGATTCAGCGTCGCAAGGGCACTAAGTCCACGATTTACACGTTGCGTGGTACCGAGCAGCAGAAGCGCCTTGTCGCCTTCGCAGCAGAGCAGGAAGGGGTGAGCATTCAGAAGATCTATAGCCAGATTTTCGACATCCTGGAGGAAAAATACGGCGCCGAGGTTCCGCTGGACCCGAGCCTCTAAATGCGGAGGCGAAGAAGAGTGAAAGTATTTTGATATGGAGCACGCGGTAGAAGCTCTAAACCCCAGAAGGGAGAACACTATTCGCCAAGAGCCAGAAGACGACTTTCAATTCGTGCTTGGCACCTACTGCTTCCTCTTAGGCTGCCTGAACCCAGTCGTGCTGCTGGTTGTGTTGGTCACCGTCTTCTTCGGACAAAAGAAGCTGCGGGGGCGGTGGCTTGTTATCTGTGGGTTATTGGCTGGAATCGTGGCGGTAGGGTTTTTCGATGCGGTGTATTCCTATCTCACCCCGGTTCTAGAAATTGTGGATCTCATGCGCGGAAACGCGTTGAAGCTCATGCATGAAAACGGCACTGCTGACAGTGTTGTGGATTTGGTGCTCAGCCACGCGGGCACTTGGTTCTGTGCACAACTCCCTTTGGGTGTTCCGGTGGGCTTAATCATTGCCGGAGTCATCATCTGCACACGTAGCGTGGGAAGGGATGAGAATAATGCTTGATATTCAGCTGAGGCCTGAGAAATATTTGACCGCCGAAGACGTTAGCTCTCTCGTTGGAGGCAATGAGGAACTGGTGCAGCAGATGTACCGTGCACACCTGATTGACGCGGCAGAGCTGCGCCGAGGGAAAGTCGTGTTCAGTCCGTCGGAAGCTCGCCGGTGGAAAAACTGGTACTGGGAACACTGGCGTGACTATGAGAAATATCTATGTGCTTCGGAGAAGATTCTCGCCGGGTTCTTTGCCGCTGGAGCTTCGGTAGCCCTCATGCTCGGTGCGATAGGGCTGTGGCGTCAGGGAATCCCTGTGCTTCTTGCCCTGGGCCTGATTCTTCCAGCAGCATTTCTGGTGCCGCTTCCCCGTCCACGCCCTGGACGACGGTTTCAGCAAGTTCAGGTGACTGTGGCCGGGGTTGCAACAGGGCTTTTCCTGTCGGATATCCTTCACCACGTTTTAGGCCATAATGAGCCTGAAATCGGGTATGTGGCGCTTATGATGATGGTCTGCGTCTTGGTCTGTCTTTGCCTCGACAAGCCGTCGTATCGGATGGAAGAATACGCGGTATCGCTGGAGCCTGGAGCGTATATGTGTTTCATGGCAGCAATTGGAGGTCTGGCTCTAGCGATGGGTGGGCCCGCCCTTGGCGTGAATATCGGGTTCATTCCCTCGCTGATAGTGGGCGCCGCGATATTTGCGGCGGCAGGCTTAGCTCAGCTGATGCGCCGCATCAACACCTACGCCTTCAGCATCACCGTTCCGGCGGCGGCGTTCTTCGGATGGGAAGCAGCACTCATCACCCTGTTTGCAGTCGCCGGTGTGCTGATCATCTACAGTCTGGCGCGGCATTATTTCGATGAGCCAGAGGATGTGTCGCTTGCTGAACTCATGATGCTATAACTGCATTCTGCTACCACCCCGCGCTCGCCAACTTCCCAACTTGTCGGGAAGTTGGCGAGCGCCTTCTGCGTGTTTCTAGGGTCTCCCCACCGCTGGGCTCGCCCTCCGAACCCGCCCCTGCATCCTGCACCCACCACCAGCAGCACACAGCACCACCCCGTATCGCGGCT